>Ga0074195_1002205_pt1 | contig 22837 bp, 20 predicted proteins | sample EPASupsiteHSE623_FD_64525 | JGI IMG/M metagenome (GOLD analysis project Ga0074195, IMG submission 64525) | Bioremediated contaminated groundwater from EPA Superfund site, New Mexico - Sample HSE6-23 | ecosystem: Environmental > Aquatic > Deep subsurface > Groundwater > Contaminated ...
ATGGGGGAGGGGGGGGGGGGGGAGGGTAAAGCGGGGGCGGTTGGGGGGGTGCATGTCGGACGGGTGGCAAGATCTATGGCTTCGTATGGCTTGCAGGGCCGGCGGAGGAGGTCTGGTTCTTCTTCGCCTCGAGAATTTTGCCACCTCAAGCGTCATGCACCCCCGTTCGCGCGGACGCGCTCGCGCGGAAGTGATCTCGCGAAAAGGCCGGTCGCTCTGTTACACTTAAGAATTCCACTCCGGGGGGAGGACGGATTTTTCTATGACCGATCCCGTCTCCGTGTTGCTCGACTTCGTTCAGGCTCACCTCTTCGATGGGGTGTTCGCCACGGACCAGGCCATTGTTCTTCAAAATGCAAAGCTACTCGAGGAGAGGCTTTTGGGCTTCCTCCGGAAAAACCTGGATCATGCGGCCGTGACACCGTTTCGATCGAAAACCAGGAAAGGGCTCGGGGCGATCGACCGGAAGAGCATCCAATCGCTGCTTCCGGCCTGGAAGGCCCGGCTGTCTGCTTTCCTGGAGGAACGCACACGGAAGGGCGAGGTCGTGGCTGGGCTGCTTCCCGGCGCTCGAAACGTTCAGACGTGCTTCCTTCTCGCTCCGAGGGCGGCCGATCGGTTCGATCTCGTGAGCGAGACCCGCGCCCTCGTCGAATGGGCCGAGGGTCTCGAGCGTCGGATCGAAAGAATCAAAGAGATCGCCCGACGTCTGGAAGCCGTCAACGTGCCTGCCGAAAAGACGACGATCGGTGCGGTCGAGACACCTCCCGCAGGATCGATGGATCTGAGAGACTCTGACCGAGCCGCATTCCGGCACGCGTACGAGCAGCTCAACAGCAAGGGCTGGGGCTTCGTTCCCATTCATCAGATGCGGGCCACGCTTGGCTGGTCCAAAGACAGGTTCGATGCGGCCGTGGCAACACTACGAGCCGAGCTCGCAGTCGAGCTCCAAGTGGGCAACCCCGCGGATTATCAAGAGGTCGAGATCGAATCCTCTTACGCCGAGCCGGACGGGACACTCTTCCTCACGATGAGCTGGAGAGGCTCGTGACCGCGCCCGACGGTCCCCTTGCCGGACTGTCCGCGGCAGCCTCCCCATTCGTATCCATGGCCGCAACCGATCCGTGGTCCGACCCGATCTCGCACGTGAAGGAGATCAACGGGGAGGCGCTCGAGGGTCTGCTTTCGCTCATCGACCGACGATCTGCGTTCCCCCACGACAAGCTCGGCTGCGTAATCGTGGGTCAGGCGGGGGGTGGTCGAAGCCACCTTCTCCAGTCTCTCTGTCACCAAATCGGCCATGAACAGGTCGATTATGCGTTCGCCGCGATCCAACCGATCCAACGAGCGGAAGCGCCGTTCTCGCACCTGCTCCGCGAGATCATCTCCAATCTGGCGCAGCGCCCCGCGAACGATCGAAGCTCCACTCTTCTGGGTCGGATCGTGTCCCGGGCGATCGCAAGCTTCCTGAACGAGCGAGCCGCCGTGCTCGACGAACCGATGAAGTCCGAGTATCTCCGGGCTTCCCGGTCAGTCGAGAACGGCGTCTTGGAGAGGCTCGAAGATCCCACGATCATGGCACGGCTCATCGGACCGGCCCGCCGCTGGTTCACCGATCATCAGGCTCAGATCTGGCCCGACTTTCTGAGGGTGCTCTTCCAGTATCCGCAGCTGAGCCGTCGCTCCCTGGTGGTGAGTTGGCTCCGGGGTGATGGGCTCGACGACGGGGAATACCGAGACCTGGGGCTACGGCCCCCATCGGTCGAGCCGACTCCCGGAGAGAAAGAGGAGTTCGCGGCCCGGTGTCTCACCTCGTTGGGTCTGGTGATGCGCTGTGACCGACCATTGGTGGTCTGCTTCGACCAACTCGAAGAGATCTTCAGAAAAAAGCTCACGTCCGCGCTCGACCACATGATCTTCCACCTGTTCGAACGGGTGCCCCACACGATCGTCGTCCTGAGCGTGCGGGGCGACGATCTCAGGCGGTACTTCGAGACCTGCGACGAGGCGGTTTCGCACCGGCTTTCCCACAGGATCGAGCTGGTCGCCCTCGATTGTCCGAAGGCCCTCACCCTCGTGCGGGCGAGGCTGTCGACGCTCGCTCTTCCGTCTGGAAAACCCGATCTGTATCCGTTTTCGGAACGCCCCGTGATCCTGGAAGGATTGCTCGCGGCACTCGAAGGAACCCACTCTCCCAGACAGGTCCTGCAGAAAGCTCATCAACACTGGATGAAACTGTTCCAGGCGGGGAAGGATGCCGGGGACAACCCTTCAAACGTGTTCAGGGCCTGGCTCGACCGCAGGAAGAGGGAGATCCTGGGAGATCTCGATCGATGGGGACCGAACGACGATGTGCTGATCGAGGCGCTCGATCTGAGGTTTCGGCACCCTCCGGATGACCTGTGGTGCGATGTGGAACGATGCGCTCCGGCTGGGGTCGACATGCGTTACGTCGACCCCCTGGTCCGCACCCGCGTCGGGAAGAAGACCCGAACCGTCGGTTTTCTCGTGAACGCGGCGCGAGATCATCGGTCTGTGGGCGCGGCTCTGCGGCACGGGCTTTCGGCGTGGACGTCTCGGGCTGTGGATGGGCTCGTCTTCCTGCGGGACGGACGGGCCCCGTTCCCGGACGAACCTCAATGGCCCAGAACGAACAGACTCAAGGACAAGCTGACCCGTCGGGGCGCCCTTTTCTTGACGCCCCTGACGCTCGAAGAGATCGCCGACATCTTTGCGCTCGTCCATCTCCACCAGGCCATCCTGGCGGAAGACGTGACGTGTCGCGGACCGGATGGCGGAGAACGACGACTCTCCCTATCCGAATTCGAGCCGTTCGTCCGAAGGCACGTCCGGCTTCCGCGTCAAGAGGAGATCATCGGCTACTGCCGGGGCCTGTGAAGCGGCTCGATGCGAGGATCGATCGAGATCCGTGGGTCGTCATGGAGCCAGGGTTGGCGCCAGACATCCGAGGATCGTGTTCCGGAATCGTTCAAGGCTGTAGAACTCGAGAGCTCGACTGCGCGCTCTCCGGCCCAGCTCGTCTCTCGCCACAGGGTGATCGCGCAGGTGCCGCAGCGCCGAAGCCGCCTGTTTGGTGTCAGGCTCGGCCCAGCGACCTTGTTCGAGGTTGTAGGCACCCTGCGGATCACAGGACGGCACCAGGTGGTAGTCCAAGAGGATCGAACTGTCGTGCGTCATGAAATCGGTGTTTCCCGACCAGCCCGTGGCGATCACCGGCTTGCCCATGAGCATCGCCTCCGCGGGCACCAGGCCGAACCCTTCGGATCGGTGGAGGGACAAGACGACATCCGCTGAGCCCAACAGAGCGCTGTAGTCCGCGCGGCTCAAGGAACCGGAGATGAGGCGAATGTTGCCACTGCCGGCGATTTCGGTCCTGAGCCAGTCTTGCTCCCTGGGTAGCAGATCGAGTCGACCAACCTTGAGCACGAGAACGGCCGTGTCGTCGTTTCCGAACGCCTCGCGAAAGGTCCGGATGACCGCTGCCGGATTCTTCCGGGCCACACTGGAGCGAACATCGAACGCCGAGAAGCAGACGAACGCCCTCTCGGGCAGGCCAAAATGCGACCGACCAAGGGCTGAGCCACGGAGCTCGGTGAGAGGATAGTGAACGATCCGAACAGGGACATCCGTGAGATTCTCGAAGGCTCTTGCCACGAACGTCGAGGGAACCCAGATCTCGTCGACGAGCGAGAAAGCTCTTTTCCATGATCGGGGCAGAGCCTCGAGCTCCCAAAGCCAGAACCCCACGACGCGTCGGTTCCGGACGGCACGTCGTCCAAGAAGAGCCAGAGCGAGTGGAAGCTCCGGGGGGTTGAGATGGACGATGAGGGTTCCGCCGGTCTGATCGGGGGCCGGCTCTTCGAGCTGTAACGGCTGATCGTGGTGCGCGGTGAACCACTTGCACAGATCGATGCACCGAACATCGATACCGATGTCTTTGAGCCCCCGACAAAGGACTCGCGCCCCCTCCCCCAGTCCGATCGACGAGCCGAAAAGCCCGGCGATAACCGGTGGGCCCGGTTGCGGGCGGTGTCCACGCAGGTGGTGACGTGCCACATGCTCGGCCACGGCTCGAACCAGAGTCGTACGAATTCCGACGGGTACGACGCGGGATAGGACACGAAGCGCCTTGATGAGCCCCAAAGAAGTCCCCTCCCCAAAGAGGCGGCTCCGTCGATGTGTCGGGGATGACGGCGAGATCGATGTTGGGTTCTCGGCTCTGTCCGGACCCGCGACAATGGGTCAGACACCGGCCGAAGGTCGAAGCCGATCAAGGAGGCATGGTACTATTAGCGACTCCGGGAATTCAACACATGGCTCGGCCAAGGGTGCATGTCTCGTGGGTGGCGCTAGTGTGTTGATCCAAGTGCCTATTGAGGCCGGTGAGCACGGTTTCGAGATGACTGACTGTCGGACCTCTCTCTTGCTTTTCTTGCTGATGGCCACGCTGCTGGTCATCCTTCCCGTGCGCCATCTCTCGGATTCTCGTTATTCACTGCTGATCAGCCGTCAGTTGCTCTTCTCCGGGACACTGCGCTTGGACGGCGTCATGGACCATCCGGAGTTTTTCAAACGGCCGGAGAGTCGCGCCCCTTCGGGAAGCGATCCGCGGCTGCCCTATCAGATGATGCGCGTGGGCGGCCATATTCTCCCGGCATTCCCGATCGGAACCCCCATTCTGTCCGTTCCCTACGCCGCTTTCATGGAGCTTGTCGGTCTCCCGGTGGTCCATCCGAACGGTTCCTACGATCCCCGAAGGGAACGGTGGGGCCAGGCGATCCTGGCCTCGTGGACCGTGGCCGGTTTCTCCGTGATGGTCTTCTGGTCAGCCCGATTGCTGCTTCCTCGATGGTGGAGCCTCTTGATCGCCGTGGCCGCCACTCTGGGGACCCCGGTCCTGAGCACGGCCTCCCGCGTCATGTGGTCCCAGACGACTCTGCTGCTCCTGCTCGCGGCGACGCTTCACCTGTTATTGATCCTCGAGACCCGTCCGGCGCACGGACATCCCTTCCTTGTGGGCGGGACCCTTGCCTCGCTGCTCGCGTGGGCCTATCTGTCCCGTCCCACCGCGGTCGTGTTCATCGTGGCCGTCACGATCTTCCTGGCGCTGCGACACAAGGCGGTGCTGACGGTCTTCGTGCCCACCGGTATGGCTTGGGGCCTGCTGTTCGTCGGCTGGTCCTGGCGGGAGTTCGGCACCTGGCTGCCCCCGTACTATTCGGCGACTCGGCTCGAGTTCGGACACTTTCCAGAGGCGATCCTGGGACACCTGCTGTCGCCGGCTCGAGGACTGCTCGTCTACAGCCCCATGGTGTTCCTCACGGCCTGGCTCCTGGTACGTTGCTGGTCCAGGGTCGTTTTGCGGACCCTGGTGGGCGTTTTGCTGGCTGCCACGGGTGCCCACCTTCTCGTGGTCTCCGGTTTCGGACATTGGTGGGGGGGACACTGCTATGGTCCACGGCTCATGGCCGATGTCGTGCCCGGCCTGGCCCTTGTCACGATCGTGGCTCTGAAGGCTTGGCTCGACGAAGTCCCGACTTCTTCGGCGGCTCGAGGAGTGGCCGATTCTCGAGCAGAGACCGTCCGATTTCCGTGCAGCGCCGTCCTCTCGGTCCTCTTGATCCTTTGGAGCGTCGGGCTTCACGCGATCCCCTGCGTCAACGGGCCGTCCACAGCGTGGAACAGCACGCCGACCGACATCGACCAGGTCCCTTCCAGACTCTGGGATTGGTCGGATCCGCCGTTTCTTCGCCTCTTCCGATAGAGTCGGAGCGGGGCGTGGGTTATAATCAGAGCCGGCATGGTCAACCACCTTCCGCTCGCGGTGAAGAACGGACTCAGGAACCGACGCCGCAGCCTCCTCACGATCCTGAGCATCGCGGCCTCGCTCAGTCTGTTGGGCGTGCTGATGGCGATGTACCAGGCCTTCTACCTCAGCCCGGGTACAGAGGACCAGGCCTTTCGGCTGATCACGCGGAACCGGATCTCCCTGGCCACCCCCCTCCCTGTCTCCTACAGGGATCAGATCAAGCAGGTGCCGGGCGTCCGGGAGGTCATGATCTTCCAATGGTTCGGGGGCGTCTACAAGGACACCAATTTCGAGAACTTCTTTGCTCGGTTCGCCGTGGAGGCGGACAAAGAGTTCCTGATGTACCCGACCTACCGGATCCCGGACGAGCAGAAGAGGGCGTTCCAGAACGAAAGGACCGCCTGCGTGGCAGGGCGTCCGCTGGCCGATCGGTACGGATGGAAACTTGGAGACCGGATCACCCTCATGGGCGACATCTACCCGGTCGACCTGGAGCTCACTCTCCGGGGGATCTACGATGCCCCGCGCGACAACGAGAACCTGTTCTTCCATTATCTCTACCTCCGAGAGGCCATACCCGCAAGCATGCGTGATTACGTCGGGACGTTCATCATCCTCGCCAAGGACCGTGACGTGGTCCCTCGCATCGCCGCAGCCGTCGACAAGATGTTCGTGAACTCTCCCGCGCAGACCAAGACCGAGACGGAGCGGGCCTTCGAGATGAGCTTCCTGTCCTACCTGGGCAACGTGAAGGTGTTCCTTCTCGCGGTCTGCGGTGCGGTCACGTTCACGCTCCTCCTGGTCACGGGGAACACCATGGCGATGTCTGTCCGGGAGAGGGTCCGGGAGGTCGGCATCCTCAAGACGTTGGGCTTCACTCCCGGCGGGATCCTCGGGATCGTCCTCACGGAATCGGTTCTCCTCTCCGTGATCGGCGCCTTCCTCGGGCTTGGCGTCTCAGAGGGGTTGTGCGCGTTCCTGCGCAGGAGCCCCACCACGTTCGCCGACCTGAAGATGCTTCACGTCCCGTATTCGGTCATCGCGCTCTCCCTTCTCCTGGCTGTTTTCATCGGCCTCGCCAGCGCCGCCATTCCGGCCTGGAGCGCGTCTAAAAGACCCATCATCGACTGTCTGAGGTTCAACGACTAGGCGCGACATGGCCATTCCACTCAGCTACAACCTCCGGAATCTCTCGGTCCGCTGGACCACGACGGTGATGACCGCCGTGGGCATCGGTCTCACAGTGACCGTGATGGTCTCTATTTTGGGGCTCGTGGAGGGTCTTCACACCTCGCTCGCGGCCACCGGAAATCCGCGGCACGTCCTGGTGATGCGCAAGGGCTCGACCTCCGAGCTCACCAGCACCATGACCCGCCAGACCTTCCAGGACCTGCGCTTTACTCCGGGCATCTTGCGCTCGCCATCGGGTGACCCGCTCGCGTCGCTCGAGATGGTCACTGTGATGGTGCTCGAGAGCCCGGACAGACCCGAGGGAATGAACATCACGCTCCGAGGGCTACTGCCCGTGGGGTTTACACTGCGCGAGCAGCTCAAGGTCGTCGAGGGGCGCAAGTTCCTCCCTGGCAACCGGGAGGTGATCGTGGGAAAGAGCATCTCCGACCGGTATCCCAAGGCCCGGATCGGTCGGACCCTGAGGTTTGGGCGTGGAGAATGGACCGTGGTGGGAGTCTTCGACTCGGGCCTCTCAGCCGCGAACAGCGAGGTCTTCGCCGATCTGGACCAAGTGAGCGCCGACTTCTTTCGGTCCGACATCCTGAGCTCGGTTTTGGCGAGAACCGCGGACGAGACCGCGGCTCGGACGCTCGTCTCCCGGCTCTCGAGCGATCGACGGTTCTCCGTGCTGGCTCTCACAGAGAGGGAATACTACGAACAGCAGACGAAGTCGGGCGACGTCGTGAAGATTCTCGGTTTCATCGTGGCCGCCATCATGGCGGTCGGCTCGAGCTTCGCGGCCATGAACACCATGTACGCCGCAGTGTCCCGCCGCGCCGCGGAGATCGGCACCCTCCGGGTCCTGGGTTTCACGCGGGGAAGCATCCTGCTGAGCTTCTTCCTCGAATCGGTGTTCCTCTCGCTCCTGGGCGGGACGTTCGGCTGCCTGCTGGCGTTGCCGCTCAACTTGGTACAGGCCGGGATCGGAAACTGGGTGACCTTCTCGGAGATCACGTTCGCGTTCCACGTCGGCCCGAAGACCATGGCGGAGGGCCTCGCGTTCGCCATGTTGATGGGGGTCGTGGGCGGTCTTCTCCCGGCTCGCATGGCCGCGAGCAAAGAGATCGTCATCGCGCTGCGAGAAACATAAGCCACAGGGGCAAACCGGAGGAGAGAGATGATCGAGACGGTCCGTTTCCGGACGGGTTCCCGATGTATCTTTCGGTACACACCGTATCTGCTACGACACGTCTCAAGCGTGTTGCTGGATAAGGGCGATCCCTCGACTCACAGTTTCATACGCGCTCAAGCAGCAGCTCCGGTAACGGTCACTAGACTTTCAGGCGGAGCGGCACGGAAGATGCTTGGATACGGCATCCAAGTTTGCGAACGATTCTTTCGGCCCGGCCCGTTCCGGACTGATGCCTGACAACGAGTGGGGGTTCGAGTTCCCTCCATCAGGGCCTCGGGAAAGGACTTTCACCTCCTGGCTGTGAGCCATGCCATGCGCATCGACGTCCGGAGGACTTAGCATTCCTTCGTGCCGCCGCCCGTGCGCCCCATGGATTGGCCCCTCCCTCATGGATCCCTTCTGGTAGGCCATCACCCACCGGGTGATCGAATTCGTGTCAACCTCAAAAATCTTGGCAGCAGCCTCTTGTGTGTAGCGCTCTGCGCCAACCAGGAGAATCGCCCGAAGTCGACGATCAAATCGTGGGTCTTCCTGGGCCTCCGAACCGCGTCTCGTGTTGCGAAGGGCCTGGGCCTCCCCAAAGTCCAGCCGCAAACCGCATCGCCAGCGCTCTCTCTGTTTCATACCAACCTCGATTCCAGCAATGGCAAGGACCGGGTCTTTCGTGATGGGCTCGAGCAGAACGAGCTCATGGACGCGGCGCTCGACCTCGCTCCGGCTGGAAGACGGCACGAAGACTCGGTTGCCTGGCATCAGAAGGAGAATCGACGAGCGACGCGGGCAGGTGACCTCTTAGGGCTCCTCCACGTCCTCCGGAGGTGTCGCTCCGCGATGACAAGTAGCCTTACTGGCAGACATGTCATAGTGCACAAGTGCAACACTTCGCTGACACTGGCAGGCATGTCATAGTGCACAAGTGCAACACTTCGCTGACGAATGACCCGACGAACGGGCCACTCTGTTCCAACCCGGTGCGACCCGAAAATATCATTCACGACGGTTTCGAGTTGGTCCAGATCAGCGATTACGCCTCGGATGTCAGAAGATCTGCAATGGGATGGCGCCAGAATTGCATCGGCAGCGAGGGTTCTTGCCGCTGGTAGTCGGCAAGATCAACCAAAGGAGCTCATCCGATGACACGTCGTGCATTTGACGTCGCGAAACTCGTTGCCGTGGGTCTTTGTGTCCTCATCAATCCGTCCCTCGCCCCGTGCGCTCCCACCGGCGCCGCGGGCTATTCGCTCGTCGAAGACTCCAAATCCCCATGCGGGCGCTACGGCATCATGGTGCCCGACTACGAGACCTTCGAGAAAGGCCAGCGCGCTCGGCTCGTCACGATCTCAAACGGTGATTGGATCTGGGAAATGAAGAACGCGGACCATTTCAAGAGCATGAACCACGGCTACATCAGAGCCTCCTGGCAGCAAAAGGACAACGAGTCGCTCTGTCTGGTGGTCTGCAACAACAAATGGAATCCTGGTAGCGTCGCCTTGCTGCGGGTCGGCCCGAGTCCCAGAACGGGAAATACAAACACGCTGTCGGTGCTGGAGTTCGATGTCTGGACCCCGTTCGTGTCGGAAAGCGCCAAGCTCCTTGAGGGCACCAAACTCGTAAGCCTCGGTACCGAAGTTCAATTCATCGGTGCCGGACTGATCCAGTTGAGAGCGATTGCGACGAAGGACCCCAAGCATCCGAACCAGGCGTCGGATCTGGTTGTCGTCGGCATCTACGACGTGAAGACCCACTCCATCAAGATGAAGCCGCTCACCCCAGTCGGAGCCGCCAGTCGACAGGGTGACAACTGACCGTTTGACGCGTACACGCCCCGCGGCGCCTCACCGCGGGGCTCGTGCTTCTCGACTTGAGCTGGCTTGATGAGCGAGACTCCGGCCGGCTCAACGATCCTCGCCTGCGACGGACGTCCTGCTAAGGAATTCTTGAAAAGGCGCCTCCTCACCCGGGGTTTCCGGCCGCGTGAAGCTGGCCATTGGTGGTCTCGCGCGCCGAAGGCCTTCGTGAGCTCACCCGATTTCCGAAGAAATCGCCCGGTCCGTTGTACGTTTGGCACCCCTGAAGGGAACCGCGAAGCGAAGCTCAACTGGGTGCCAGCCCCCGACAATATCGACATGCTTCTCCGGCGGGCGAGTGATGGGGAGAAAACCGAGATCGGGCTCACCGAGCCACGCCCGGGCCTATTCTTAGTCGGGCTTTCCGATTTTCAGCCGGACGAACAAGGGGTAAAGAGTAAAGAGTTATCGGGCGCTGTTCGAAACTCTCCGCGCCCACCGCCGCGATCTCGCCAAGGCTCGTGCGGTGGTGCTCGATCTTCGCCATAATGATGGTGGCTCCGGGAGCTGGAGCTACCAGACCGCGCAGGCGCTTTGGGGCGACGCCTTCGTCCTCCAGCGGCTCGAAGATTACTTCCGGGGTGTCCGCATTTTGTGGCGGGCCAGTGACGGCAACATCGCCTACATGAAGAAACTGGAGGACTCGCTCCGCAAGGACGGCGAGGTCAAGCGCGCTGATGAAATCAGCAAGGTGCGCGATGGTATGATCGCCGCACGGGCCAAGGGCGAATTCTATTATGACGAAGGCGAAGACAAGACCACCAAGCCGAAGTCTCAGCGGCCCCTCGCCTTGGATTTCACCACACCTATCTACGTCATCACCCCTGGCCGCTGCGCAAGCGCCGGCCTCGACCCGATCGATGTTCTCAAGCGCTTCGACAACGTCAAACTGATCGGCGCGCCGACATCGGGCGATACGACCTATATGGAAGTGCGGAGCTCCGATCTGCCATCGGGGGAAGGCAAGGGTGTGGTTCCCGTCAAGCTGTGGTCGGGCAGACCGCGAGGCTCTGGAGAGGTCTATCGGCCTGATATCGAGGTTCGCGACGTAGACTGGTCAATTGCGGCTTTTCTCAATCGGATCGAACGGGATCTCGCCACGAGATCAGTGCCCACAAAATAGCCCCTGACAGCCTCCGTCAGAAGGTACACGTCGGAGGTGTCGATCGCCCGAAATCGACCCGGATCGGTGAGTCCCCCCTCGCATCGGCCTCAGGTGCCCGTCAGGAGGCGGCTGCGAGGTATGTCTGACTCCAGCGCCCACCACCGTCCCCCCCTGGGGACTACCGACAATGAGGTGCAGGGTTCGATCGAACTTGCCCCTCCGGGTCGTTGCTGTCGAACCTCTAGGACCGTTATGAGGGTCTTCAGTGGCAGGCTGCGGAACGGCAACGCATTCCAACGATCCTGATGACGGAGCGTTGCTCAGGATCTCCAACAAGAGCCGCGACGCCTACCTGCGCTGGGGGCGCAATTGCCTGGGCTGGGCCATGTACCTGTTCCGGAGACCTGGTGGGTGGGTGGCCCGCTGGCTGCGCCGCTCGTGCACATACCCGAGCTTCTCCAGCCCGCTGTAGCCCTGCCAGCCGTCGGTGATGACCCTCGTGCCTGGCTCGACGTGGCCCTTTTCTCTGACCGCCGGAACGACACACCCCACGAGCACCGGAACCGACGACAAGAAACCCCCCGGCGCCCGACTCGCCAGAGGGTTCTGCCGGTGTCCAGATGGATCAGGCGGCTTTCTTCTCGGGAGCGATGAAGAGTCTCACGCGCTCGAGCTCGTCCGACGAGACCAAGGCGTTGTCAGCCCATCACTTCATTCCTGATCTTCGCCGACATTCCCCGAAAATGTGTCCAGGGAACAATCTTTCGGTGTTGGAGCTGGCCCACAACGATGGACGGATGGACACGTGCCTTGCAGGCGAACGCTCTAATCTCCCGGGCCGACACGTAGGTGCCGTGCTGCTGAATCAGGACGTCTAGCTCTCTTGGGTCAATCAACCATCCCGCAGCGTCTCGGTTCGCTCGTTCCTCAATCTTGCTTGCTTGCTGGTCAGACTTTGCCTCCGAACCACAAAGTTGTTCGTCGATGCGTGGCTTGCCGGGCTTGGAGTCTTCGTTGAGAATGTGGGAGAGTTCGTGCATCAGTGTGAACCAGAAGTAGTCAAGTCGGTCGTAGCGCAGCGAAAGGGCGACCACCGGGCTCCTTTCGTCGAGCCAGAGAGAGCCGCCGTCGATCTTCGTCTTTGGCAGGTGCTCCACAACGACAAAACGCACACCGAGACCGGCGAGCACCTTCTTGACTTGCCTCGTTGCTTCCACCGATTCACAGAGATTCCTGATGGTCTTCAGGTTGTCCTTGAGGTGCTGTTTTGAGTAAGGCTTGACGCTCTCTTGTCGGGCCATGTGCTTTGCGCGAAAGAACCACGCCATGTGGGAGGCATTCCACGGATCGTCGCCTGACCGCCGCGCGGCAAGCTCAAAACACGGCTCCTGATCGATAGAGCCAATCTCAAGAAACTCGCACACGGCCCTTTCCAGCTCGACATTGCTTTTGGGATTCTTTACGCGAATCCAATGACTGCGTAGAAGCTCGTTGACAGGGGCTTTCGAGTAGATGCAAGCCCGCCGGCGAATCTCTTCATTGACGGGCTTGTCACGCTGAGCCAGCGCCAAACGATACGCGTTCTCCAAGTTCAGCCAGTACTGAGGCGTCGTCCCCAAGGCAGAGGAGAATGCTACCGCCGTCTCGATCGTGATGGCCTTCTTCCCAGATACAATCTCGTTGATCGTCTGGTGGGGCCGCCCGGTGATAGCTGCAAAATCGATTTGCGACCATCCGCGGGCCTCGAGCTCGTCCCGCAAGAGTTCCCCCGGTGGGATCGCCACGCAAGGGATCAGATCCCGCGACGCTCTAGCCGTCATAGTGGTTTGAGACTTCATGGATGATCACCCGCTTTCCGTTGAGATCCGTCTCTACGGAAAGAATCAGCCTCCACTGTATGTTCAGCCTCATGGAGTCCTTGCCGTTGTACTTTCGGCCTTTGAGCTTCTCGTAGTGGACACTTTTTGGCACCCTGAGATCCTGTTCGTTGACAGCGGCCTTGATATGGTTGACACGCTTCACGAAGGCTCGAAAGACCTCGGCCGGTAGGGCTTCAGCTCCTTCGCCCTTGGTGTAGAGTAGCTCCAGTTTCTTGTCCGAAAAGGTGAAATCCACACGGCCCTCGTATCGCCCCATCTAAGGGTAGACCCGATCTTGCATGGCTGCAACGACTAATTCGGCCGAAGGCTGAATCGTGGTAAGCAGATTCACAGATATCGTCCTGGGCCTTTCGGCCCAGTCCATGCTACCTCGCCAGGATCTGCCCCAGAACCCGCCGGTTCCACGGCCGTCCCGAGCGTGTGGGGACTCCTTCCCAGTTCAGCACCCGGGCGATATTCGAGGATAGGCAGGATAAAGGGGGGATTTCCTCTGCCCTTCCGAAGGGGCCGCCTCGGGCCCAGTCCTGACAGGAAAGAGCCAATTTGGCGAGCGGCCGTCAGCAACGGAGTGGGGCCGCAGTCCTGCGGACGGCCCGGACCAACACGGCTCTTCCGTGGGCACTCGATCCAGACGACAGAGCGGCCGTTGCTGGTACCTCGATCCAATGGTAGTCTGGACGCTGAAAGGGCCCACCTACCATGTCCACCCCGTCTCTCTCAAGTCTTCGAGCACTCTCTTGCTCTGGTCACGAGAATGACTCGCCCGCCCTCCGGTTTTCTTCCCGGGGGACCTTGTTGTCGGTACGCCTCGTTGCTCACATGCTCTGCTTTGCGGTCTGGCTGGGAGTCTTCCTCTTTCCAGGCTCCGGCCAGGCTCGGCCCAAATCCTTTGACTTCACCGGCCGATCTGTTGCCGTGGCGTTGCTCGAGGAAGGCGTGGACAAAGTACCAGCAGCACGGCTTCGAGAGATCATCGCACAGGATGGTCGGTTTGCCTTCGACAGGATCAACTTGGTCATGGCTCTCATCAAGGACCAAGCTCCGGGCCAGTTGATTCTCGATCAGCTTCTGGAGGCCAGCCGTATCGATTCGACGTACCCCGAACTCCCTTACCTGAAGGGGTTGGCTCTGTATCGCCTCGGGAAGTACCCCGAGTCCTTGGCAGCCCTCAGCGAAGCGATACGCCTCAACCCAAGATGCCAGGAGGCCCATTTCCACATGGGACTCATCCACCAGATGGGGTTGCTCGATCTGAAGGAAGCGAAACCCTGCTTCTGGAGGGTTGTCGAGCCGGACCCCGAGGGCTCGCGCAGGGCCCCGTTGTTCTGGGCCCGCGCAACGTACCTGGGCTACCGACATTTGGCGCAGATTGCTGCGATGGAAAGGAACGAAGCCGAGGAGAATAGACTCCTTTCTCTGGCCGAGGAATACGTCCTCCCGGGGGTTCACGCAAAAGACATACACGACGTTGACTTGGCCTTGGGACCGTGCGCTCTACCCGTTGAGCCTCTGGACCCGAAAGCCCTGGCAGAGTTGCGGCGAGCTGGGGTGACTCTGCCAGCCCCGTGCGTGACTCCATCGTTGGAGATGGTTCGCACGGCCTGGCCAGGACCTGGAGGGAGGACACCGACCTCATTGATGGCTCTGGATTGGACGACCTCTGGACTTACGGTCCTGTGGGCCGGTAACCGGACGCTGCGGAAGGAAAGGGAACGATGGGTTCCCGGTCCCTTCCTTGGACCGGGAGCGCCAATCCTGGCGTCCGATCTTAACGGAGACGGACGAGCCGAAGTCCTGGTGAGAACCCCGTCGGAGACCCTCGAGGTGCGGTCCTTGCCCGTGACGTCTTCTCAACCGGTCGTTCTTTCGCGGGTCGACAAGGTCACGGCAGCGCTCACCTTTGACCAAGACGCAGACGGGGACTTGGACCTTGTCTTGGCCGGGACTCACGGCGGTCGTCTGGGCCTCTGGGTTTTCCAGAACAAGACGTTGCCCCAAAAGTCGACCCCGGTTCTCGCACTCCTTTCCAGCGAGCAAGCGAGCCTTTCGACACCGACCTCATCGCCGGTCGTTGGGCTGGCCTCGGGAGATGCAGACGAAGCGAACGATCTGGACGTCTTGGCGTTCTCCAAGGGGTCTTCCCCGATTCTCTTCCTTTCCCGACGACACGGACGATTCGACCGTGTTCGGCTATTCGGGCCTCCCGGCACTGGACCAGGAGTGCTGACCGATCTGAACGGTGACGGACTCTTGGATGTGGCTTACCCGACAGCCAAGGGCCTGGCCGTGCTCACCGGACGTGGAAATGGTACCTTCGAGCCGGTCCGCAGGTTCTTGGAGAACCTGGAGTTTGTGGATGTTCAAGCCGAGGATCTGGATGGGGATATGCGGGCGGATCTCCTGGCCCAAGACTCCAAGGGAGGTCTGCATCTGCTCCTTGCGCATACGGATGCGGGATTTTTGGAGAAGAGGTTCCCTGGGTTGCCTGCGGTCCCTGCTCGTCCTCTTGTCGTCGACCTGGACGGGGACGGCGGCATCGACATAGCGTTGCCGGCAGATGGTGTCCTTTCAAACAGATCCGCCCAAAAGGCCTGTTTCCTTCATCTCACGCTGAAAGGAGCAGGAGAGAAATCGCACATCCTCGGCGTTGGGTCGAAGGTCAAAGTCCGTGTGGGCACGCGGATCAACCGCCGCGAAGTCGAGCACGCCGGAGAACTCTTCAGTCTCGGCGGCTGTCTGCAGGCCGATGCGATCCGTGTTCAGTGGACAAACGGGACCATCCAGAACCATGTGGTCGTGTTGCCCGATGGGGGCAAGACCACGGCTGTTGGTTGTCGTGACACTCTCACGGTCAACCAGACGGCGGGTCCGGGCGGGTCTTGCCCTTACCTCTACGTGGACCGAGGGCAGGGGTTGGAATTCGTCACCGACGTGCTCTGTGGATCTCCCTTGGGGTTGCCGAACTCCGATGGAAACCTGGCGCCGACCTGCCCCAACGAGCTCGTGGCCCTGCCTCGCAACTCGTGGGCGCCCGTTCGCGGGAGATACCGGATGCGAGTGACCGAGGAGTATCGCGAGGTGACATACCTCGACCTGGCTCGACTCTGGGTGGTGGACCACGATCCGGAACAGACACTCCTGCCCGACTCTGGGATGGGAACCCCTCCCGGTGAGCCAAAGCTTCTGAGCTTCGATGAGCTCAAGAGCCCGCTGAAGGCCACCTGCTCAGACGGACGAAATGTGACACTCATGGTCGCACAAACCGACGGCCACTACTTTCGCCCTCCACGCGCGGCCATCCAAGGGGTTTCTCCGGAACACTTCGTCGAGATTGCTTTGCCACCTGTCCCTCAAGGGAAACGAACCTTCTTAATCCTCGAGGGCTTCGTCTACTGGACCGACGCGGGAATCAACACCCGGTTGGCTCAGGCCGATCCCAAAGCCATCAGTCCCCTTCGTTTCGATATTCCCGGTCCCGGAGGAACATGGCAGACAGCCTTGCCTTTCGTGAGATTCCCGGCCGGACGGCCCAAGACCGCGGTGACGGAGCTCACGGGACTCGTGCCCTCGGAAGATCGCCGAGTGCGTCTGGTCAGCCGAATGATGGTCTATCTGGACCGGATTGCCGTCGGCACGATGAGCGGGAACGAGACACCGGCCCCTCTCGTGAGAAAGCTCGGCGTCAGCGAGGCGGCCCTGGTATTTCACGGAATCGCGCCGATGGGACCGGACCTGGACTCACCCCCTTGGTTCCTGGTTTCGAACCAAAGGCTCGATTCTCTCGACTGCTCATGGCTCATTCCCAAGGGGTACTACACGCGACCAGGGCCGGTCGAGCCGCTGGTCCAAGATTTCGATGACCGGTATGTCGTGATCGGACCAGGCGACGGCGTGGATCTGTCGTTCCCGGTGGTGGTCGGACCTCGTCCAGGATGCGTTCGCGACCTGTTCCTGGAGACCGCGGGCTATGACAAGGATGCTCATCCCGCAACGTTCTTCTCCGACCGAGTTGAGCCTCTACCCTATCGGGGCATGCCGCCCTATCGCCCAGGGGTCGAGTTTCCAGAGGCCGTTCAGCAACGCCTGAGACGAACCCACCAGAGGTGGAACACCCGCTATCGAAAGGGTTGGGGCGGCACAGATCCCGACGAAGCCTTTGCGGCCACGGCTCACTGATCAAACCAGAGCCGACAAGAACCGCGTCGCCGGATGGATGTGGACCCCGGTGGACCGGTCCCGGTGATCGTGGCTGTCGGATGCTGTAACCAGAAAGTCTTCAGAGACTCCCAGACGGGACCTGAAGTAGCGGAGTGCAGTGAGGGAATGCCCGGCCTGCAGGAAGCACTCCACAAAGAGCCACGGCTTCTTGTCCCACACCACCAAGAGATCCACTTCGATCCCCTGTTGGTCCTTGACGTAGTAGAGGTCGACGGAAAAGCCGAACGTGGTTCCAGCCAGTGACGACACACTTGACGTGCAACGTTATTGTCATAGACTTCATCCATTCGGGGTGAAGCTCGAAGGATATTCTGCCTGAGGGAAGATGAAATGGGGCGTTGTTCCGGACGCGGTGCTCTGTGTCTTCAACGACTTCCGCAAGGACGCCGCGGGGATGGCCGTGCCCTACGGGCTGTACGACCTCCAGTCGAACAGGGGGCACATCGTCGTCGGCGTATCGCACGATACGGCTGACTTTGCGGTGGACTCTCTCGTGGACTGGTGGAGAAAGCACGATTGTCATCGATACCCGACTGCCAAACGCCTTCTGATCCTGGCTGACAACGGCGGAGGCAACGGCTCTCGTAATCGAGCTTGGAAACACCGCCTTCAGACGAAGTTCGTCGACCCGTTCGGTCTCTCCGTGACCGTCTGTCACTACCCACCCGGGGCATCGAAGTGGAACCCCATAGAGCACAGACTGTTCAGCGAAGTCACCAAGAACTGGGCGGGAGAGCCTCTGCGCAGCTACGAGCCCGGGTCAAGCCACAGGATCCGAAGCCACGCTTCAAGATGGCCGTTGCACTCTACCACGCAGAACCGACGGGCGATGCTGGCGGATCTGAGGGCAGGAGAACTTCCTTGACTGAGCCGACGAGTTTCTCTATTGTCAATCGGTGGTTTGCGTCGACGTCGAGGCATCCTGGGGGCGAAGCGCGTACTCCGGTGCGATCGTACGCCGGTACGGACCGACAGAATGACCGGGAGGAGGGCAACGATGTATCGGAAGCCGTGGACTCGTGTGTCGGGACTGCTGCTCGTCCTGACGATGGCTCTCTACCTCATGGAACCCGCATGGGCCGTTCACTCCGCGCCCGTGGATCCCATCGCACTGGTCAAGCTTCGCGCGGTGAGCTCCCGGCTCTCGGCGATGAGCGGCTACCGGTTCGTCGTGGACACGACCCTCGATGATCTGACCCGAGATGGTATCTGGGCGCAGTATTCGAACCGTGTGGATGTGACGTTGCTCCGTCCCGATCGACTCTTCGCCAGGGTGCACGGAGATCTCCATGACGTCGATCTCTGGTACGACGGCAGAGCCCTGACCAAGGTCGCCACCGACGAGAACTGCTACGCCACCCTGAAGTTCAAGGGGGGCGTGGAGCAGATGCTCGACGTCCTGGCGCAGCGGTACGACGCAGCCTTCCCTCTGGCCGACTTCCTCGTGGACGACCTCTACAAGGATCTGACACTTCACATGAGGCGCGGGAGCTACGAGGGCATCCATCTCGCCAGCGGCGTGCCCTGTCACCATCTGGTCTTCGCCACCGACAAGATCGACTGGCAGATCTGGATCACCACCGGTGGGGAGCCCACCCCGAAAAAGATCGTCCTCACCTACAAGATGCTTCCGGGCCATCCCCGGTACTCGGCTACGTTCCTGTCCTGGGAGTTCAATCCGACCCACCAAAGCTCGGTCTTCACCCCCCGGATACCTGAGAGTGCCAGGCGGGTCGAGTTCTCGATCGGTTCCAGGAACGGCTCCAACTCCGCGGTGTCCTCGCTCTACCGCTGACGGCCTGCTGCCAAGGAGAATCACGTGAGACAGCATCTCGATGGATCGACCTATCGGACCTGGTCGGGTGTATTGGTGGCGGCGTTCATGGTTTTTTCCTCGACCGCGGAGGACGCCTGGGCTCGTGGAGGAGGATTCCGGGGAGGATCGGTCAGATACTCCGGCTCCATGGGAGGGAGCGCCCCCTCCGGCAGAATGAGCTCCTCCGGTGGAGGCTCGCGGAGTTATACCACGCAGGGTGGAACAACGATCCACGCTGGCGGGGGCTATGCGGAAGGTCCCCGTGGAGGCGAAGTGGCAGGCGGCGGCGTGGTGATCGAGGGCGCCAACGGCGGAACCTGGGCTCGCGGCGGTACGGCGGCAAAAGGCCCTGGTGGCGGCATCTACGCGCGCGGTGGAACGGTCGCCGTGGGTCCCGGCGGGGGCGCCTATGCCCGTGGCGGCTCTGCCGTCGTCGGCCCGGGCGGCAACTACGCCGTCCGCGGCGGCGCTGCGGTGGTCGGCCCCGGGGGCAACGCCGCGGTGCGGGGTTACCGCTACACCGGCGGAGCCCGTTACTCCCAGCTTCCAGCCGGCTTCCGCAGACTCTACGTCGGAGCCCTGCCGTACTACTACTGGGCCAATACGTGGTACGCCCCGGTCGAGGACGAATCCGGGGCATACTACGAGGCCGTGGAGCCTCCCGCGGAGCAATTCGTGGAGGAGCTCCCCGAGGGCGCGACCTTGGTGACCATCGACGGCGTCGACTACTACACCGTCAACGGCGTCTACTACCTGCCGGCCGTCGCGGACGGTCGCACCGTATATCTGGTCGTCACTCCCGGCCGGTGAAGCAGGGACGCGGCAACGATCCGGTTTCGTAGAGCCTGCGGCGCGATTGGAGTCGCAATCCGTCAGGCTACTGGCCCCCGACTCTCCAAGAGACCGTGCCCGGAGCGGGAACAGCCCCGGTGTCAGACTTTTTCGCATCGCCGCGTCGGCTTGGCGCTGCCAGAGATCCTGGCTCGCGCCGAAAACGAGAACCTGTCGTTCATCGAGTTCGCCCTCGCGCTGTTGCGAGCCGAGTCGATCGCGCGGCGCAACCGGAGCCTGACGCGCATCTCAAACGCTCCCGTCTCAGGCCGGTGGAGGATCTCGATGGCTACGACTCCGCGATCCGACCCCAGCTCGACGCACGCGTCGTTCGTGGTTTGTGCGCCGGGCACGACCGAGTAAGGCGGTGGACGTGTCGGCTGCGATCGCCACGCCGTCGGGCCGCATCCTATTCGACCGTTAAGGGGCCGCCCTCTGTGCCCTTAATACAAAGGGCGACGTAAAAGCGCAGGTCGCCTGGATCGCCGGTCTGTACTTGCTTTAGTATTTTGTCGAAGGGATGCAAAAATCCCATTGCCTGAGTTTCCAGCGCCAGCCCGACTCCTATAGGAGACGGCTTCCAAGTCGCAGAGGTATTCGCACGCACCAGTTCCCCCAAAAACGCTCCCATTGGAAGAACGAATCGCCAGTAGAGTTCGTGTGTTGCAAAAGCGTCTTTGGTTGCCTGCAGGTTCTCCTGTTCAAGAGCGGAATCAAGTATGCGAGCAGCGTTTGGATAGTCATTCAAGGACAGCTCTTTCTTCAGTTTCTCCCTGAACACGCGGATACATTCCTCTGTGAGGTTGGGAATTTCTTCCTCTTTGACGTTCAATTGTGCCTGCTCAATGGCTCGAACGCTTTGGCGCAAGTGGATGACCCCCATGAGCAAAAAGAGAGCGAAAGCACCCACGACGATCCCTAAAACAAACCATACGATTATCATCTGTGCCTCTCATAGATGCGCCCTAAAGGCCGATTCGGCGCGCAAAACCAAACAGAGCAAGGGCGCGCAGCATATTGATCGCACGAAAACAACACATGTCATTTTCTATGATCGCCAGCTTGACTGATCACACTTCGTTTCCACCATGCGCAGACTAAGTCGTGTAGTTCCAGAGCGGATGTACGTCATGCATTTGAAGATTGAGAATCTTCACCTACGGCTTGTTCACCTTCTCGGCGTAAAGATCGAGCACACCCTGTGTGTATCAATTAGAACACGCCAATATAGTGCCCGTCCGTACACACTCACTATACACCAAGCATACAGTGAACAAATAGAAAACGGTCTCGATCCAGTTGCACTTGACAACAACAACCGCTGTTTCTATATTCCACGCCTACACAGTCGTCACACTGCATTGAAAGACGGCCGCCACAGTCCATATTCCGAGAAAGAGACCGCAGACATCGACGGACTCCAAGAATTGAAGGGGTGCGGCTCGGCAGGAACGACGGCGTTTCTCTTGACGCAGAGGGGCTTTGTGGAGTGGTAGGGTCTGTTTTTGAGGGGCCATCCATGGTACGTATGCGTCAATCACAACCATACGTGCAACCCAGGAGGCCCCTCATGAGAGGATTGTACACGAGCCAAGCAGCGCAGCAAGAACTGTTCGCCGACGCCGACGAAGTCTACGCCTCCATCAAGGAGAGGCTTGTCTCTCCCGAATGGATCGCCTTGGAGAATGGGCCGCTTGAGCGGCGGATGAAGCCAGAGGGCGACGAACTCGTGCGCCTCCTCCTCCAGTCCCACTACACGCTTCGTGGCCAAGCAAAGCCGATGAACGAGGTCGTTGGAGCTGACGGCAGGGCCCGGACGCACGTTCGAGAGGGGACTCACAGGAACGTGGAGACGATCTTCGGAGCCGTTGTCGCCGAACGTGATGCTCACAGCGGCCGTGGACTCTCTGCGCTGCACCCCGTTGATGCAGACCTGAACCTCCCGGAGGGGAAGTTCTCTCACGAGGTGGAACGGCAGGTCGCCTTGGCAGTGGGCCAGAACTCCTTCGAAGAGTCGGTCAGGCTGCTCAATCGGACAACGTCGGCCTCCGTCGCCAAGCGACAGGCGGAGGAACTGACGCAGAGAGCAGCGACGGACTTTATCTCGTTCTACGAGAAGAGCGAGTTCGACCCCAGCATGATCGAGTACACAGGCCCGTTGCTTGTCCTGACCTTCGATCAGAAGGGTGTGGTGATGAGGACGGAAGACCTGAAGGAAGCCACACGGAAACAGGCTGAGAGGAAGCTCCGCAAGCTCCAGAGCCGGCACTGCAGAGGCGAGCCGTACGGACGAAAGCGGATGGCGACGGTGGCTGCCGTCTACACCATCCACCCACACTTCCGCACGGCCACCGACGTTATCAACGGCCTTCGACGAATCCGAGATGTGACCCCAAAGGAGAAGCCCAAGCCCGAGTACAAGAGGCTCTGGGCGAGCCTGGAGAGGTCACCTCAGGATGTCATCCGGGACGCCTTTGACGAAGCCAAGAAGCGAGATCCTCGACGACGCAAGCGGTGGATCGTCCTGATAGATGGTGATGACGACTTGGAGAAATGGGCCAAGCAGGCGGCCAAGGAGGCGGGTGTCGAGATCACGATCGGGCTCGACTTCATCCACGCCCTCCAGTACCTCTGGAAGGCGGGGAAGGCCTTCAACAAGGAGGAAACACCGGAACTGGAGAACTGGGTCCTCGACCGCTTGGAGAACATCCTTCACGGGAAGGTGAGCGATGTCGCAGCGGGTATTCGACGAAGTGCGACGCTCCGTGGCCTTGACGAAGACGACCGAGAGCCCGTGGACAAGTGCATCGACTACTTCCTCAATCGCACCCACATGATGCGCTACGCCGAACTCTTGGAGATTGGTGCGCCTATCGCCACCGGGGTCATCGAGGGAGGATGCCGGTACCTGATCAACGACCGCCTCGATGTCACTGGTGCCCGTT
>Ga0074195_1002206_pt1 | contig 22835 bp, 25 predicted proteins | sample EPASupsiteHSE623_FD_64525 | JGI IMG/M metagenome (GOLD analysis project Ga0074195, IMG submission 64525) | Bioremediated contaminated groundwater from EPA Superfund site, New Mexico - Sample HSE6-23 | ecosystem: Environmental > Aquatic > Deep subsurface > Groundwater > Contaminated ...
AAAGTTTTTTGTTGATAAGTTTGTGGCGCCAAAAATACCATAGCAAACGCAGCTGCCGCTCCGATAGCCGGAGCACCGCGAACTTCCAGTCGCTTAATGGCTTCAGCTACCCGCTGCCAATCCCGACACTCAATATATTCAACTCGATTTGGCAATACCGTCTGATTTATCAAAGAGAGGCAATTATTAGCCCAACTAAGAGTATGCATAGAAAGTTGAATCCCCCTTACAATTTAAAACCGCCATATTCGGCTAATGCATGTTTACAGGTACAATCAGCTTGCGGGTCCAGACCTTCAATAGTAGCCAAAATCAACTGTTTTATTTTTTCAGTATTAGCTTGCATAGTATCCAATACTTCATGATGGGTCAGCGGCTGCGGCGAAATGCCTGCTGCAAAATTGGTTACCATAGAAACTGTAGCATAACACATTTCAGCTTCCCTTGCTAAAATGACTTCTGGTACGTTGGTCATTCCCACAACATCGCCGCCCAATTTTGCAAACATCTTAATTTCAGCCGGAGTCTCAAAGCGCGGACCTTCGGTGCAGACATAGGTTCCCTGCTGATGGCAGGGAATACCAAGCTTTTGGGCAGATGCAACCAACACTTCACGGACTGCTGGACAATAAGGTGCAGTAACATCAAGATGTACAACACCTCTTTCACCACCTTCATAAAAGGTAGTTACCCGATTCTTTATAAAATCCAGAAATTGATCAATAAGCACAAAATCGCCGGGTTTCATATCCGGGTTAAGTGAGCCTACTGCAGTTGTCGCAATGATGTTTTGCACACCCATTTTTTTGATAGCCCAGATATTAGCCCGATAATTGATTAAATGCGGCGGAATAGAATGATTACTACCATGCCGGGGAATAAATGCAACTTCTTTACCCGCATATTCACCGCTTTTAAAATTTACTACACCGTAAGGTGTAGGAACCCATTGTTCGCGAATATTATTTAAGATTTTCGGATCATATACGCCGGTTCCGCCTATAATTGCAATTTTCATCGTCATCACCCTGCCTATCCTATTGATTTTCTATATTACAGATTGTCAACAAATCCTTAATAGTTGTAAGTTCATAGTCTGGCTTTTCAGCCTGAAGTTGCTTCCAATCTAATTGGGTCCACCGAACTGCGGCAGTTTTGACGCCTGCGGCACGTGCGCTGGCAAGATCAAATGGACTGTCGCCTACCATCAAGCATTCCTCTGGCGCAAGTTTAATTTCAGCAAGCGCTCGCAGCACAGGTTCAGGATGTGGTTTGTGGTTTTGACATTCCTCATGACCAATAACGCTAACGAAATATTTATCCATATCAAACAGCTTTAAGCCGCGAATAGCCGTTCCTTTTGTCTTCGATGTTACAATTGCCATGATTATCCCTTGATTATAGAGTTTTTGAATCGTTTCTGGCACACTATCAAAGCCTGTTGTCAACTCATCATGGTAAGCAAGATTATACTCACGATAGGTCTTAATCAGTTCGTCAACTTTATCCGAACCATAATGTTCCATAGCAGCTTTTAGAGGCTTACCAAAAAATGCATATATTTCCTGCGGCGTGAGTGCTCGTCCATAATGTTCAGTAAAGGTATGTTGAAAAGAACGGATAATTAAATTCGATGTATCAATCAACGTGCCATCTAAATCAAATAAAATACCTTTAATTCTCAAATCTATCCTCCTAAATAGCTGTAAGCAAGTCATTTATTACCTAGAAGGTGTTAAAAGGATAATACTGTTTGTCCAAAATTAAGGACTGCGAAACATGACATTCCTTATAAAGTGGACATGTTCGCCCACTTCCTTCATCTCACTTTAACCCTAATAAATATATACATTAATATTCCATCTTCAAGAATAAATCCCTTCTTAAGCAGTTTTGGAGAATTACAAATTCACTCCAATAAAACCGCCTAACGCACCGGCTAAACTGCCAGCAGCAAACTTATTAACCAGCATAAGCCAGGATACTTGCTCATGACCAAGCTCTAGACTCACCCCAATTGAGAAAAATACATATACGCTCCCAACAGCACAGCCGATCAGTAAGCCCTTGGCAGCCGTTTGGTTTGTTGCATAGACACTCCCAACAAAAATACTAATCATAGTTACTGCTACCATAATGTACTCAAGATAATTGTCAATAAATCTATCTTCAGATAGTAGACTAATGACTGAAAGGCAGGCAGTACACAAAAGCGAGACGGCAATACTAACAGCCACACCTTTAAAGATAGCTAATGGTATATTAACATTCTCCGGCTTTTTAGGGTTGTTTTTTATCCGATAAGAAGTTTTGGCCATATTACTTCCTCCTGCATATCTTTTACAGTAAATTTATGCAGTTAACGGCCAAATATACCGGACTTTTAGATAACCGGACTATAAAGTAGACTTAGCTTCAGTGGGGTTTTAACTCCATCTGAAGCTAAGTCACCCTTATCCGGGGATTTAATCGCTCTTGACTTGTTAAGTCTTAGAGCGAGTTAGTTATCGGATAATCCCCAACTATCCAATGCGTTCATTATTCCATAGTTGGTTAAATCAAAATGAATCGGCGTAACGGAAATCTTACCATTCTGAACAGCCACTATATCACTGTCTGGAGCATTCTCAGTATCGGAAACACGACCACTCATCCAATAATAGGTGCGTCCTCGGGGATCAAATCGACGTTCAAAGGTATTTTCATAATTTCGAACTCCTAATTTGGTAATAGCGATCCCCTTTAGCTGTTCTTCCGGTAGTGCCGGAACATTAATATTAAGTAAAGTATTTGGCGGCAAACTTTGGCTAATCATAGTTTCGATCACTTTTTTGGCAGTTTTGGCAGCCGGCCTAAAGTCGAATAGTTCCCACGAGTCTAACGACACGGCAATTGCCGGCAACCCATGTAAAGCCCCTTCTATCGCAGCACTAACAGTACCGGAATAAAGCACATCGGTACCCAAATTTGATCCTTGATTAATACCGGAAACAATTATATCAGGCAAATCTTCTTTTAACAGCGATTCTAGCGCAACTTTAACACAATCAGTCGGGGTGCCGCCCACACGCCAGGCGCAAATATTCTCGTCACCTATATGGTGTTCATCAACCCAAATGGGATGGTGTACAGTAATTGCCTGGCTTGAAGCACTTTTTTCGTTATCTGGCGCTACTACTGTTATTCGCCCAAGCTGCGATAGCTCTTGCCATAATGCCTTTATCCCAGGCGCAAGTATACCATCATCATTTGTCAATAGTATATGCAAAAGTACAACCCCCCACTATTATAGTTGCCCCATAAATTTATGTGTTTGTGGAATCACCCTAACATTGGTAAGTAACGATAATGCACTTTCTTGATGAACCAGCATCTTGTCAGGTGAAACCAGTTCACACCCATTTGTCGGAGTAACCGGTTGAAGAATTACCGGAATGGCAGAATCTACAGAGGCTACCAGACTAAATGCCTGTTGTAACTCATCATCATTACTCTGCCCTGTCACAACTATTTTTACAAAAACCTCTTTAGTGACTGCCAATCGCAAAAACTCTTCATGTTCCCGCCAATAATCCTTGCCAGTAATACTTGGTAATTTTATATCCATACTGATAATATCAATATGCGGCAATACCAATGCCAATTGCGGAGCCAAAGTCCCATTGGACTCAAGATAAACCGGAGCTTTCAACATTGGCGCCAATTCAGCAATCATATCAGCCTGACACAGTGGTTCACCACCAGTTAAACTGATCGAGTGATGCCGCATTGTCAGTAATGAATTAACAAGACTGGCAAGTTTACTAACAGACAGCGGATTAGGCAGCTGACAAAAATCCCGTTTTCCAGGAGTTTGTTCTATTAAGGCAGTTTTACAGGCATGACGCGATTCTGGAGTATCACAGTAAGCACAGACCAAGTTACAGCCTGCAAATCGTACAAAAACCTGCCTTGTACCGACATATAAGCCTTCTCCTTGAATCGATGAAAATATTTCTACAATGTCTATCATGTTTTACCTCTGAGGACAATATCTTACAGCCGATCGGGGAGATTCCCACACTTGGATAGAAGACACTTTTATGTTTTGCTGAAAAACCTGATTGGCAGCTAATGAATCATAAATATATTTTGCTATGTTTTCTGCAGTTGGGTTAGTGGTCTTAAAGGCTGGCAAATCATTTAGATAATAATGGTCAAGATTGTCGACTACCTTATTGACCTCAGCTTTCAAGTCTTTAAAGTCCATAAGCATACCTAAGTGATTAAGCTCATGGCCGGTAACGGTGACTTCCACCTTCCAGTTATGACCATGCAAACGGCAGCACTTTCCCGGATAATCTGGTAATTGATGGGCCGCCTCAAATTCGGCAATAATAGTCAAATCATACATAGTAAATCCTCCTTAAAAAACAATAAACTAATCAAGATAATATACTTTCGCAAACCATATCAATATATTCACTTAATCTTATTACCATAAAGTGGTTATACCTGCTGGTAATGTAAAAAAAGATGAGTGTTCACTCACCTTTTATTTGATAGCTTGCTTACTCACCAGGGTTTCCTTAGAAAATTCATTAGAATTACTTAGCAGCACATCACGATAGCTAAGACTGCGGGTATGCTCCGTATGACTCCAACTGCGCTCGTGGCGGTGCAAAAATCCTAGAAAAGTTATTGGTATCCAACTGTAAATAAACAAAGGGTAAAAAATTGAATAGAACCAAGTTTTCCAATTAGCCCGGATTTTGAAGAGAACAATTGCCGGAAAAATGTATTGTCCGACAGCAATAATCGTCCATACTTCAAGCGGCAACACCTTATATAAGATGTTGGTATAAAAGGGTGTTATATAGTAAAGATAACTTAGCAAGACAAATGTTGTTGATAATAATAAGAAATACGGTTGTACCAGATGCAAGATTCCATCCAAAAGCCTTACATCACGACGTTTTATGCCTTCAACCAACAGCTTAGGAATAAACCGTCCGGCAACATCAAAGTGCCCCTGTGCCCAACGTTTCCGTTGATTCCACGACTGTTTAAATGTAAGCGGCTTTTCATCATATACAATAGCATCATGTGCCCAGGTAGTCCGAATACCAATCAATAACACTTTCATACTAAATTCCATATCCTCAGTCAGACAAGTAGCACCCCAGCCGAACCTTTTCAGGATGTCAGTTGAAATACACATGCCTGTACCGCCTAAGACACTAGATAAACCGATGTTGTATTTCGCCAAATGCCAAATATGATTTACTACCCAAAAGGATATAGCAAAGGTTGCCGAAATCCAGGTGTCATTCGGATTTTTAGCGTCAAGATAACCTTGAATAACTTTCTCGCCTTTGCAGAGGCGATTATTCATTTCTAAAAGGAAATTGGGATCTACAAGGTTATCCGCATCAAAAACAACTACGGCATCATACTGCTTAGACTGAGCAAACAGCTTCTCAAACATCCATTCCATCGCATAGCCTTTGCCGCGCTGCTCAAGATTAAAACGCTCGTGAACAATCGCCCCAGCCTTTTTTGCAATTTGGGCTGTTTTATCTTTGCAGTTATCTGCTATAACATAAATATCATATAGTTCGCTAGGGTAATTAAGCACATGCAAATTTTCTACTAATTGACCTATAACCTGTTCCTCATTATGGGCTGCCACAATGAGTGCAAAGGTATTTTTAGGAGTTGTAATTTTATCTTCACGCTTTTTTACAAGTCCAAAGAATGCAAGGATAAAATAGTATAGAGTAAAAAAAACAATAATGAGTTGCATGGGAATCATTATGTAGTCAAAAATATAATTCATGGGTTATTCTCCTTACAAAATCCTGGGTTAAAAAACAATAAAATTGTAATCTGCAGGATTTATAAACGGTTTCATGAGACTTTTCATAATAAATCATATGCTAATTTTAAAGGTAAATGATTTATTTTTAGAACGTGATGAAACATCACTCGTAATTATTGGCGATCAAATATTCCAAATACCGTATTTAAAATGCCAAATATCGCAAACACAAAGAAGGGAACAAATAAAACGGCATTAAATGTAAGAAATAATATATAAGCACCAATCGCTACTGCAATAACTGCAGGTATTACTCGAACTGGCTCACCATCTTTACCTTTAAAATCCGGATATCTAACAGTGCTAACCATCAAATAAGCAAAAACAAGTACCATCAAGGGAAATAACCAACCACCTGGCTTTAAACCAAGCATAACAAAAGTCGCTATCACACAGCCACCAGCAGGTATTGGCAAGCCCATAAAATAACCTTTTACGACGCTGGTATTAACATTAAATCTAGCAAGACGTAAAGCACCACAGGTTGCAAAAATAGCAGCGATTAGAGCCCCTCCCGGAAAGTCTTTCAACATATATGCATATGCCATAATCGCAGGAGCCACGCCAAAAGATACTAAGTCGCACAAAGAGTCAAGTTCTTTACCAAAGTCACTGCTAACACCAAAATATCGTGCTACGCGCCCATCCAATCCATCTGCCACCATAGCTGCCACAACGAACAGGGCTGCATAAAACAACTCCCCTTGAAACGTAAATACAATAGCATACATGCCTAAAACCAGATTAACTGCTGTTACTATATTAGGAATAGCGTTTCTCACTCTTCCATTACCCTCCCTATTACTGTTTTGCCGCCTTTAACTCTATCCCCCTTTTCCACTAAGATTTTAACTGTTGTCGGAACAATAAGTTCCGTACATGATCCAAACTTAATAAGGCCATAGCGTTCCCCTTGTTTTAGGACTGTGCCTAAAGTAACCCAGGAAACTATACGCCGAGCTAAAATTCCAGCAATTTGTGTAACTAATACACGCATTTTGCTATTTTCCAAACCAATTGCATGACGTTCATTTTCACAAGCAGCCGATTCTTTATAAGCGGGTTTAAATCGTCCACAGGTATACTGTTGATATTTAATTTCACCTTGTACAGGACTGCGATTAACATGAACATCAAAAACCGATAAAAAAATCGTAACTTTTATGCCTTTATCGTTTAAAAACTGATCATCATATACTTCTGTAATGCTCATCACTTTGCCATCCGCAGGCGACATTATCAGGCTCTCATCATCAGGCACATTGCGTTTGGGATTGCGGAAAAAGAAAGTAACAAACGCTGTCAATACTCCAGGAATAATTGCCCAAAGGGCACCTAGATTTAGAGCAGCAATAATTGTGACCAGTCCAAGTACAGCGATGTATATGTATCCTTCTTTAACTATAGGAGTTCTTACCATCTATCCACCTCCCTACAAAAACCCTCCTTGTAGAATTCAACAAAAAGCAAGTTCAATATATCAGTATAATATAATTAAATTACTTTGTCTAATGTTTTTTACGCAACATAACTTTGAGCGCAAACTTAGGTAAAGCTAACATTCTAATAGCTCGTTGCGGCTGGCAGAGCAAGCGAAACAGCCATTCTAAACTGATGCGCTGCATCCATAACGGCGCACGCTTAACAGCGCCGGCCATTACATCAAACGTTCCCCCTACCCCCATGCTTACAGGCACATTAAGTGCAGCTAAGTTTTTAGCCAACCACTTTTCTTGCTTGGGAACTCCTAAAGCAGCTAGCAAAATATCGGGGTTTGTTGCCACAATTTCTTGAACAATATCCGCATCATCTTCTGCAGTAAAAAAACCATGTCTTGTCCCAACTATACATAATCCAGGGTAACGTTCCATAGCTACTAGTTTGGCTTTCTCAATAATAGCTGGCTGGCTACCGAAAAAAAACACCCGATACTTCTTTTGTGCCGCTTGTGCTAAAAGGTTCTGTGCTAAATCATAGCCTGCGACCCGCTCTATCATAGTATATCCTTGATATCTTGCTGCCCATACAACACCTGCGCCATCTGGTACTACTAAATCTGCTTTGGCAAGGATATCTGCGAGTTCGCAATCTTTTTGGGCCAACATAACCATTTCAGCATTAGCGGTAGCCACAAGATGCGGTGTTTTTTCTTCAATAAATCGCTCTAGTTTATCCAGAGCTTCCGACATCATAACATTATCGATAGAAACATTTAAAACGGTTGCTTTCATACTCACAGAGAACTATTTACTCCTTATATTTGAATTACTATTCCTAGCACATTGTACCACAAGTTTAAAACAACGGCAATCTAGACCAAGGCCATTTCCAGAATGGCTGTTTATTTTGTTCCTGCTTATCAGGAGGCTGAGACTGATTTTTATCTGGAACCCTATTGCGTGGTGTGGTTGGCTGTGTGCCTCTGATAAAGGCGCTGTATTCAACCTCTTTGCAACTACCGTCTGCTAATTCTCCCGTATTTGTACAAATAGGAATACCGGTTACTACACTAGGGGGTATAGAAAAATCTGTTAACGGTGTATTCGCTACTATTTTAGAAACCATTTTTCCCCATAAAGCTGATACTTCAGTGCCTGAGATCCCAACTGGTTTTCGATTATCATTGCCAATATAAATACCGACTACAAGTTCTGGAGTATAACCTATAAACCAAGCTGTCTCATAGTTATCGGTAGTCCCTGTTTTGCCAGCAGCAGGCCGGCCAAGATTAGCAGGTGTCGCAGTTCCATCCTGCAGCACACCGCGAAGCATATCAGTTAAAATATAAGCCGTTTCCTGATTAAGTACTGACTGCTGCTCAATTTTGCCTTCCTCAAGCACCTGATTATTTTCATCAAGTACCTGTACTATTGCCAGCGGTTTTGACAATATTCCGCTATTTGAAAAAGCCGTATAGGCTGTTGTTAATTCCCACAAATTCACGCCCTGGGTTAATCCCCCTAAAGCAGTTGCCAGATTATTGTCTTCTGGTGTCAAGGTGGTAATTCCCATTGTTCTCGCAAGGTTTAGTACCTGATCAATACCTACCTGCTGCCCTAGCTTGACGGCCGCCACATTGACCGACCAGCGCAGCGCTTTTTTCATAGTTATCGGGCCACGATTTTTTTTATCATAATTTGTTGGCGAATACCCATTAATATTAATTGGTTCATCAACAATGATTGCATTAGCCGTAAGACCTTGATTCAATGCTGAAGCGTACAAAAACGGTTTGAAGGCTGATCCTGGTTGCCTAACTTCGGCAAACACCCGATTAATCTGACTTTCAGCGTAGTTACGTCCTCCGACCATTGCTTTAACATATCCGGTTTTGGAGTCAAGGGCCAATACCGCACCTTGCATTTGCCCTAACACGGCCTCAGCGGCTTGTTGTTGCTTAATGTCAAGAGTTGTATATACTTTAAGCCCACCTTTATATACTCGATTTGCGCCATAGCGGCTAACTAATTCGCTGGCAATATAATCAAGAAAATAGGAAGCCTGTACTATTCTTTTTTTAGGGGCAGCAAGCTTAATTGCCTCAGCTATAGCGCGATTAGCTTCTTCTGTAGTAATGTAACCTTCTTTAACCATGTTTTTTAACACAATTGTCCGACGTGCGACAGCTGCCTGCATATCAACATATGGCGAATAAATATTAGGACCACGCGGTAATCCAGCCAGCATGGCACTTTCAGATAAAGTCAAATCTTTAGCGGATTTTCCAAAGTACATTTGAGCGGCAGCCTCTATCCCATACGCCCCCTCACCAAAATATACCTGATTCAAATAGGCTTGCAAAACCTCTTGTTTCGAAAATTTATAGTCAATAAGGACAGCAAGTATTGCTTCTTTTACTTTTCTTATAAAAGTCCGTTCTTGTGTAAGAAACATATTCTTTGCTAACTGCTGGGTTATAGTACTGCCGCCTTCTACTAAACTACCTTGGCGAATATTTACTACAACAGCCCGAATAATTCCAATTGGATCTATGCCGAAATGCTGATAAAAGCGCGTATCTTCGTTTGCCAAAATTGCTTGTTGTACATAAGGTGAAATATTGTTAATGCTCACAACTATCCGATTTTCTTCAAATAATTTTGAAATCAATTGGCCGTTTATATCAAAAACTTGAGTTGCAGCCACCAAATTTAAGTCATTTAAGTTGTCAATCTCAGGCAATCCCCAAAAGGCCAAACATGTATTAACTGTCATTATTAAAATGATACATATAATGCTAATTTGAATGATCGTTTTTTTCATAAATAACACTCCTCTTAGCAATAGTATCCCCAACCTTCCTTACTTTACATGCAGGAATCACGTTTATTATAGAGAATATACGAAATTTAGACATTGCAATTTAAATTATCTCAATAGGAGCAATAAATGAAACATAAATCGAGAATTTTTCAGTCAGTTTGTGCTTTAAGTGCAATATGTCTTACATTATTAGTATCATCACCACTAATTCTGCTCGCTTTTCCAAAATTCGCTACCCCTGTACAAACAAGTTCCTCTGCCCCTTCTCCGCAAGACCCTCTACCCGCAACAAACGCCACCATACCAAGTCCTGTGGCAGATGCGTATTATATGAACGAAAATCCGGAGAATCCTCCACTCTCGGCCAAACCCGTGTATGACGTATTAACGATAACCGAACGGCAGGAACAAGGCTTATCACTGGAAATTCCTAAAGTAAATCCCTATTATGGTCAAAAAGTAGTCTATCTTACTTTTGATGATGGTCCCGAACCTGAAAATACACCTGCAGTTCTTGATATTCTAAAGCAAAACGGAATTAAAGCAACTTTCTTTGTAGTAGGAAATCAAGTTGAAAAGTATCCTGAAATTTTACGTCGGATTTATTTAGAAGGTCATGCTGTCGGAAATCACTCTTACAATCATGTGTACCGTGAACTTTACCAATCACCTAACAGTTATTTTTCCCAACTTCGTCATACTGACGAAATAATAAAAAAAACAATTGGCGTACGGCCTCGTATCTCCCGGGCACCTGGCGGTTCTGCTGGCAGCTTTACCAAAGACTACTGGGAAACCTTGAAAAAATTAGGTTATACTGAAGTTGGCTGGAATGTTAGTTCTGGCGATGCATCTAGTGCTAAAGCTAGCGGAATAATAAATAATATCGTTGCCCAAATGGAAAACAAGCATTTATGGAGTCATGCGACTTTACTCATGCATGATGGCCGCGGACATGCGGAAACAGTAAAAGCATTGCCTTCGATTATTAAATATTATAAGGATCGCCAATTTGAGTTTCGGGTGATAAATTTTGAAACACCCTCGCCTTGGTGATACAATCCATCCCGTCTAGAAACTTTACCTTCGATGGAAGTAAACATAAAAAATGCTTTGGACTTTTGTCCAAAGCATTTTTTATGTTTAGTATTATTTTATATCAGCCGCTATAGTTAGGGGCTTCTTTTGTTATGCTGATATCATGCGGGTGACTTTCTCTAAGACCAGCTCCGGTAATCCGGATAAACTGGGTATTAGTGATAAGTTCCTGGATATTCTGAACACCACAATAGCCCATACCGGCTCGCAAACCACCAATTAACTGAAATACAGTATCGGCGACTGACCCCTTATAAGGGACTCGGCCTTCAATGCCTTCAGGCACCAACTTATCCATGTTCTCCTGGAAGTAGCGATCCTTACTGCCTTCAGCCATGGCTCCCAGCGATCCCATTCCACGGTAAACCTTATAGCTGCGCCCCTGATAAATTATGGTTTCTCCGGGGCTCTCTTCTGTACCGGCAAGCAAATTGCCAACCATTACAACCTGAGCACCGGCAGCAATAGCCTTAGCAACATCACCAGAATATTTGATACCGCCATCAGCAATAACCGGCACATTATATTCACGTGCTGCTTTCGCACAATTATAGATGGCTGTAATCTGTGGTACTCCAATCCCCGCAATTACCCGGGTTGTACAGATGGACCCAGGACCGATACCTACTTTTACAGCATCAGCCCCTGCCTCGATTAAAGCACGAGTCGCTTCGGCTGTTGCAACATTACCGGCAATCAAATCCACCTGCGGGAATGCATTTTTAATTTTCCGTACAGAATCAAGTACTCCTTGAGAATGACCATGTGCAGTGTCAACGACAATAACGTCAACTTTCGCAGCCACAATGGCCTCAACCCGCTCCATCATGTCTGCGCCGACACCAATAGCGGCTGCGACTACCAAACGCCCTTTAGCGTCCTTGGCGGAGTTTGGATATTTCTGTGCTTTTTCAATATCTTTGATCGTAATAAGACCTTTTAAGTTGCCAGCACTATCAAGCAATGGTAGTTTTTCAATTCTGTGCTCGCGTAGAATTTCTTTGGCTTCTGTCAATGATGTACCCACAGGTGCAGTAATCAAATGTTCTCGGGTCATGCAGTCACGGATTTTACGGCTTAGGTCTGTTTCAAAACGCAAATCGCGATTGGTCAGAATACCTACCAATTTGCCACTTTCAGTCACCGGTACACCGGAAATATGATATTTTTCCATAAGATCATGTGCATCTTGCAAGGTGTTGCTTGGTGATAAGAATATCGGATCAACAATTATGCCGTGTTCAGAGCGTTTAACTTTATCAATCTCGTTAGCCTGACGCTCTATCGACATATTTTTATGAATGACTCCTACACCGCCCTCACGTGCCATGGCAATTGCCATGCGAGCTTCGGTAACAGTGTCCATTCCGGAGCTAATAATAGGAATATTAAGCTTAATGTTTTTGGTTAAGTATGTAGATACTTCAACATCTCTAGGCAAAACGTCCGATTTGGCTGGTACAAGTAAAACATCATCAAACGTTAATCCTTCTGGACCAAATTTATTGTCAAACATTAACAGAACTCCTTTCGCCAAACAATGATCGTAATAAGTGTTTCCCAATATAATAACATAAATAAACTTGCCAAATCTACAACTTTCTATGTAATTTTAAAAAATAATACAAAAAAATAAATAATGCCTGGCAAAATACCAGGCATTATAGTTAATTAAGAACATACACTTTTACGTTTTGAACACCAAAATCATAAGCTTGATCGACAGTGTGCATAGCAATGTCAATACGGTTTCCTTTAATGGCGCCGCCTGTATCTTCAGCAACGCCGTACATGCTATTCCCGTCGGCAAATTCAATATATACCCTTGAACCAAGCGGAATAATGTTAGGGTCAACAGCAATTACCCCAGGACGTACCTGCGTACCCATATGGGTTAGATTGCCCCATTGCCCATTATCATGCGGGCCAGGTGCATAAGCAGTGGCCTTAATGTCTAATGATTTTTTATAGCGTCCCGGAGCTTTACCGCGCGAAGTTTCAGTTCTGCGACCTCCTTGTAAGGTTTGCAGGGTTTCAACCCCGGCAACCCCATCAGAAGTAAGGTTGTTGGCCTGTTGAAAGCTAATTACCGCCTGTTCGGTAGTTTCACCAAAAATGCCGTCTACATTTAAATTACTGTAACCCAAATCAATCAGCTTTGCCTGTAGTTCAGAAACATCTTGACCTTCCATCCCTACCTGCAGAGTCTGATCGCCAAGAGCGGCAAACACCGGCGTCCAGCATACAGCCAATAAAACTGCCATAGCAGCGGTACGCACAAAGAATTTTTTGATGTTTTTCATAGAAAACACCCCTTTCTACTGCCTGCGAGGTTAGCTGACGGGTTCGGGACAAAGGGAAATCCCTACCGCAATGCGGATTCACCCCAGAAACTGGTTCCCCCGTTTTCCTTTTTTTTAGGAAATTCGGCATGGTCACATGATACAGGATAGTGTGTGGTAATGCAAGGCTTATTAAAACAACCTATCTAGCAATAACAATTATTAAATACCTCTATCTCTCTCTAACTCGTCTATACGTAATCATAAATATAAATTTTTTATAAGCACAAACTAAATCTGGGTGAGTATATGGTAAAACATTGGTGTAAGTTTAAAAAACCACACAAAATTTCAATAACAAAACACATACATGCTAAAACGTCTGCCCGTAAATACGACGTTATCGTAGCAGGCGCCGGTCCTGCCGGTCTGACAGCCGCATATTTCCTGGCGCGCGATGGTCTTGACGTGCTGGTTATTGAACGCGGTCCTTATCCCGGAGCAAAAAATTGTGGAGGAGCCAGTCTTATGGCTGAACATACTCACAAACTTTTCCCTAACTTCTGGGAAGAGTGTGAGTGTGAACGAGTGATCACCGATCAATCGTATTGGCTGATGACTGAGGATTCTATCCTCTCATCGCGTTTTCAGAGTACCCGCCTTACTGCTGCTCCCTACAACCGTTTCTCAGTTAAACGGAATAAGCTCTATCGTTGGCTGGCAAATAAAGCAACACAAGCTGGTGCACAAGTGTTATACAGCCATACCGTAACTGAGGTTATGTTTAACGATTCTGCTCAGGCAATCGGTGTGACAACTCAAACATCTGACAATAACATATTTTTAGCAGACATCATCATTTTGGCCGATGGCGCTAATTCGCTTCTGGCTGAACGTTCAGGACTGGCAGCCAAGGTAACATCAGATAATATGTCATTATATGTTAAAGAAACTATCGCCCTACCATCAGCTGTAATTGAAGAACGCTTCAACCTACTGCCAGGTGAGGGAACAATTATCGGGTTAATTGGTTATCCTACCGCCGGCTTTAATGGTACGGCTTCAATTCATACTTTCAAGGACAGCATCAATATTAACGCTGGCATGGCTGTAGCCAGTTTTGCCCAAGCGGGATTTAATCCTAATGATTTATTAGAACGCATAAAAAAACACCCCTATATCAACCGACTGCTTACCGGTGGTAAGACGATTGAATATGGCGGAGCATTAATTCCCGAGGGAGGTTACCATGCCATCCCTCCTTTGGTTCATTCTGGCCTAATGATTGTTGGAGATGCCGGCTCATTAGTCAATGGTACTCATGGTATAAACCTTGCTATGTGGTCAGGCTTCTATGCAGCTAAAGCGGGGTATGCCGCCAAAATCAGCCGTGATTACTCTGCAAAAAAATTATCTTTATATGCAGAGCTTTTAGAAGAAAGCTTCATTATTCAAGATTTAAAGGCGAATGCCGGTGCTGCCAAATTAATGCGTGACCTCCCTTATGCTTTTGACCTTTATTCCCGAATGGCAAATGAAACTGCTTATCAAGTTTCAAAGGTATATACCATGCCCAAAACCGCGAAACGAAAGATGATATATTCTAAAATAAAAAGTATGCAGCCCCTCTTAAAAATGGCATCAGATCTTTGGAAAACCTTGAAGGTGATACGCTGATGCAGCTACAGGATAAAATTTCGCTCATTAAATTTGATCCCTCTGACACTATGCAGCATGTTGCCATATATAATCAGCACTCTTGTACTAATTGCGAAGAAAAACACTGCCTGACCATTTGCCCTACCGACGTATTTAAATGGGACTGTCACACAGACAGTCCCATAGTGGTTGAGTATAAACAATGTGTTGAATGCGGTGCCTGTCGGTTAGCCTGCCAATTTGACAACATTCTTTTTTTCTACCCACCTGGCGGCAAAGGTGTAAGTTTTCGCGAAGGTTAGTCTTTTCCCAGCACAAAAGGCGCAAAACCAAGCTCGCCCCAATAGTAGTTGCAGTAGCTTTGGATAGCACCATTTATTCGTCTAAGTAAGATTCTCTTTACATGACTAAGAGAGTTAAAAAATATCCGTGTTTGAGGATGCGCGCTGTTGGCGGCCGCTTGTTGATAAAATTGGGCTGTCTTATCGATTTCCGTAGCAATCTGCCAAAGAGTAATAAGCATCTGTAAATTGGCATTTGTTATTTCTTTCTGTACGGTAAGTTGTTGCCAGTCAGAATCTTTACCAAGTAAACTGGACTCATCCACAGGCGGATATGCCGCCTTATCAACATTTATTGCTTTAGCAGTTGAAATAAGCTCTAAAAACTCTTTCTGGCTTTTCAATATAAGTGAAATTATCGGCACAATATCCGCTTGCGTAGGTATTGTGTCCAAGTGATTGATTATTGCCGTTTCAAGTTCAATTACGAATTGTATAGGCAGCATTCTAGGGCACCACCTTTTTTATATTAGGCCATTTCATTACATGAAATGGCCTAATCATTTTACTTATCCGATGATTAACCTGTTCTAATACTCCCGTCCTCATCTCATTAACAACCTGTAGTCTCTATCCTTGACGGCTAGGGAACAGGTTGTAAATTTCGAAATAAGTTCGCTCTAAGGTTCTTCGAACCCAAGGCTCACTTATATAGGCGGGAGTAAAGAACCGCTAAATCCCTGGATAATTCGACTAAGATTCAAGTGGGGTTAAAACCCCATCTGAATCAAGTCTCATTTATCAGACATCAAGACGCCAGCCTTAGCAATATGCTGAGTAGGAGCTTCACGCAATACAATAGTAACAGCTTCAATAGGACACTTAGCTGTATCAACAATGGCTTCGGTTACTCTTTTAACCATTTCACGCTTTTGTTCCAAAGAACGGCCTTCCACTAAGTCAATTTGTACAATTGGCATTTGTTTCACCTCCCTGAAACAGATTTTCTTTTACGTTCAAATAGTATTTTCTTTATTTTAAGGATGAATTCCTGCCATAAAAATTTTATATCAGACTAACATAAAAAACTCTGCGAGTAACACTTTTCCTTGACTATTCATACAGTATAGTAACATACCTGTTTATTTAGAGATATTATAAGGGGGTCTATACTTATGAGTATATTTAAAGAACTCCGCAATGAATGTTTAATAAGAGAGCTTGAACATGAATTAAACACAGACGTACTATTATTCGGTTTTGACGGTGTAGTATACTTTGGTAATCTGCAGAAAATTGAAGACTGCCGCGTTGCCTATCTCTCACCAGCCATTGAAGCTGAATCCAATGTTGAGATTCTTTCCCCGGGCGGCGAAGTTATCGATGTACGTTTCTTGCAGGTTGACTTATGGCAAATCATTGCAAAAGCTACTGGCGTAAAGACCAGTCCATTTGAAAATGGTCCCGGCCTTATTGGTGACGCTATCGAAACACAAAGAACCGAAGAAGGCGAACGCCAAGAGAGCCATACTCTAATTTGTGTCTTAAAACGAATGATTGGTGACGAAGTAGTTATTACAACTCTTGGTGGATTTGTATTTCAAGGTACTCTTGGCAATGTTGACGATGAGTTGGCCTTTATATCTGTCGATGAAATTTTTGGCCCGGCCACTTCTTCAGGAATTTCTGATGATGTAGTAAGTACAGCTGTAATTAATCTTGAAGCCATAACATCAGTATCAAGGTCTGCAGAAAGTTAATTTTCGAGAAACTACTTGCTGTAATATATGTAATCTAAGGCTACTCAAATTTGAACGACTCGGTGAAACTTTTTACCGAGTCGTTTTTACTTGCACTATATTTAGGGAGGGTTATCCATGCTACACGCTATAGAGTATTTGGGTGAAGTGGGCGTTGGTGTTACTTCCCCCCAGTTTTTTCGTGCTTGTAACGGAAATACCTATGTAGTAAAATTCCAAAACAATCAACTGCGCTCTAAGGTATTAGTAAGTGAATTATTAGCTGCTAAGTTAGGTACAATCCTATCTTTATGTTTTCCTCCGAGCGATATTATTGTAATTAGTGAGGAGATAGTAAATAAAAATCCGATCCTTGTTGACTTGGGTTTAGTTCCTGGAAGGTATTTTGCCTCTTTATATTTGTCTAACGCGGAATATGTGGGCAAAGGGCGATTATCTAAAGCTATCAATGTATCGGAAATGGCTGGAGTAGTATTGTTTGATCATATATTCCACAATGCAGATCGTGCCAAGAACCAAAGAAATCTTCTGCTTAGACTTGAAGATGATGATTATATAGTTTACGCCATAGATAATTCCCATTTATTCAGATCAAGTCGCTGGAATATAGATTCTTTAGAAAAGCTTGGAACAAAAATAAAGATCTATTATTATCAACATTATCGCAACTTACTAAAAGACGTTCTTTCAGCCCAAGATTTTATACCTTATATTGAAAAAATAAATAAACTTACAAATGACGGAATTGATGATATCGTGCAGCAAATTCCCAAGGAATGGCTGCCAGATGAATCAGAATCCAAGGCGTTGGCAGATTATATTAAGCTTCGTAGAGATATGACAGATGAAATCTGGGAAAAACTCAGCAGATTTATTCCTCGCACCCGTGGAGGAAAGCGCTGGTTATTTTCTTCTTTTGCGCCACCAGAGAACGACATAAATAACTACCACAAGCAAAGTAATAAAAATTAAGCGTCCCATATTCTCGCCAGCAAAAACAAGGTCATGTCCAAGCAAAACTTTAATAACAACCGGCGGTAGTTTTCCTATAAAAGTTGCCCACCAAAAATCTTTAAATGACAGGCGGCTGATTGCCGCAATAGCGGTAATAATACCTGAGGGTGCCAAAGGTAATAAGCGAGCAACTAGCAATGCCTTAAATCCGTTTTCAGCACTATAATCATCAACCTGTTTTAAATAACGACTTTTGGCAATCCAGCCTTCAACCGTATGCCTAAAGAAATAGCGGGCAAATACAAACATAACAAAAGCACCAATTACTTCGCCAGCCCAGGATATGATTGTCCCCCAGAAAAGCCCAAAGACAATCCCTGCCGCACCTGACAAAATCATAAATGGAAACACAATCGTAAACGTCATAACTACAAATAAAAGAATTGTAACAAGGATCGAGCTGGCACCGAAAGAGCGTAGATATTCCGCGAGTGCAGCAATATCACCTTTCTCAATAATACCATATGCATGATGAAAAAATTCTGGTTGCCATATGTAGGTTAATACGATCATTGCTGCAATAGCAATCCAACCAAGTAGTTTGTTCATTAATACCATCCTGTTCTCTAAAAACAGCGCTGCATACAGCGCTGTTTAATGTCTATTCCCACTGAGAGATTTCATTTTGGAAAATCGTGCAAGAACCTCCCAACCATTTGGTGCAGTCCGTGCAACGCCGTCTGAAATCTTTTTCTGATACATTTAGAAGCGAATATCCATAGCCCATCGCATTAATAATATGTTCAAACTCCTGACATTCTTCAGCAATACAGCTAAGCTGATTTTGTGTATACTTTTCCATTTTTTCACCACTCCTCACTAGTATTTAAAGTTAGTGTGCACGTGGTGGTAAAAAAAATAAGAAAATATTAAAATAATTTATTGAAACATGTATAAAGCCTGCCGCAAATGCCAATATTATGAATGTAAATTTTCTCCTCTCCCATAATTGACGGCCTTCGGGCCGTCCCTTTTTTTTGCAAAACTTCTAATTGCCATAGAACAATGTTCCGGTTACTCATTTACCAAAAATACAGAATTCACCTAGTTAAATTACTTATCGGCAAAAAATCATAGCAAATTTATCACCAAACCAATCTTGCAGGGTTTTCCATACTTTGTCTAAATACGCCGTTGAACACACAGTTTCTTGTGCAGCACATCTGGCTTCCAGTAAAATGTTGGTATCTCTTACAATATCAGCGATTTTTAAATCTGGCAAACCATGTTGATTTATACCAAAGAATTGTCCCGGTCCTCGCAGCAGTAAATCTTTTTCCGCAAGCTCAAACCCATCGCTTACCTGAGTCATAATTTTAAGCCGCTCCACAGTCTCTTCGTTAGTACTGTCAGATAACAAAATGCAGTACGACTTGTGAGTCCCCCGGCCAACCCGGCCACGCAACTGATGAAGCTGAGCCAGGCCAAAGCGGTCGGCCCCTTCGACAATCATTACTGTCGCATTGGGAACATTAACCCCAACTTCAATTACAGTGGTAGCAACAAGTGCTTTTATTTCACCACAGGAAAAGGCTTGCATAACAGACTCCTTTTCCTGTGATTTCATTTTTCCATGCAGCAAACTACAAGCAATATGTTTAAAATAAGTTTCTAAAAGTTCTTCATGGATTTTTACCGCTGCTTGGGCCTCTATCTTCTCTGACTCATCAACCAGTGGGCATACAATATAAACCTGTCGCCCTGCTTTGATTTGTTCTACTGCAAACTGATACACTTTATCCCGCTGACTTTTTCCCCTGGAATAAGTGGCAATTGGCTGCCGCCCAGGAGGTAATTCACGAATCACCGATACATCAAGATCACCGTATACCGTAAGCGCCATAGTCCTGGGAATAGGTGTCGCTGTCATAATAAGCACGTCAGGCTGGTTGCCTTTTGCCTCAAGACGTGCCCGTTGACGAACACCAAACCGATGCTGCTCATCAGTAACTACCAGCCCCAATTGCGCGAATTCGACATCTTCTTGAATCAGCGCATGAGTGCCAACAACCACATCAATAAGCCCTTCCTTGAAATGGCATAATATTTTATTCCTAGCACTCCTTGTCTGTTTCCCTGTCAATATCGCCAGTCGAATACCATGCGGTGCCAGCAGTTGAGCCAGAGTGTGATAATGTTGCTCGGCTAATATCTCGGTTGGCGCCATCATGGCACCCTGATAGCCGTTTTCTACAGTTTTAGTCAATGCTATCGCAGCAATAACGGTTTTGCCTGAACCGACATCTCCTTGAACCAGTCGCTGCATAGGCGTGGCATCTTCCATATCGGCCTTAATTTCCCACAACGTTTTAAGCTGATCCTTAGTCAAAGAAAATGGCAGATTATTTTCCACTTTGGACACTAGTAGACTATCTGGCGCATGTTTAATGCCCCGAGAGCTGTATTTGATTTTATTCTTTAAATATGCCAAGCCGCATTGCAATAGATACAACTCTTCAAATACTAAACGCCGCCGTGCTTCAGCCAACATCTCCATATTTGCCGGAAAGTGAATATTAATTAATGCCTTATGCCGTTCCATCAGTTTGTGTTTAGCTACTATATCGTGGGGAAGAGTTTCAGCTACCTCAGCCGATAACGAATTCTGTAAGAATTCTATAGCCTGCGATGCCAAGGAGCGCAGGCGCCATTGCGGCAGATCATCGGTAGTTGGATAAACAGGTATAATATGGCCGGAAGCAGCATTATATTCAGCAGCTAATTCGATATCAGGCTTATTTATTTCGATGATATATTGACGCCGCTGAATTTTACCTGATACAATCAGTTCCATTCCAACTTTGTACCTATTTTTAATATACGCTTGATTAAACCAAGTAAGCTGAGCCGTCCCTGAAATATCACGAACGACAATCTTAAGTATCTTAAGACCACGCTGCGTTTTTTGTTCATTAATGGCAATGACTACTGCTTGAAAGCTTTCATACGACCCATCTGTCAATTCGGCAATCAGCTTAAGTGAACTCCTATCTTCATACCGGCGGGGATAATGAGTCAAAACCTGACCAATAGTCATAATTCCAATTTTATTTAGTTTCGCGGCATTGGCAGGTCCTACGCCTTTTAAATATTGTATTTTATTCGATAAAATATTTTGAATGAGAATCACCTTGCGATTATTGTTTTTTTACCAGTAAATCATTTAGCTCTACAAGTAAAGCTTCAATATCAATATCATGCATATAGGCACCATTCTCTATAGTTTCCGTCATGGAACCCATACAACCGATGCAACCCATGCCATGTTTGATGAAAATTTCGCGAGCCTGCGGATGTGAACGCAGTGCATCAATTATCGGAGTGCTCTTGGTAATCACAGTAAAGCCCCCCTTTATTTGCTTATTTCTATTTTCAATATCATACGCACAATTCCTGCTAAAGTACACTATTTACAAGGCATTTATGAAATTTCGAATGAAAATTTTATTTACCCTTGCATATCATAACTAAATTATGCTAAAATAGTCGTGTTGACTATGAGAATAAATCCTATAGGAGGTGGAAATAGATGGCAAATTTATGTGAGATTTGCGGTAAAGGTGAGCGTTCAGGCTTCAATGTCAGCCATTCCAACCTTAAAACCAAGCGCACTTGGAAACCTAATATACAACGAGTTAAAGCATTAGTTAAGGGTGAAATTAAACGGGTTAATGTATGCACTCGCTGCTTACGTTCCGGTAAAATTCAACGCGCAGTATAATTAATGTGATCCATTAGGGACTTGTTTTGCAAGTCCTTTTTTATTTTCAACAAAAAAAACCAGCTTACATGTGCTGGTTTTTTTGTTCTTTATTTTCCTTTTTTTATATCCAATTCTTGCAATATTGTTGAAAGCTCTTCCGCAGAAAACTGATACTTTTCGCTGCAAAAATGGCAGCATACTTCTGCCTGACCTTCAGTAATCATAGCTTTAATTTCATCAGTACCAAGGCTAACTAACATATTCTCGACTCGTTCACGGGAACATTGACAGTTAAATGTAAGGTCTAACGGATCATAGACAGTAATTGGCAATCCGGCAAAAACTGTTTCTATAATGGCTTTTGCGTCTTTACCTTCACTTATCATTTGAGTAACTGGCGGCAAGTGTTGCAAATTAGCCTCCAGTTGAGTGATTGCGTCCTCCTCTGCCCCAGGCAGAGCCTGAATAAAAAAGCCACCTGCAGCTGCCACTGTTGCATCACGCGCAATCAAAACGCCCAGGGCAACACTCGATGGCGTTTGTTCTGATACCGTCAGATATTGGGTTATATCTTCGGCAATTTCGCCTGAAACCAATTGAGCGCTGCCGGTAAAAGGCTGCTTAAGGCCGACAAAGCGAGTGACATAAATATGCCCGCTGCCGACCGCCTGTCCGACATCCCATTTCCCATTTTTCAAAGGCAAGTCAACAAACGGATTTCTGACATAACCGCGTACTGAACCGTCAGGATAAGCATCTGTTACTATTTCTTTGAGCGGTCCATCCCCAGATATTCTTACAGTCAGACTTTCCTGTGTTTTTAAGTTAGCAGCTAATAACAGCGCTCCTGTCATAGTACGCCCCAGAGCCGCTGTAGCTACCGGAAAACAATCATGCCTACGGCGTGCTTCTTCC
>Ga0074195_1002208_pt1 | contig 22825 bp, 20 predicted proteins | sample EPASupsiteHSE623_FD_64525 | JGI IMG/M metagenome (GOLD analysis project Ga0074195, IMG submission 64525) | Bioremediated contaminated groundwater from EPA Superfund site, New Mexico - Sample HSE6-23 | ecosystem: Environmental > Aquatic > Deep subsurface > Groundwater > Contaminated ...
TTATTGAATTTCATCTGTTTTTATTAAGTATGCTATTTAATTTTTATACCGTGTATATGAAAGCAAAGCAAATTTTTAACTTTGTCAATCTTCAAAGGTCCAACATTGATCATTAAAAACAAATAATATGGCATTAATTAACGAAAACTATCTGAAATTGAAGGCAGGTTACCTGTTTCCGGAGATCGGACGCCGGGTTGGCAAATTTGCTGCAGATAACCCTGGAAAGAAGATTATACGCATGGGAATTGGCGATGTGACCCAGCCACTTACTCCGACAATTCTGAAGGCATTTCATGAGGGAGTTGAGGAAATGGGACATGCGGTTACTTTCAAAGGCTACGGTCCTGAGCAAGGTTATGAGTTCCTGCGAAAAGCAATCGCGGAGAAAGCCTATCAGGCTTATGGAGTTGATATTTCGGCTGATGATATCATTGTCTCGGATGGTTCAAAATGCGATACAGGAAATATTCAGGAAGTTTTCGGTAATGAAAATAAGATCGCCATTTGTGATCCGGTATACCCGGTGTATGCTGACACGACTGTGATGTCCGGTAAAACCGGCGACTGTCAGGAGAATGGCTACTACAAAGGAATTATCTATATGCCCTGTACGGCTGAAAACGGGTTCATCCCTGAACTTCCGTCAGAGCGTCCCGACCTGATCTTTCTTTGCTTCCCAAATAATCCGACAGGGACCGTTGCAGGCAGGAAAGAACTTGAGAAATGGGTGAAATATGCACGTGAACAGAAGAGCATCATCTTGTTCGATGCAGCCTACGAGGCATTTATCACCGGAGACAACATACCCCATTCGATTTATGAAATTGAGGGCGCGAAGGAAGTCGCCATTGAGTTTAGAAGTTTTTCGAAAACAGCCGGATTCACAGGTACCCGCTGCGCATTCACGGTGATACCGGAAGAACTGGTGGCCTATGATTCAGAAGGGAATGCCCATTCGGTTAAAAAACTTTGGTTACGTCGGCATACCACTAAATTTAACGGGGTTTCATACCCTGTGCAAAAAGCCGCTGCCGCTGTCTATTCGGAAGAGGGGCAGAAGGAAGTGAAGCAGGTGATTCGTTACTATATGGAAAATGCGCGTATCATGCGTGAAAGCCTGGCCGAAGCCGGATTTATCGTTTATGGAGGAGAAAATGCACCATACATTTGGGTAAAAACAAAGAATAACACGAAGTCATGGGATTTCTTTGATCAATTACTGACCGGTGTGAATGTTGTCGGAACTCCCGGTTCAGGGTTTGGCCCTGCAGGTGAAGGATATTTCCGTTTTTCGGCGTTTGCCGATCGCGAAAGTGTGCTGGAGGCCATGGTGCGGATTAAAACCATGAAATAAAAGATGTAAGGTATATTTGTGAATAATTTTTGGGGTTTCCCATCAGAAAATTTGGATTAAAGTTGTTTAAGTTTAAATATGAACCCTGGCCTGACTGCCGGGGTTTTATTTTTTGTTGAACGGAACGGCTTTCGATGGGGAGGAACGGCTAAAGATTTGCAGAATTTTATTTAAACATTGTTAAAAGGGCTTAAGCTTTATCGGGTTAAACTAAGAATTTCAATGTGAAATAGCTACTTTTGGAGCCTATGAGGGGTCTGATCTGTTACATAGTTACTTTTGTCCTGTTGATGGTTATCCAGCCTGTTTTGGCACAGGATGATGATCTGATTGATCCGGTGCTGATCCAGTTGAAAGGAACGCTGGTCAATACAGATGACGGACTTCCGGTACCTTATGCTTCTGTTGTAAACATGCGTACACATGGAGGAACAACTACCGATTCGAGGGGCAGGTTTACCCTCGAAATGCTCAATGTGGACAGTCTGAGTATTTCAGCAATAGGTTTTATGAAACAATATGTACAGATCCCGGTAAAGCAACATCAGGATAGCCTTTTGGTAATCAGGATGCGTCCTGTCAGGTATGCCATCGGAGAGGTTAAAGTGACAGGAGAGGCAAAGAAACTGAATATGGACGGAGTCGCAACGGGAAAACCGGTAGATATATCTCCGGAACTCAGGGGAGATGCATATAATAAAAAACCATCATGGCTTGCTGCCCTGTTTTCACCGGCTTCGTTTTTGCAGTATCATCTAAGCCGGAGTGAAAAAGAAAAGCGAAATGTAAGGGAAGCTATGATTTCTGAGGAACAATGGGAGTACCTTTCCCAATTCTATAACAAAGAGATGGTGATGACTCTCACTGGGTTAAATGAACAGGAAGCTGATTCCTTTATGGTTTATTTCAACTCCAAATCAGTTTTAGGCCCTACTTCTACAGAATATGATGTTCGAGCCGCCATCATCAGGGAATTTGAAAATTACAAGAAAGAGAAACAGAAATGATGGTGAACGATTTTAATAAAAAATATGCAATAGCCATGATTTAGTATACACCTAACCGGAAATGAGAAAAAACGTTCAAATATGGCTATTCCATTTGACCATTAAAGACAAATTATTCACAAATGAAAAAAAAGATCTTTCTTTCCCGGGATAACAGTTTCTCCCGGAAACGGGATAATGCTTCTGAATCCGGTAGAAAAGAAGAAAAAACATTGAAGGTCGTCCGCAAAGGAGATGAAGAAATTCGCTTAAACCGCTTTATTTCCAACGCCGGTATTTGCTCCCGCCGCGATGCTGATAAACTGATTGCCGGGGGTGAAATCGCTGTGAATGGGAAAGTTGTCACTGAGTTGGGTGCAAAAGTTCGTAAGAGCGATACGGTAGTTTATAAAGGCAAGCCACTCGATGTTGAAAAGAAGATCTATCTTTTACTGAATAAGCCTCGCGGATATGTCACTACTCTTGATGATCCGCACGCCGAACATACCGTGATGGAGTTGATCGGACAGGCCTGTGAGGAACGGATTTACCCGGTAGGACGACTGGATAAGGAGACATCGGGAGTCCTTCTGTTTACCAATGACGGGGATCTGGCAAAAAAGCTGACTCATCCGTCTTACGAAAAGAAGAAAATTTATCATGTTTTTCTCACAGGAGAATTTTCGGAAGAGCATCTGGAGCAGATGAGAAAGGGAATTGAACTGGAGGATGGTTTGATTGCTGCGGATACAATCAATTATGCCGATCCTGTCGATAAAACCCAGGTCGGGATCGAGATTCATTCGGGCAGAAACCGGATTGTGCGCCGTATCTTTGAGCATTTGGGTTATAAAGTCGCCAGGCTCGACCGTGTGGTTTTTGCCGGTTTAACAAAGAAGAATCTGCCGAGGGGGAAATGGCGTTTTCTGACACCACGTGAAGTTGGGTTCCTGAAAATGAGTGTGAGAAATGACTAATGTAATGCATTTCGCCTTTTGTGGACTAATGGTACTGTGAAATAATTGTTGTCATATTCCTGTCTTCTAATAGACTGCAAAAGGAGTGATAACGAAAACAATAATAGGTCGGAGACCTTAATCCTGCTTTGGAAAAGGAATTTGTAAAAATAATATCGGAAAATCAGGGAATTATTCACAAGGTATGTTCCATTTACTGTGATTCTGAAGAAGACCGGAGAGATCTTTTTCAGGAAATTCTTGCTCAGTTATGGAAATCATATGCTACCTTCAGGAACGAATCGAAATTTTCAACCTGGATGTACCGGGTTGCCATCAATACAGCGATAACAAGTTTCAAAAAGATAAAGCGGCAACCCGACCAGAAAAGCCTTGAAATTGAATCGGTACAGATTGAAAATGAAGAGTATGATCCGGAGGTGGAAGAGCAGATCCTTTTATTGCACAAGGCTATTGCGCAGTTAAGTGGTATTGAGAAATCTATTGTTCTTCTTTTTCTGGAAAACAAGGACTATGAAGAAATTGCTGAAATTACCGGGATTACCCGGAATTACGTGCGGGTGAAGATGAACCGCATCAAGCATAAATTGAAAAAACAGATGGATATAGAGGAATAAATGAAGTTACAGGATTTAAAATCAGCATGGAACCAGTATTCTTCGACCGATGCCAGCCGGCATCAGTTGGACGAATCGGACTTGCAAAACATGTTACGCAAAAGGACCCTTGGTCTGATTGAACGCATTGACCGCAATATCAGGATTGGATTTGCGATTTTCGTGGCGTTGTCGCTTTTCTTCATCCTGGACGATTTTGTCATTTCTCCGTTGCTTGCGGGAGGGACCGATATTCCAACCTGGATCATCCTGATCAACGGAATCAGTGTTTTGATCATTGTTGGCAGCTTCATTTATTTTTATATCGCTTATTCCCGTGCGAAGAACGATTATTCGCAAAGCAATGATCTGAAGCATGTGCTCCAGTCAATGGTTCACATTATTCATACTTACAGGCGTTTATTTTATTGGGCTTTGGGGATCTTGTTGCTGGTTAACTGCATTAATTTTTTTACCGGACTGCTCACCGGAATAGAGGCCGCTGCGTCCCGTTACCATGTGGCAATTGAGGATCTTGATCATCGCCAGTTGCTCCGGAAAACGGCAGCCGGCATGGTTATACTGGTTATATTGATCGCTTTTTTGTTCTTCTTTTTCCGCTGGGGATTCCGTAAACTTTATGGTCGCTACGTCACACAACTGGAAGAAACCCTGAAAGAACTGGAAGAATAGTTTCCGGACCGGGCATTTCAAAATTTCATTATTTTTATGTGGAAAGTATTTTCCAATGAAAACAATCAGACTTAGCTTAATTATTTTTCTATGTTCAGTTTCAGCTTTGGCTTCCGGGCAGGTGTCGTTTGGAAAGGCTGAAAAATTGAATGAAGGATGGCGCTTTATCCTGAACGATGTGGAGAATGCAGGGGATGCAGCTTTTGATGACAGTCGGTGGCAAGCCATTGATCTGCCACACGACTGGAGCGTAAAATTGCAGATGAGCCCCACTTTGGCCAGCGCCACAGGCTATTTACCCGGAGGTATAGGTTGGTATCGGAAGGTACTTGAACTGCCAAAGGAAAAGCAGGGGCAGAAGAAATATCTCTATTTTGAAGGTGTATACAACCGCAGCGAAGTATTTGTGAACGGTCAGTCGCTGGGCAAGCGTCCAAACGGGTATATTTCCTTTCTGTATGATGCCACTCCGTATCTTTCTTTTGGAGAAAAGAATGTGATTGCCGTCCGGGTCGATCATAGCCGCTCGGCCGACTCGCGCTGGTATACCGGCTCAGGAATATACCGCAATGTCTGGCTGGTCACGGCCAATCCTGTTCATATAGCCCAATGGGGTGTTTACGCTTATCCTTCGGTATCGGCGGAAAAACAAGGAGTATTGCATGTGGAGGTCGAAATTGAAAATGGTTTGCCGCTTCCAACGACACTGACAGTTGTCAACGAATTACTGGACGGGAATGAAAAAGTTGTTGCAAAATCGTCGGAGAACCTGAATGTAAATACTGATACTACCGGCAAAATAGTCATGAATCTGAAGGTTAAGAATCCGCATTTGTGGAATCTGTCTGATCCGTATTTGTATCGTTTAAAAACAACCATACTTCAGGATGGAAGGGAAGTGGACGCCAGTTCAACTCAGACCGGATTCCGTGCATTTGCTTTCGATCCGGACAAAGGATTCGCATTAAACGGAACCTGGATGAAGCTGAAAGGAGTTTGTTTACACCATGATGCCGGTGTACTTGGTTCGGCTGTTCCCCGCGAAGTCTGGAAAAGAAGGCTCCTTAGTCTCAAGGAAATCGGATGCAATGCGATCCGGACCAGTCATAATCCTCAGGCTCCGGATCTGTATGAATTATGTGATGAGATTGGTTTGCTTGTCATGGATGAAGCATTTGATGAATGGGAATTCCCCAAGCGTAAATGGCTGGAGGGGTGGAATGTCGGAACACCGGGCTTTCAGGGATCGTATGATTTTTTTGAAGAGTGGGGTGAGAAAGATCTGGCCGATATGGTTCTTCGCGACCGGAATCACCTTTCCGTATTTGCATGGAGCATCGGAAATGAGGTGGATTATCCAAATGACCCGTATTCTCATCCGGTATTGGATGGCGACGGCAGTTTTTCTCAACCCATATATGGAGGCTATAAAAAAGATGCACCTGATGGGATGAGGCTGGGAACAATCGCCAAACGGCTTGTTGCGGTGGTGAAAAAATACGACCGGTCGCGTCCGGTAACAGCCGGCCTGGCAGGAGTGACCATGTCAAATGAAACAGAATATCCAGACGCTCTTGACATTACTGGCTATAACTACACGGAAGGAAAGTATGACAGCGACCATGAAAAGTATCCGGAAAGAGTGATTTATGGCAGCGAAAATGGTCATAGCCTAAGTGCGTGGAAAGCAGTTACGGAACGGGAATTCATTTTCGGACAGTTTCTTTGGACGGGCATCGATTACCTGGGTGAATCGGGACGTTGGCCGTCAAGAGGCTTTTACTCAGGCCTGCTTGACTTTGGCGGATTTATTAAACCAAGAGGATACTTCCGGCAGTCATTATGGTCTGACAAGCCCATGGCTTATTTAGGCACCTATCCGGCCCGAAAAGAAGATGCTCCTTCGATGGATGCCTGGGCCATCTGGAATTATGAGGAAGGGCGATTGATCCGGGTGGTTTGTTATACCAATTCTGCCAGGGCAAAACTGCTGCTAAACGGAAAACAAGTCGGCGAGATAAAAGGATATGATCCGGGTATGGGTATCATATCATGGGATGTTCCTTTTCAAAGCGGTACACTTGAAGTGGCAGGGCTGGACCAGGCAGATCACGAAATTTGCAATTATACCCTGCAATCATCAGGCAGGCCTTACGCCTTAAAAATTGCTCAGGGCGACAGCGTTGTAACGAAAAACGGAATTGGCCTTGTCGCTGTTCAGGTTGTTGACGAAAACGGAATCCCGGTGATGCTTTCGGACGACGAGTTAACCTGCCACATTACAGGCCCCGCAACACTGGCAGGGCTTGAAGCCGGCAATAACCATGACATGAGCGATTATACCGACCGTGTTCAGCGGGTTTTTCATGGACGCATCCTGGCCTACGTCAAAGTTGAAGGTAAGGCCGGTGAGGTGACCGTGAAGTTCACTGCTCCGTGGCTAAAACAGGCGGAAACGAAGATTCAGATTAAATAATTAACAAAGCGGTTATTTTCCGGTCAGGGTTCATCGCAATCAGGACTTTCCATTTTATTGATTATCTTTGCGGCTGTTTTAAATACTTCATACAGAAATAAATGGCGCATAAATCCGGTTTTGTCAATATTATAGGGAATCCGAATGTAGGAAAATCAACCATCATGAATGTACTGGTGGGTGAACGGTTGTCGATCATTACCAAAAAGATGCAGACGACCCGTCATCGCATCAAGGGGATTGTGAGCGGAGATGATTTCCAGATCGTTTATTCGGATACGCCGGGGATTCTGAAACCGAATTACAAGCTTCAGGAGTCAATGATGAAGTACGTGGAAACGGCACTGATCGATGCCGACGTTATTTTGTATGTGACCGATGTGATTGAAAAACAGGACAAGAATAATGAATACCTGGAGAAGATAAGAAGGTCGAATGCCCCGGTCATTGTGTTGATCAACAAAATTGATCTTTCGAACCAGGAAGAGGTGTTGAAATTGTACCAATACTGGAAGGACCTGTTACCGGCGGCAGACATCTTTGCGATCTCAGCGACAGAAAGATTTAACATTGCACCTATTTTTGACCGGATACTGGAGCTGTTGCCCGATGGCCCTCCTTACTTTCCAAAAGATGAACTGACCGACCGGAATGAACGTTTTTTTGTTACGGAGATTATCCGGGAGAAGATCCTTTTATTTTATGACAAGGAAGTGCCTTATTCGGTTGAGGTCGAGGCGGAAGAATTTAAGGATGAACCGAAGCTTCTGACACTGAGATGCGTCATTCACGTGGCGCGTGACAGTCAGAAGGGGATTATTATTGGTCATCAGGGAAAGGCCCTGAAGAAAGTGGGAACTGAAGCTCGGATGGACATGGAAGAGTTTTTCGGAAAGAAAGTATTCCTGGAACTTTACGTAAAAGTATCGAAAGACTGGCGTGACAAAGAAAGTTCATTGGATAAGTTTGGGTACGACTTTCAATAGCGCAGAGCATGGGGCATGGAGCATAGAGGAGACCGGAAGAGGGTGCCCAGGTGTCAAGGTTCTTTTCCTACTAACAGCTAATAGCTAACAGCTTTTTTTCTTGCAGCTTGTTAGCATAGAGCACAGTGCATGGAGCAGAGAGAGAATGGAAACAGTAATTTGAAATTTAGATGAGATGAGTAATATAGTTGCAATAGTAGGAAGGCCGAACGTTGGGAAATCAACCTTATTTAACAGGTTGGTAGAGAGCAGGAAAGCGATCGTAGATGAAATGGCAGGCGTGACGCGCGACCGGAACTACGGAAAGTCAGTGTGGAATGGAGTTGAGTTTTCTGTCATCGATACCGGGGGATACGTGGTCAATTCAGATGATATATTTGAAGAAGAGATCCGAAAACAGGTACATTTAGCCATTGACGAGGCAGATGTGATTATTTTTGCAGTCGATGTTGAAGGAGGTATTACCGATCTTGATCAGGCAATCGCAACGATCTTACGACGGGTGACCAAAGCTGTTTTTTTGGCTGTCAACAAAGTGGATAATCACTCACGACTTCTGGAAGCCAATGAGTTTTACGGACTGGGGATGGGAGAGAACCTGTTTTGTATTTCGGCTATGAGTGGGAGTGGGTCAGGGGAACTTCTGGATGCTGTTGTAGCCAGTTTCCCCAAAAAAGAAAAAGAGGATACAGAAGAAGATATTCCCCGGTTTGCAGTTGTTGGACGTCCCAACGTAGGTAAATCTTCATTCATTAATGCTTTGATCGGTGAGGAACGGAATATTGTGACTGATATTGCAGGCACTACGCGCGATTCGATCCATACCCGGTATAACAAATTTGGTCATGATTTTTATCTGATCGATACTGCGGGACTGAGGAAAAAAGCCAAAGTAAAGGAAGATGTTGAATTTTATTCTGTATTACGGTCGGTGCGGACGATTGAAGATTCTGATGTCTGTTTGCTGCTTATTGATGCTGAACGTGGGGTGGAGTCACAGGATGTTAGTATTTTTAATCTGATCCTCCGCAATCTGAAAGGAGCTGTGATCCTGGTCAATAAATGGGATCTGGTAGAGAAAGACACCAACTCGGTGAAAAAATTTACCGAAGTGATTCACGAGAGGATTGCTCCTTTTGTGGATGTCCCTATTATTTTTATGTCGGCTCTTTCCAAACAACGTATTTTTAAAGCATTGGAGACTGCCGTTGAGGTTTATCAAAACCGCAAACAGAAAGTGAAAACTTCCCGGTTAAATGATGTTTTACTGGAAGCAATTGAAAAATATCCGCCGCCGTCCATAAAAGGGAAATACGTCAAGATTAAATATGTGACTCAGTTACCGAGTCCAACTCCTTCGTTTGCGCTATTCGCCAATTTACCTCAGTATATCAAGGAACCGTACAAGCGATACATTGAAAACCAGATCCGTGAGAATTTTAATTTTTCCGGGATCCCCATCCAGGTTTTCTTCAGGAAGAAATAAGTAATGAGAGTCATGAGTAGCGAGTAAAAAGCTCACGACTCATGACTCGCGACTTCTTTTAATCCTGAAGGAACTGGTTCAGAAAACCGCCTGACTCCTTGCGTTGGTTGCCGCCTCCCCGGGATAATTCGGCGATTAGTTTTCGTATCGGCATGGACTGCAACCAAATCTTTCCGGTTCCGCGCAGGGTTGCCAGAAAAATACCTTCGCCGCCAAACACCATCGAACGCAATCCCCCGGCCTGTTCCACATTAAAATCAATGGAAGGCTCATAAGCAACAATGCAGCCGGTGTCAACCCGTAAAACTTCATTGTTCAGGTATCTTTCGATGACCGTCCCTCCTGCATGGATAAATGCTTTGCCGTCGCCTCTCAACTCCTGCATGATAAAACCTTCACCACCAAAAAATCCCGCACCAAGCCGGCGGTTAAAAGTGATCGCAATCTGTGTGCCCAGTGCTGCGCAAAGAAAGGCGTCTTTCTGAACAATGATCCGTCCTCCCAGAACTGTGAGGTTAAGGGGGATGATTGTTCCGGGATAGGGTGCAGAAAAGGCGACATGTCTTTTGCCCCAGCCCTGGTTTGAAAAATGCGTAAGGAAAAGAGATTCTCCGGTGATCAGGCGAGAGCCGGCAGTTAAAATTTTATCGAAGAATCCTGCTCTGGGATTCGATCCATCTCCCAACCTGGTTTCGAAACTGATGCCGTCTTCCATGTAAAGCATGGCTCCCGCTTCAGCAATAACGGTTTCTCCTGCATCAAGTTCCACTTCAACCAGCTGAACATCATCTCCGATAATCTTATAGTCAATTTCGTGCGATTGCATAATATTTCAAGTTTAAATTGTTTAGGAATAAAAATACAATTTGTCTTCGGAATAACAGCCGGTTTTTCGGCGAATGATCCATCTTTGCAGGTAAACACAACAGCTGTAACAGATGTTGATAATGATCGATAAAGGTTCTATTTTTGTATCGCGATGGGAAATACGGACATATATATTCCTGATCTTGAGAATGAGTTTGTTTTTCAAACCTCAAGAAGCAGCGGACCGGGCGGGCAAAACGTCAATAAAGTGAATTCGCGGGTGGAACTGCGGTTCGATATCCCAAATTCGGATCTGCTGACTGACGGGCAAAAAGAGGTCTTTCAAAAAAAACTGGCTTCAAAATTGACTTCAGAAGGAATACTGATTGTTGTTAGTCAGGAGAGCAGATCTCAACTGGAAAATAAGGAACTGTCGGTACAGAAATTCTATAAACTGATAAGCGACGCTTTAAAGCCGGTAAAAAAAAGAAAGCCGACCCGACCAACAACGTCTTCAGAAGAAAAACGGTTGCAGAAAAAGAAACTTCAGGGAGAGAAAAAGGCGCAAAGGGGGAGGGTGGATTTCTGATTTACGATTGAAGAAGTACCTGAGTCCCTAAGTTCTTGATTCTAATGTCTAATATCTTATGTCTATTAATTTGAACAGATTGATTTTCATAGTTTTGTTGAGCCTGTCAGTATTGGGCGCGGGCGGGCAGACTTTTAGGCTGAAAGCGGGCGATCTGCTTTTCAGGGGAGCCGCTTCGGGAAATCTCTCAAAGGCGATCGATGAAGTGACTCAAACGGGAGGCGAAACGCATTTCTCCCACATGGGTCTGGTAGAACTGAACGGAGACAAGGTTTTTGTTCTGCATGCCAGTCCTGATGGAGGGAGCTGCAGGGTTTCGCTTGATGAATTCCTGCATCCGGAAGATGGTCCGGCCGAAGTAGTGGCATACCGGCTGAAGAAACAATGGCAGAAAGCGATTCCTGCTGCACTGGAACGGGCGGAGAAGATGCTGGGTAAGCCCTATAACAATCATTATATGCCGGTGGATACCGCCTACTACTGCTCTGATTTTGTATACCGGGCCTTTGCAGCAGACTCGATCTTTGAATTGAATCCGATGACTTTTAAGGATCCGCGAACCGGTGAATTTTCACCGGCATGGGTGGAACATTACGGTAAACTTGGGATGGAGATCCCTGAAGGCTTGCCGGGTTGTAATCCTAACGGGATGGCAGCTTCCGGTAAGCTGGAGCGTTTGGGTATTGTTTTGGAGTGACTAACCCCTTTCCAGACAATTTCGGCCAGGTCATAGGCCCGGATGTCTGTTCCTTTAGTGAACGTTTTTTTGCATAAAGGGCAGGCCGTTACCAGATGGTCGGGATGAAATGACTGGAATTCTTCGAGCACCTTATCTCTGATCTGATCCCTTTCTTCCATTGTGATTCTCGTGTTGGACAAGCTTCCTCCGCAGCAAAATGCATTTTCTTTTTCGTGTGGGGTTTTTATTAAAGAGATATAATTGCCGAGCAGTTCCCTTGGTTGATTGTATATGCCGCTGCCTCTGCCCAGTTCGCATGGGTCGTGATAAACTGCCTTTCCGGGAAGAGAGAATACGGGAAGGCGCCCCTGGTTTACCAGCTCCAGCAGGTATTGGGAATGATGCATCACGGTCACTCCAGGCAAGGTATAATCTTCACGAAAAACCTTATAACAGATCGGACAGGATACGACCAGTGTTTTGGCTCCCGATAAAAGTATTTTTTCAGTATTGTTCCGGATCAGTTTTTTTGCTGCCTCATATTGTCCGACCTGGATGAGCGGGCGTCCGCAACAGGGAGCTTTTTGCTCGTCCATGAACCAGAAGTTGACGCCGGCATAATTGAGCAATTGCTGCATGGACTTTTTAATGCCGGGAGTCAGGTGAGTCATACAGCCTGCAAAATAAATGACTTCCGTTCGGGGACTGGGTCCATTCTTCAGATAATCATAGGATGAATTATATTCCCGTGTTGAGGCAATTCGCTGGGTAATACGCAGATCATTCAGATCCAGACCAACGGGACAGTCTTTTTGGCACCGTCCGCAGAGCAGGCAGTTAAACAACTGGTCATCTTTCAGTCGTCTTCCCCTTATTTGTTTGAGTACATAAACTGATTGTGAATTACGAATGTTTGCCTGGTTCATTTGACAACTATCGAGGCAGATACCGCATCGTGAACAGGAGAAGACCTGGATACGGGTATACGTATTCACTCCTTTTTTTAGCCGGATGCCATATTTCCGGAGGAAGATCAGTAGTACTTCAACCGGAATATGCATATAACGAGAAAGGGGCATGGCCGTAAAAAACACGCCTAGTGAAACCGAATAAGCCCACCAGACCGTTTCTTCCACCGGCTGCAGCGGGAAAGCAGAGGCCAGCAAATTTCCGGCGGGCTGAGTCAGGAAACTTCCGTTATGATGTAATCCGGCAGTAATGCTTTCAGCCGCAAGCCGCAGTGGAAATATCAGCCATAGCGCAGCGAGTGCAATCTTGTCGCCGGCTTTCATTTGCGTGGTCTTTTTCATTCCAAAAAGACGGCTGTTGAAACGTTTGTAGTAAGCTAACACCACACCCGAAAGGATGAAGAGCAGTAAAAAATCGGTCACGGCAGCAAAAAATCTGGCGGTGAAACCTGTTGCAGGAGCCTGTTCTGCAAACCGGAAGAAAATTGATTTCCAGAAAGGGAAAGCAAGCGTACGGTAATGAACAATCGCTTCCAGATGACCGGCAACAATGAGTAAAAACCAGCCAAAGGCCAGGCTCATATGCATATATCCCAGCCGGGGGTTTTTTCGAAAAATTTTTCTGTGAAGCAGCGCCTCCGTAAAAGTCTCCCGAACAGCTCCGAGGGTTTTTTGTGATGGAAAGCCTTTAATGATCCTGATTTTATCGGTCTTTGAAAGTCCGACGATCCAGATCGTGGAAACAACGATTAGAAAGCTGATGATGACCAGCAATCCGATAATAAAAGGGAGGGTAAATGAAGGGGGCGTTTCCATGTTTATTTTTGCGTTTCGTTTAATTTTACATAATTATTTCTTCACAAAGTATCAACCCCTGTTTGCCCTTTACACTCGCTTAACCGGCAAGCACCTTTCTTAAGAAGCATGATCACATTTCGGAGGTTAATACCCCGGGGACAAACCAGCATACATTTCCCGCAAAGCATACACTTGTCGATTTCCCTGGCAAGAGATACAATTTCTCCCCTGCGAAGGAGCAGATTCAACTTCCGGACATTAAAATCGATCAAAGTTCCTGCATTGCAGGTAGCTGTACAACCTCCGCACGAAAGGCAGGTCCTGAACGAAGGCTCCTTCTCAAGGATCTCATTGAGCAGGCGGCCATCGAACTGATCAAAGTCGATGGTGCGCGGAGACATTATTTTATACCCAAAGGTATTCATCTCTTAGTGCGTTGAAGGTATTGGTGAACATCGAGCGCTGCGGCGCGGGCATTTTCCAGGGTTTCGTCAACAGTCATCGGTCCGATGCATGTTCCGGCAAGAAATACTCCCTCTAATGAGGAGCGGTTTTTATTCAGATGAAGGTCACGGACACTCAGAAAGCCGTTTGGTTCACGTTCCAGTCCGAACAGGGCGGCCATTCCTGAAGTCTCTTTGCCCGGTATCATCCCAACCAGGAGTACCATCAGGTCCACATTCATTTTAAGGGGACGGCCTGACAAAGTATCCTCGGCCTTGATCAACAAACTTTCGTCCTGGTTTTCGGATGCTTCCGAAAGCCTGCCCCGGATAAATTGAATATTATATTTTTCCTGGGCTTCCCTGTAAAGAGATTCATATGAAAGCCCAAACATTCTCAGATCCATGTAAAAACAAAAGATTTCAGCATCGGGTAACTGTTTGGCGATTTCAATCGCCTGTTTGACGCCCGTAATACAACACACTTTTGAACAGTGGTGATGCCCGGATTTTTCATCGCGCGATCCAACGCAGTGAATAAAGGCAATGCGTTTGGGATTTTCCCCCCTGGATGTGAGCGGTGTCTTACCTTTTTTAAAAATTTCTTCCAGATCGACAGACGTGATTACATTTTCGTAGATCGAATAACCATATTCCTCCTTCCGTGTAGCATCGAAGGTTTCGAAGCCTGTGCTGATAATCACCGCATTTGCCTGAAGCTGCTGTCCTGCGGTGGTTTCCAGCGCGAAGATGCCATTTGCGCTGATGACCCGGCTGACGGATGTATTGCTGATGATCCTGAACGGTTGCAGCTGGATTTTCTGACGCAGAAAGCCAGTCACTTCATTTGCAGGACGGCCATTGGGAAACAAATGATTCCAGTTGTTCAGTTTCCCGCCCGTCTGGTTCGACTTTTCCAGCATAATGACGTCGTATCCCAGACTGGACAGAACCGAAGAAACTTCTGTTCCGGCGATCCCTCCTCCAATGGTGATTATTTTTTTTTGTTGGTCCATTCGGTTTTATTAAATTATCCGGGAATGACTTCGAGTTCAGCGGCTTTAAAGCAAGCCGGGAGAACCGGTTTTCCCAGGTTTTTACCATTCAACCCTTTAAATTTCATGGAAGGATCATACTGAACGCCAATCTTCTGCAGCAGGGGTTCACAATCCACCTGATGCACCTGTAGTCCCAGATCCCAGGGATCATATCCAAGCATCAGTCCGGCCAACTCCTCGTAAGTAAGTACCGGGATACCCTCGCGACCGGGTCCATATGTTTTACCTTCCATCTCACCAATCACATATTGCCATTTGTCCAGGAACATGGCGCATCCCGGGCAATTACAGATGATGGCGTCTGGACGGTAAGGTTCCATCGATTCAAATTTTTTACGTGAGTTTGATACAGAATAGCCTCTGTTGCCCATGATCAGATACTGACGGAAGCCAAATCCGCAACAGTGCCTTCTTTCCGGATAATCGACCACTTCGCCTCCCCATGATTCGATCATGCCGCTTAATACAGAAGAGAATTCAGCTCCTCCAATCCCTTTTCCGGGAAACATTTTTGCATAGTGGCAACCAATGTGTTCCACAACTTTCAATGGTTTTCCGGTATGCTGGTTGATGAGCGAATACTTTTGACCGGCAGCAATCTGATCTCTGAAATGATAGATGATGTCACTGCAATGCGATACATTTTCAGGCACATTGAATTCACGTCCTGTGGCCTTCCAAAGCAGCTCTCTGGCTTTAGCCTCTTCTTCAGGAAATTCTTTCCAGGTTTCCAGTACTTCAGAATAGATGCCAAAGGAAGTCACACAGGAAACTGCTGCATTTTTGTATCCTGACTCAGTCATTAGTGCGAACTGGCGTGCGGCCACTGTTTGCAGCGTCTCGAACGGCAGCAGATCGGAGTGATAGGCAATACCGGTACAGGTGGTATGGTTGGGATCATCAAAAACGTTCTTTTGAAGATCATTCTTCATGATCTGCAGGAAAGCATGTTCCGAGCCGGGGAAAAAATTCTGACGGATGCAGCTTCTGAGATAATAGAAGTTGTCGTCGGGGATCAGCTTCTGATAGTCGTTCCATATCCTGGTTTTTGCTTGTCGTTTCATGGAAAAAATGTCAAATTGAAAAATAATTAAATTGCCAAATTGTGTCTCATTACTCACGATTCATGACTGCTATAGACATGCATGAAATACCGTTCCATCCCGCCATCTTCATCCATCAGTCCCATTTCTTTTGCTTTTGCCTGACTGGCGGATTCAATTTTTTCAAGAAACTCAGTCGCTCCTGACTCATCAAAGATCGCACTGAGTTCGGCAAGTACACTTCCCGGAATTTTTCGTAAGGTGCCGGGGCCATCCTGATCCAGATGGGCTCCCAGGCGGGCATAAACTTCATGCCGGTTTTCAAAAATCCATTTCCAGACAGGGCCCTGTTCCGGGTGCAGTTCAGGCTTTAGACAATCGGGATGAATGCAGTATCCATGGTTCAGAATATTATAGATGAGCACTTTTTTCAGGGCATATTGCTGACGCCCGCGCTGACTTTGCGTGAAGTAGCCAATCTTTTGCGAAAGTTTGCGAAGGGAGTTTATAATGAGACCCACACAATTTCCCCGCGGGCAGCGGGTTTTGCATGACATGCACTGGCCACAGTACCAGATGGTTTCACTTTTTAGTAGTTTTTCGATCCGTTCTTCATCACGCGATTGAACTTCCACTGCAATCATTCGGGGATCATAATCAAAGAATTCGGCTGCCGGGCAGATGGCTGTGCATACGCCGCAGTTCATACAGGCCTTTAACCCCTCGATGAAACGGACATCTTGTTTCAGTTGCTCATAAAGAGTCATATAATGGCTGGTTTTTTAGGTAAAGCTACATTACTCGCTGTCACTTTGAAACAGCATAAACTCCTATTCCTGATACGCATTTTTGCTTATTACGAATGAACATATGGGGAATTGGGACTGTAGGAAAATTCAGAAGGAAGATCAAAATCCTGTTAGGTATGCTCCTGTTGATATACAGGCAATTCAATATAAAATGCAGTTCCCTTGTCCATTTCAGTTTCGTACCAAATACGCCATCGGAAAGTTTCCACGATTTTCATGACAATAGCCAGGCCAAGGCCCATACCACTCGTTTTGGTCGTGAAATTCGGCTGGAACATTTGCGGTCTGATCTCTTCAGGTATACCTATCCCGTTATCGCGAACTGCGATGGTTGCATAATCGCCATTTTCAGTAAGGCTGATTGTTATTCTGCCGTTTCGTTGGGGAGGAACAGACTGCATTGCATTTTTTATCAGGTTGATCAGCGCCCTTGACAGTTGCTCTTTGTCAGCACTGACCAGCACGTTGGTCAGGCCATGTAGTTTCAGGATGAAATTCATCTGATCATTCGACTCGAAAAGCGTCGTGACATCCTCCAGTTTTTCAACCAGATTGAACACTTCTGTTCTTGTATTCGGTATTTTGGCAAAATTTGAGAATTCAGTCGCTATTTCCGAAAGGGTGTCAATCTGCTCGATGAGAGTTCGGGTAACCCGGTCGAAAAATTCGTCATAATGCGGGCTGTTTTCTGCTTTTGCCCGCTGAAGGTATTGAATATTAAGCTTCATGGGAGTCAGCGGGTTCTTGATTTCATGAGCAACCTGCTTGGCCATTTCGCGCCAGGCCAACTCCCTTTCGCTGCGGGCCAGGAGTTCCGCACTGTCGGCCAGTTCTTCCACCTTCCGGTTATACTCTTTCACCAATTCTCCGATTTCATCGTCTCCCGGATAAGTAATGTGTTCATTTTTCTTGTTAAGCTGGATGCCCCTTAACTTTTCCCTGATCAGGCTAAGCGGTAGTGTAATTTTATTGGCGAGCAAAACGGCCACAATCACACTGCCAAAGAATAGTAAAGCGTATAAATTAATGAAAGCGACAATGAAAGTTGAAATTTCCTGCCTCAGTTCGTTCCCTCTTGAAAAATGAGGAAGATTAATAAAGCCAAGATATGAACCCTGGTTATTGATAATAGGTTCATAGACAGAGAGGAAGGCAAGATCGCCAATTTTTTCCGGCTGCATGTACCTGATCCTGTAGTTTTTGGTCAGTTCATAAAATGCCTGGGAATTCATCCGGTCCGAAACAATCCCGCGGTTTACAATTTCAGGGCGTGAGGAAGCGATTAGTTTGCCATCGGTGCCGTAAATATTAATATCGGTCAGGAAAATGTTCGACATTTCACCCAATTCGTTCCAAAGCCAGTTCCGGACATCGGGAGTAAAATCATTGACGCCGTTTAGCCGGATGTTGATCTCTTCGGCTATTGCCTTCATCTTTTCATTCAGGTCGTCCTGGTGCCTGTTGACATATTCACGGGAATTATAATAAACTGTTCCTGCTGCAACCACCACCAGCGATATTAACACGACGGTAATGATGGCAGCCTGTATCCTGAATTTCAAATCATAAGTGAACGACAATTTTCGATAAACAGGATTCCCTGCAAAGACCAGAATGAAGAGCAAAACGAAATAGAATACGAACAGATACGGAAATGAGACCAGGTAGTCCATCAGCTCAAACGAGTTGGTGCTGACGATGATATAATTATTTTTACCCAGATTATAGATCAAATGGTCATAGTGATCCCATTCTTTTATGGTAAATTCAGAGGTATCCTGACTGCTGATATATGGGTCGATGTAGAAATTATACGGATAATCTCCGTTCAAATTGACCAGTTTTCTGTTATAATATTTGGCATATGAAAAATGCTTGTAACGTTCGGGTTCTTTCATGGAGTTATCGAGCAGGAGTTCCGGGAATCCAATCCCTTTGGGAAGAAGTTTGGACTGAAGGTCAATAAACACGGAAATACCAAGAGAATCGGACGTCAGCGGATAAAACAGCTTTCCTAAGTAGGAGATCCTTCCGTTCATGTTTTCCATATAATAGAAATTCGTATTACGGATCCTGACGCCTGTTTCGTCGATCATGGCATCAAAAAACGGGAAGCAGGGCACTATCCGGTCATCAGGCTCAATCCGCAAACTGTCTGATCCGTCACAAACTGTAATCTGGAGATCATATTTTCGCAGGTAACCGCTAAAGTATTCCTGTGTGATATATTCTTCCAGGTTTTTGTAAGGAGGGGAAAGTAAATAAGGGATCACCGAGTCGACTTCGATCTGTTGCTGTATTTCAGTGAGAACGATTTCCGCGGCAGGATCATGTTCAGAATATCTGGTAATAGCCATCAGTTTTTGCACCTCCCGCCGGCGGGCATCATTATGGTTTTGGATAATAATGAGTGAGAAGAAAGTGAACAGCGAAACAAAATAGATCAGGTATGGCAATGATGAACGCCTGAGATGTGTTTTTTGCAAGGCAACTCCTGAAAAATTGGTAAGCAGGAAAAGACAAATGATGTACAGATAGCTGTTTTTCAGAAGAATTGACAGTGTAATGAACACAAAAAGAAGAATAGCATGAATTTTAAGGAAACTTTTTCGTGACATCCAGGCACAACCTGCTTCAACTACTTTGAGGTTGATCAATGACGCGGAAAGCAGTAATAAGGCAATAATCAGGTATCCCAGAATGGAGTACAGGTTAATATCATCAAGACGGTTCAGGTAAAACGAAAAACTGCTGTTTCGGACAAGATTTTGTATCAGGACATTGATAAATAAATAGAATATGCCAACAAAGATGAAGGCAGGGATCAATTGATTGGCTTGTTTCTTTTGTGAAAAGGTAAATTCTTCCGCCAGATGAAAACTCCAGAAAAAAATGAAGATGGTCATCAGAAGCATGTCTCCCAGCGAGGGAAGCATAAACGAAAATGCATACATGGATGGGCTGAAAAGATCGAATGCGTAGCAAACCCGGGGTATCCTGAACAGAATATGCAGCCAGTAGAGACCCGTCAGGACAAGCCCTAAAACGACGATTCGCAGGATGAAAGGCTCATCCTGGTATTTTGACTTCAAAAATGACCGGATCGTGAAAAGTAACAGCATCAAAGCCAGGAAGAATATCAGGACAGGGAGGTAAAGCTGTGATTTCTCACAGACAATATTTCCTCCGGGGACCAGTGAGAACAGGTACTCTCCGTCCATGCCATGAACAGGAAGCCCATCGTCTGATGCATCTGGTTGGATTTTGTACGTTTCCGGGGTATTGAATCCTTTGGCAAAGCGGTTAGTGATGTAATCGTTCTGGATCGGATAGCTCTCTTTCAGGAGAATTAATCCAATTATATTCAGGTTGCGGACTTTTTTTACCGAGCTGAGATAAGCTCCGTTAGGTAAAAAGAGTATCTTTTCGCCCGGTACCAGTTTCAAATAGATCCTTTCGAAGGGGAAACGGCTACTTGACCAGAAAAGCAATTTTTGATCGTCTGCAATCAAAAAACCAAGTCCCTTTTGCGTAAACAGTGATGAAAGCGGGTGAAAGGCTGACTGAAAGTCTCCATCAAAGTTTTCACCTTCAATTGTATGGGCGATCTTTTCAATATTTTGTGCAAGGACTACCTGCCGGATTTGAAGTTTCTTTTCAAATTTTTCGGTTACCTTGAGTGCCTGATCGGGATGAAATAATCTGTTTTCGATGAAAAAACCTGCAATAAAAAAAGAAACAGACAGGAAGAGCAGCAGATACCTTTTTAAGTTGATATGCGAAGAGCTATTCATGATGATAAGGTTCACCTTTTAGTATTGTTAATGCCCGGTATAATTGTTCTGTAAAAATCAGCCTGATCATTTGATGGGAGAATGTCATCTTCGATAAACTGATCTTTGATTTTGCTGCATCAGATATTGTTTGCGAAAATCCATAAGGACCTCCGATAATGAAAACGAGGGACCTTGTTCCTCCAAGCATTTTTCTCTCCAAAAACCGTGCAAAATCCGATGAGCTGAATTCAATTCCATGCTCATCCAGCAAAATTAATTCGTCACCCGAATTTAACTGGTTTAGCAGCAGTTCCCCCTCCTTTTCCTTTTGTTGGCTTTCAGATAAATTTTTCGCGTTCTTTATATCCGGAATGATCTGGAATTCATAGGGCAAATAATGAATAATGCGTTTATTAAAAATATTAATGCCATCCTGCAAATAAGGTTTGTCCGTTTTACCAATTACAATCAGCTTTATCTTCACTTGGTAATTTTTAAATTTTATTAACTTTACAAAGTTATGCAACCTGTTTCATTAATTTCAGCGAAGTTGGTACAATTTATGCTGTATCAATATGTTTCAAAAAAATGAAAATGAGAGGAATAATTTTTAAAAGTTTATTCATTGGTATTTTGTTGGTCTTTGTTGCGGCACGGTTGGTTGCTCAAATTCCGGATGAAGTGGTCACGAGTTTTAGGACCGGAAATGCAAATACCTTATCCGGCTATTTCAATCAGAACATTGAAATGGTGGTATTGGAACACGATGATGTATATAGTAAAGCCCAAGCGCAGCAAATTGTGTCGAACTTCTTCAGCCAGAACAAAGCACAGGAATTCAGTATTATTCATCAGGGAGGAAAAGAAGGTGCCCGTTATGCTATTGGAAATTTAAAAACGAATAACGGAACCTTCCGGGTGTATTTTTTATTGAAAGATGAAGGGAATAAAGCTTATATTCATCAGTTGAGGATTGAAAAACAATAATCCAAATGCTCGACCGCCTCGTCCACAGGATCAAAAGGCTTTTTCTGAGATTGCTGATCAAGGCCCGGAAGATCAGCATTCCAGGATTTGACAGGATACCTTTGTATGACGTGATGCTTTTCTTTTACCGAAGCATTGTTGACAGCTCATTTACAACCAGGGCTTCAGCCATCGCTTTTAGTTTTTTCCTGGCTCTTTTTCCGGCTATCATTTTTTTGTTTACGCTGATACCTTATATCCCGATCCGGAATTTTCAGGCCGAACTTTTCCTGCTGATCCGTGATCTGTTGCCGGCAAGTACGTTTGTCGCGGTGGAGGGAACCATACAAGACATTCTTACCAAGCCAAGAGGCGGATTACTTTCACTGGGCTTTTTTATGGCTCTTATTTTTTCCTCAAATGGGCTTGTGTCGATGATGAGTGCATTTGATTCTTCGCTTCATACGATTGAAAAGCGGAACTGGCTGGATCAAAGACTGATTTCTATATTGCTCCTGTTTATCCTTTCTGTTCTGCTGACTCTCGCGATCGCGCTGATCATTGTCGGGCAGTATGCCATCAATTATTTGGCCAACGAATCGTCCTTTGTGGGAAGCCGGCTAACTTATTACTTGTTGTCAATAGCAAGATGGGTGATCACCATTGCGCTGTTCTTTTTTGCCTATTCTTCCCTGTATTTTTTTGCGCCGACAAAAAAGACCCGTTGGCGGTTCATTTCTCCGGGAAGTACGCTGGCTACAATTCTCAGCATTTTTGTCCTGATCGGTTTTGGTTATTACATCACGCGTTTTGGCCAATATAACCAGTTGTATGGTTCCATTGGAACACTGCTGGTCATCTTACTGCTTAGCTACCTGATGTCGCTGATCCTGCTGATTGGTTTTGAACTGAATAACAGTATCACAGCCGCCCGAAGGAAAAATGTTCAGTAAGGGTTGCACGGTAACAAGGTATTGAGCATGGAGCATGGAGCATAGGGCATAGAGCATGGAGCATGGAGCATGGAGCTCTCCTGTCTTACGACTATCTTATTACTCACTACTAACGGCTAAAGGCTTTCATTTTCCCATTTTAAATAACAGTTCTTTTTCTTCTTTCGTGAGGGAGTCGTATCCTGATTTGCTGATCTTGTCGAGCACCCGGTTAATTTCTTCCTGCTTCAGGTTTTTTTTTCGGTTATATTCGATGTCATTCTTATTGTTCCGGTATGTCACTTTGATCCGCTGTTTGGGACGGGTTAATTTGACGATCCCATCCATGAATTTGGTGATGAGCCTGGTCCAGTCATGTCCTTTACGGTATTGCAGGGCA
>Ga0074195_1002209_pt1 | contig 22821 bp, 26 predicted proteins | sample EPASupsiteHSE623_FD_64525 | JGI IMG/M metagenome (GOLD analysis project Ga0074195, IMG submission 64525) | Bioremediated contaminated groundwater from EPA Superfund site, New Mexico - Sample HSE6-23 | ecosystem: Environmental > Aquatic > Deep subsurface > Groundwater > Contaminated ...
TTCAGAACCCTGAAATACGATTTAATTTATATCAACGAATACACATCGCCGCGTCAGCTAAGACGCGATATAGATCAATATATGATTGAATACAACACTTACCGACCACACAGTTCGATCAATAATCGATGCCCAGCAGAAGCTTTTGAAGAAAGGTTCTTTCTTGAGGCTGCTTAAAATAAAAACACGAAGGGAGATTAACTTAAAATTTTCAATTTCGTGTCTTGACAATGGGGTGCATTATAATAATTCTGATGACGCGTAGTGGTTCGGGCGAGAAAAAGTAGGGTTTAACCACAACATATAGTGGTTTTGGTCTGGATTTTGGGCAAAAAACAGACGAAAAAACGACGTTTTTTGACCCCTAAAAAAGGGCGACAATATAGATGACATTATACAATTATTAATAATAATCAAAATGAGACCAAGTCCGTCATTTGTTTGACAATATAACTTAGTCTCATTTTACATATATATGGAAAACCAAGATTATTAAAGGTATACTATAAATGAGAAAAAAAAATATTAGTATGTAGAAATTTAGTTTAGAAAGACTTATGTATAGAATTGTTCCAAAGAAAATATTTCTGTGAATAATCGTTTGCATATTGACAAGAGGTAATTATGCTACAATTTTTAATGATTATAGATAATGTTGAATCAAGAAGTAAACTGGAACTAATTTATGAAACGTATCATAAAGAAATGTATTTTATAGCACATGATATACTTAAAAACACTCATGATGCTCAAGATGCGGTTCAAACTTCGATTTTAAAAATGATAACTTACATAGAAAAAATTGATGAAGTTAAGTGTAACAAAACTAAGTATTTAATCGTTACAATTGTTAGGAACACTGCAATAGATATTTATAGAAAAAAGAATAAACAGCCAGTAATCGAAATTGATGATATTAGTGAATTAATCCAATCAAATGTTCCATCAATGGATGAACTTGTTATTAGGATAAGTGACGCTAAAATGCTTGCAAAGAATCTTGCAAAATTAAAAATTGAATATGCTGATGTATTGACATTGAAGTATTATCATGAATTTGATGATAAAGAAATAGCAAATGCCTTATGTATCAGCTATGAAAATGTTAGGGTGAGATTATGTAGAGCTAAGAATGAACTAAAAAAAATAATGAAAAACGATCAAGAATTCGATGTGTATCAAAGGAAGTGTGCAAATGAAAGATAACCATGAAAAAGTGATAGAAGGCTTTTATCAATACATTGGACAGTGCCATGTAGAAAATGTTATTGAAGACTTTGATAACATTTCTAAAAATGCTCATGAAAATATTATACCTACGGAACTTGACGAATGGTTTTCAAAGTATGTTCTTAAAGCAAAAAAAATTGAACGAAGTAAATTATTTTGGCATCGTTTTAATTCGATATCAAAGCGTGTAGCAATCTTCACAGTTTTATTTGGAATTAGTGTTTTAGTCACAACAATGAGTGTAGACGCATTCCGAATAAAACTTTTCAATATTTTTGTAGAGGTGACTGAGAAATATACAAGCATGAGCATAACTGAAAAAAATAAAGTAGTTGAAGAGGTAATCAAATGGGAGTCATATTTTGCCCCTGAGTTTATACCCGATGGCTATGAATTGTCAAATAATGAAAGTTTTGGAGAAGTAAAAATCTTATATTATTTAAATGATAAAGGTGATGAAATTCAGTTTTCTCAATCACCAGTAAATTTAGATTTTCAGATTGACACTGAAAATGCATTTGTTATTGATGTTGAGATTAAAGGTAATAAGGGTGTTTTAGTAGAAAAAAATAATATATCGACATTGATTTGGACTACTGAAGATAATACTTTTTATGTAATTGGAAAGGTAAATAGAGAGTCTTTAATTAAAATTGCAGAAAGTTTAGATTTTTTTAGAAAATAGTGTAACAGATACTCCTTTCAAACGTTTTATAGATTGAAAGGAGGTGAAAAAATGGATAAGTTTATATTAAAATTATGTACAAGTATGTTGGCACTTTTCATTTTGATTGCCATACCAACTTATGCAAATTCGAATGATCTGAAAAATGAGTATTCAGAACAAATAATTGTTCAACCATATTTCACGAATATTTCAATATTTCAGAATTTGTTTGATATTTCTTCTGATGGTAAAGTTTCAGTATCTGTTTACTTGACTGCTCAAAATGTTGATAGCGTTAAAGTAGATGCTAACTTACAGCAGTTTAAGAATGGTTTTTGGACAACAATTAAGAGTTGGTCAAATACTTCAGTTGGTACAAACGCGGGTCTTAGCGGAACGTATTATGTTGCAAAGGGTTACAATTATAGACTAGTTTCTAATGGAACTGTCTTTAAATCAAATTCTATAATAGAAACAACTACTTTCACAAGTACATCAAAATCGTATTAAAAAACCGAAAATATATAAATGATGCTGGAGGGTTTTATGAAGAACAATTATAGAAGTAAAATTTTAACTATGCTATTAGTATTGAGTTTATTAATTTTACCGGTTACTAGCTTTGCTCAATCAGAGTTAATTGTTGATAGTCGTAGTTTTGATAATATGGGAAGCATTACATCAATGAAACTGGGCGAATCAAATAATTCATTTATGAAATCAAATCATAGTGACTATTTTGATTTTAGTGATGTAAAATTATCAAATGATAGGTTAAATTTGAAGGGTTATGTAAATAACAAAGAATTCAATTTGATTGGAACACTTTATGCATCTGAAAACAGTAGTGATCTGATTGTCGGGAATCTACTCGACACAACTAATCATTATGAAGTCCTGTATTTTGGACTTTCAACAAATCCGTCAGAAACACTTATTGTGAATTCTGAAACAAAAGATATTCTAAAGAAGAACGGCTATGCTGGATTTTTATATCTTAGAGATATCCAAAGTAACGATATGAAATTTATTGAGTTTAATCCAACGAAGATAATATCAAAGAATAATTTCAAATCTATGCTGTCAAATTTACAAGTGTGTAATCATGAAGATCAATTTTGGTATGCAAAGATTTTGGAACCGATTGAGGTTAAAGAAGTCGATTTACCTCTTGTAGAAAATATTGCATTATCGGAACCAAGGACTGAAGGCCTAATAGAATACAGGGGCTTGATTACTCCAATGGCTGCAACTTATCAAGACACCGTGTATACTTATAGTTATAATGTCAGTGGAGCTTATGTAGATGAGTCTATAAAGGTAAGGCATTATATTGATGGGCCAAGCACACTATACTCACAAGGTACGTTTGTTGCAAAATTGATGATTGTTGAAGAAAAAACTGTAAGTTCGAACGTACCTAGTATGAATAGCAGTAATTCAAACATGAAAATAGGTACTTATGGTGATAGTCGTGTTGATGTGGCAACATCACCTGGGGATTATTTACAACAAGTGATTTGGGGTGGTACCTACTACAAACCAGGGAGCATAGACGTCCAAGTAGGGTGGAGTTATTCTCTTCCAGGTGCTAATATTGGTGTATCTGCTAACTATACAAACTCAAGCATTTATACGAGTCATACTTATAAGTCATTCGACAATGTTAATGGGACTTACGTTCGAAATGATGGCATAAAATGGACAAAACAAAAGCATCAATTAATTGACGTCAATCACAATTTTGATCATAGTTTTACTGTAAATAAATTAAATACATCAGGAAATAAAACTTTTACAGCTAATTTTAGTTATGATGTTTCAAATGGCCTTAATTATACATGGGGAGGAATGCAGTCAAAAACAGTCACAAAATCTTACTATTGTAACTGACTTTAATTGAATATTATAATACTGACCACAATCATAATGCCCATTGTGGTCAGTATTTACATTAGTTTAAAATATTGCATGAAAAGTGAGATGAATTATGAATAAAAACAAGATTATCTTGATTTCTCTTTTAATCTTTATAATACTAGCCATTGCATTAATTTTCAAAAATACTGGTTCAAATGAAACAGATTCTTACTATTACAAAATAAATACCGAAAGATTTAATTACCTGTTGAATACTTCAATTAATTCTTTGGAACAACTTCAGAGAAGTCTTAAAGACAAAAACAATTCTAGTTTAGATTCATTCAGCGAGCAGTTAAGTGATTGTATTGTAAATCTTAGAGAAACTGCAATAGCAATTGACTGCTTTGAAGCTGGATTCAATAGAAAAGACAACAAAATTATGTATGGCCTTAACCCTTTAGAGAGTCAATTTGTGGATTATTCAGATGTTTTGGCAAATCAAACAAAATTGGAAACTCTAATCGTGGAGCTAGATAAAATAATTGATGATTTAAAAGCGATTCAGGAAGCAAAAATTTTTACTGAAAATAAATATGAAGAAATTAAAAGTAGGTGGAATTTAGTAATAGATAAATTATATTTTAAGCCTACTATTGGTTTATAAATTTCACTAATAATAGGATGAGAGCAAAACTAGAGGTGCGTAATGGAAATTTGCATCACTCTAATATTAAAAGAAGCAAGAGGATTTGATAGATCATTTTCAACTAATGTATCATCCCTATTTGGAATCAGGATGAGAACTGGCTTTTGAATGGTAGATTCGAAGAATCATTGAGGTACTGTCAGGACAATGGTCATATGATTTCTGAAGAAAAGAGTGCATTGTAGCATTTAGAAAAGAATTAAAAAATCATTCATTATCAGAAATAAAAGGTCTAATAGACGATATTGAGCGAACTGGTTTCAAATACAGTGTGCGAGAACACTAGAACTAAATGCAATAAGTAATAGAGGCAAAGTTTATTGGTCAACCAAAGCGACCAATAGACATTGCCTCTTTTTATGTCCAAAGTGGATTTGAAGCCGGAGTCAAATAGCTGACTCCGGTTTTTTCATATCAAAAATTAAACGAAAGGATGGAAACATTATGAGACAGAAAGAAAAACGGATTGGTATTATTGCAATCGCCTTCTTGGTTCTGCTGTGTAGTGGAATCTATATTGCTTACCGACTTCATCCGGAAAGCTTTATAGGCAAGGACGAAATTATCACACGTGGCGAATACGCTGCAATTCTAGCTAAGGAGATCTCGCTGGATATCTCAAATTCAGAAAAGGAACCACCGAGTTTTTCAGACATCGATGGACACTTTGCTGAGAAGTACATCGAGGCATTAGTAGATGCAGGATTTATAAATCCTTCAGATTACCCTGATGGCTTTCTCCCTGATGATCCAATCACTCGCTCCGAAATTATCAAACTGATAGTGAAAATTAAAGGTTTGGATGATGAAGCTGAGAACACAAAAGGACACAGTGGTTATAATGATCAATCGGACATCAAAGATGATGACAAAGGCTATGTAATCATTGGTCGTGAGAATGGAATCATTGGTGATGAAGATGATGATAAAATCAGACCGTATGATCCGGCGACTAAAGGCGAAGCTGACAAAATGAATGAGAGCATTAACCCAAAGCCACCACAAGAAAAGCCTACAAAACCTTCTCAAACAGCCGATACAACACCTGAACTTAGCACGCCGACAGATCCCACAGACCCAACCACAACGACAGAAGAGAACGTGCCACCTATTACACCAGCTCCGGATTATAGTGGTGGAAGTTCACATGATAATTCGGATAGAGATTCTTATCATCCAACAGCAGAGGTTAAATTTGAATTACCTCAGGTAGTCCACACAGATAATGATATTGAAGTGATGCCTGTGTGGAAATACATGAATGATTTCACTTGGACGTTGACTAAAACTGATGTCGATGGTTCTGAAAAGGCTATTGATATGAAAGATGCTGTCACAGGAACACTTGGACTTGAAGGTGGCACGATTAAGTTTAAGGAACACGGTCAATATACTTTAATAGCCACTGCTAAGAATACCAGAGGAAAAGAAACGGTACTATCAAAGCAAATCAAAGTATATCCAGTTGTCAATATGAGCTTTGCATTGCCGGAAAAAACACACACTGACAAATCAACAACGATCTTATACTCATTGGAAAATCTATACGGAAACACTATTGAGTGGTCAGTAACGAAAGATGGAGAGGCTACTAATCTAGCGGATATCCTTGAAGGTGATCTTAACGATGAAGGCGGAACTTTTGCCTTTAAGAATAGTGGGGAGTATGGCTTAACTGCGTCAATTAAAGATGAAACTGGCCGTGTCTTTTCACATACGGAATCTACAAAAGTATACCCTGTTGCAGGGATTTCATTTGATATTCCGTCAGCATCTCATACAGACAAGGAAATTCATCTATCAACGGTCCTAACAAATGCGAATAACCTAAACGTTGAATGGAGCTTACAGAAAAATGGTGAAATAGCTGAACTTTCAAAAGATGTTGAAGGTAAGCTAACCAACGAAGGTGGGAATATTCGCTTTAAAGACAAGGGAGTCTATTTGCTCACTGGAAAATTAGTCGATGAAACGGGTAGAATGTTTGAATCTTCAAAGACAATAACAATCTACCCCGTTGGTTCAGTTGGATTTTATGCACCTGAAATCACGCATACAGACAAGACAGTTCATGTAGAAACTAGGTTTGAACACCTTGGAGACGCATCAATTGAGTGGTCACTATTAAAAGATGGTGAAATAGTTGAAATTGAAAATGCGATTCAAGGTAATCTTTCTGACGAAGGTGGCTTTGTTCGCTTTGTAAATGATGGTGAGTATATTCTTAAAGCATCCTTCGCTGATAAAGCAGGGAGAAGTTATAGTTATTCAGCTCCAGTAAAAGTGTATCCTGTTCCGAGTATTGCTTACTCTTTGCCTGACGCTGCACACACAGATACATTAGTCCAAGTGGTCACTGAATCGTCTGAAATGGATGGACTTAATGTTGAGTGGTTGCTTGAGAATGGGTTTGGATTTCAAGATTTTGAAACATATGTTGATGGAACGCTCGATAATAGTGGTGGTTCAATAAAATTCAAACATGCTGGCACTTATGAATTGATTGCTCGCATTACTGATGAAACTGGGCGAGTATTCTTATATGAAAATGGCGGTAAGATTGAAGTTCTGCCTGTGCTGAACATTTCATTTGAACTTCCAGAAACGACACATCTCGACCGAACTCTTGATATTAGAACAAGAGGCAATAACAATGTGCTGCCTGTGAAGTGGTCAATTATGAAGAACGGAGAGCAAGTAGAAATATCTGATGTTATCCAAGGAGAATTTAATGCCTACGGCGGACAAATTAATTTTATTGAAACTGGCGAGTATACGCTGACGTCATCGATGACAGATGCTCTCGGAAGAGTATTCGCTTTTACAGCATCAACGACAGTATATCCAGTTCCAGAAATTTCACTTGATGTGCCAAAGATTTGGTACGTAGGTGAGGAAGGGACAATCAATGCTGCTGGTACTTATGTGAATGACCTCACTACGCAGTGGACCATCATAAAAGATGACGGGGGCTCTGAGCTATGTTCCAATTTTGCAACGGGTGAGTTGAGCAAACAAGGTGGTAGCCTGATCTTCTCTTCGAAGGGTCAATATGAATTAATATTAACCATGACAGATTCTACAGGTAGAAGCTATGTAAAAAGTGGCATATTTACTGTTTACCCGGTTCCGAACATGGGCATTTCACTCACTCCGTTAACTTATAGTGGAGACAGCATTACAGCAATCGCTTCAGGTTCAGAACTTGATGAAATGAATATTGAGTGGCTACTGTCTATCGATGGAGCGGAAGAAAAGCCTTATACAGAATGCGCTACCGGTTCACTTGGGGCAAATGGTGGATATTTTAGAATGAACACCGAGATAACAATCGAAGTTAAGCTGATCGCAAAGGCTACAGATGTAAACGGCAGAGAATTTACTTTCAAATCAAATGAAGTGACAGTCAAGCCATTAGCAAACTTTAATTTTACGGTTCCTCAGACAGCGCATATTGGTGATAACCTAAATGTTTCAATGCTGTTCATCTCGGGACTCGAGGGAAGGACTTTAAACTGGTCCTTATCACAAGATAGTAATCCAGAAAGTTATTCAGGAGCATTATCAAATTTAGGTGGCAACATTGTCATCACCAAAACCGGTAGCTTTATTTTGAGAGCAAGTTCGTTTGATAGCACAGGGAGAGAATTCAGTTATTCTAAAAGCATCTCCATTACAAATACCGCACCAAATAAACCTGTTGCAAGTGCTGTGGTAACAAGAACCGCACTGAATTCTAAGTTAAAGGTCAATATTACTGCTACAGCAACAGACCCAGACTCAGATCAAGTTACACTTGAGTATTCAGGAAATGCAGATGATGGTTATTATTCTGTTGGTACTCATTCTGTGAAAGTTAGAGCAAAGGATATGTGGGGTCAGTATTCGGAATGGACAATCATAGTATTCACTGTTACAAACTCAGCGCCAACAACACCAATAATTACACGTACACCAGACGGCAATAGCGTCGCTCCCAGTGTACCAATAACCATTACAGCATCAAGTACTGATCCTGATGGGGATGCCATCACATACGTTTGGGAAGGAAGACCTTCACAGACAAGCACAGCCTATCCACTTGGGAAAAATGTTGTTCGTGTTAAAGCAGTGGATTCAACTGGAGCAGAGTCACCATGGGCAGCTATCGTGTTTTTCGTTGCGGATCCTAATCGAGGTGGAGGTATGATGCTCAGTGGTCCTGAATCAGTAATTCTCGAACAGGGCATCACCGGCGCTACTATTACGAACTACACCTTTACAGTTCCACCTGTCAGTGGGCATAGCGGTGAGGACTATGGGCGAGTACGTGGCTATAATGTGTTAGCTGGGCAGTGGGATCAGCTTGACTACGCACCGACAACTAATGGCATTACATTCAGCCGAAGTCTTTCACCGAACATCTATAGTAAATTGGAATTCTATTATTACACCAACCATAACTGCATGTACAATCAATCCAATATTACCTATTCGGTAAGCTATCATTTTCAGTAACTGATAACGAATCCAACTAAAATAATCAAATAAGATTGAGAGGAGAAAAACAATGTCAAAGTTATATATGTATGGCACTGAGCTTCAAGAGCTAGAACAGCTGATGATGCTCGTGCCTAATTTTATGCCAAGAAAAAGTGGAATGATTGTTGTTCATGACAGAAACAGTCAAGCATCAGTATCAAAATGCCATCCATGTCCGAATGGTGAGAGGAGAAGACAAAAAAATGAAACTGGTGATCTGAACAGTGAAAGAAATATATTGATATTTGATAGTTACAAAGACTTAGCATTCTCTTGCTTCAAGAGATATAGATCTTTTAGACTTAATGAAAGACTAATAGAATTGGTCCGATATTATGACGGGGAGATCTTTTTAAATGAAAATCATCGCTTAAGATTTTACTCTGTCTGTAGACTGCAAGACGTGACTTCCGAGGTTAGAAATCCATTTTACCTTGCTGTACTTTATCTCATTACAGCTGATGATAAATTATGGAGTGCTGCAAAAGATCATGTCTATTCAGAGTGCTTTGATTTTAAAGGAATGCACCTCAGAGGAATTAATACTGATGGATATGCTCTCTATCAAACGGCCCGAACGATTTGTCTGGGAAGAGAGTATATCCAACTGGCTGAAATTGAAGATAAAACGCTCATTGGTGACATGGCTTTTAAAGCGATTATTAATGCAATACTCATTTCAAAATATGGATTTGAAATGCTAAATGTACATGACTAGAAGAGTTACTTTCTTACTGAGATGTCCGTCTCAATAAGTATAGAAGGTAGCTCTTTTTTATTGGGCCAACTAGTAAGTGGTCTAGCTTTATGGATCATGAAAATTGGTCTTGGAAGACCGCTGAAGTGCTTGAAATAACAGAACACACAGACCATGGAGGTATACGTATATGAAAGGGTTTAAATCTCGAAACGAAGTTGAAAGAATCAAAGAGCAGTATCCTGTAGGCACTAGAATTGAACTCATCGGTATGGATGATCCATATGCACCAGTTGAGTCAGGTATACAAGGAACTGTTGAAATCGTTGACGATGTAGGCACTCTACACATGAAATGGGATAACGGAAGAACTTTGGGCATCGTCCCCGGAGAAGATCAGTTTAGGGTAATATCGAAACCCACTGAGGAAACAATGGACAATGATCAAAAGCAAGGTATGGGAGGATTAAATATGTAAAGACAAGAATAAAAACTGCTACAAACGAATTAGTTGAATAAATTAAGGCATATGCGTACGGAGTTAAAACTGTACACTTATTATGTTGTAAATTCTATGGGCCGCTTGAATGACTGCAATACGCAGTGAATCGAGCGGCCTTTTTTTATTTCTAAGAAAACTATCCACCAGAAAAGGAGGCGAGGAGGTGGAACATGTAAATCTAAACGAGAGACTTTTAAGTCACTTAAAAAGAAATCATACGGGTGCAGGAAGGGCTGTACAAAGCAAGGGATTGGAACTTCGGTTTCAGATGAGCGGTAGAAAGATTCGTGACATTGTCAATGCACTCAGGTGCGAAGGACATCCCATCTGCAGTGATGATGGTGGCTATTACTACGGTGCTAATCGGCATGAAGTACTTGGAACCATACGACAGCTGAGTAGTCGAATTGAAAAAATTGCAGAAGCAAAAAACGGACTTGTGGATGCCCTATCTCACTATCCAGATTCAAATAGTAGTAAGCAGCTTCATATCTGGGTTGTGTGTGTGAAGGAGGGATGACGTATTAATAGTTTTATGAGTTGGATAGGCGGAAAGAAATCCATGAGGGAACTGATTGTTTCTCTCTTTCCGCTCTATTATGAAAGGTATATTGAAGTGTTTGGGGGTGGGGGCTGGGTATTATTTCATAAACCACCGGGCAATGACTTTGAAGTTTACAATGACTTCAACAGTTTGCTTGTGAATTTATACCGATGTGTTAGGGATCAATATAAGGACCTAGAAGAGGAACTCAAATATGTGCTGAATTCCAGAGAAGATTTTGAAAAAGTAAGAGCCATACTGGATACAGAACAAGTTGAAGATGATGTCAAAAGAGCAGCATATTTTTATCAACTCATCAGATACAGCTATGCTTCAGGCCTGACTAGTTTCGGAAGTCAACCCCATGACATTAGAAGTAATTTTCCTATCATCGAGCAGGCTCACCGAAGACTCTCAAAAGTAGTCATTGAAAATAAAGATTTTGAAAAGCTGATTAGGCAGTATGATCGCCCTGTCAGCTTTTTTTATTTGGATCCGCCATATTTTGACACAGAAAAATACTACAAGAACGTTGGTGAAGGTGGATTTCAAAAGGAAGATCACATCAGACTTAGGGATACACTGCTCGGCATTGAGGGGCAGTTTCTGCTTTCCTACAATGACTGTGAGTATATCAGAGAATTATACGATGCCCCAGGTATCATGATTGAAAGTTACAACAGAATCAATAACATCAAGCAAAGATACGACAATGGCGCTCAGTTCCCCGAGATTCTCATAGCCAACTATGACATGCATGAACGTGAGCGAGATGGATTGGGGCAATTGAATCTATTTGATATTAATAACGAACTTAAAAAGGAGGAAAACAGCTTATGAAAAGACTAGAACAAAAGGTGAAAGGTTTTCTGTGCCTACCCATTACAGAATCAGCAGAAAGAAAAATTGGTGATGTTGGAATGCTCGAAGCAACCATTATCAAGAGTGGTGTAGTGCTTACGAAGTCTCAAATGACAGCGATGGATGTACTAAATACCATTGAGGGTCTCGAAGAGATTCTCAAAGAACTGTACAACGCACTTATTGATGCCACTGGTATTTGCAGTGAGGATTGCGATCAAAACGAAACAGAGGATGCCATCAGCATTAAACTGCCTGAATTTATTCTTGAAGATGCAGGTATTCCAAAAGATGCTAAGCTTTGTGCATTTACGACTGAAGCGAGCGGCGAAGTGACTGTCATGGAGGCTGAATACAAACATGATCTCACAGATGTACCCGAAGACATGCTTAGGTTATTGAAAGATATTGGTGTGTGCTTGACTTGCCTCAATGAGTGCCTAATGTCTGAAAGAATCGTATACGGAAAACAGAAGTAACTCAATTCTCAAATCAGATTATAGGAGTTGGCGCTAAGGCATGAGGAGGTGATATAAATGGGCGGCATTGAAATGAAAAATGGACTACTTGTCTATTATGGGAATCCAGCTGGCTATCTCAAAGAAAACGAAGCAATGGTGGACAAGATGTTTCAGAGCAAGGAGTTCGAAGAGTGGCTTTCAGAAAAGAACGTAAGTGTAAATTGGACAGAAGGCGTATTCGAAAGACTTTCAAAAGGTGAAATATTAGGGGATCTGCTTGAGACTAGCAGTTCCCTTAAAAACGTTCGAATATGGCAGTTGAAGTCAGACTCGGACATCGAACTTAGGTTTAGAGGCTATGAAGAAGTACTAAAGGTATCAGGCGAACCGAGCGGCAACAATTATGATGTTGTCTTTGATGGTGAACTTGAAACAAATGATCTTGAGTCCATCTATGCAAAGTTCAACTTGAATCACCCATCAGATTTTAAAGGGCACTCTCTTTCAATTTCTGATGTAGTGGAGCTCTACGATGAAAACGGCAGTGAGTTTCATTATGTGGATCAATTCGGATTTAGGAAAATCGAATTTATGGATCAAGAAAGAGAACAGGATATAAAAATGAGCATGTAAAAAATCAAAATACAGGAGGAATTATCAATGAAAAGATTTATGAAAAGTGTAAACAGCTTTGCTGTGAGACAGGCTATCAGAGTGGATCAAGCACTTAGAAATAATAAGGGTGAAGGCTATATCGATACGGCGGTCAAAATTCTGATTGCCGTTGTACTTGGTGCACTTTTACTTGCAGGACTCTATGCATTGTTTGGTGAGGTTGTCATGCCAACACTCACACAACGCATTAGAGATATGTTCAACTATGGTGGTGCAAATTAAGGAGGGTTGATGACTCATGGGAAAAACAACAAAAGCTCAGAATAAAGAAGATTCTAGTCTTCACTACGATGTGAAGATTCAAAGTATTAGACCTGAAGGAACGCTAAGAGCCACTGCAACGGTCAACATCAATGATGCTTTTGCCATCAGAGGTGTAAAACTCATGGAAGGATCAAAAGGGCTTTTTGTATCCATGCCAAGTTACAAAGCAGGCAATGGGGAGTATAAGGATATCTGTTTCCCTTGTACCTCTGAATCCAGAAAAGAATTTGATAAAGCTGTGATTGGAGCGTATGAACAGGCTCTAGCACTAGGACAAGATCAGGAACAAAAGGAAAAAGCTTCAGAAGAAGCGACACAGGAGAATGCACAAACGATGACCTTGTAATTTAAAACAAAGAAAGGTTGGGAATGCTGATATGCATAAACTTATAAAGAAAGTGAACGCCTTTGCTATGACATTTGCCATTAAAGCAAGGATGGCTATTGAAGGCAATAAAGGTGAAGGCTACATTGATACAGCTGTTAAAATTCTGATTGCAGTAGTGCTTGGTGCTTTACTACTTGCTGGACTTTATGCTTTATTCGGTGAGGTGGTTATGCCCACCCTCGAGCAAAGAATTAGGAACATGTTTAACTATGCAGGTTAGCAGCATCATACAAGTGGTGCTGTTTTTCATTTTGATGGGATGTGCAGTCTATACTGATATCAAAAAAAGAGAAATTCCAACGATTATTTGGTTATCTGTGGCTTTGATATCGCTTTTTAATTTTCAGGCTGTGCATCTGTTTGGTATTTTAGCGGCACTGCCGCTACTCATTGCAGCGATGATAAGCCCATCTGGCATCGGAGGTGGCGATATCAAGCTTGTAGCTGCGGTTGGACTTGTCATTGGCTTTTGGAAAGCATTGATGGGGATGACCATTGGACTGTGTCTAGTGATTATTTTTCACGGTAGTATAAAACTATTTAATGCAACCATGAGAAATGAGTATGGGCGCAGGGCTTATCCTCTAGCGCCTTTTCTCGCTCTTGGCTATATATGCATCTATTTTTTATGAAGGAGATGATGAAGCTGTTTGTAAAAGGACATAGATTTGAAACGAGTTATAATCATGAAACCTATGCATATGCAGGCAAGTGGTCAGGATCCGTGGTACTTGCTCCTGAAAATGACGAGAATGCGGAGGTTCTCATTTATACAGAAAATGAAATTAACGAACTGATTGAGACAGGCGAATTAAAGCAGATCACAGATCAGGAAATGGTGATGCGGTAACAATCTAAAGAAAAGAATCTATATAAAACGGAGGTACGTATGAATATTTTTAAAAACAGAATGGTTGTCGGGGTGTTTTGCATTGTGCTTTCACTCCTCATTTGCTTTGGCATAACGCCATTGTTCAATAAAGGCATCAGCCAAAAGACTGAGATTGTCAGAGTGACTAAAGAAATAAAGGTAGGGGCTCAAATTACAAAGGATATGGTCCAAAATATTGAAGTTGGTGGGTACAACCTCCCAACAGATGTTGTGAGATCAAAAGAAACAGTAGTTGGAAGCTATGCACTTGCTGATTTATCAATTGGGGATTACATTTTGAATGCAAAAGTTTCAAAATCACCAGCTGCTGAAAATGCTTATTTGTACAATCTAGATGGCAGTAAGCAAGCTATGTCCATTACCATTAAGAGTTTTGCAAATGGTCTTTCCGGAAAGCTTCAAAGCGGTGATATTGTATCTATCATTGCTCCAGATTATAAAAAACAGGGGGCAACTGTTATTCCGCCAGAGCTTAAATATGTGGAAGTCATTTCAGTCACAGCTTCAAGCGGGTATGATGCCAACACAGGTGAACAGAAGGTTACCGAGGACGAAAGAGAATTACCTTCAACAGTTACACTACTTGTAACACCTGAACAAGGAAATATTTTAGCTAGTCTTGATGCAGATGGAAAGACACATCTTTCACTTGTGTATCGAGGAGACCAGAAAAATATTAAGGAGTTTCTTGATACTCAGACTAAAATTTTAGATGCTCTATATCCCAAAAACAGCACTAATGCTACAACTTTAGTTGGACAGGGGGAATAAGGATGATCAATTTTAAGAAGAATTCAATCTTCTCCCGTGATGCCAAAGAAGAATCAGTAAAAGAAGAGATTCTCCACGGCGGTGTTCTAGCTGTCTGGGGAAGCCCAGGATCCGGTAAAACAACGACTGCCGTCAAACTAGCCAAGTATCTTGCAGATAAAAAGAAAAATGTCATTTTAGTACTGTGTGATATGACTGCACCGATGCTGCCTTGCATTTGTCCGCCATCAGATTTGGAATGTGAAAAGTCACTCGGAAGCATTCTGTCTGCGACACATGTGACCGAACCGTTGGTGAAATACAACATGATCACCCACAAGAAGATGGCCTACCTAACAATGATTGGTATGCTGAAAGGCGAGAATGAGTACACCTATGCTTCGTATTCAAAAGTGCAAGCGATGGAGTTTATTGAATCGCTTAGAAAAATAGCGCCATTTGTTATCATTGACTGCAGTAGCTACATTGCCAATGACATTCTATCAGCTGTTTCACTTCTTGAATGTGACAGTGTTCTCAGGCTTGCCAATTGTGATTTGAAGTCTATAAGCTATCTCTCCAGTCAGCTGTCACTCTTACAGAACAGCAACTGGGATATAGACAAGCAGTACAAAGTCGCATCCAATGTCAAATCCAATCACGGAATAGAACATATGGCAGGAGCACTTGGGAGTCTTTCTTTTAAACTGCCTTATTCAGAGGAAGTGGAAGAACAGACCTTAGCAGGAAATTTACTTGCAGACCTGACACTTAAAAACAGCAGGGAATACAGAAAAGAAATTGAAAAAATTGCAAAGGAGGTGTTCGGATGCTAGATAATCGAAATGAAAAACTGATCGAACCAATGGATAATCAAATCGAAGAACTCATGAACACCTCAAACAAATATAAGAAAAACAAGGAGCTGGGTACTGAAAATCGTACACACTCCTTATTTTTCGCCCCTGAGTCAGAAAAGAAGGATTTTCAGACTGTCCTCAAAGAAGTGCAAGAATACATCTCTAGCAACTACTCTGTTCTGATCACGGATCAGGGCTTGGAAGATGCTAAAGAGCAGATGAAACGTTACATCAGCAAGTACGTCATGGATGAAAGAATTGCAGTCAAGGGCATGGAAGGACAAGAACTGGTTGATGCCCTATATACCGAAATGGCTGAGTATGGTTTTCTCACAAAATACATCTTTGGAAAAGGCATTGAGGAGATAGATATCAACTCATGGCAGGATATCGAGGTGCAATACTCTGATGGACGAAATGAAAAATTGAAAGAGCACTTTGACTCACCGGAACACGCCATCAATGTCATTAGAAGAATGCTTCATGTCTCTGGGATGGTCCTTGATAACGCAAGCCCTGCAGTCCTTGGACATCTTTCAAAGAATATCCGAATTGCTGTCCTTAAAACGCCACTTGTGGATGAAGACGTTGGCATTGCAGCATCTATCCGAATTGTTAATCCTCAAAGCATGAGGAAAGAGGATTTTGTCAGGAGTGGTACAGCTACGGAGGAGATGCTCGACTTCCTGTCCAACCTGATTCGCTACGGCATTTCTGTTTGCGTAGCAGGAGCGACAAGCTCTGGTAAAACAACGGTCCTGGGATGGCTTCTTACAACCATCCCAAACAACAAGAGAATCTATACCATTGAAAATGGATCCCGTGAGCTAGACCTAATCCGTCAAGATGATGGGAAAGTCGTCAATTCAGTGATTCATACCATCACTCGTGACAGCGAGAATGAAAAACAAAGAGTCGACCAAATCATGCTTCTTGATATGGCACTGAGATTTAATCCGGATATTGCAGTGGTTGGTGAAATGCGTGGGGCTGAAGCAAACGCAGCTCAGGAGGCAGCTCGAACAGGTATTGCGGTACTTACAACAATTCATGCCAACTCTTGTGAAGCAACTTACCGAAGGATGGTATCCCTTTGTAAACGTGCGGTGGATATGTCAGATGACACGCTTATGGGATATGTGACAGAAGCCTATCCTATCGTTGTCTTTTGCAAACAGCTTGAAAACAAGCAGAGAAAGATGATGGAAATCATGGAATGCGAAATTCTACCGGATGGTTCCAGGAATTATCGCGTACTGTTTCAGTACATCATTACGGAGAATCGAATGGATGAGCAGGGCAAGTTTATCATTGAGGGAACACATAAACAGGAGTATAGCATTTCCGAGAGCTTGTCCAAAAGGCTCCTTGAAAATGGGATGCCCATTGAAATGATCAATCGAATGAAGCGAAGGGAAGTGACTTAAAGATGAATGTGATACTACTAATTGCCTGTATCGGAATGATCACGGGCTTTTTTATCATCTTATCGCTATCACCAATGGAATTTACAGATAGCGTTTTCAAAAATATTTTGAACAAACCGCGCAGTATCAAAGAAGAAATAAATGAAATAACCAAACGAAAGAAAGTGTCTTACTTTAGACGAGAAGTCATTGAAGTGCAGTCAATTTTGAAGCTGACCGGACGAGAAGGATGGTTTCCAATGATCTGCGCAGTGTCGTTATTTCTTTTTGCCATTGGCAGTGGAATTGCAATTGTGCTTGGCAATTTCTTTTCAGCGCCTGTTCTTGGTATCGGTTTTATGCTTCTACCGTTTTGGTATGTGAGGCTGACACAAACCCATTTTAAAAGGGATATTGCAGCTGAGCTTGAAACAGCTCTGTCGATCATCACGACAGCGTACCTAAGAAATGAAGATATTGTGACTGCGGTAGAAGAAAATATCGACTATCTGAATCCGCCAGTTCTGTCTGTATTCAAGGGATTCGTCTATCGCATTAAGATGATCAACCCAGACATTGCAGCAGGTTTGGAGGAAATGAAAGTTCAGCTTGAAAACGCTGTGTTTCGTGAATGGTGCGATGCTTTGATTGCATGCCAGATTGATAGAAACCTAAAAACCACACTAACACCCATCGTATCTAAATTATCTGATATGCGAGTGGTAAATGGCGAGCTAGAAAATATGGTCTTTGAGCCGAGAAAAGAATTTATCTCCATGCAGCTCTTAGTGGTTGGAAACATACCGCTATTATATTTTTTGAATAAGGACTGGTACAACGCTTTAATGCATACACCTCTTGGCCAGATTATTCTAGCCATCTGTTTCGCTGCAATCTTTATTTCAGCAGCATTTGTTATTAAGCTGACACAGCCCATTGAGTATAGGAGGTAGGCAGAAATGATGATATTGATTGTGCTATTTGGACTTCTTTTTGCCGTGGGTCTGTTCTTTATACTAGCTGAGGTATTTAAGCTTCCAAGACTTGCAACGGGGAAAGCCATGATCTCTGCGGTAAGTCAGAATAAGGGTAAGGCGAAAAATCTGGATGTTTTGATTGGCAGTTTATCGGTGAAACTTGCCAAACATCTTCCAATGGATGAATACAAAAAAAGCAGGATGAAAAACACTTTAAAAGCCGCCGGCATGAACCAAAGTCCAGAAGAATTTATGGCTTTCGCACTTGTTAAGGCTTTGCTCGTGGCAATTGGTGTTATCCCATGCCTTCTGGTTTTGCCGTTACTTGCTCCTGTTTTGATGTTCCTCGCGGTGATGATCTACTTCAAAGAAATTAAAAAGGCCGATGAAAAACTGTCTGCCAAAAGAGAAAAAATCGAATCAGAACTGCCAAGGTTTGTGGCTACGATTACACAAGAGCTGAAGGCAAGTAGAGATGTTCTTGGCATACTTGAGAACTTTAAGAAAAATGCTGGGGAGGAGTTTGGAAATGAACTGGACGTTTTAACTGCGGATATGAGATCTAGTAGTTATGAAGCGGCCCTTACAAGATTTGAGGCAAGAATCAACTCGCCTATGCTATCGGATATCACAAGAGGTTTAATTGGTGTTCTTAGGGGTGACGAAGGGGGCGTATATTTTCAGATGCTTGCCCATGATATGAAACAACTGGAACTTCAAAGATTGAAAGCACAGGCAATGAAGATACCACCCAAAATTCGAGTGTTCAGTTTCATCATGCTCATGTGTTTCCTCATGACCTACATGGCAATTATTGTGTATGAAATTTTACGTTCCCTTGGCGGAATGTTTTAGGGGAGGTGGTGAAGTGTGAGGCATTTATTAAAAAGCAACCGTGGTGAAGGATACATTGATGTGGTTGTGCTTGTACTTTGTGCAATGCTCGTGATTGCGCTTGCTGTGAAGGTGTTTCCTGCCTACATCATCAAACAGCAGGTGGACACCTTTGCTGTTGAGCTAATGAGAGAAGCAGAAATTGCTGGAAGAGTGGGAACAGAAACTACACAGAAAGAACTGATTTTAAGAGAAAAAACTGGAATTATCCCAACGATTGTATGGTCAAAATCGGGTCAGATTCAGCTCAACGAAGAAATATCAGTGACAGTGACTTATCCGATTAACATAGGACTGTTTGGCGGTTTTGGCTCCTTCCCGATTACCCTCAGAGCTGATGCTGCAGGAAAGGGGGAGGTCTATTGGAAGTAAAAAAAATACTGTCAAACAACAGAGGTAGTGGTTTTCCACTAGCAGTTGCCATCACGCTGTGCTTGGTCATGATTTTCACTGGAATATCTGAATATTTTAGGCTCATGATAGTTGCACAGGGTGTTCGTGATGCACTTCAGTCAGCTGTCATTTCAACAGTCAGTGACAATTATGATGATGTTTATCATGGTGTTCGTGAAGGGTACTCAGGTGGGTATCAACCTATTGATACAGATTTTGAAGAGTCCTTCGACTATGGTGATGTTTATGATCGTTTAGATGGCATTCTTGGTCTGAAGCAACTTGGCTATGAGCACATTAAAACAACCGGTGAAGGTAAAACAGAGTTTAAAATATGGGATTTGAATGTTGATATCCAAAATGCACCACTGGCTAGCGGCGATATTAAACAGCAAAGGTTTAAGGTGGATAGTTCCATTATGCTTGAAGTACCTGTATCATTTGGTGGAAAACTTCTGCCACCCATGATCATTAAGGTCAAAAACAGCGCTGGTTATACCCCGAAATTTTAGATTCTGAGAATTTGTAAAATTATAGTAGACTATTCAAAAAGCTTGTGCTAGGGTGAGGTCTAAGAAGTACAATACTTTAAAAATTAAGGAGGCATTTCTCATGAAAAATATGAATGATAAAACGAAGAAAAGAGTAATACTGGCTTGCGGTCTTGTGATCAGCGTGGCACTTATTGTGATGATTGGGGCTAGATTTACGAAAGCACCAGTGAACGAGGAGGTCAATAACGCACAAAACACTGAAATCGGTGAAGTTGTCGTAGAAAATCCAAATGGTTTAGAGACAAGTAAAAATGACGAGGTCAAGGTCGAGCCAATTGTAGTACCAAAAGAAACTCAAGTTGATAGTGGCGCAGATGATACTGGAACAGACCAAACAATTCAAGGTGATGTTCCTGATAAACCAACTTATACTGAAGAGCAACTGACTGATCCGACACAAAAGCCTGATGGCGAAAAAATAGATCCACCAAAATCAGAAGATAAGAATCCTCCAACGACTACAACACCAAAGCCAAATAAACCAGTAACGACTACGGATCAGAAACCTTCTGGTGGATTACCTGGATTTGATAGTGTGCCAGATGGCGGAGCAAATGAAGTGATTGAAGTAAACGACATGTATGAGAACGGAAACAAAATAGGTGACATGGATTAAACTAAACTAAAACTTGATAAATTAGCGAGCACTGCAGAAATGCGGTGCTTTTTTAATTGCAGAAAGGAGCACAAATGAAAAAAATAGGGAAAAGCGTTTTGATGATTCTGATCATATTCAGTATATTGGTTCCAACGAATGCATTTGCTGATGGGGACGGAAACATCGATACAGGTGGTGGAGATATGGGTTCAGGAACCAGTACCAATGTGTGGTCCCCAGGAAATGAAGGTGTTAGAGTGACTGTTATTCGTAGCAGTGACCATTCGGTTGTGACTATGCCAATCGATATCACGAACAAGAAACCCAGTGCATCCATATATAATTTTGGGAAAGTGAGCAAGGTTCAATATAGCAATGGTAAAGCACTATCTCCGGTTAAAGGTGGATATCAGTCTATAAAACCGAAACAAACAATCCCTAAAATAATTAGCACAAATGGGAAAACCAATTTAGCAGCCATAAAAAGTTATTTTACAGATGAGCAAGTCATTCGATCTATTGCCACGCTCACAGGAATGAATTTTGATATTTTGACAAACGGTGATTACAAATTACTTCTCGAGCCAATGGCGTATTACAAATTTGAAGGCGTCATGATTGCAACCACAGCAACTGAAGCAGCCATGTATGATGAAAAAGTAAATGGCTTACTGCGAAAAAGAATGGTCTCATTGACACATAAGAATTTGCCACTTGCCATGTTTTTAGAAGTGTCAGATTTGGGATATTCAGCGTGGGGTGGCAGCACAACATCACCAGCTACTAATGCAAATATTAAATCGTATTTGGGGCTAGGTATCGTTAGATTTAAAGACGCACCAACTGAAGCACCAGTAGTAAGTGCTAATGATTATGAATACCGGGTCAACACGGATGTCATCACAGCGGTTACGGTTAGTGGTGGTCAATCGGATCCAGATCACCCAACGCGGGTCAGTTTTAGCATTGAAGGAACTACCTACAATGTTGGAAATGTGTTTTATCCTAGTGGTGATTCACAACTGGCATGGGTCAAATGGAGGACACCTTCAGAACCAAAAAACATGACAATACAAGTAACTGTAAGTGGTCCCGGAAATACTTCGAAATCAACGATTCATGTTAAGATTGTTGACCTTGATAAGAATCCACCACCGAATCCTGTAGCAGACGATAGGAACGATGATTTCACATTTGCATCAGTACCAGCAAGACAAGAAATGACAAGGGCAGACTGGAGTATTTGGCGCCCTTGGTGGTTTGCATACTGGGTTGATGAAGGGCATTGGGAGAGAGACTCATGGACGGATAGCGAGGGACACTCACACTCGAGTAGTTACTGGGTATCAAATTGGGTTGATCGAGGATGGTGGGAATTTAATCTAGATCAATACTATGCTACTTTTTCATCGAACATGAGTATCAAATGCGACAGTAAAAACCCAACAGCAAATGCCAGAACGATGAAAAGTGGATACGGAATCAATGAATCTGTAACTGCATCAATCACCAGTAACCAAAGTACTGCAGTCACACATCCTCAAAATGCAGTGGCTTATTTCCCAGAGTTTCAGTACAAAACTTACTGGAGGCTACTTGAAAAAATTCAAAGTGGATCAACGGCTAGATTTGAGTATAAGAGGAATCCATATAGCACTTACAATAACCGAACACACTTCACACCAATATGGATGCCTGATGGAAACTACACAGTGAATACATGGGTCATTGATGCATGGACTCCTGTTGGGATGTTATCCATGAACCTAACGGACTCGTTAACAATCAGGGGCAACCTTTGGAATGACTGGCACATTGCACCACTAAAACCTTAGATTTAAAAAAGAGAGGTGGAAAATCTAGATGAAAAAATATAAAAAAATAGCAGTGATCATTTGTATGGTATTACTGCTGACATTGATGTTTAGTACCACAGCGTTTGCAGGTGGTACTGGAGATGTTGCAGGAGCAATTGAGAGCACTTGGACTGATGCCTCTGGGCAAATCAAAACCGTTGTGAACAAGGTAGTCTTTCCGGCAATCGACCTTATTCTAGCGGTTTTTTTCTTTGCTAAACTTGGGATGGCATACTTTGACTATCGGAAACACGGACAATTT
>Ga0074195_1002210_pt1 | contig 22820 bp, 17 predicted proteins | sample EPASupsiteHSE623_FD_64525 | JGI IMG/M metagenome (GOLD analysis project Ga0074195, IMG submission 64525) | Bioremediated contaminated groundwater from EPA Superfund site, New Mexico - Sample HSE6-23 | ecosystem: Environmental > Aquatic > Deep subsurface > Groundwater > Contaminated ...
CTGCAGGTCCACGGCAGTGGTAAGCTTATTCAAACGCTCTTGAAGCACGATTTAATTGACGAGCTCCGATTGAAGATATTCCCGGTTACTCTCGGCATGGGCAAGCGCTTGTTTGGCGATGGTACTATTCCAGCAGGCTTCAAACTCGTTGACAGCAAAACTTCAACCACAGGCGTTATAGTTGCCACTTATGAGCGCGCAGGAAAAGTTAAAACTGGGTCATTTGCCTTGGAAACGCCAACTGAGGCAGAACTTGCTCGTCGCAAACAGCTTAAAGAGGGAAAATAACATGCAAAAAATCACCCCGCATCTGTGGTTTGACAAAGAAGCTATAGAAGCAGCCGACTTCTACGCTTCTCTGTTCCCGAATTCAAAAGTTACGAATGTCACTACGCTTCACGACGCACCATCGGGCGATGTTAATGTTGTATCATTTGAGCTTTCGGGTCAGCCCTTCATGGCCATCAGCGCAGGGCCTCTATTCAAATTCAATCCGTCAATTTCGTTCTTCGTGAATTTTGATCCATCAAGAGACAAGAATGCGCGAGAGAATATAGACCGATTATGGGAGAGATTATCAACAGGCGGTACGGCACTTATGCAGCTGCAGCAATACCCGTTCAGCGAACGCTACGGTTGGGTACTGGACAAATATGGACTTTCATGGCAACTCATTCTTTCAGACCCCAAAGGTGAAGAACGACCCTTCATTGTTCCGTCGCTTATGTTTGTTGGGAAGGTTTACGGTAAGGCAGAAGAGGCAGTCAATTTCTACTTGTCGGTATTTAAAAACTCAAAACGAGGAATCGTGGCTCGCTACAGAAAAGGTCAAGAGCCAGACAAGGAAGGAACCGTAATGTTTAGCGATTGAATGAGATGATGAAAAATGGCTCCCGTGAGCAGATTGATCGAGTAACACAGGCGTTCTTGCCGATGAAGAAATTTGATATTGCGAAATTAAAAGAAGCATACGAGGGAAAATAAAGCAGTCGATTTACGAGTTATACACACTCATTATGCCATGCTGCCCTATCCCATCTCCCTGTACTTGGCGAAAGCTACCTTGGCTTCTGGATTAGGATTAAGCTCGCTGGTCTTATCATAAGCTAGAATGGCCTCACGATACTTGCCCTGTCTGCGTTAGAGGGAGGCGTGAGTTCTTATCCCCTTATGTGCAGGGTTCTCATACCCCGCATGTGTGATTACCGGTGAAAGGATGGATCGAATCGCTAGCCAAGCAGATTACAGTATTAACTACTTCAACCGCTAATCGCGGCTGCCTGGGCATTTGCATGCTACTACCATGGTCTCCATCTCGTCCAGGTCGATAGTCCTTCTCCCCCAATTCCCTGCGGTTCCGCCCCATGTATTGAGCACAGACATGCCTGCTAGGCGGAAGAGTAGAACGAGTTCTGTTGGTAAGAAAGCCCTCTCTCTAACCGCAACTGGGAGCAATCCTTCCCGCGGCGGGCACTCTGATGACTCAACCATAGTCAAAGGGTCAAAGCGTCCCTCTGCCACGCCCTCATTCGTATGTCTGCGAATCGTGGCCGTTGCATTGAGAACGGTAAACACTGCCTTTGCCTGTGGTTTAAGGCTTCGTGAGATATTGCATAGGATGGACAGAGGCTGAAAGGGAGGGCAGGGCGCAAACTCCGGTCTTTAGGCCGGAGTAAGCCCGTACATCCTCCATTACTTTCGCTCCACACTCTAAAGCTCTATATCTAAACATGCTCTAGAGAAAAACAAGTGAAGACTGCCTACAAGTTCAGGCTCTATCCAACTAAGCAACAGGAGTCTCAGTTAGATCTAACTCTCGAAACCTGTAGGCATCTCTATAACCTGGCTCTGGTAGATAGGAAGAACGTCTATGAAGTTGAAGGCATCAGTAGAACCTATGAAGATCAGGCCGCTATGCTCACCGTAGAGAGGAAGAACGGCAACTTCAATGGTATCTATGCCCACTGTCTCCAGGATGTCCTGAGAAGATTAGACAAGTCCTACAAAGCCTTCTTTCGAAGGGTTAAGGCTGGAGAGGAGCCAGGATATCCAAGGTTCAAGGGCAAAGGCTGGTACAAGTCGTTCACGTATCCTGACTCCGAGACAGGATACAAGATTGAAGGCTCAAAACTGACTCTCTCCAAGATAGGTTCTATCAGAGTCTTCAAGCACCGAGAGGTAGAAGGGAAGATCAAGACCTGCACTATCAAGAAGGATAAACTCGGTCACTGGTATGCCATCTTGGTAACTGAAATAGAAGACGTGCCTCACGTAGAGCCTAAGACAGCTATCGGCGTAGATGTTGGTCTGAAGAATCAGGTGGCAACTTCAACAGGAGAGACTATCAAGTATCCAAGATACTATGTCAGAGCTGAAGCATTGCTTGCTGTAGCCCAAAGGAATCTCTCCAGGAAGAAGAAAGGATCAAGCAACCATCAAAAAGCCAAAATTGTTGTCGCTAGGCTGCATCAGAAGGTCCAGAACCATAGAGACGAGTTCTTGCATCAAGTATCCAGGAAGCTAGTAGACTCAGCAGATCTAATTGTATTTGAAAATCTGAATATTCAGGGAATGCTGAAGAACCATCACCTAGCAAAGCATATTCAAGACCATGCCTGGGGAAAGCTAATCCAGTTCACAAGAAGCAAAGCTGCAAAGGCTGGCAAAGTGGTTGAGCTGGTAGAGGCCAGATACACATCTCAGAAATGTTCCCAATGCGGAATAATAGTTCCTAAGACACTGGCAGAAAGAACCCATCTCTGTCCTAACTGCGGTTTGCAGATGGATAGAGACATTAACGCCAGTGTAAACATTCGCACCCTCGGACTGAGGGGAAGAGCCTATCGAGATACTGCAATAGCAGATCGTTGAAGTAGGAAGCCCCGCTCTTTAGGGAGGGGAGGAAGTCACCAATCGAATCATCCCTCTGGCCAAGGAGCCCAAAAGCTCCCTCGCATAAACAAATCACGCCATCGTACAACCTGTCAAGAGAGAATTTAGTGGCATCCGAATGGATCCATTCCACATTTGCACCAGCGGCCTTGGCTGCATTCGCTGCCCTTGCGAGCATTTCAGAGGATAAGTCTAGCCCCGTGACAGTATAGCCCCGCTTAGCCAACTCAATAGAGTGACGTTAAGGGGGACCTGGAGGCTAAAGCCTTTCAGCAGGTACTGTGGATATTCTTGTTCTACTTCTTGTCGTCTCTGAGTTCAATTGCTTTGGCTACGGCAGGAGCAATCACTCTCTCATCAAATGAGGAAAACAGGTCAACGGATCATTATAGATATGGACCTTAAGGACCCAATGGTATTTCCTTTTTAGATCTAGGAACCTGCTGAACTCCGACGATCCTTCTAATAGCAACGGTCAACGGTTGAACCGGCACTGCAACGTCTGGGACGATAGACTGAAGCTCCAATGGGATGCTTTTGGGGTCTGTGATGTCAGCTATGATGAATCTGGCCAGGCGAGCAAGGGTAGTAACTGTTTCAGTGATATCACGGCTATCTGGTTTTGTCGAAGTCAAAGAGAACTGGCACATAACCGCGGTTTCGGAGTTCATCTCTTATGGCATTCAGAACAGCCTTATGCTCTGGCGAAATCACCATAAATACGTAACCTCACACTATCGGTTTCCCAAAGCGCATCTCCTCAGAACTTCATTTTTAAGGCTTATTCTTTGACGGCCTCATCCTCTATCTCGTCAATAGCTTTTAGAACGCTCTGCCATCCCTTACAAAAATAAACCTGATCCGCATAATCCTCAATTCCCGTATTGTTCCTGCTCCATGGCTGCTCAAAGAGTATTCCACGCCTGGAGGGATCGCTCTTGACAAACTCCACGATGTTCAGGTCAAAGTCGTCGATCAAGGCCTTTGAGGGGATAGCGTGCTTGGTGCCCACTCCTGCATAGTAGTATTCTCGCAGGCACGGGAAATGCTTGCTTAGCCACTGTTTGGTAGCCTTCTCAGTTTCGGGCCGTCTGGCTGTTATTACGCACAAATCCTGCCTGGCAAGCTGTCGTACCGCGGCCTTGGCGCCATCGATAACCGGAACTGCCAGCACATATTCCGGGTCGCTAAGCAGCGTAAATATTTCCGTCCAAATATCTCTTCCCTGGAATGTCCAGTGGACGTGATTGACATTGCTTTTCAGATAGATTTGGCCGTATTCGTTTTCGATCCTTTTAAGGACCGCTCCCACCTGGTCTGCCAGAACGCCGTCGATATCCACCGCAATTCTCAAGCCCTGCCACCATTGTAAAGGATGCTGTCTATGACGATATTATCTTTTCGCGTCTTGGGCAGATCAAGGTGAACGCACAGCTTCTTTTGAAAGCATGAACTTTATAGAAAAATTAAAATGACAGCACAACCATTTAAAATATTGAGATGGCATCTGCAATTCACAACATTCTAATCGCCCTTCATGCGTTCGGAGGCGTTGTCTGTTTCATTACAGGCTGCGTGATTTTGGTGCCGCCGGTGCAGGAGCGTGCCGGTCGCCGCTGGCTGTTTAACCTTTTCTTGGGCTCGCTGGCACTCATGCTTATTCTCTTGCTTTTGGTCATTGCAGTAGACTGGCCGCAGCTGGATGCTGCTCGGAGGGTGGTTTATGCGGCTTTAGGCGCTCTTGGTTTGTACATGGCCTGGCGAGCCGTTCAGGCACGCCAAGCGCTGCGGGCGCAGCCCGGGGGATGGCAGAGCAAGTATATGGACCATGTGGGCTTCAACTTGATATCGCTTTTTGCCGGATTTGTGATTGTGGCAGCGATTGATCTTGGAGCGCCGGGCTGGATGGTTGCTATAATGCAGAGGAAGGTGGCTAAATAGTTAGCTGCCCGGCACTGCCTGGCTGCCACTCTCAGGGAGATACCATTGAGGAGGCTCTAGATAACATAAAAGAGGCCATAGTCGGATGTCTTGAATCTCTAAATGAGGAAAGAGCTAAAGCATTCGGCTCCCAGGCAAAGGTAGTGGAAGTAACAGTCTGATCTAAAATCTGCTAATTCTAGGTTTTCTAAGTTAATAATAAATTTATAATAGTATAAGCATACGCGAACTAGATCTTTAGCCAAGCCTGTTTTTAAAAAAAGGAGGGTGATATCCCACTTTAGCCAATGAGTGGGATGTTGTCTACGGATTCTGGGTTGGCCAGAGCAGACAGGTCTCCAGTCTCCTTGCCCAGGGCCTTGGCCTTGATGACGCGGCGCATGATCTTGCCGGACCTGGTCTTGGGGACGTCCTTCACGAAGTAGACCTTGTCGGGGTAAGCGACTGGGCCTAAGACCTTGCGGACGTGGGTGGAGATCTCCTTCTTGAGCTCCTCAGCCTCAGCGACGCCGTCCTTGAGTATGACGAAGGCGACGATCTTCTCGCCCTTGACCTCGTCGGGCTGGCCGATGACTGCGGCCTCTGCGACCTTGGGGTGGCTGACAGCTGCGGACTCGACCTCTGCGTTGGAGATCCTGTGTCCTGCAACCTTCAGCACATCGTCGATTCTGCCCTGGATCCACCAGTAGCCGTCCTTATCCCTGGTGGCCTTGTCTCCAGCGAGATATGTGCCGGGCTTGATCTGCCAGTACATGTCCCAGTACTCCTTCTTGTACCTGACTTCATCTCTGAAGAAGGCACGGAGCATGGATGGCCAGGGGGTTTTCTGGACGATGTTGCCGCCGTATCCGAGTGGGACGGAGTTGGCATCCTCGTCGAATATATCAGTGTTCATTCCGGGCAGCGGGAAGGTGACCGATCCGGGCTTCTCGGGTGTCATTGGCATTGGTGCGATGACGTGGCATCCGGTCTCAGTCTGCCACCAGGTATCAATGATTGGTGCCTGGTCTGCGCCGATATTCTTCCTGTACCACATATAGGCCTCTGGGTTCAGCGGCTCGCCGACAGACGCCAGGATCCTGATTGTGGATAGGTCGTACTTCTTCACGAAGGCCTCACCGGTCTTCATGAACATCCTGATGGCGGTAGGAGCGGTGTACAGGATAGATACGCCGTACTGCTCAATTATGGACCACCAGCGGCCGAGGTCGGGGAAGTCCGGGGAGCCCTCGTACAGAATGCTGGAAGCGCCGAGGCAGAGCGGGCCGTATACTACGTAGCTGTGGCCGGTGATCCAGCCGCAGTCTGCTGTGCACCAGAAGACATCGTCGTCGTGGATATCCAGTACCCAGGAGGATGTCTGGGCCGGAGCAACGGCGTATCCGCCGTGGGCGTGCTCGATACCCTTGGGCTTGCCGGTGGTTCCGGAGGTGTACAGAATGAACAGCCTGTCCTCTGGATCAAGCTGAGCGGTCTCGCACTGGGCGGACTGGCCTGCAACGAAATCGTTGTAGAAGACATCGCGTCCCTCGGTCATGGGGACGGTAACGCCGGTTCTCTTGACGACTACTACCTTCTTGACGGAGGGTGCGGACTTCATGGCCTCGTCTACGTTGGGCTTGAGTGGCAGAGGCTTGCCGCGCCTGTAGAAGCCGTCAGCGGTGACGACAACCTTGGCCTCAGCATCGTTAACCCTGCTGGCCAGGCCGCCGGAGGAAAATCCGGAGAAGACTATTGTGTGAATGGCTCCGATCTTGGCGCAAGCGAGCATGGTGATGGGAAGCTCTGGGATCATGGGGAGATATGCAACTACCCTGTCGCCCTTCACTACGCCAGCTCCTTTCAGAGCGTTGGCCATCTTGTTGACCTCTCTGTAGAGCTCGTAGTAGGTGATGGTCCTGGTATCGCCGACGGGCTCGCCGATGAAGTAGTAGGCTACCTTGTTCCTGTTCGCGGACTTGGCATGCCTGTCCACGGCGTTGTAGGCTACGTTGATCTTGCCGCCGGTGAACCACTTGAAGTAAGGCTTGCCGGAATCATCGAGAACTTGGGTGTAGGGCTGGAACCAATCAGCGAAGCTCTGAGCCATCTCATCCCAGAAGTCGACGTAGTTGGTGGAGCACCACTCACGCATCTCCTTCTCAGTCTTGAAGCCCTTCTTCTTCATCCACTGATATGCGTTGGAGTGCTCTACTATCCATTGTGGGGTGTTGAAAACCCTGGTTTCTTCCTGTAGAGCAGCAGTTTTTGCTGTGTCAGCCAATTTCATACCTCCTTAATGTCAGGTGTTCCCTCTCCCTGAGATGGTCAGGCACATCTGTGAAGAACTTCTCCTGACCTCGCTTCGACGCCATGCCCTGTCCATCCTACACATGGGCGTGGGAGGTTTAGGAAACATCGACTCGAAACCTACCTGATCATTTATAAAGTTATCGCGATAAAATTGATCATGATCTTTCATAATAATGATTTATAACTAAGAATTGGCTGAATGGTAGATATTTTAGGGACTTCAACCTATGAATTGTTTGAATTGAAATATTTTTATGACCTTTCTGCCTTGGCATGTCGAATTCCCCTTATTTCATCAAAAGATAAAGTAACGCAACAAAAATCACTAAAACAGCTTAGAAACGCTCAAAAAAGGAAAAAATAGGCCCGCTCACTTGATGAGCGGTATGGCGTCGACAGACTCTGGGTTGGCAAGAGCGGAGATATCGCCCACTGGATTGCCCAGGGCCTTGGCCTTGATGACGCGGCGCATGATCTTTCCTGACCTGGTCTTGGGGACGTCGTTCACGAAGTAGACGCCCTCCGGGTAGGCCCCGGGGCCCAGGACAGATCTGACGTGCTTGGCCAATACGGGCTTGAGATCCTCTGTTGCCTCAATGCCGGTCTTGAGGATGACGAATGCGACGATTACCTCACCCTTGACCTCATCGGGCTTGCCGATGACTGCGGCCTCGGCAACCTTCGGGTGAGATACGAGCGCGGACTCGACCTCTGCGTTGGAGATCCTGTGTCCTGCAACCTTCAGCACATCGTCGATCCTGCCCTGGATGGTGAAGTATCCGTCCTTATCCTTGGTGGCCTTGTCGCCAGCGAGGTATGTGCCGGGCCTGATGTCCCAGTAGGTGGACCAGTACTCCTTCTTGTACCTGACTTCATCTCTGAAGAAGGCACGGAGCATCGATGGCCAGGGTGTGTTGCTGACGATGTTGCCTCCGGAGCCGGGCGGCACTGGGTTGGCATCCTCGTCCAGGATGTCCACGTTGAATCCGGGCAGCGGGAAGGTTGGGGAGCCGGGCTTCAGCGGGGTGATTGGCAAGGGCGACACAAGGAAGCATCCAGTCTCAGTCTGCCACCAGGTATCCATGATCTGCAGCTTGCCTGCACCGAAATTGTTCCTGTACCAGATCCATGCCTCTGGGTTGATGGGCTCGCCCACAGATCCGAGCAGGCGCAGGCTGGAGATGTTGTGCTTCTTGGGCCACTGGTCTCCAGCCTTCATGAACATCCTGACGGCTGTGGGTGCTGTGTACAGCACTGAGACCTTGTTATCTTCGATTATCTTGAACCATCTGCTGAAGTCCGGATAGTCGGGGGACCCCTCGTAGATCATACTGGTAGCGCCGAGGCAGAGCGGGCCGTAGACCACATAGGAGTGGCCGGTAATCCATCCAACATCAGCTGTGCACCACCAGACATCGCTGTCCTTGATATCGAAGACCCAGTTCAGAGTCTGGGCCGGAGTGACTGCATATCCGCCGTGGACGTGCTCGATACCCTTGGGCTTGCCAGTGGTTCCTGAGGTGTACAGGATGAAGAGCCTGTCCTCGGAGTCCGTCTTCTCCGTCTCACACACGTCGGACTGCTTGGCCACCAGATCGTGATACCAGATGTCCTTCCCAGTCTTCATGGGGACATCTATGCCTGCTCTCTTGATCACTACTACATTCTTCACGGATGGAGTGTTGGCTGTTGCCTCATCTACGTTGGGCTTGAGTGGCAGTGGCTTGCCGCGCCTGAAGAAGCCGTCGGTAGTAATTACCACCTTGGACTCGGCATCCAGGATCCTGCTGTTAAGGCCGCCTGCGGAGAACCCTGAAAAGACCACGCTGTGTATGGCACCGATCTTGGCACAAGCGAGCATGGCAATTGGAGTCTCGGGGATCATGGGCATGTAGACGGAGACCCTATCGCCCTTCTGGACTCCTAAGGATTTGAGACCATTGGCGAGCTTGTTGACCCTCTTGGCCAGATCTGCGTAAGTGATCTTCTGGGTGGGCTGGTCTACGGGCTCGGGGACGAATATGTAAGCTACCTTATCCGCCTTGGCGCCCTTGGCATGCCTGTCCACGGCGTTGTAGGCTACGTTGATCTTGCCGCCTACGAACCACTTGGCGTATGGTGGTACCCAGTTGAGAACCTGGGCATAGGGCTCAAACCAGTCTGCATATGTCTTGGCCATCTCATCCCAGAAAGCGATGAAATTCTGGCCGGTCCAGGCGCGCATCTCGCGCTCGCTCTTGAATCCCTTCTTCTTCATCCACTGCATGACATTGGAATTCTCGACGAGATCCTTTGGCGGCTCAAATACTCTCGTCTCCTCGTATAGAACAGACGTTGTTGCTTTTTGCTCAGCCATTTTAAACCTCCTTGTAAATCCCCACGTGTTTCCAGACTTCCTATAAATTTGCCTGAAAGCCTTCCCCAACCCGTGGGACCGCTTTCAGGTACAAGCCTCCAATGATCTTCTAAGATCGATTAGCCTCGGGTGCAGGAGGCTCTGGGAACACTGTAGCGATCGATAATTATCCTGGTTTTTCATTTATAAAGTTATCGAGGTAAATTTAGTAAATGATTAATTATTATCATTATTGACGCGTATGTTAAGAAAATTTTTCTAACATATTTTCTCAGTTGAGGAAAACATGAAAGATAAACGCTAGACCCTCAGCGAAAGACAATGGGAAAATGGAATAAAAAAGAGAGGATGTCCGCTCACTTGATGAGCGGAATGGCTTCAACTGCATCTGGGTTGGCAAGAGCAGATAGATCGCCTGTGGGGTTGCCCAGAGCCTTGGCCTTGATGACACGGCGCATGATCTTGCCGGACCGGGTCTTAGGCACATCCTTGACGAAGAAGACTTGCTCCGGATAGGCCACGGGACCGAGGACTGTCCTCACGTGCTTGGCCAGCTCCTTCTTGAGATCCTCGCTCTCTTCATTTCCTGTCCTGAGGATGACGAAAGCTACGATGACCTCGCCCTTGACCTCATCGGGCTTGCCGATGACTGCGGCCTCTGCGACCTTGGGATGAGACACCAGCGCTGATTCGACCTCTGCGTTGGAGATCCTGTGTCCTGCGACCTTCAGGACGTCGTCGATCCTGCCCTGGATGAAGAAGTATCCATCCTTGTCCTTGGTGGCCTTATCACCTGCCAAGTATGTGCCGGGCCTGATATCCCAGTAGGTGGACCAGTACTCCTTCTGATACCTCTCCGGATCTCTGTAGAAGGCCCTGAGCATGGACGGCCAGGGGGTATTGCTTACTATGTTGCCTCCTGTTCCTGGGGCTACTGGATTGGCATCTTCGTCCAGGATATCGATGTTGAACCCAGGCAACGAGAAAGTTGCAGATCCTGGCTTCAGGGGCGTTATTGGCAGGGGGGACACAAGGAAGGTGCCGGTCTCAGTCTGCCACCAGGTATCCATTATCTGGCACTTATCGCCGCCGAAGTGCTTCCTGTACCAGATCCATGCCTCTGGGTTGATGGGCTCTCCTACAGATCCAAGCAATCTCAGGCTGGAGATATTGTAGTCCTTGGCCCACTTCTCGCCAGCCTTCATAAACATCCTTATCGCCGTAGGTGCTGTATAGAAGACAGAGACCTTGTTCTCCTGGATGATCTTGAACCACCTGCCGAAATCCGGGTAGTCGGGAGCTCCCTCGTACATGATGGATGTGGCACCCAGGACGAGTGGCCCGTAGACTATGTAGCTGTGTCCTGTGATCCATCCAATATCCGCGGTGCACCACCAGACATCGCTGTCTTTGATGTCGAAGACCCAGTGTAATGTTTGGGCAGGTCCTACCTGGTAGCCTCCATGGACATGCTCGATACCCTTGGGCTTGCCAGTGGTACCTGAGGTGTACAGGATGAACAGCCTGTCTTCAGAGTCCATCTTCTCTGTCTCGCACTCCTCCGATTTCCCTTCCACAAGTTCATGCCAGTAGAGATCCCTGGGCTTCTTCATGGGGATATCGATGCCTGTCCTCTTGACCACAACCACGTTCTGAACGCTTGGGGTATTAGCTGTGGCCTCGTCCACATTAGGCTTGAGAGGGATAGGCTTGCCGCGCCGGTACAAACCATCAGTGGTTACTACCACTTTGGCCTCGGCGTCCAGGATCCTGCTGTTAAGGCCGCCGGAGGAAAATCCTGAGAACACAATGCAGTGAATGGCTCCGATCTTGGCGATGGCGAGCATTGCTATGGGCAGTTGAGGGATCATGGGCATGTACAACATGACTCTGTCTCCCCTCTTCACGCCCAGGCTCTTCAGACCGTTGGCGAACTTGTTGACCTCTTTGTAGAGCTGTCCATATGTGATCTTCTGAGTTGGCTGATCGGTAGGCTCAGGGACGAAGATGTAGGCTACCTTGTCCTTCTTGGCGCCCTTGGCATGCCTATCAACAGAGTTGTAGGTAACATTACATTTGCCGCCTACGAACCATCTGGCATAGGGCGGCTTCCACTCCAGGGTCGATGACCAAGGCTCGAACCAGTCTGCGTAGGTCTTGGCCATCTCGCCCCAGAACTGGATGTAGTTAGCAGAGCACCATAGGCGCATCTCCCGCTCTGTCTTGAAACCCTTCTCCTTCATCCACTTCATGACGTTAGAGTTCTCGACGAGTTCCTTTGGTGGCTCGAATACCCTAGTCTCCTCCAGTAAAACTGAAGTTTTAGCTGTTGCTTTTTGCTCAGCCATTTTGAACCTCCTTTAAACCTCAAATTTCAAGTGCTCCCAATAGCTCTAGCCCAGTTTATCTCTGCTCCAGAGGCCTTTTTGATAGGTTATCCACTCTAGATTCTAGGTGCGCCGGGAGTACTATCATTATCGACAATTATCTCGATCTTTCGTTTATAAAGCTATCGCGGGAACAGAACATAATGATTAATTATTATCATTATTAATTAGAATAAAATTTTGCTTAAGCAAAAAATTTGCGGCTATAAGAAAAAAAGGACTGAAAAATTGGCAATTATTTGGAGCAAAGGGCGCTGAAAGGAAATGATGGGCAATATGGATCACGATATCTTATGGATGCTCTCTGTGGCCTTGGCGTTGTCAAGGGTGTAGTTTCTTTTGCCATCTGGCATATGGAGACCCTGATCCTATTCGCGGCGCATGGCCTTGCCCGGACTAGCACTACGTCCAGTCCCTGATGACATTTGTATTCATTGTAGGGTATGTTTATAAATTAAGATATTGCATTACTGGATGGTAGCTTTGAAAAGACATTTCCTCAATAAAACTGATTATTACCATAAATACAAGCTCAATTCGCTTGGCTGGGAAGTCACCATCTCAGCTATGCTTGAAAATCCACAGAGCCCCTGTCGGAGCATTCTTAGGAAAGACGATTCATTTGGGAATCTCCTATACGATTTCCTTAGTAAAGCTATTCCGATGGGCACAATCAGCCACATTATTGAGATCGGCGGAGGGTACGGCTGCCTAATGAGGGATTTTTTAAAGAGAAATAATAAGCTTAGCGCAACCATGATTGACCTCTCACCGTTTCTCCTTGAGCAGCAGCGCGAAACCCTCCGGGAGTTCGATGTACAGTTAATCAAAGGAGATTTCTTTGAAATAGACGATTCGGTTCTATCCGGCATTGACCTTGCGATACTCAATGAGGTCATCGGAGATTTCCCTACAGCTTGTGAGGTTCCGCGCAGCGTGCTTCTCGAGTGCTCCGACCCCAAGGATGTGCTGCTTCAAGAGGTTTGGCGCATTTACAATTGTTATAAGATAGCGCTTCCGGTAGAGGAGCGTTTTGCAGTGAACTTGGGTGCAATCCAGGCCATTGAAAGGCTCTGTACCGCCAGGATTCCATACATCTATATGAGCGAGCATAGCTGTGAGGCGCGCCCGCCCGAAGGATTAAAGGGGCTCTTGGAGCTCGAAACGACAGGAGATCCAGAGCGCATAAGACTCTGTGGCCATGATGAGTATACCATTCGCTTCTCTGACCTTGAGCGAGTCGCCTCTTATTTCGGTTATACATCACGCCGAGGCCAGTACATAGATTTCATAGAGCCCGTGATCGAGGGGGAGGTACCCTTCATCCTGTGCCTGGATTCTTCAAAAATCGACAGATATGAAATCATCAGGCAATTCATCGAGGATTTGGCCAAATATGAGTATTTAGTCCTCAGCCTATCGTGCTGAATATTCCAGTAAAATAAGAAAAATTGGAGGGTCCCGATCATGCTATACGATCTTCGGGATCCCATCTACTGCTTCAGGGTTCATCAAGGTAGATATATCTCCTACCGGCTGGCCCATGGCCTTGGCCCTAATGACACGGCGCATGATCTTGCCGGATCTGGTCTTGGGCACGTCATTGACAAAGTGTATCTCCTCAGGAATTGCAATTGGCCCCAAGGTGTTTCTGATATGTGCCTTCAAATCCTTCTTCAATTCCTCACTCGGGGTTACCCCGCCCCTTAAGATAGCGAAGACGATTATGACCTCGCCCTTGACTGGGTCCGGTTTGCCGATCACAGCGGCCTCAGCCACTTTGGGATGGGACACTGCGGCGGACTCAATTTCGGAGTTGCCTAACCGGTGTCCCGCCACCTTGATGACGTCATCAATGCGTCCCTGGACCCAGAAGTAGCCGTCGGCGTCAACCCTGCCCTTATCTCCTGCCAGATACACTCCTGGTGCCGTCTTCCAGTAGTGCTCCCAGTAGGTCTTCATATATCTGGACGGGTCCTTATAGAAGTCCCTGAGCATGGTTGGATAGGGCGTCATTATAACTAAGTTTCCACCCTGGCCAGTGGGTACTTTATGTCCAGACTCGTCCCAGACCTCGACGTTGTATCCGGGCAGCGGCATGGTACACGATCCAGGCTTGAGCGGCGTTATGGGCAGCGGCGAGTTGATGAAGGTGCCGGTTTCCGTCTGCCACCAGGTGTCCATAATCTGGAGCTCGTCCCTGCCGATGTTCTTTCTATACCACATCCAGGCCTCGGGATTGATGGGCTCGCCTACGGTGCCCAGCAGCCGGAGACTCTTCAAGTTGTGCTTTGCCGACCACTGTTCCCCAGCTTTCATGAACATCCTTATGGCGGTGGGCGCTGTGTATAGGACTGACACCTTGTGCTCCTCGACGATTTGCCACCATCTTCCGAAGTCCGGAAAGTCAGGAGATCCCTCGTAAATTATGCTAGTAACGCCCAGCATTAGCGGAGCATACACGATGTAGCTGTGGCCGGTGACCCATCCGATATCTGCCGTGCACCACCACACGTCGTTTGGCTTCAAGTCGAAGACCCAGTGCAGGGTCTGTGGCGTCCCCACGCAGTATCCTCCATGGGCATGTTCAATGCCCTTGGGCTTGCCTGTGGTTCCCGAGGTGTAAAGGATGTACAGTCTGTGCTCTGGATCCAGCTCCTCACATTCGCACTCTGCCGACTGATCCTTTATCAGTTCATGCCACCAGACGTCTCGTGGATTCCAATTGACCTTGTTTCCGCATCTCTTATAAACGATCTGCTTTTGGACGGTGGGACAGGTTTGGAGCGCCTCATCAGCCCCTTCTTTCAGCGGCACTACTTTTCCGCGCCTCCAGAACCCATCCACGGTGATTGATACAATTGACTCACCATCTTGCACCCTGGCTGCATAGGCTGAAGTGCTGAAGCCTGAGAAGACTACGCTGTGGATAGCTCCAATTTTAGCGCATGCCAGCATGGCCATGGGCAGTTCCGGTATCATGGGCATGTAGATACTGACTCTATCGCCCTTCTTGACACCCAAGGATTTCAGCCCGTTAGCCAGCTTGTTTACTTCTCTATATAGGTCAGCGTAGGTGATCATCCGGGTATCACCTATAGGCTCTCCTACGGCTATGTAGGCGACCTTGTCCTTTACCGCTGTTTTCATATGCCTATCAACGCTGTTGTAGGTGGCATTGACCTTACCGCCTACGAACCACTTGGCATATGGCGGCTTCCAGTCAAGGACTTGCTTGAAGGGCTCGAACCAGGTGGCATACTCTCTGCCCATTTCGCCCCAGAACTCCTCCAGGTTCTTGGAGCACCACTCACGCAGTTCTTTCTCGGTCTTGAAGCCCTTCTTCTTCATATACTGCATGACATTGGAGTTTTCGACAAGATCCTCTGGGGGATTGAAGAGTCTCGTTTCCTCCAGCAAAACAGAAGTCTGTTCTGATGCTCTTTCCTCAGCCATTTTTTTACAACCTCCTTTTTTTATGACTTCCCAAATCATCCTAAAGATTTAGCATCTTTTCTCTCGATTTCTAGACGTCGCTAGTAAAGTTAGATGCTTAAAATCACCTTTAGGCGTTTAGGATTATCATAATCATCGATAATTATCATTATTAATAAAGCTATTGGTAGCAGATTTATTATAAAATTTAAATGTTATAACTGAGCAAATGGTCTTTTTTAGACCCAAATCCGTTTATTAGCATTCGAATTTAACAAAATATCCAAGGAACGATTAGAATTCAATTTTGGTATTTAATAAGAGAAAATCGGCCATTTCTAAGCTTTAAAATTTAAATAACGATAACTAGATCATGGAAGCAAAATGCCTTCCAGGTAAAAAGGATTCGACCTCACAATCCTGATTTTGGGCCAGTCTCCGAGCTCCGGCGCGCCGGGGAAGACAATGCCTGTGTAATTCGCAGACCTGGCTTTCATGGTCTCGCCCCTACCGCGCTCCGTCACAAGCGCCCTCATAGTCTCTCCCTCATGCTGCCTGTTCTTTTTGGCCGCTATCTCCATCCATTGCCGGGTAAGCTCCCGAGACCAGTCCTTTTTGAAGCGGTCAGGCATGTCGTAAAGCTGTGCTGCAGGCGTACCCGGGCGACGGGAAAACCTGGTGACATTAACCTTGTCTGGACCCAACAGCTTTATGAGGTCTAGGGTCTGTCTGAAGTCTTCCTCGGCCTCTCCTGGAAATCCCGCTATCACGTCTGTATGGACAGATAGGCCCTCAATTGATCTCCGAAAAGCGTCTACAATATGCAAAAACTCCTCAGATGAGTACCTTCGATGCATGCTTCTTAAGACTCTATCTGATCCAGATTGCACAGGAATATGGATGAACTTGAAAACCTTTGGGATTTGAAAGGCTCTTATCAACTCATCAAGAATCGGCAAAACGGTGTCCGGATTCATCATACCCACTCGGATCATGAACTTTCCTTGGACATCGTTTACCTTCATTAGCAGCTCTGCAAGGTTTGTGCCGATATCTAATCCATAAGCAGCAGTATCCTGAGCTGTAAGCTGAATTTCTGCAGAGCCCGAAGCTACGAGCCTCCTAACTACATCCACAACATCCTCAGGCTCCCGGCTGATCAGGCTGCCCCTAGCTTTTCTAACCACGCAGTAGCTGCAATGGCCGGTGCAGCCTTCGGCGATGTTGACTATTCCGCATACATCCTGCCGAATAGATTGGCCTGGACTTTGCCAGAATAAAACACGATTATCTTCAAACAGGCCTGCCACTACCTGTGCGGCAGATCTGCCAAGCAGGCCCACCACTTTTTGGCATTCTATATCCTCCAAAGCGCTGGGTAGGGCTGTCGCCAGGCAGCCGGCAATCACCAGGCGGTCGCCCTGAATCTGGCGAAGCCTTCTTTTGATCTTTCTCTCGGTCTTCTCAGTCACGGCGCAGGTATTTACTATTATTATATCTGCCTCTTCCAAAGAGGCGGATAGATGGCCCATCTCTATGAGAGCTGCCTCGGCTTCCTTGGAGTTCCCCAGATTGGCGGTACAGCCGTAAGTCTCTATGTAAAAGTTCATTGGGCCGTTTTCTCAGATTTCTGGACTATTTTGCAGCTTGCTATCTCTTCTCGCCTGACCTGATATATTCCCACTATTACTCCCATGATCGCTGGGGCCAGGAAGAACCCGCCAATCCCTGCCACCAGGGCTCCTCCGAAGAAGGAGAGCATCACAAGAAGCGGATGCATGGACGACTTGGATGAGACAAGATAAGGCCTGATGAGGAGCTCAGAAGGCAGGTAGATCAGGCCTGCGGCTACTATTAGGAATATCAGGGCCTCGCCAAATCCCAGGGAGATGTATCTGTAGAGGGTAACGGGAATTATCACCATCCAGGCAGTGAGTATGGGCACCATTCCGGCTATAAAGACGAAGCTTGCCAGGGCAAAAGGCCTTGGAAGCTCAAAGGCATAGAATATTACGGCGGCTATGAGGCTTCCAAGTATTGATGTGTAAATAGTTCCGATGAATATGCCGCTTAAGATCTTATCTATTCGTGTGATGTATTTCCTGTAAACCATCTCTTCTTTTGGAGGGAGGAGGTTGATTACCGAGTTCACGAAGTTCTCGCCGTCCAAGAGGACAAAATAGCACACAGGTATCGAAATGATGAAATTGATTATGCCGAGAGAGACGGTGCGGCCGATGTTTAGCACAGGCACTCCTGCAGCGATTGGGGTAACAAGCCCCGCAAGGTTTTGCAGGCTGCTGGCTATAACGTCGTTCGCGACCGGCGGGATATCCAGACCGACGATGAGCGTGCCGAGAGTGCCCCTCACAATCTCCTGATTCTGGGCCAGCATTATTATCTGATTGGCAATCTCCAGCATTCCCATCCCCAGAATGATAAAGATAGGGACGACTATGCAAATAGCTGCTACAAAAGCGCCCAGACGTCTCCTGCTCTGAAACTTATCCCTTATAGGGCGGCCGACGTATGCGAAGACTGTGCCGAGAATGACTCCGTCCAGGAATGGAAAGAGGAAGTAGGTGACGAGGACTAGAGCTACTACGACCAGTAGAAGAATGCCTTTATGATCAGCACACCAGTTCCCTAGCTCAGAATCCACGGAAGTTTACACCAGGAGTATGTCCTGCCACTCAGATAGATATGGGTAACGCTTTATCTGGCTTTGTGAAGAGTTTTGTCGAGGAGTTTTAGGAGCTTGAGCCTGCATAGGCCAGCGCCAGCATCATCTCGAACCTCTCCAACCTCTCTCCCGGATTGGAATTTTGCTCCGCTACCCAGTCTCTCAGCTTCTTTATGGGCAGACCTATGTCCAGAAGATTTGCAGCCTTCTCCATGCCGTCTCTTAAATCGGATGCATGGCCTGTAATGTAGAGCACCGGCGCAGCGTTCAGACAGACGATATCCCTTCTCGGGCCTTTGTCCTCCCCCGACAGAACCCTCAAAATATTTATCGCCTCCATCTCCCTGTCAGCTCTGTGAAGGATTGCCGGTTCATCTCCTTCTCTTATGCCCAGCTTCTCTGGAGAGATTACGAACTCGTTGATCTCCTCGTCCTCGGTCAGCTCGGCTACAGAGGTCTCGCCTAAGGTAGATATCTCATCCATACCCCTTATGCCGTCAGCGCTTCTGCCGTGAACCACGAATGCCCTCTTATATCCGATCTCTTTCATAGCTTTTGCAATTGGCAAAACCATCTCTCGAGAGTATACTCCCCGCACGCCATAGGTGGGCAGGGCAGGGTTGGCGAGAGATCCTGCAATGTTTAGAATGGTTCCAAATCTGATCTGGGAGAGGATTCTGTAAAGTGCCTGGGGATGCACCCTGCCGCTCATGCCGTTGAAGATGCCGATGCCAACCCTCTCGATGCTCCTCTTAACCAGAGAGACGTCGCACTCCACATCTACTCCCAGGACTTCCAGGATGTCTACGGCTCCGCATTTTGAAGTTATGGCCCTCGCTCCATGCTTGGCCATCTTTATGCCGTCCGCCGCTGCGACAACCGATGCCGCTGTGCTGATGTTGAACGTCTTTATGGCATCCATTCCAGTTCCGCAGTTCTCAACCAGCGGGCCGTCGACATCGGGGCGGACCTTGACCGTATCTATCTCGTATATCGCCTCCCAGACACCTGCGATCTCCTCAGGAGTTGCACCCTTGGCGGTAATAGCTGCCAGAAAAGCGCCCTGCTGCAGGTCCGGCTGCTCGTTTAACAGAACCTGCCGGAACATCTCCTTTGCATCAGACCTGGAGATGCTTTGACCCTTTATCAGCGTATCTACCCTGCTGCCGAAGTACCTCAAACTCTCTTCCATTTTGTTCACCTAAACCTCAATGATAGATTTCAGTCCCTTTCTCTTTGAAGAATGGCTAAAAGCATCCTGGATCTTCTCTAAGGTTGCCCTCTTAGTTATGATCCAGTCCGCATTCACCGCACCTGTTGCCAGAAGCTCTGCTGCCGCCCTGTTCTGACGGCTGGAGCATCCGTAGGCTCCAACCATCGTCAGCTCTCGATAATGAATGGATCCGAGATCGATAGGCTCCCCGCGGTTTCCAGATCCCGGACCGGAGAAGATGCATATCCTTCCGCCGGGCGAAAGCATTCTTAAAAGAGCGCCGTCCACCCTGACATCGGGCGTTGCAGTCAAGATCACATCCACGCCCTTTCCATCGGTCTCTTTCGCCACTATGCCCTCCAGAGGCTCCAATGCATCTACAACCAGCGCAGAGGTATGCTTTCTAATTCTTCTGGCCCTGTTCTCCAGCTTCTCTACAACTATTACCTTCCGAGCGTTGTGGAGCTCTGCCAGAAGAGCGTGCAGGCATCCAATTGGGCCGCCTCCGAGGATGAGCACCACATCTCCTCTCGTTACCCTGGCCATCTCCTGGCCGTTAATGCAGCATGCCAGGGGCTCTGTCAGGGCTATCAGTCCCGGGTCGATGCTGCCTTGAACCGCGTTTATGCCTCTGGGAATGCTCTCCCGGGGAAGGGCCAGAAGCTTTGCAAAGCCTCCGTCTCGATTGAAACCGAGGATTCCTATCTTCTCACACCGGTTGTCCATGCCTCGAAGGCATGGCACACACCTGCCGCAGGCAATCCCCGGCCAGACCTGGACGAGGTCGCCTTCAGAGATGCCGCAGTCTCTGTCGATCTCCGCAACTTCCCCGACAATCTCGTGGCCCAGGACGCGCGGGTAGACCAGATCTCGATGTCCGTTCTGGAGCATCTTTATGTCTGTGCCGCAGACCGCGCATGCCTTAACCTCGATCAGGGCTCCGCCCTCGGGACATCTTGGATCCGGAAGTTCATCCAGCTCCAGTATGCCCGGCGCTTTCAGGACAGCTGCCTTCATTTTATCATTTCTTGGGCAGCTCTACGGTCATCAGCACCCTATCGGTCTCTTCGACCAGCTTCTCTCTTTGCACGCCGTAAATGCCTGCCAGGAGAGCAGCTCCGCCCATGCCAACTCCCTCTTTCACATAGCCCTGGGCGTAGATCTGGACTGGCGGAATCTTGGACATCTCCAGTCCCGGGTCGGAGTAATAGTAGGGCCAGCCTGTCGATTCTACGATCTCCTTGAAGCTGGCGCTTTTATCCTCGACGATATACCTGGTGGTGGCAATGGAGATGTCGCCCTCGATCTGCATGGCCTTTCCCATGGCGAGCACTGCGGCCATCTGCGTTCCTCCTGCCATGACTACCTTGGTTCCTTTCAGGCCGTGCATGAGGCCGAGAGCTGCAGGCATCATTGGATCGCCAAGCTCTGTGACCGCTCGGAGGGGATCGTTCTTCAGGCTGCCCTGTGTTATCCCTGCCCGCTTCATGGCCTCCTTCACGACCTTGACTTTGATGTCCAGAGGATTATCACAGAAGCTGCTGCTTACATTCCCGCTGTAGCCGAGGGCGCGAAGGACGGCCATGGCAGTGGTCGTGCCCCCGGCGATCGACTCGCCTATGAAGACGCAGTCCGAGAGCAAAGCAAGCTTCTTTCCCAGGAGCATAGCATTCTCGTAGAGCATCTTGGCGTCCGGGACGGCGCTATGCAGGCGGATATCGTTTCCTCCTGCGCCGCCCAGCTCTACATAGGGAATGGCGGGCTTCTTGCGAAGGCCCGAGGCCACGAAAAGGGAGGGAATGCCAGTCAGGTTCAAAGACGCCTTGGTGACGATGGCTGGCGTCGGCGATCCGCCAGGAGCCTCGGGAAGCTCAGGCATGGTTATGATCTTGTTTGTCTCCACAAGCTCTGCGTCTGCTCCGGGAGTGTAGTCCGTCAACTCGGGCGAGGTACCTGCGGCGCTGATGCCCGGTATCTTTCCGGTGTCCGTATTGGAGATAATACAGAGGAAGAGCGGCCTCTTCGGCTTGAACTCGAAGTCAGGGTAGATCCAGTTTGGCATGACATATGTCCTGGCGGTTCGGGTATATTAAATCAACGCAACATTATTTAATTCAAGTTTATTTGAGCGGCGGTAAAGCAGCTTTTAGCTTCTCTCAACGCATTGCCGTTTTGCAGCGATAACGATTATGATTTGGCCGTTACATCATGCTATTGACCCAAAGCTGATGTATATGTAGCCCGCTCTTCAGATAGATTTCTCCCAGCCCTGCCCAAAGTCTATCAGAGGTCTTACCTCACTGACCTCGAAGGTCACAGATGCATACATCCTATTTGCCGCTTCCTCTCCGACAAACTTGGCGACCTGGCCTTTGATCATATCGAGAAGCTCTCCTGAAGTCGAGTACTCCTTCATCTTCAGATAAACCCTAACTCCCTTCCAGTCAAAGACGCCCTTTCCAGGCTCCACGATCATGAACACGGCATTGGGGTTCTCCTGAAGATTGGCGAAGGTGCGGTTCTTAGCCGTGGCCATAACGACGGTCTTTTCATCGATCATATGAGGCGAGCCGAAGAGGGCTGCATCGACTTTGCCGTCCTTGCTAGACGTGGAGAGTGTTCCAAGCCTTGGCTGTTTGTTGAAGTACTCCATCAATTTTGCTGACATCTTGAACCTCCTTTTCTGATATTATCTTAACTCTTCCCTAAAAAAGGAAATTGTGATGGTTTTGAGGTAAGTATTCTACATAATATTTTTAAGAATTGATCATATAAATTGTTCGTAGATTGGTTAATAGATTGGTTGGGGCAGATTGACCAACCCAGGGCACAATCCTCTCAGGAGCTTCAGTCAAGCTCCTGGTCGCCTTCTGCCATCGCCTGCATATACTGCTGCTGTATCTGCTGAGCCAGGTTGGACCGCAAAAGGCCTGAGATGAACATGCCTGCGATCAGAGCATGCTCTTTCGGCATGTCTTTCAACGCAGCCTTAAGCTGTTCGACTGCTGCCTCTTCGCTTTCAATACCGGGATCAAAGAGCAGCTTTTTGGTCAGATCGCCTATCTGCATCATCTCATCTGCTGAGATATCGAAGAAACCACGGACGATCTCAAGAACGAGCGATTCCTCTTTTGGTTCGAACATAGTTGGCCTATACTCGATGCCTGATGAAAAAGATTTGGTTCCTCAATTGTCCGGAGGGTATCCGAATTCCTTGTTGAATGCCTCCAAGCTTCACTGGTTTAATAATTCTTCAATTTAGGATAAAATTGTAGCATAAGTATTAATATCAACGGGCAAATGGCGTTAAGCAATCATTTGCATATATAAGTCTGACTTATGGAGATGCAGAGATGTCGGAAACAACACTTGCATACTGCGGTATAGACTGCGAAAAGTGCCCGGTGCTCATTGCCACATCTAAAGACGATGACGACCTGAGGCAAAAAATGGCAAGGGAGTGGTCCAATCTCTATGCAGAGATTCTAAAAAGCTTCGGAATAAATAGCTTGAAGCCAGAGGACATGAACTGCTGTGGATGCAGATCTGAGCGTGGTCTCTTCATCGGATGTGCAAGCTGTTCAATCAGAAAGTGCAGCCAGGATAAGGGCTTCATTACGT
>Ga0074195_1002211_pt1 | contig 22790 bp, 22 predicted proteins | sample EPASupsiteHSE623_FD_64525 | JGI IMG/M metagenome (GOLD analysis project Ga0074195, IMG submission 64525) | Bioremediated contaminated groundwater from EPA Superfund site, New Mexico - Sample HSE6-23 | ecosystem: Environmental > Aquatic > Deep subsurface > Groundwater > Contaminated ...
TGGGGGGCAGGGTTGGGGGGGGGGGTGTCTTGCTTTTTTCTCCTCCGCTTCGCTACGTAAAAAAAAGCACCGGGCAGTCCGCTCCGCTGTGCAAGACTCGCGCCAGTCTCGGCCCTCGTGGCCGATCCTGTCACGAATCTTGCGGCGTCGCCGTCTGATAAGGCTGCCTTATCAGACGCAGCCCTTGACACACCCCGCCCTCGGCCTCCACCCGGCGGGAGCCCGCCGGGGTCGGCTTTACATAACACGCATTATGCAAACTTACCCCTACGCCAAGCCCCACCCCGCCGCGCTCACGCGCGGCCGACCGTCCAGAGCCTTCGTGATGCCATCGAGGGTTTGTGGTATTATAAGTTTCCCCCGGTGCATCCCTTCCCACAGGCTTGGTATACGAATTTCAAAATACTTATATTGCTTACTAATGTTACTTTGGTTTATAATAGTTACAACTCGATTTGGAGGCGTTATATGGAAAAAGCCATGACCAGAATTAACATTCCTCTTGAGTCCAACCTCCACCGGAAAATGAAATCCATCGCGGCAAATCTTGGTTTGAAGGTGAAGGAATTCGTTATTAGTGCCATCAAAAAGGCCATTTCCGAGACCAAAAGAGAAAAAGTGTTCGATGAAACATGGTCTTCAAAGGATGAAGAGTGGTTGGAAATTGGCCGTGAAGACGCCTTAAAAGCATTAGCCGAGGCGGAAAAAGACATTCCGCCAAAGGAATTAAAAAAATATCTCCAAGCATTTAATGGGCTTGGCACGCCGATAAAATGGAACCCGAAAACCAAGTCGTTTGATGAGGGAAAGCTGTGAATCCTTCAGTCGGATGGGTTCTCTGCGTAAACCTTGCACAAAGAATTCCTACCGGTCACGAGCAAGAAGGCTTGCGGCCTGTTATTGTGGTTGGCCTTCCCTCTCTTGCCGGTCAGCCCCGTTACCCGGTAATAGTCGTTGTTCCATTAACCACGGATAGGGAGCAGAAATGGGTTCAGAGTTCCCCGACTTTATACCCGAAACTTCCTTCCAAGGCAGGTGGCTTGCCGAAAGATTCCGTTGTTTTGCTCGATCAAATCCAAATCATTGACGCATCCCGCATTGTTTTGAAACTCGGGGAACTGAAAAAAAATGAGATGGGACCGATTGCAAAAGGACTAAAGAAAATACTGAATTTCCACCTGTAAAAATCAGTAAAAGTACTGATATAAAAGATCGTTAATTTGTGCAATAATTCTGATTAATATGGCTGTTTTGCAAAAACTTTCTTGAAACACTTTTAGACACACCAGAGGAATACTCTTTTAAGGGGAGGAAACATGTTTCCCATGAAAAGACTTTTTGCGTGCATTTTCCTTTTAATTGCATTTGTTAATACGGCTTTTTGTCAAACCCCCACTGACCAAAACCCACCGATTATTTCAGCATCTGTTACTCCTAATCTCGATTCAACTTTTGATGATCCCGATTGTGATGGTGTACCAGGCGTAAGCGAAATATGGAAACAATCTCAAAGTGTTTCATTGCTAAAAGGTTCCTTGCTTCGAACGCTTTCCACGAAAAATAGCGTTTTAAAATCTTCAGGGATGGGTTCCGGAAAGAAAATCCTTTTCCACACCAGATTGAATACCACTTGGCTTAACTTTACGACTTCTTTGAGAGATATGCTTGCCGACAGTGGCTATGACATAACGATTCATGACGCTGATGAACCGATTCCCGATCTTTCCGGTTATGATGTTTTAGCTGTTATCAATAGTCTTGGTGATTTAAGCGATCATCGTGCCCTTCTCCCCGATGAACGTTCCGCTATCCAAACCTTCGTTGGAAACGGCAAAGGTTTCTTTTTCACCGGTGATTATCTGTCTTCTCAACTATACAAATTCAACGATATTTCCTCCGTTTTTGGAATTACCATGGCTCTCCAATATGTCGATTATATTCCAGTTGGGGGCCCCGGCGGGGTAACATTCATTTATGTCTCAAATTGGTGGGCTCCGGCTTTTGATTTCATCAGTTATTACGGAACGGGTGGCATGACTCCCTCTCAAATTATTCTTCAACGGGCGCCGTTTAATACATATTCTTGGTTTGTAAATTCCGATCACGATATTTACAAGGATGTAAATATCGTCCTTGTAATGGGCTCAAGCTTTGTAAAACCAAAAGTCTTTGGTGTTGCCGCAACCCGAACACATCCTACGTCCGGACGACCTCGAGATTATCCCATAACGAACGGTTATCCTCTTCAAACTGCGCTTGAATACGGAACCGGTCGTGTTTTTATTGGTTGTGATTCGAACTGTTTTGCCAACGACGGCTTTTCTACCGCAGTCTCAGCCGGTGCCGATAATGCTACTTTTGCTCTTAATATCTTCAATTGGTTAGCCATGGCGAGTGCACCGACCAGCGTCGAAGTTGCTTCCGTAACGGCGATTCCTTCCGGCCTTTGGATTGACGAGGCGGGTGCCGGTTCAGGTATTGTTTTTCGGGCTGTTACGACCGCGCCGACAACTCCGACTTACGTTTCCTTCAAAGTGATTGATCCGAACGGCCTTGAATTTCCGATAGGAAATTCCTTAATAGAACCGTCCGGTTCGGAATACGTTGCTTCTCAATCCTGGTGGGGAAACGGTATAACAACTGCTTCAGGAACATTTCGGGTGGTTGCCTGGATCGATTCCAGCACGCAGGAAACTACCTTTACGGTAACTCATGTTGCTGGTTCATCTCTCGGCATGGGTAAATGGATGCTGACGAAAAAAGATCCGAAAGCCGAGTTACCGCCTGATCCCATGCCCGTGCATTGTCCGCAACAATCTTGGGATTTTTTGATTGGTGAATCTGACGGTTATTTCAACAATCTTTCTATGACTGATCCTGTAGGTATCCCTTCCGGAAATTTCATTCTTCCCGAAATCGATTTAACATTGAATTCACGGTTTCCTTTGGTTCTTGCCCGAATTTATAACTCCCTCGATCCCCAAGTAGGTCCTTTTGGTCGCGGTTGGTCCACTCCGTTTACTTCCCATCTCGAATTTGTCGCGAGCGATATAGCTTTCGTAAATTCAGACGGTTCGCGAATTCTTTTCGCTAAAACCAATGATCAGTTCAAAGCACCCGACTGGTCAGAACTTCGATTATCTTACGCCACCGATACCGCTTATTGGTCCGTGTCTCACCCTAACGGTGCGGAATGGACATTCAACGATAAGGGCAAAATAATTCGAATGTCTCGCGCTTGCTGTGGGATGGGTGCAATTGACGCTTTGCTTTTCGATTACGACGGTTCAGACAGATTAACCCGTGTGAGCAATCCTGTCGGTCTGTTTTTGGATTTTTCATATAATACGAACAACCGTATCATTTCGGTGGTTGATTCCACTTCGCGCACTCTTTCTTACGGGTATGACAGTAAAGGTAATTTAACAAGCTTTACCGATCCGATCGGTCGAACAACACTTTACACTTATAGCCAAGACGATTTTATGGTAACCGTTACAAAACCCGGCAACCGTGTAACTTCCGTAACTTACATTGATCGTCGGGTTTCTTCGGTAACTTCTCCTGACGGTGCCGTCTCCATGTTTACATGGGATTATGATAATCACAAACTCACCATTACCGATCCCGTCGGAACAAACCATGAATACGGCTTCACGGCGAATTGGCATCTTGTGTCCTATTCCATTCCGTCAATGGGTATTTCCAAGCAGTTTGTTTCTTCAGGTTCTGCTTTGGTCGAAATGGCCGATGCTTTGGGAAATAACTCGCATTATTCCTATGGTTCCGATGGTTTGGTAAATTCGATTACCGACGCTTTGGGTAATACCACGACATATACTTGGGACCCAACCTTTCACAAGTTGACCAACAAGATTGATTCATTAGGCCGGGAATGGCGTTATATCTGGTGCTATCGTGGAAATTTGTGGTCGGAAATAGATCCGATAGGCGGAGTTACTTCTTATACATACGATGCTTTCAACAACCGCACTTCCAAAACCGATCCCTTGGGTCGTGTGACCCGCTTTGTTTATGATTCTTTGGGAAATCGCCTTGTGCAGGTTATTGATGCACTGGGTGGTATTTCAAGTTTTTCTTATGATATGAGAGGAAATCTTATATCTTCTTCCGATCCTCTGGGTCGAACAAGCAATTTTGAATATGATCTCATGAATCGTCTTACTAAAACCGTCTATCCTGATGGTCGGTTCATTACTTTGGAATATGACTTGGCCGGCAATGTTGTTTTGAAACGAGACAATCTAAGTCGCGAAACAGGTTTTATGTACGATCTTTCCGGTAGAATTCTCACAACGACAAGGCCTGACGGCACGGTAATTTCTTCTTTATACGATTCCGCTGGTCGTAAAGTTTCGGAAATCGATTCGCTGAGTCGTGTTACCCGATTCGAATATAATAGTAATGGGCTTTTAGTAAAGACGATATACCCGGATAATACGTTTGAAACCTTTTCGTACGATTCTGAAGGCCGCTTAACGAGCAAAACCAACGAATTAGAGCAAACCGCAAATTTTGAATATGATCCTTTAGGCCGTTTGCTGTGCACGATAGACCCGACCGGGGCGAGGTGGGAAAGTCAATACGACGCCGTGGGACGTAAGATTGCCGATAAAGACCCGCTTAATCGGGTCACGGCCTACCAGTTTGATAATTTGGATAGAATCACCAAGGTTATCAAGCCCGACAATTCTTTCGTAACGAATTCCTTCGATGCCGTGGGTAATTTACTGTCGACCGTAGACGCGCTTGGAAACAATTGGTCATGGGTTTACGACAACCTGAATCGGCAAGTGAAAGCGATTCAACCCAACGGTGCGAATTCAATGACGACGTTTGATGCTGCTGGGCAACCAATCGCCGAAGCCGATGCGTTGGGCCGGATTACACAATATTCATTTGATCTTGGTGGTAGAAAAACCGCCACCACAGATGCTTTAGGCAATGTATGGCGAAATAATTATGACAACGCCGGTCGTTTGGTTTCTTCAGTAAATCCCTTGGGTGCGGTGTCTTCGATGACTTACGACATAATGGATCGCGTCGTCAGCCAATCCGATCCCCTCGGCAACGTTACTTCGTTCGAATTCGACAATGCCGGAAGGCGAATAGCCAAGACCGACGCAATGGGTCGGCGATCGATAACGGCTTATGATCTGCGCGACCGCATAACCAGTGAAGCAGATCCCGAAGGCCACACGGTTTCTTTCGGCTATAACCTCGCCGGTCAGCGTATTAGGTTAACCGACGGAGCCAATCGCACATGGCATTGGGAATACGACAGTTTGGGGCGTGTCGTCTCTGAGATAGACCCGCTTGGCAATACGAACCGCTATGGGTTCGATTCCGTTAGCAACCGCACAATATGGACAAATGCCAGAAATCAAGCAACAAATTATACCTTCGATACTATGAATCGCTTGTTTCAGGTGAATTATCCTGACGGTACCGTTGCTACTCTTACTTATGACCTGGAAGGCCGTGAACTCTCGCGGAGTGGCCCCGCCGGATGTGTCACAAAAACTTATGATTCCGTGGGTAATATGACATCCGAGGCGTTTTCAGTCGTAGGGGCGCCACTTGCCGCGCCCAAGAAATGGCAATATTCTTTCGATCCTACAGGAAACCGCATCGGCGCTATAGATCCCGAAGGAAAGGTTTTCAAATACAGATTTGATGCGCTTAATCGAATGGTGGAACTTGACCCGCCTGAAAAAGGCGATAAAATCAAGTTTTCCTTCGATTCTGCCGGAAAGCTTATTACGGAAGAGCGGCCAAGCGTTAAAACAACAAACATTTTTGACTTAGCCGGTAGGCTTTTACAGGTAAAACACAAACGCGATCATGGCCCGGAAAAAATCGTTGCTTCTCGAAATTACCAATATAATTCAGTCGGAAACCGCATCACTGAACAAAGCGAAGCGGGTGAAATCACCAAATATTCCTTTAATGGCTCTGATTGGTTAACCAAAGTTCAATATCCCCATGGCCGGCAGGTTTCATACAGCTACAATGGTGCGGGTGACCGCCTCACCGAGCTTTCCGAAACACCGACTATTGAAGGGCATGGCCATAACACGCACCCAGCCACGATAACCGTTACTTTGAATTTTGGTTATGACCTCGCCGGAAGAATGATCTCAAGAGCATCGGATACTTTCGTTTTCGATCCCGACGGCAATTTAACCGTTGAAGCGCTGCTCGCTGCACCCGGTTGTTTGCCCGAAGAATCCCGATATTTCTGGTCTTCAGATAATCGCCTTGTAAAGGTCGAAAAAGATATCGAATGTCCGAAACACGGGAAAAAGAAGTGTCATCAATGCCCACAAACTTTTACCTTGGCTGAGGAGTATTCTTACCTTCCGGAATCCTGGAAACGAATCACCAGGAAAACCGGCGATCAAACTTTCGTCAGCATTTATGACGGCAACGACGAAGCTTTGGAATACCAGCTTAAAACCCATAAAGATAAAAAAGAACATGATTGCATCTGTCGCTGCAGCAATCACCGAAGGCCGCATCTAAACCTCATTCATGAATTCATCGGAGGTCCCGGCACTGATGATCTTGTAACCACCAAATATCATGGTAGAACCCTCGAGATGTTAAAAGACGGATTAGGTTCCACGATAGCCCTCACGAACAAGGCAGGGCATGCGGTATCACGCATGAATTACGACGCATGGGGAAATCTGCGATTCCCGGATAAGCCGGGCTATGGTGTCGCTCCCTGCAAAGAAGGTGATTTAGACAACATTCTCGACAACCTCGAAGGGAAATACTCCTTCGGCGAGCCGAACCACGACGGGTATCATTATGGGCGGCATTTCGCCAAAGTCTTGACCCCGTTTTTATTCCAGGGTCGGCGCTGGGACGGATTCTCTCAGACCTACAATCACAGGCATCGTCAATATAATCCGAAATACGGTCGGTGGCTGAGTCGCGATCCGATCGGATTTTTCGGGGGTCGCAACCTCTGGAATTTCGTCAACAACAACCCTCTCCGTTTCACTGACCCATGGGGGCTGTTGGAACTGATTACCAATTCTCAAGGGTATTTTTTGATTGATGATTGGGGAAATTGGAAGAGAGTTTCTCAGAAGGACGCTGAAGACCTTGAAAAGAGTTTGTGCATTGAAGCCAAGCAACAAGAATTTGTAAGGCTTTCTCAAAGCGGGGACCAATTCTTTTTTACTGGCAAGGAACTTTTCAAGGCGTGGTTAATGGCTGCCTTTACTGAATGGCAGCTCCCACAAAACACACTTCAAGGTCTAATGCGAAGCAACCAGCCTTCAACAACAAAACTTTATCGGGCTGTGAGTGTGGAAGAGTACAACCAAATTCTTTCAACCGGTAAGTTTGAAGTAAAGGGTGGGGCGGAAGGAAAATACTTTGCAGAAAGCCCAACTGATGCGTCTACCTGGGGAAGTAAGATGATGGGAACAGGGAACTTTAGAATCATCGAAGCAGAGTTCCCTAGCGATGCCTCGAATCAATTTTACCGCTGGGATAGACTTGATGGTATCGGGCCTGCCAGATTTGGCGAAATGAATCAACTGAAGGATGCCAAGATAAAACCATTTCAGTGAACACAAAGACCGTTAGCGTCGAAGTATTTTGGGTTCCGGCTGCGATGGGGGGGCGGAAGGCTTTGCCCAGCGAGAAAAGGTATGTTTCAGTTTCCCGATTCGGAGAAGATGATGAAACCTGGAAAAATGAGGCTTGGAGCATTGTTCTTGATTTTGAAGAACCCCCAATGAGTTATGATATTCCGACAAGAGGGAAGGCAACCTTTCTTGCCGAGGATGCCCCGCAAGAAAGGTTGCAGGAAGGGAAAAGCTTTGAAGTTTATGAGGGTTCTCGAAAAGTTGCTGTAGTGAAGGTGATTTCTGTTGCTTTTTGAGACGGCTAGAGGAATGAAAAGGGTGATAAATGCTTGAACTAATAAAGAGTATCGGCCAAACAATTACTCCCCAAATGGCTTTGGGAATTTTCGGATTTTGTGCAACCGTTCTTTGTGGTGGCTTGGCTGGTGCAATTTATTCTTCTCGTTATTTTGCGAAACGTTTCAAAACTGAGATTTCGATGAAGTTTATTTCTGAAGAATTCGTTCGTGTCGAGGAAGTTGAGGAAGCAATTAAAATTCTTCGCGATATAACTTATCAAACTGAAACAATGAATGCGGATGGTGGAAGTACGATTTCAGCTAATCGAGAACAGTTTGGCAAGGTAAGGGTATCACCCAGATAGCTGCGTTAATATACGCTAAGGAAAATTTCACAGCCTGATTTTGGTTTTGTCCAAAACATATTCACCATAGAGAATCACATTTTCCCATGTAATTGGGCTTACATGCGCCATCAGCTTGAGGTCGATGCCGTTTCCTTCCGGGTCACATTGCAAGATTACCCTATTTATTTCTTTTGCCTGCCAATAAACAATGGCAGCCAAGATCAGGGTTAGACAACTGCATGAAATTTTTTGTTCCTGCAAATCTCGAGTGCTGATTCTTCCGCGTTTGCCGTAATTCAAATCTCTTGCCAGGGCGTGAAGCTGTTCCCCTTTCAAAAGGCCACTTCGGGTTCTCTGGCGCAGAGCCTTGTCTGACATATATTGCAAAATATGTTCGGTTTTGAAGATTCGCCCCAGTTCTCGATTAGCACGACAAAAATGATTCTTTCCCGTGAAACCATTCAACCTGCTCATAGCGGTAGATGCTGTAACATGGCCGCATTCCAATGATGCATAAAAATGGCCCATCCTATCCCATTGTTCGACAATCCATTCCATGTGAATTGTGTGCCCATGCCGGTCTACAAGTGGGGTCAGCGCTTTTATGTCTTTATTTTTGTCGATGCGATAAATCCGTTGTTTATGCAAACCGCGAATACGTGGTGAAAACCTTCTGCCCAACAGGGTGAAAGCGGCAAAATTATTTTCGGTGTAACCGTGAGTGTCGGTGTAATGTTCTTCGAGGGGAAGGTCGGTTTCGTTGTAGAGAAGGCCGTCAAGAACATATGGTGCGTCTCGGTCGGTACATTCTATGGGGAAGCTGAAGAATGGAGCATAATTGTCTGCAACAAAGGTATAAAATTCCAGGGCAAAGTCGTTGAATTTTTGGCTGTAGGTTTGTTGAAGCACTTTTCGAGACATACTGAATCGTTGACCGTCACTGCTTGAGGTTGTCCCTTTCCCCCACGCCTTGGTAACATTGAGGTTGCTGATAGCATTAACCACTACGGCCAAAGCGCCTCTCTGTGACTCTTCCGAAAGCATCCAATCGCTAATATGTTTGATTCGGTGGTAGTTTATCCCTTCAACCATGTGCGACATCGTGTATGGACCAATATTACAACCCTGCGCCATGATCGTAGCCAGAATGTAGGGTATCAGCCAGAATCGTGTAATTTTATACGCTAAGGCCCCTTTTTTTGCTTCGAAAACTCGTCTCATTTAATGAGTTTTCGATCAACCACATATTCGCCGTAAAGCACGATGTTATCCCATTCAATCGGGCTTACGTGCTCGAGAAGTGAGAAATCAAGATCAAAATCGGCCGTGTTTTGACTTCCACTACCCGTTACTCGGGCAATCTCTCGAGCTTGCCAGTAAATAATACAGGCTAGAATCAATGTCAAACAACTACAGGTGCTCATTTGTTCATCCAGATCCCGAGAATAGATTTTACCTCTTTTTCCATAGAAAACTTGCCTGGCGAGGGAATGAAGCTGCTCTCCCTTAAGTAACCCCTGCCGGATACGATGTCTTAATGAAGGTTTTGAAAGATATTCCAGGATAAACTCAGTCTTGAAAATCCGCCCCAATTCCCGGTTTGCCTGGTAAAAGTGATTCCTCTTACTGAGAGAAACCAACCGTTTCAGAGCAACGGAAGCGGTTACATGACCCGTTTTGAGTGAGGCATAGAAGTGTCCCATGTAGTTCCAGTCCGTTTCAATCGGCTCTGTATTTATGGTGTGATCTTTTTTGGTTACCATCGGATCCAATGCCCCGTAGTACCGAGTCCGATCAATTCGATATAGCCGCTGATGCTGAATTCCCCTAATTCTGGGTGCGAACTTTCTTCCCAGCATCGCAAAAGCAGCAAAGTTTATTTCGGTATAACCATGAGTGTCGGTGTAATGTTCCATCGGGACCAGATCACTTTCGTTATAGAGCAACCCATCCAAAACATAGGCGGCATCGCGTTCCGAGCATTCAATCGGGACCGAGTAAAACGGGGCATAGTTATCTGCCACAAAGGAATAGAATTCAAGGGCATAGTCGCTGAGTTTGGGACTGTAAGTTTGTTGTAGGACTTTTCTGGGCATATAAAACCTTTGCCCATCACTACTTGAAGATGTTCCATCCCCCCAAATGCGTGATGTATCAAGGGCCGTAATGGCGTTGACTACAATAGATAACGCCGTCTTCTGATTTTCCGGGGTAAGTTGCCAGTCCGTTATTCGTCGGATCTGTTCGTAGGAAGTTCCTCTTGTCAAGCGAGCCATCGTAGAAGGCCCTATGTTGCAGCCGTAAGCCATGATTGCGACAATGAGGTTGCAGATTTCTTCTGGTGATCTGCTTTCCCGCAATGTAGGGGACAGAAAACTTTTGGTGAAATGCAACTTGTTATCGACTTCGATGAGAAGTTCAGGAAGGCGAATGCTGCGCATATTCTTTCCCAACCACTGTTTGAGGATGGTCAGGTTGAATGCGTCTTTCTCGACGAGATCCTCGCCTGGATCAACGGAGAGTTTCCAGGTATCCCCTTCTATCTTGGCATAAACGTTCCCGGGAAGAGTTTCCAGAAAGCGGTCATAACTGCGTGCCAAGCGACTTTTCAAATAAGCAATAGCCTCTTTCGGATTTGAAGGAAGTTCCGTTTCCCGGAAAAAAGATTCACGAACTGATTCCCATTTCGTAGCGGGAATGAAGAAGTTATCAAACCGACCGAAACGCTTGCTGTGAGTAATACAAAGATTTCCAGCTTTTATTTCATCCCGAATCACCAGCAGTAGAACGCATTCGAACGTTCGGCGGCTTACCAAGCCGGCATCATACAGCCATTGGTGAAATCTGCTTGGAACAAAATCGATGGAAGTATTCTCTGGAAGCTTCTTTTCCCGATCATTACCTAAACCTTTAATAGTTGCAATGCCCTTTACCAAAGTATTATCACAGCCATTGCCTTCAAAGTTCAGAGTTTCCAGGAAAGCAGGAAAGAATTTTCGAATGTAACCGAATCGCTTTAACACGCCATCGAACATGTGACCACTTTTGCCTCCGGGCCATATTTCCAAGTTTTTGAGTTGGGCCGATAAGGCGGTTTTGGAAACCTTCTTGAACAAGCAGGAACGAATCTCTTTGTCTTTCAACTGTTCATCCAGAATTATCTGGCCCATTTCCTGAAACATGGAAAGTGCTTGCTGAACCACTTGTCGATGACTGGTCAGGTCTTTGTTGAGGTCATTCTCCGCATGTTTGCAGATTTTCCCAACAAGTTTATCAAACATATCTATGAGCTGATCTATTGTTTCATGGAAGATTTGCCAGAGAAAGCAGGTCAAAGCGGCATATCGACGAACAGGAATGATTTCCTTCAACCGATCGGCAGAGCATCGTTTTGCATACAAAGCTAATGACCGCTGGTAGTTATTGTTGAGCCAAGCGAGGTCTACGACAAGAATTCCCGTTGCCTGAATGTATTTGAGTTTTTCCGTGAGGGCAACAATTGCGTCGGAAGATGGTCTCGCTGCAGGTTCCTTCAAATATTGAAAATCGGATATTCGACCGAACGCCACTTCAATGATCGCGTCCATCTTTTCCACCATGCCAGAAGGCAAGGTTTCCATGATTTTTCCAAAAATGAATTGTTGTGCCCCTTTTCGTTGTTCCTTTACAATCCGCTCCAGGACTCGGCTGGATGGTTCAAGGATTCCTTGTTCTCGAAGAAACTCCTTAGCCAGGTTGGTTAGACCATCGATTTGTTCCATTCGGCAAGCTTCCTCGAAAACAAACCGTTTCAATAAGCCGATCTCGCCACCGATCAGATCTTTCTTTTTCAGATATTCACGAATTCTGGACTGATGCTCCGATATGGTTGGTTGGCGCTTTTCATACTGTCGGATACTTTCAGGATCTACATTCAACTGATTTCCGACAAACAAAAGAAGATCGCCTTGAATTTCCAAGGGTTTTTGAACGGGGAACCGATTCATCAGCCGGACGAAGGCAAGCTGGAAGGCAAACCCAAACTGATTGAAATCTCCCCGGCATTGATTGATCTGGATGGTGTCTTCAGGTGTCAGAGTAGCTCTTTGAATGAGTTCTTCTCGTGAAAAACTTGATTGAATCATGTTTTCTTTTCCTTTCCAAAGTTTCAACAAACGTCCGTTTTATGAGACAGATTTTTGATGCCCGGGCATGAATGAATGTAAGACGGTTATAGTGTCTTATATTGTCATAATGCTATTCAACCTATCTTTTACTTGATTTTGTATACGATTTTTGAGACAATGCTGGAAACAAGGAGGTTTCATGGGAAAATCACTTGGATATGCCAGGATTAGCACAAACGACCAGGATCTAACAGCACAAAAAGCCGCCCTTAATAAAGCAGGGTGCAAAGCGGTTTACACGGATGTGGTAAGCGGCGTCAGAACGAGTAGACCAGGGCTTGATGCTTGTCTTAATAATCTGAGATGTGGAGATACTCTTCTGGTATGGCGTCTTGACCGACTTGGAAGGTCAATGCCCCATCTGGTAACCTTGATTGAAAAACTGCGGCGTCAGGGAATCGGCTTCAAATCAATTTGTGACGGGGCTATCGATACGACGACAGCCTCCGGAGATCTTGTGTTCAACATATTTTCCGCCCTTGCTCAGTTCGAGAGAAGGCTTATCCAAGAGAGAACCAGAGCGGGTTTGGCCGCCGCAAGAGCAAGAGGAAGACTCGGGGGGCGAAAACCCATAGACCCTCAAAATCCAAAAGTCAGAATGGCTCAAAAGATGCACCAGGACAAATCTTTGAGCATAGGCGAAATATGCGAAAGTCTGAAAATCTCCCGACCGACCCTCTATCGGTATTTGAAGCTCAAAAAACCTTAGCGTATAAAATTACACGATTCTGGCTGATACCCTAAATATGTTGTCTTGACAAATGTCAGGACAAAGAGATATTTAGAAGAGAGGTGAAATTATGTTGACCACTGTCCATAAAAAGGAAGCAACCCGCCGAAAACCCGTTCTTCATCGAAGCACCCCGGAGGGTAGCCTTGCATTTTCAATCCGGGAATCCCTTGCCTTGTCTACCGAAACCTTGGGCCGGATGCTTCAGGTAAGCTCGCGTACCATTGTTCGGTGGGAGGAACAGGAAAACACCCCCCGCGACCCAAACCAAGTTTTAAGAATCCACAAGCTCAAGGAGATCGTTGACCTTGGTTTGAAGGTCTATACGCCAGAGGGGTTGCGGGAATTCCTCTCCAAACCTCAGCCAGCCTTCAACGGGCACACCGCCTATCAACTCATGTCGATCGGGGAATACGATACGGTTTTGAGCGCTCTGGCCGCCGATTTCGAGGGCTTAGGGTTCTGATGCCGATTTCCTCGTTTATCAAGCCGTGGTCCGGCTTTGCAGTCCGACACTTCCCCGAACCCGCCAAGGGCCAAACCATCGACCCACTTGATTTTACTTGGTGCGGAAAGAGTTCCGAAAACCGATGGAACGTTCTGGGGGAACCGACTCTTTACCTTGCCCAGGAAAAGGACGTGGCCCTTGCCGAGTTCGCCCGGCACTTCAAGGTCAACCGCTCCCCCGGCCTTGCCGCGAAAACCCAGAAGCGGAAGGTTTACCGATTCGGGGTTGAACTGTCTCACACCCTCGACCTTCGAGACCGGGCGGTATGCAAGGCCCTTTCCTTATCCAAGGCCCCCGGTTGTTTCGCTGACAAGAAGGTTGCCAGGGCAACCGCTTCTTTCCTCCGGAATACGACGCCAGTTCAGGCGATCTTTGTCCCATCGGTAGCCTTCCTCGACGACCCGGGAAAATGGTGTCTGGTGGTTTTCCTCGAAAAACTCGCTCCGAACCCGAGAGCCTTTTTCAGGAATCCACGGGTTGACGGCTATTTCCGCGTCTCCTGACCGTTACCCCTTCTTTAGCCGTTCCTCGTGGTATTGGCTGATGACCGGCCCCACAGCGGCAAGCCCCTTCCCGGCCCGGTAGCGATAGCCCTTCAGGAAAAACTTGCCGATCTTCTCGGGAAGCTCATACCCGAACATCGCCTTGCAGATCCCGCGCACCTGGTCCATGGTCCCGGTGTAAGTGCTTCCGGTATGCGACCAACCCCCGAGCCGCAAATACAGAACCAGACTGATTGATTTGAAGTCGGCCCGGTCGATATCCCAGATGAGAAGCTTCTGCAGGTGGTAGAAGCGCTTATCGTGAATCGCGCCGATTAGCTCCTTGAGCCGCTCTTTGTTGACCTTCGGTTTCAACCGCAGCCGAACCCCCGCCGCCGGTTCAATCCTCGGGCCGAGCTTCACCGGTCCCCGGGCGGTCTTCCACTCCCCGCCGTGAATCCGCTTCCAGGCGATCAGGAAGTTTTCCTGGTAGTCGGCGATCGTCTCCCAGACCCAGCTAACTTCGTCCTGGTCGACCTTTTCATACTTCTCGATATAGGGGTAATCCTGGCCGGGTATCCCGACCCGCACCAGCAGATACTTTCCGCCGGTCCCGGTAATGTGGACCTTTGGCGGGTCCTTGTCTTCCGGCTTGATGGTGAAGTCAAACCCGTGATCCTGATGAACGATTGGCATTTCTCTAACATCCTCGCCTTTCGGCAGTCATTCTACCCGCTTCCCAGCTCCGCAGCCCCTCCGGAAACCCGCGTCACTTCAAGCTGGGAGATTTTAGCCCTCCACTTCTCCAGGAAAAACCACGTGCGCCAGAAATCGGTTTAACCGCCCGTTTCGGCACACTCACGCCTCCTCAGGCGGTTTCAGGGTTCCACGAGAAACCCCGTTTTCCACGAAAACCCGCACCAGTTCAGCCAGCGGCGCACAAAAGCCACCCACGGCGCACCAGCCGCACCTTTTCCGGGGGTAAGCCTCTGGAAGCCCTTTTTAGTGGGTCATTTTCACCAGTCGGCCTAGGGGGGCTTGTATCTGACACCCCCGGCTCTATTTAGAGGGAATGATCCAGCCATGCCGCTGGAACCCTTCTCAAGTTGGAAGTGCCCGCGCGGTTTGATCAACACCCACCGCCACGCCTCCGGCGAGGGAAACCAAAAGCAACCCCTCTGAACTCACCACTGGGAATGAAGGGGAAAACCCAAGGCCGGAACCCTTCTTCCACGCTGCGCTGCCCGTCGATCTTTTGGAAATGCCGTCCGCCGTTCCGGGCGTCAAGGCTACTCCCCAAAAAACAAAAAGCCGTTTTTCGGGTCCCCTCCTTGACGTCCTCACGTCGAACGGCTTGAAGGGGTTACCGACGGGCGGCTCCGCTGGGGATGAAGGGTTCCTACCTCCCGGATTTTCGCGATCGGCGTAAAGGCTGGGAAAGACCGTCAAGAAACCGCTTCCGGATAATCTCCCGGTCCGCCGCGTCGCTTTCGATTCCCCAGATGGTAATCGTCTTCCAGCCGTCGCCTTTGTCCTTTTCACTGATGAGCCGGTCATCTTTAACCAGATCGAACCAAGCCCGGCCTTTGGTCACCTGTCCCATTGTGGCCGGCTCGATCGGCTTCACCTGGTCGCCTTTCACATCGAAGCTCACGACCGGATACCGAACGATGGAAATGTCTTCAGACGTGAAAGCCGACGCGTCAACTAATTTCACGACCCGGTCAACCTGGTGACCGTTCCTTTGAAGGCCGGTCACTAGGTTTCCCTCAATGGAATATCCCGCCGGGTCGACATCGGAAATGCAAAACACCGTTTTTGGTTTGTTGCCGCAGATCCGCGTCAAATCATCGGAAAAGTATTCCAGGGAAATGACCGCAGGTTCCCCTTTCAGGCAGATGAATGAAACCCCGACCTCGGCAGCCAGTTTCTTGATGAAAAGAAATTGTCCGAGCTTTTCAGAAGCCAGAATGATTTCCGGAGACTTCGCGCCTATCCCCCGGTATGGTTCGTTCATATCCATGAACCCGAAATCCTTATACCGGAATAATCCTTGCTCTTCGACCATCTCTTGAAGCGTGTTGTAGAAAATATCCACGTCCCCGGGTTCAAGAATGTTCGAATGATAGGCCAAAACCGCCTTTATCCGATACCACAAAGACCGTATGTTTCCATCGCTGGGGGGCTCTATGCCTTTCTTGATCCATCGGAACAGTTGATAGATGATGTTTTTGATGACCCGTTTTTTGTTTATCTCGTTGACGCCGAATTGCCGAAAGTAGCTCAGCATCCTTTCCCGGGTGAATTGCTTGATATCCCATTTTTTCCGGTATGTCTCAACCGCCGCCGCGTTTTTCGGATCCAGGTCGAAAAGTTCACGCCATCCGAAGTCAATCAACTCATAAAGCCGAAGCGCTTTGTCAAGCGGATGTTCCGGCACCAGGTGATGAAGACTGGTTACACCCAGGGCCTTTTTCACATTTCGAGCATAGGTTACGGTTACGGGAATTCGCGCATCAGTTCCGCGTAAGGTTAACTCGCATTCATCCGCCGCGCCGCTTTTGTCGCGGGAAGGCGCGGTTTCATCCTCCGTTTCCGGGTATCGCTCGAAAACTCCCTCTATTCGATCCACGGCAACGACAAAGGAACGGTGAACCTGTAGAAAAAAGCCCTTGAAGAGGCCTTGATAAAAAGCCAAATTTTGTACAAGTTCATACTTCTGGCCGTTTTCCGTTACCGCGAAACTTTTCCCGCCTTCGCCGTATAGATAAACGACATCCTTTGCCCGGATAACCTGATTATCACGGGAAAATACCAACCTTTCGGGTAAAAAGAGCTTTTCTACCCGTGGTTCAAAGTCTTGATTCATTTGAACCGCTTTACGAATTCGGGAAGGTAGGTACTGGTGACGGCGTTCAATACCGGGTCTGCAAGCCCCTCAAACCATAGATCCCGAGCCGCGGTAATTTTCCAGCCTCGAATTTTCGTCAGGTTCACCAGGTAAAACTTGCTTGTTTGCAGGAAATGCGGGTGATCTATCAACCGCGTGACGACATCCCCAAGTCGGAGATTACTATAATAAGCCTTTTTACCGGAAGTCATGAACATGATTTCTTCCCGTCCCTGATCGGCTTTCGTGGTGATGTAGCAAACATCTTTCAGATCAAGGAAACAAACCGCCATTGCCGGATCCTCCGGAGTAACCGGAAATTTCTTGATCGGTGGATCAAGATACATGAGCCGCTCTAATATCTTTTGTAAAGTATCGCCTTCCCTCTTTGGCATGTTTTCACCTCATTTTATCGTTTCCACCAAGCCATCTGGAAACCCTTGAAACGTTCTACCAGCGCACGTATCTTAGACCCGGCGGAAAACCGCTATTAATCCGAAAATACGTGTTTCCTCAGGCTGTTTCACGCTTTCTTGCCACGTTTGGCGGGAACCTTTTTTACGGTTTTCTTTACCGGCTTTTTCGCTGCTTTCTTTGCCGGTTTATCTTTCGCTACTTCGAAACTCACCGTCAATTTCTTCTTGTCGAAACCGCTGATTCCAAGAATTATTCCAGGCTCAGACAGATTCTCTATTAAGATATCTTCCAAACCACCATCAACAAGATAGGTAAAAAATTTCTTTGCCATTTCACCGGATTTCACGCCGTTGAAAATGAGACTAACCGTTTCTGATTTTTCATCCATGACCATGATGGACATTTCGACTGAAACCTCATCGCCCTCTTTCAAATCAACCTTTTTCATCTTCCTTTTATCAACGTAAATTTCCCTATTATCGCCGCTATCCGGATCCTTCACCACCACAACGGCGGTATCACCCTCAACGCGATCAACAACTCCGACAACTCTTCTTTTTTCAGCCATTTCCTTCTCTCCCCTTCAATGTAATAGTTTCCTTCAAGGATACCTGAAAGAGAAAATCGCGGCGAGGAAAAAACCTCCGCCGTGATCCGTGCGAGGATTTTTAAATATCCGCTAGGAAGCGTATTTTCGCATTTTCCATGGTTCAAACACTTGCACCCAGGCCTTTTGATACCAAACCATTCCTTCAAGCGGGTCTTTCACTTTTTCGGGTTTCCATGGGGTAATCATTTGCGGCGGATCGGTAGGAATGGGTAACGTTTTTCTTTCTTCAAGAACCTTTTGTAAGTTTCCCACATCATGAGTTAATTTCATGATGATGGTGTCCGCCCTGGTTCGTTCTTCTGCCTGCCGGGCTCTTTCTTCAGAATATTTGGAAATAAGGGTATCAATTGTTCGTTGCTGATTCCCTATGATTTCCTGGAGATGGGCAACGGTCGAATTCTCTTTGTTATCCGAGGTTTCACCCGGGTTTAACTTTGAGAAAAGACCTCGAAGAATTACAACTCCTTCGGCAGAAATGAAGGTAAGTCCATTTTCTTTTATGACATGCCCGTTTAACTTGGTTTTACATAGTTTAACTTTTCGGTAAACCGAGTTAAGGGAAACACCTAAGGTTTTAGCGACCTGAGAGATTTTTACCTTTTCCATATTTTTCACCTAAGTTTAACTTTGTCTAACTATCGGCAAAAATCGTGTGTATTTTTCTATAGGCACGTTAAAAAGATGAAAACCTTTATTATAGGCGGTTTTCCGAGTGATCCTGATAAAGGTTCATTATGTAAACAGACTTAGCTTTTTCCTCTCTAGAAGCCGTTTTTCTGGTTTTTGGTTCTTCGAGGGTACCGAACAAAGGGGAAATATCCTCCCGAAGTAAACCCCGTTTTTTGCCCTTTGGCGTGCCCCTGTGGGAACTCAAACTTACCCGGTAGGGTTTGGGAGTCTTTTGGGTCTTTTTTGGTGGTTGTTCCTTTCCTTTGGAAAAAAACAACAAACAACCCTTCCCAAATTTTGCAAAGCTCGAAGGCTGGTTTTGGAATCCCAAGTTTGAGTGACCACTTGTCGTAAGTCTTTCCATAGTCTTTCTAAAAGCTTTCCTCCAAAAAAAAAAGCCTTTACATGATCTGCTGAAACAACTTTCCGGGTTTGCTTCCGCCCTCGAATGTCGATAGTTGTGTCCCCAAATGTCGATAGTTGTGTCCCCAAATGTCGATAGTTGTGTCCCCAAATGTCGATAATGCCGGTTGATATTTCGTAACTTGATTTAATCTTGTATTTATAATAGTTTGTCGCTGTGATGTTTTATTGATAGGAGGGCTTATGTCGGACGGGAAGGTAAAACAGGATATAAACCTTTTGGAATACCCTCTATGGTTCCAAGATGAGTGCGAAGCGGAAAACCAGGAAAAAGGCTTTGTCTGGGAACACCCAAATGGGAAATTTTTGGTGAAGTCGACTTCCAAGCCTCCAGTGAAAACAGACAACATTTTCTTGCTCTACCTTTTAAGACAGTCTCAAACACAATCTTGGAAAGACGAGTTTTTCATCACAAGATATCAGGTTATAAAAGATTGTGGTTTAGACACGAACAACTCTTGGTATGCCAGACTCGTTGATAGTTTAGACCGGTGGGAGCAAGTTCACATTGAATTTAACGGGGCGTTTTATCAGGGCCGGGAATACAAAACTCTCCATTTCGGGGTAATAGATTCATGGGGTTTTGAAGAGAAAACAAAACGCCTCCGAATCCGATTTTCACCGGAATATCTCTCAATCGTAAAAGATTCTTCATATTTTAGGTTCTTGGATTTCCATCAGGTAAAAGCCCTTCGTTCCCCTCTTGCAACAAGACTGTATCAACTCTTGGTAAAAACTTTTAAGACCAGGGATACCTGGGAAATTGATTCGGTATCTTTAGCTGAAAAGATCCCGATGAAACAAAAATTCCCGGCTCATATTGCCTTGAAAATAAAACCGGCGGTGAATCGGATCTATAAATATACAGACTTGAAAGTTACTGTTGAAGAGCGAAAGAAGGCACGAGGGGAAATCGTTCTTGTCTTCACGAAGGAAGCCGCGAAGCCCAAAGAAAAGCCGTTGGAAAAGAAAAGTCCGCCCTTTGTCATGCCAGAAAACGAGGATTTCAAGAAGCTGGTTTCAATGCTCCCCCCGGAACGACAACGCCAAAAGAGCCTATTAGAGCTTGTCTCAAAGGCATTCACCAAAAAAGGTTTTGATTTCGTGGCTTGGAATATCAAGTATGCAAACAAGCGGGCGATCGGGAACTATCCAGCCTACTTCCTGAAATCTCTTAAAGGGAATTTTGGGACAGTCATGCAGGAAGAGGCAGAGGTTAGCCAGGTGGCCGCCTCGAAGAAAACCGAGGAAGCCAAAGCGAAGCATGTCAAAATTGCGGAAGCCGAAGCCAAGGAAACCCAGGAATCGGTCCGCGTTCAGGAGTTTCTAAAATCCCTGACCCCCGGAGAACTTCAAGCAGTCGAACTGGAAGCCCATGCAAAATTGCCCGGCTTCATGAGAAAGCCTATTGAGGATCTCCGGAAGGCAAACCATATTTCCTTCCGAAGTTTTGTCCGCCTAGTTGCCCTGGAAAGAATCAAGGCCATGTCCACGCCAAAACCTGATGCCGAACCCCATCGACTGGAACTGGCGGAAGGGGGATGACTCGGGGACTGTTCTCAAACCTCACTACTGACCATATGAAAAAAGACGAAAAGGGGGACCAAATGAAATTTCGTTTGTTGGCCGTCTTGTAATTCTTTACAAGGAGGCCAAACGACAATGAGTCGTTCCCGTCGGAAAAAACCTATCGCCAGTGTGGCAATTAAAAACGGCAGTGAACGTTTTGACAAGCAAAAAACGAATCGGAAACTTCGGAACAAAATACGGCAGATTCTACGAAAAACCTCTGTCGATACTGATCCCGTTTTCCCATTGGTTCGGGAAATAAGTAATTCCTATTTTTTTGCAAAGGAAGCGAAATTGTTATTCGATGTGGCCTTATTTCCAGAAGGTCTGAGGAAATAACTTTTGATCTTATGAAAAAGCCTACGAAGAAGGAAACCGAGAAGTCGGAAAAATTTGCCTTGTTCAAGCCCCGGGTCTATACCAAGAGGCAGATTGCAGAGTTTTTACTGAATGATGCCATTGACGAGGCAGGCTACCGTAGGGTCAGGAACCAAGTAAAAGTCATGGGTTTCGATCCCGATTCCATTCCCCACGAGCCTCCCCTGAAACTCAAGGGGAGGATTCGGAATAAGGGTGTCACTACGTCATACCGTGAGAGGCTTTTGAAGAGTTTGACCGCCCGGCCCGAGGCGTCAGCCTATCTCAGTGCTGCTCTTGAAGATGCCGTTAGGGAAAAGGATGCCCGGCTTTTCACCCTTGCTCTTCAGGATGTTGTCGAAGCGCAGGGGAAGAAACCTTCCGCGTGCCGGACGGCATCCTGTGGAACTCCTGAATTGATGGCTATTTGGAAATTACTGAACTCCTGTGGGTTTCATCTGGTCATCGTGCCGGCAGAGGAGGACCCCGACATCGAAGCCATGACCACCCGGCCTTGTTCCGCCCTAGAAGAATTGTGGAACAATGATCGGGATGCAGTCTATGACCGTAAAACACAGAAATAGAAATCGCCTGGAAGGTCGTCTTTGTGTCGTTGTTTTTTGACATATATACATTATGCTGTCATAATGTATATGAGGTGCTTTATGAAACGAACTCAAATTTACCTAGACACAGCCCAGCATGACTTCCTGGAAAACCTTGCCTTCCTATGGAGCAAAAAGAACAAGAAGAAGATTTCCATTTCGGAGATTATCCGCTCTGCTATTGAACTGCTGAAAGAAAAGTATGGCTCAAAGCGGGTTGAGAGCGAAACCGATGTAATCCTGGAAAGCGCCCTCCTGCTTGATGGTATCAAGAAAGCCAGGGGGCAAAAGGGTTTCCTGTCTCATGAAGAAGTCTTCGGCAAGAAATGAAATATACGCCGCATTACAAGCCACAATTCGGAGACGACGTTAAAACCTATGCTTCCCTGAAAAAGCAGATTGAGAAGAAGGTTGAATCCATTCTCGAAGATCCTTACCACAACACCGAAGCCCTTGAAAAGAAGGACGGGCACGACCTCAGGGGCTTGAGAAGCAAACGGGTTGATAAGAATTTCCGCATCATCTTTGCCATTTGCGAAGAGTGCAAAGAGCTCTTCCCGGAAAAGGAAAAGCCTTGCCGTTACTGTGATCTCGACCTTCCGGAAAAGTCGGTTGTCTTCTTCACCGTTCGCCCTCACAAGATCGTTTACAAGGAAGACAAGCCGCTCGATTGATTTCCTCCTTTTCCCGCCGGTAATAGTCCTTCAGGAAACCACCCCGAAGCAACAAAAGCCGGATGCCTTCGGCACCCGGCTGGAAGAACCGAGAGAGCGTTCAACCGTCCGGCCGAGCGGCCCACAGATGGACGGTTGAACGCCGACGAAAGACCCGCCAAAACGCGGACCGCTGATCGCGGCCCGCGCGGGAACCGGGAGCCGTGGCGGTCGTCCGCCGGACGCCCACCACGGGGAACCAAAAGCCCGGAACCGTTGCGCCTGACTGAAAATGACAATGGATGACGCAGAATGAAGGGTATCAGCCAGAATCGTGTAATTTTATACGCTAAGTCCCCTTTTTTTGCTTCGAAAACTCGTCTCATTTAATGAGTTTTCGATCAACCACATATTCGCCGTAAAGCACGATGTTATCCCATTCAATCGGGCTTACGTGC
>Ga0074195_1002214_pt1 | contig 22773 bp, 18 predicted proteins | sample EPASupsiteHSE623_FD_64525 | JGI IMG/M metagenome (GOLD analysis project Ga0074195, IMG submission 64525) | Bioremediated contaminated groundwater from EPA Superfund site, New Mexico - Sample HSE6-23 | ecosystem: Environmental > Aquatic > Deep subsurface > Groundwater > Contaminated ...
ATCGATGCATTGCTGCATCTTTTTTTGAAATGTTTTCACATTTCCGTTATCACTTTTCTTTTTTCAAAGAATTGCGTTTTTGGTTTTTTTCATTTGCGCTATTCAATTTTCAAGGTCCTGTGTGCTGTTGAGTAGAAATTTCGAAAGCTTTTAAGCTTTGATTTTTCAACGGTGACAGCTATTTGATTATAGCAAACTTAATTTTCTTTGTCAATACACAACTTTGAAATTTTCATTTGCTTTTTTGCTTGTGGTGTTTCTGTGTTTTGCTCGCCGCCGTTAAGCGACTTGATTATAATAACACCTTGAATAAGGGGTGTCAATACGTTTTCAAAGAGTTTTTTACCGTTTCTTAAAGTTTCTCTATTCTTAATTTTCTGACGAATAGTGCGATAGAAAAAGAGCACCTTTGGGTGCCCTTCAATCTGAGTAACTGACTAATGTAACGGTAATAAACACCGTTAGTTTAGCGTGTGTTAATGCTCATTAGATGACATCGAAAATCTCACGTGTGGTCACCTCGAAGAACAGGTAACGATTGAAATAATTCTTCTTAGTGATCAAAATCTCATATCCTTCTTTTTCAAAGATCATGCCGCGGCCATAGTTTTTTACGAAATGCCAGCCCATACCACTTAACTTTTCCTTAAAAAGCTCCTCGCTATCGATGAGACCGATAAACGCAAGCGTTTTTAAAGAAATACGCTGAATCGCTTTATTGCGGTCAGATTCCAATTTGCAGATTCCCGATGCTACATCCAGCCATTTGAGTTCATAGCTTGCTTTTACGATAATGACGATGGTCATTACAATCAGGGTGTACTTGATGAGTTTTTTAGTAGAATCATTTAACTGGCACATAGCATGTCCTCCTGTAATAATCACGGTCTATAACACCCACGCTTAGTATGTTATACCCATGACTTAAATAATTAAACTTTAATCCAGCGATTTAATGTCAACTTTTCATAGGGGTCAAGCTCTTCGCCTGATTTTGGAATATCTGTAATGCGATACTTTTCATTATCATCAAATGGATGATGCTCTGATTTAAGAAGCGCTGTTATGATGCTGCCTTTTTTCATGCGGAATACTTGAATGCCCCTGGTATTTTTAGTCACCTTCTCAGTGATGAGTGACGTATTGAATACGATGGCGCGGATTTCTTTACTGGATTCCCTCACCATGGTGAGATCGCCTTCTTCTTCGAAATAGTGCATGCGAACGATTTTCGCTTCATCACCATACGCTTTCACCAGTTTTTTACGGTTGGTTTTCGTACGATATGCCTCTAAAGGTACTCGAGCTACTTTGCCATTTTCAAATCCAAAGATCATAAAGCCTTTAAAATCGTTCGTGAGAACGCAGTATAATACTTCCTCATCTGGTTCTAGTTCTAGAATATTCGGTAAATAGACACCGAGGCTACTCACCTTATGATCTTCAATTTCATGCATACGCATTTTATACGCATTGCATTTATTCGTAAAGAAAATAATCTCGTCCTTATTAGTTCCGTCAATTTCCTGAAGGATTTCATCCTCTTCCTTAATCTTATGGTCACCACTAGATCTAAGGGAGACGAGCGTAACCTTCTTCAAATAGTTATGTGCGGTGAAAAACACCTTGAGGTTATAATCCTCAACATGTGCTTCAGCAACGTGCTGGACGACTTCGTGTTCAGAGATCAAGCGCGTTTTTCTCGGTAAGGCATACTTCTTAATAATGGTCTGAAGTTCTTTGACGATGACTTTATCAATCTTTTTTTCATTTTTTGAGAGCTCATCGAGTTTACGAGTTTCTTCTTCAAGACCTTCAATTTCGCTGACGCGATTTAAGATATACTCCTTATTGAGGTTACGCAGGCGGATATCCGCTACGTAGTTCGCCTGTACTTCATCGATGCCGAAGGACAGCATCAGGTTAGGAACAACTTCTTTCTCCTGTTCCGTTTCGCGGATAATGCGGATGGCTTTGTCGATATCTAAAAGCACCTTTTGAAGACCATACAATAAGTGAAGCTTTTCATTTAAACGTGCGATATCGAAAAGTGCACTTCGGGTAATGCAATTTCTTCTAAACAAAAGCCATTCCATCAAAATCGCTTTAATGCCAAGAACGCGAGGACGTCCGTTAATAAGTAGATTCATGTTACAGGAGAAGCTATCTTCCAAGGTAGTGAACTTGAAGAGCTTAGAGATGAGCTTTTCGTGATCTGTACCCCGTTTTAAATCGATTGCGATCTTTAGACCCTTTAAATCCGTTTCATCACGGATATCATTTATTTCTTTAATACGTCCCGCTTTAATCAACTCGACGATTTTTTCGATAATCTGCTCTACGGTTGTGGTATATGGGATTTCAGTAATCTCAAGCATATTTTCTGACTTGATATAGTCAATTTTTCCTCTTATTTTAAAGGAACCCATACCAGAATCATAAATCTTATGCATATCTGTTTTATTATGAATCAAGTCACCACCGGTTGGAAAATCAGGTGCTGGCATGATTTCTGTGATATCGACGCCAGGATTCTGAATAAATGCGATGGTGGCTTCGCAAAGCTCTTTAAGGTTAAAGCTGGGGAAGTTACTGGCCATCCCTACTGCGATGCCTTTATTGGGATTTGCAAGTATGTTTGGGAAAGTGGTGGGAAGAAGTGTGGGTTCTTGCATCGAGCCATCATAGTTATCCACAAAATCGACGGTGTTTTTATCGATATCCTTGAATAACTCCTCGCATACTTCATCCAATTTAGCTTCTGTATAACGTGGCGCTGCAAACGCCATGTCTCTGGAAGTAATTTTACCGAAGTTGCCCTTCGAGTCCACATAAGGGAGCAGCAGCGCCTCATTGCCACGGGATAAACGCACCATGGTGGCATAAATCGCTTGATCGCCGTGTGGATTCAGTTTCATGGTCTGACCCACGATGTTCGCCGACTTCGTACGCGCACCTTTTAGCAGCTTCATCTTATACATGGTATAGAGTATCTTTCGGTGTGAGGGTTTGAAACCGTCAATTTCAGGAATGGCACGCGAAACGATAACGCTCATGGCATAGGGCATGAAGTTCTTTTCCAGCGTTTCTGTAATGGGTTGGTCTATATAGTTAATGTTTTTTTCAGGCTTGTTTTGTTTCATGTTTCACCTCGGTTTAATTTTCAGTGTCTTAGCTGAGATCGAGCAGTTCTAAATATTGCTCGCCATTATCCTCGATAAACTCTTTTCTGCCATCGAGATCGTCGCCGAGGAGCACTTCAAACATGCGTTGTGTTTCATAAATATCATCTGGGGTCACTCTAATGAGGCGACGGGTATCAGGACACATGGTGGTATGCCACATCATGTCAGGGTCATTTTCTCCGAGACCTTTCGAGCGCTGGATGGTATACTTCTTATTTAGCTTCTTTACATAATCGTTCTTTTCCTTTTCGTTATAGGCAAAAAACGTCTTTCCATCTGCAGTGGTAATTTCAAAGAGCGGCGATTCAGCGATAAAAACCTTGCCTTTGTCGATTAAAGTAGGAATCAAACGGTAAATCATGGTGAGTACCATGGTGCGAATATGGAAGCCGTCTACGTCGGCATCGGTACAAATGATGACCTTATCCCATTTGAAATTCTCATAGCTGAACGTGTCGAGATCCTTATTATGACGGGTTTTTATTTCTACGCCACACCCTAATACCTTAATAAGGTCGATGATAATGTCTGACTGGAATATCCGTTCATAATCTGATTTGAGACAATTGAGAATCTTTCCTCTAATGGGCATGAGGGCTTGGAAGTCACTATCGCGTGCCAGCTTACAGGATCCGAGAGCCGAATCCCCTTCGAGGATGTAGACTTCGCGGCGCTCGACGTCCTTCGTACGACAATCGACAAACTTCTTCACTCGGTTGGTGACATCGATTTTTGAGCTAAGCGTTTTCTTTAGATTCAGCCGCGTCACTTCTGCTTTTTCGCGCGAACGTTTATTGATCAGGACTTGATCGACGATTTTTTCTGCATGCTCTTTATTCTCGATGAAATAGATTTCAAGGTTTCTCTTGATCATCTCGGTGATGAAATCCTGGACAAATTTGTTCGTAATGGACTTTTTCGTCTGATTTTCATAGCTGGTAATCGTGGAAAAGCTGGTGGTGACCAGAATTAAGCTGTCTTGGATGTCCACGAAGGAAATTTTCTTTTCATTTTTAGTATATTTGTTAAGCTGTTTGATGAACTTATCCAGTTCGTAAACAAAAGCATTTTTAACGGCACGATCAGGGGACCCGCCATGTTCGAGGAAGCTGGAGTTGTGGAAGTACTCAAGGAGGTTCACTTCGTTATTGAAAGCGAACGCCAATTGGGCTTTCACCTTATATTCCGGCATATCTTCGCGATCACGTCCTCGCCCTTCATCCTCGAAATAGACGATGTCGGTAAAGTTTTTATCCATGGAAACTTCCGCCACATAATCTTCTATGCCGCGGTCGTACTTGTATTCAAAAGCCAAATCTGAGTCTTCATCCTTAAGGATAAAGTTGATTCCTGGATTGACGATTGACTGCTTTCGCATGACATCCTGAAAATACTCCAGAGGGATGTCAATCTCCTTAAATACAGCTAAATCAGGACGCCATTTGATGGTCGTACCTGTTTTCTTATATTTAAGTTCACGCTTTAAGAACCCACCTTCCGTCATCTCCCCTTTTTTAAAGTGAAGCTCATACTCAAATCCATCGCGGCGAATGATGACGTCCATATATTCAGAGCTGTACTGTGTAGCACATAGTCCAAGCCCGTTTAAGCCTAAGCTATACTCATAGACTGAGGCATCGTTATTATTGTATTTTCCCCCGGCATAAAGTTCTGTGAAAACAAGCTCCCAATTGTAACGCGCTTCGTTTTGGTTATAATCCACGGGAATACCACGCGCCTCATCGATAACAGAAATCGAATGGTCTGCATGGCGAATCACGACGATTTCTTTACCATAGCCGCCACGCGCCTCATCGATGGAGTTGGATAAAATCTCGAAAAAAGAATGCTGACAGCCTTCAAGTCCATCTGAACCGAAAATGACAGATGGTCTTTTTCGAACACGGTCCGCTCCTTTAAGCGCTGTGATACTTTCGTTTGTATAATTGGTCTTACTCATTCTCCACCTCTATAAATTACTCTCAATCCTTATCATATCAAATGGTTCGCCATTTGTGAAGAACTTTCGACAGAACATTTGTTCTAGCTTATGTCCATAAAAAACCCGGTGATGCATCGGCATCCCGGGCTTATTTAGCTTTAATCCACCATCGAAACAATTTCCAAATCGATGTTTCTCCTGAGGTCAAAATACTCTTCACCGACTCTTACCAGTGGTCTGGCTGGGTCGTCTTTATGGGTCATGATGATTTCTCCCTGTAGCGTATTATTAAGTCTTACCTGATGACCGATATAGAAATGCGCAATATTGGCCAGGAAAGTTTTAGAGATAGAGAAATCCAGTGACTGGTGGCACTTTTCTAAAATGAAACTCATGGTTTCAAACGGATGCATCGCCGGTTTATAAACCCGATCCTGCGTCATGGCGCAGTAAACATCAGCAACCGCGATAATTTTCGCAAGGTAATTGATTTCATTTCCTTTTAGTCCATTAGGGTAGCCGGAGCCATCCACGCGCTCATGATGCTGCATAACGCCTAACAGCACGTCATAGGAGATATTAGGAATGTCCTTTATTAGGATATAGCCTAAAATGGCGTGTGTCTTCATGACCTTAAATTCTTCGATATTCAATGGGCCGGCTTTATTCAGGATGTTATCGGGGATATTACACTTCCCGATATCGTGTAACAAGCCTGCTAACGCTGCTTCTTTGATTTTAACCGCATCGAGTCCACACCATTTCGCTAAGAGTCCAGAAATCATGGACACCCTGACGGAGTGGTCAAACGTATAGTCATCATAGGCATGTATCTGCCACATCTTACGTGTAATGTGCTCATCATTAAGAATCGCTTCGTAGAGTGGCTCTATGGCATCATCGATTTCCTGATAGACAGGGACTCTTCCTAATCTAAACTCAGTATAGATGGATTTAAACTTCGTAACAGTGCTTTTATATTTCTCCTCGACATCAGAGGCTTCAATTCGACTTGTCGTTTTAATGGTAGGTTGAATATGCTGTGTTTTTTCCTCTATTGAGATGGTAACTTCGTCGATTCGTTTTCGTTTTAAAAATTCGATGTGGTTCTCAGTCAAATCCGTCTCAGAACCCATAAGCAAAATGCCGTTTTCATCGAATACATCGTCGAGCAAGATCATGCCCGGAATTAATTCCGACACTTTTCGCTTCGCCATTAAGTCACCTTTCCCCCTTATTAGATTACCTCTTAATTATAATCTATATAAGGGGGAAAACTCCAGCAATTTTTAACAAACTTCGTTAAACGTCAAAATCCACTGGGATTTGTTTTCTGTGTTCTGAGTTGGAAGGTTCTAAAAACTGGACCCTCTCGCCGACGATCTCCGTCATATAAACGTTTTCACCGTCACTGTTTTCATAAACCGATGTACTGACGCGTCCTGTTATGCTAACCATGGCACCCTTCATCAAATATTTGCAGCAGTTTTCCGCCTGTTTTCCCCAGACGATGATTCTCGGGAAGTCAGCCGTCGCACGGCCTTCATTTTTCTTCTCTTCCTTTTGTGCTGTAGCAAGGTAACGATCGATGGCCACGTTAAATTTCGTGACACTGTTGCCGTCTTGTAGCGTTTTTAGCTCTGGGCTTTGGACGAGACGTCCGACGAGACTGACTTGATTCATAAAAACCTCCTCGATTCATCAAAATGAAATTGGTATTTTTTACCATATGGTAATAATATCCATTTTCTTCCAATTTGTCAATAATTTAATTTCTTCCCCCCTTGTATTTGATAGTCCATGCCTTATAATGAAATTGTATTTCGAATAACGAAATGTTTGGAGGCGGCATGGGGACCATTGGCACAACACTGTTACATAAAATTCGGTCGCGCGTGGAACAACTTTTTGATGACCGAAATGTCGGTATCAACATCTCAAATGGCATCGCACTGGCCATCGCAACAAATCTGGTCAATCCCTATTATGCAAAATTTGCAGAGCGCCTCGGGGCAAACGATTATCAAATCGCATATCTCAACTCGCTTCCCGCCTTCGTCAGTTTATTTGCCCTGATTCCAGGGGCGATTTTCATCGACGTTTTCGGAAACAAGCTTAAAACCACCACGTGGTTTATGCTGGCCCATAAGATTTTTTTCCTGCTGATCGCTTTTTTACCGCTGATCGATGGCGTTTCGAAGCCTTGGCTGTTCATCATCCTCATCGCCCTTATGAACCTGCCTGGCGCGATATATACCATGGGCTACCAGTCCAGCATCGGCGACATTTTTTCGCCGTCTGAACGCGGCCTAGCCATGAGTCTCCGCAACAAGTATGCTGACCTTTTCAGGCTTGGGATCACCCTATTGTCGGGCGTGATGTTATCGCTGCCGAAAAGTGATGATCAAATAATCCTGCTCTATCAAATCTTCTTCTTCGTCTCCTTTATATTCGGAATCTGGGAAGTCACCAGCTTCGCTAAGTTCACCACCAAGGCTCCGCTGGAGGGCAGAGACACCGGCGATGCACTTAAGAAAACGTGGTCGGCCATCAAGGTCAGCCTCAGGTTCACCCTTACCGATAAAACCTTTAAGCTTTTCATGGTCGCCTCACTGATTTTCCATTTTGGGTGGCAAATGGGATGGCCACTTTTCAACATTTATACGATTTCTAAGCTGGGTGCCAATGAAATGTGGCTCAGCGCCATCTCCATCGCCAGCGGGCTGGCAAGCATCCTAACGGCAACGCATTGGGCCAGGTTCGCGGACAAGCGCGGTAACCCAATGGCGGCTTTTATCGCCACCTTCGGCATGAGCATAACCCCTATTTTATATGTTCTCAGCGAATCTCTGACGATGCTGGTACTTTTCAACCTGCTCATCGGTTTTTCAATCACGGGGACGACACTCGTCCTTTTCAACCTTTTACTAGAGGCGACCCCTACAAAAAATAGAACGACAATCATCGCATTTTACAATACGTTGATTGCCGTCTCGGCGACGATTGCCCCTGTGATCGGTGTGTGGATCATGGAACAAACATCGCTTGAACTATCGCTAATTATAACAGGTGGTCTAAGATTTCTCGGATGCTTGGCCTTCTTCTTTATGAGTCGTGTGATCGTAGCGAAGGCGCATGAGGCGTAATTTGAAGGATTCTTCCCAAATAGCGGCCGTCAGGATCTGTCATGGGATTCGAATCAATGGTTAGTGTCGATGTGGTTAATGAGAGCGTCCCATCTGCTGTAGTTCCCTCGATCAGCTTCGTTATTTGATCCTCATCAGCACCTTTTAGTATTGATTCGAGATGGTCGATGAGAAGGTTGACATCGAGTGGCGTTTGCTGCTCTAATAACCCCTTTAGTTCTAATCGTTTAATGGCTTCGTGGTTGATTTTTTCCACGTGGCCATTATTTTTTATGATGATGATGCCCTGCAGGGACTGCTCCACCACGTGCTCCAGAAGCTGTCTGGACTCTTCGAAGCGCTGGCGGGTCATGCTCCTCTCTGTGACATCGGCGATGCTTCCGATGGCATAGATCGGTAAGCGTTCGTCATCCTTATAGACCTGCCCGATCATGTTGACGAAGGTGATCTTTCCATGATGATAGAGCCTGAACACGATATCCAGCGGATCGCCATTCCAGATAAACCGTTTAAACTTTTCTTCAAAATAATTTAAATCAGGTGAGTACATGCTTTCAAGGAAGCTTTCATAATAAACTTCTGTCTTACCTTCATTTTGGATGAAGATGCTACCGAACGTCTCCGATACTTGGAAGGTATTTTTAGAGACCTGGAACTTCCAATGTGCCATGTGGGCGATCCGCTCGGACTCTATGAGGATAACACGCTGCTCATCAAGGCTCTGCGTCATGGTTTTTATTTCACTGATGTTTTGGTTCACCAGGATGATGGATGCGCCTTCGTCCGACATGATGTATTTTCCTGTGGCGCGGTACCATTGCCACCCGCTATTTTTAAAATAGCGATACTCAAAGCGGTGTCCGATGGACTGCTCTGAGGTGATGATGTCGATGGCCTCATAAACGATGGAGCGGTCGAGGTCATGCACACTGGTAAGCCACTGTAAGAACGAAATTTCCATGCCGACCAAGCCCTTTTCGGCGTCGAACTCGCGGAAGAAGCTGACGGACTTCTCAGGGAGTTTGATTTCCACGATATCATCCTGAAGCGATTCGAAAATCTGAGCGTAGCGAGATTGGCTATCGATGAGTCGCTTTTTATAGATAAACTTTTCAGAGGTGTCGCGCACGAGTAAAAGGAGCTGATCCGCGTGTCCCGTTTCGAGGTTCATGGCGATGACCTCAGTGGGCACGTGATGGCCTTCCTTCGTGAGGTAAATTCGTTCAAAATGGAGCGAGTTATGCTGCTTCGTAAGGGCCATGTTTCGGAACAGGATTTCCTCGGTGAGCCCTAAGCTGATGTCCACCAAACGTTTTCCCAAAAGTTCCTCCGACGTGTAATTCAGAATGCGCTGAATCATTTCGTTAGAGTAAACCACCATCCCCTTATGGTCGACGATAAGGATTCCCTCCTTAACATGACCCACGATTTTAGATCCGATGGTGGCGGTGCTTACGCCAGAGGCTTTAGGATTAAGATGCCTGAGCAAAACGCCGATGAGAAAGCCATCTGATGAAAAAATCACTTCCTCGATGGAAAACTGATGGATGCCATTAAAATAGATGATCTGCTGCATAGGCGCTATTTCACTTTTGATGACGCCTTCAAACAGCTGCAGGTCCTCTGTGCTAAGTCCATTTAAAAGGTGTGATAGCGAATGGAGCTCGCTCTCAAGCGGCTGAAAAAGCATCTCTTTAAATAAAAGGTCATGCTGGATGAGGTTCGCCACTACGTAGGTCCCCATTTGTCCAGTTCGGTTACGCAGGTGAATCAGATGGTATGCCCTTTTGAACAGTTCAAAAACCTTAAGCTCCGTCACATCGATGGCGCTGGTGAACACCCGCTTCTCGCCATTATGCCATATAATCTGCTCTTCAACCTGCATGAATCCCGCAGCTCCCATAGGATAGGTCATTTTAAGGACCTTGATCATACGCGCTATCTGCTCTGAAATCAACTGCTCATGGATATAAAGATGCGCTTCGCGCTCGTCATCTTTTTGATAAATTTCAGATAAATATCGACCTATCAGAGTCTGTCGCGGCCTGTGAATAAACGCCGCCATTTTTTCGTTAAGGTAGACGATTTTACCCTCTAGACTTCTAAGCATCATGAGGTTCGGCGCATGGTCCCAACTGCTGGTCCGATCCGCGCTCACCTGGTGGAGCAGGTCTCTGGCATTTGCCAGCTCCGTCACATCTTTTAAATTAATCAGCGCATACCGTTTACCGTAGGGTGTCAGTCGAACATTTACAGTTCGCTTCTTATTTTCGAAATCCAGTAGCTCAATCTGGCTTTCCCCTCTCGAAACTGCACTGACGATTTCTGGCAATGCGATAAAAGCACCATCTCCCACCAATGCTTTATAGGCTTGATTGGACGCCATTACAGCCACGGAATCGCTTCTGATAAGCGCGACGCCCTCTTCCAGATTTTCGATGATATCCGTCTCGAAAAGTGCCTTCAGGTCGATGAAGTTCCGCATCAGCGAAGCTGTCTTCGCCCGGTCACCCACACTTTTAGTGAGGATATATAATAAAAACAGTAGCACTGTAATTTCATACACGGTGTTTTCAGGCAGTGTCCCGATGATGATATTTCTCAGATCCACGATGACGATAAAGGCTATCACGAAAAAGAGCATGACGTTTTTCTCACGTCGATCCTTTACAGCACGCTCGACGAGATTAAATAAAATAAAAACCGCAATCATCAGCTTAATGAAAAAAACAAATAGAGCCATACCCACCTCAGCGTTTATTTTTTACGTTTTAGTGTTTATCCTTCGATGGTCTTCGTGATAAAAACCGTTAAGTAATCCATAAGATTGATGATTTCAGCACGCTTATTATCCTTGATGAGCTGCACGGTAGGCCGGGTCTGCGCATCCGGATTCTCTTTGATGACGATGGCGCGTTCACCTGTAGACAGCATGACCACCGTTCCCACAGGATAGATATTGACCACTTTCAGCAGCTGATAATAGATATCGCGGTCCAGTTCATACACCGCTTCTGTTCTTAGGATTTCCAGCGCTTCATCTGCGCTTAAGCGGTCTTTATAGGAGCGGTTGGATGAAATGGCATTAAAAATATCGCATAATGTCACGATGCGCACATGGATAGGAATCTGGTCGCCAGATAACTTATAAGGATACCCAGAACCGTTAAGCTTTTCATGGTGAAGGAGTACGATTTGTCTGGAAATCGGCGAGATGAAGTCGTTATCCTTTAGCATATCATAACCGAACTGTGGATGCTCCTTCATCAGTAGATTTTCCTCTGATGTCAATGTTTCCTGCTTGTTAAGGACATCGCCCGGTATGCGCATTTTGCCCAGGTCATGAAGGATGGCGCCCACGCCGATCTTCTGGATAAAATGGTCACTGAGCTTCATGTTACGCGCCACCAGCATGGATAATACCGCCACTTCTGCACTGTGGTGGTAGGTGTACATATCAGAACCCATGAGCTCTGTCATACAGTAAAGCGTATGTGGATTATCATAGATCACCGCCATCATCTCGTCGATGACATGCTTGATCTGGTCGACACTCTTAATGGAATAGGTGGCTGTTTTTCGCTCGGCCATTTCTTTAAAAACCTGTCTTACCGTGGAAACCGATCTGATTTTCAGTTCGTCAGGTACAAAGGTCTCCGCTTCCAGGCCAGCTGACAGCTCGTCCTCTATATAGACGCAGTGGATATTAGATCGCATCAAACGATCAATATAGTTTTGTGTAAGTGCGACATTTTTCGCCAGCAATAACTGGCATTTATCGTCATAAACGGGCTTAGCGAGTATTTCTCCAAGCGCGACATTTTCTATGCTTTTGAGTCTCACTGTTTGCCTCCCAAAGTTTCATACCGTAATTATACCATAAAGAGCTTCATATACAATTCGACTATGGACCTAGAAAATAGGGATACCACACCTGCTGCGATGGCCATATATGGAGCAAATGCCACCTCTGAGGTACGGTTCATTACCTTGCCGATCACTTTCTGGATGAGGATTAACACTAGGGCCACATAAAAGGTTAGAACGCCTGCTAAAAGGGTGTTCCATGGTCCCAGAAAAAGTCCGATGGCGCCCATGAAGAGCACATCACCGAAGCCGAAGGCTTCTTTTTTATAGACGGCCTTCGCCACGAGATAGATGAATCCATAAAGCGTGAAGCCTACAAGTCCTCCTATGGCAATTTCCAGAAATGGTAATCCCGTCAAATAAGCCCCGATCGCCAGTAGCACCGCGCCAAGCCCGGTTAGAAACACCACCACCGTCTTCGTAAGGGCGTCTATGCCCCCTGTGATGATGAGAAAGGTCATGAAGACCAGTTCTGGAATCAATCGATTCGAATAGGTAACGCTTAGTGCTGCAGCTATAATGACGCTGATCACGATGAGTGTTCCTGCCGTCTTCGTGAGCGGGCTTTCTTCAGAAAAATACTTGATTACTGTGAGGCACACCACTCCCATTAGAAGGGAAATTAGTGTGATGGTGAGTAGGTTTTGCATTGGACCCCCAAATACCATGATTTAAAAAAACTTTTAAAAAAGGGTTAAGACCTAAATCTTAACCCTTCTCAGATTATCTAAAGAAATAAATGAGCATATAGGCAGCTTCCGCTTTCGTCATATAAGCCGCTTTATTCGTGGTGCCAGGTGATTTCGTGAATTTTTCAGTGAGCATTTTACTAGATACTTCAGACCAGTTCACCGTACGTGTGAAAATCATGCTCATGGTGTACTCAAGGTCCGCATAGCTGACCATGGCCCCTGGATTAAAACGACCCTGCGCATCCAGCGTCATGTAGCGTTTGCCCACCATGTACTCTGCGGCATCCTTATAGATGCCAAGTGCTGCTGAATCGGCGATGATAGGTGCATCTGTCAGCATCGGGCTTCTAAGCGCTTGGACCTGATAGATCATCTGCGCAAGCTGACCCTTCGTGATCTTCGCGTTCGGCATATAGAGGGAATTATCAGAAATCACGTCTCTTCTCATGAGGGTGTAAATCTCTTTAAACGCCCAGTTGAAGGAGATGTCAGAAACGATTTTATACGTCTCGTCGATGAAAATCGCATACTCGCCACCGTTATAGTAGCCAGCTGGGATGGTGATGCTTAAGTTTCCATCGGTAAGCGTGGTGTACTGGTAAACCCAGCGGTTATTTACCCACTGGTATATACCAGCGCGCTCTGAACCATAATATTCGAAGCTCAGTGTAATCGGCTTTTTCAGCGTCATAGAGCCTGTGCTATTCCATACGGAGAGGGTATACTTGCTAGAAACTGGTGTGAGTCCCGCACTTCTGTAACCGAAGGTATCCTGCGTTTTAAACATGGCCAGGTATGTCGGTTGATAGATGGCTGCTGCTGGAACAGTGATGGACAGCGGCGTGCGCATCTCAGACGTCATAGTGCCCTGGTTAAAGTGAACGTACTCGTCCTGGTAAGTGAGGGTGCTTTCCCACATGGTAAGCTGAAGCGCATTCTTGTTTCTAATCTCTGTTTCGAGGTTCTTCGTTTGGAACGTCTCCACGTAAGCGTTCATGAAGCCTTCCTTATAGCCGTTTGAGAAACCGTCGATGTACGACGCAGACTCTCTTAAAAGGTTATAACGTGCGATAAGGCTGCCCTTCGTCACATAACCGTTATAGGCTTTTAACCAGTCATCCTTCGAGCCTTGAGTGAAATCGATCATGGCTGAAATCTGACCCTGGATAGTGCCCAGCTCTGTGCCGTGTGCATAGGCGTTTTCCACAGGGGTCATGATCTTATCGAGGACCACTGCACGGAAACCCGCTTGGTATGCAGACTGGAAATTGTCTTTATAAGCCTTTAAAAACTCAGCTTGGAATGTTGCTGTGTCGTTCGCCAGACTGTATCTGGAGATGATCAGCGCATCTGTATAGAGCGCTGAGAGATAATTATTCGTTTTTCCTGCCAGTGCATCCTCGCGGCCTTTTGAATCACCGTCAAATTTACCAACAGCAGCCCCCATGGTTGCGCCATCCGCCACTGAGGTGTCTGCGGCGAAGACGAATGTGGATGACATCATGGTGAGAATCAATGCCCACACCAATAATAATTTAGATATTTTGAGTCGTTTCATGATTCTCCCCCCTTATTGTACTGGATACGACACGGATAATTGATCAAAGAGGTATTTTCCTACGATCTTTTGATCAAAGCCAATGCCTTCAACATAGATTCTTTGAATCATGCATGGGTAACTGATTTCAACAGGCATAGCCGCTTCCACTTCCTTCCACTGCGTCCAGTCTACTGCATCAGTAAGTGCTACGCGGTACTCCTTACCCTTAGAATCGATGATAACTGCTCCGATGCCATGGTTAGAGGCTGCATATGAATAGACCCATAATCCGATATAATCAGCTGGTTTGCTGATCATGACTGGATTAGTATCAAATACGAGGTTGGCTTCACTGAAGTCACGTGCGTTTGCGAAATCGAAGTTCATTTCAGCAGAATAACCGCCTGCAATCTTCGTCTTTGAACGTGTTACGAAGCCAGTGATGTCGGTGTTGTTACCGACGAAGAAGAATGCACCATCTTCAAATCCATAGATTTGTGATTTTGGTCTGTAATCGGTGTAGTCCACGTCTTCGCCATCTGTTGGATACTCAGGATACTCTGGATACTCACCAGGGATGACCTCCGAACCATCGGTGGGCACTTCAGTGCCTGGTTCAGTCGGCTGAACGATGACGAAATTATCATACGGCGCAAATGGTCCGAGTGAAAGGTCACGACTGTTAAACTGCGCTGTCACTAGACGTTTATAAGGAAGCGCATAGGCTTCGACACTCGGAATCGCGTTAAACTCCAGCTGCATTCTGCCTGTAAGACCTTCTGCCAGTTGATTTTGAACCGCAATGTCCTTAATGACGACTTTTTTATCGAAGGTTCTGGTATTTCTAAGGTAGCTCATGAACGACGTGTAATCGCCAGTAAAGGTCAGGTTTGCGATGGTTTGCTTCACCTGTGAACCCTCTGGAATATTATCCGCAAATGTCAAATCGCTGAAATTCATGGTTAAGCCTTCGCCGAATTGTGCCACGAGCATCAACACTTCTTCCTGAGTGAGCTCTGCAAAGTATTTACCTGATGCCTCTGTGATTTGAGCGGTTAACTCTTCGATGCGTTTATCGAGGTTGAACTCCGAAGCAAACTTCAGTTCAATTTCATCCTTCTGTGCTTCCTTAAGTGCCAGATCAGCTTCCAGAGAAGCGATTTTTTCTTCCTGTGGCACGATACCAAAGTAATAATAAGCAGCTAAAGCCACGAATACGGCTAAAAAGATGAGTAGGATCTTATCACGTCTACTAATTTTCATACGATCCCTCCTTTACGATGTTGGCGTTAATGAGGTATACGTAGTTTGCGCCATCTTCAACCACCGAAGGGATGGCCACGTCTATAAAGCTTCCACTGTTTCTAAGATTATAGGCAAACTGTGCGATGGCATCATATTCTGTTGCATACCCTTTAACGGTCAAGGTTTCAAAGGTCGCATTGAACTCGGAAACGAATAATCCCGATGGAATCTGTGCGTTGATCTGATCCACGAACATCTCGTCGAGCTTATCGGTCATCTCGATGCTGGCTGCCACTGCTGTCAAATCGGTAAAGGCCATGGTAAGTGCTGCTTCTGTATTCTGTTTTTCTGTGATTTCAGTAATTTTCTTAAGTGTTTCTTCTGAGGTTAAAAACTTGTCCACTTCTGCGATGTCACTTTCAAGTGCATTCTTTTTAACGATGAGATGGAACTGATAATAAGCGATCAGTGCTAAAATCAGTGCCCCTAAAACCACCCAAAGGACTACAGTACGATTCGGCTTGGACTGAACCCTTATGTACGGATCAAAATAGTTAAAATCTCTCACTCAAGTCCCCCCTTACCCTCTGACAAGAGCGCCGACTGCATTAACGTAGGCGTTCATCTTATCAGGCTCATTTTTACCTGCATAGTCAAGGTTATTTATGGTCTTTACCACTTTTACCGGAAGCTCTAAACGTTCGCTAAAGAGCTCCACGAGGTCTGTGATTTGAGCACTTCCACCGAAAAGGTAGACCTGGTCAATTTTATTTTCAGCGCTTCTGCTGGTGTAGTATTTAAAAACCTTATCGATTTCTTCGATAACATCCTCTAAATAAGCCACCGTGTCTCTAAGCACCAGGTTCTTAAGCTCTGTTTCCTTATCTCTGGCAGGCTCTTCTGCGGTATGGGCCACTTGGGCTTTCATGAGGCCTGTTACGCTGGTTTTTTTCTTTCTGCTTTCCGCTTCTTTAGGATCAACGGATAGATACTCTACCAAAATGCGATCAAACTCTGAACTCCCCAGCTTTAACAGACGGTTGAATTTGAAATTGAAATCCTCAAAGATGGAAATATCGATGATCTTATGACCAAAGTCGATATATGCGGCCGTTTGATTCAAGTTTTTAGGCTCGCTAAAATGGCATACTTGAACGAGCTTTTCCAGCGAGTTGCTGTGCATGTCCATGTAGCATGGGTTAAGGCCACAGTCGTTAATGAGATCGAAGTGAGCTTTAACGATTTCCTTAGGCATGGCGCCTAAAAGGATTTTATTTTTAAGCGTTTCTTCCTCTTTCACCGTTTCAAGCTCTTTAAACTGAAGCACATAGCTTGAAACGTCGATTGGGAGGTATTGAGAAACCTCATACGCGATCAAATCGAGCTTGTCTTCATCAGGCACTTGATTGATGGTCATCTCGCGTTTGATGATGTCCGTGCACTCGATGGTCACAACCGTATCCTTCGTTTTAACGTGATTTTCCTTTAGTGCTGATTCGATGGCCGTTTTAAGCGCCAAGTAATCTTTGATTTCCCCGTTAGCATAGACGCCTTCTGGCAGTTCATGCGTAAACAGTGCAGTTACCTTCAAGCGGTCACCTACGAGCTGTCCTTGGGCAAATTTCACACTGTGACTTCCCAAATCGATGGACAGAAGTGGCCCCTTCCTCTTTTTCCCTGCTTTCATAGTCGCCCCCTATATTTCTTTCATGACAGCTTCTCTGTCGTGAGCATTTTCCAGCAAGACATCCTTATCGATCAAACGCTTTTTATAGAGCGAAAGCATGTGATCATCCATGGTTTGCATGCCGGTCTTTTGACCCGTTTGAATAAACGTATAAAGCTGGTGAATTTTATTTTCTCTGATGAGATTTCTTACCGCCGGTGTAACGATCATGCTTTCAACGATAGGCAATCGCCCATTACCGCCTTTTCGGGGTACCAGTCTCTGTGCAAATACCGCCATTAGTGAGTTTGCCAGCTGAACCCGTATCTGCTGCTGATGCGTCGATGGAAAGACGTCGATGATCCGCTCGATGGTCTGATAGCTGTTGCGCGTATGTAGTGTGGCGAGGACAAGGTGTCCTGTTTCTGCAGCGGTTACAGCGATGGAAATCGTTTCAAGGTCACGCATCTCACCTACCATGATAACGTCCGGATCCTGTCTAAGGCCTGCTCTCAGCGCATCTGAAAAGTTAGAGCAATCTCTGCCCACTTCTCGCTGGGTGACGATGCAGTTCTTATTCTTGTGGATGTACTCGATGGGATCCTCTATGGTGAGGATATGCCTTTTCTTATCCCGGTTGATGGCATCGATGATGGCGGCGATGGTGGTGGATTTACCACAACCCGTCGGTCCTGTGACGATGACTAGCCCCGAGTTGATGTGCGCTACCTTTTCGATGGAATCCGGTAGCGATAGTTCTTCTATGGTCGGTATCCGATCGCTGATGACCCTGGCCGCCAGTCCGATTTTCCCGCCATATTTAAAAACGTTTACACGATACGCACTATGGTTCATGATGCGATAGGACGTATCTAACTGACCATTTTCTTCAAATTCCCCATATTTGAAGGTTTTGATGATATGCTTCGCAAAAGCTGCTGTGTCTTCCTGTGTCAAGATGACCTCATCCAGCGGTAATAATACGCCGTCGATACGGATGGTCACTGGATTGTCCACGGCAAAATGGACATCGGATGCTCCCATGTCCGTGGCTCTAGCCAATATCTCGTCAATGTTCATAACTGTCTCCCTTTGACCAATATTCGGAATAACTTCTATGCGTGTTATGCATACCCCAAGTTTCTATTCAGTTAACAAACTATTTACAATTATGTAACTTTTGATTTAGCGTATAAAAAAGCTGCAGTCTAAAAAAACTGCAGCCGAACCATCCTAGTATCGCTACCTTAGACTTCACGCTTTGCGCCCCACCTTTTCAGATGGTTTGCCCATCAATACACTATAATCATAAATTTATTGCTAAAATAATTATAATGCATTAACGAGGCGATGTAAACCTTTTTAAGCGTGTAATTTCAGTCGGTTTAGGGAAATGTCAATGACAAAAGCGCCGTTAATTCTTATTAACATACTCCGCCGTTACAGGGTTTCCTACATTTGGAGTGGCAAGATTATCTTTAGGAGTTATCGTTACTCTATAAGTTTCATTATTACTTAGTTCAATAGTCATAAATCCATCCTTGTTGATTGTAACAAACGAATTGCCCTGTTTTTTATACCACTGAATCACAGTACTACCTTGAGGAATGTTCAATGGGCTTTTATAAGAGTAACTTACCGTTAATGTGTCTGGATTTGTTGTTGTATTTTTAGTAAAGGTTATATCACTGACTGAAGGATTTGAGCTTACTGTATAGTAATAAGATGCAACTAAACTACTTTGTGAGTCTTTGATGACGATTGCTTTTAAATTAATTGTCGTATTTACTGCAATTGGCCCTGTATACTTCGTTGAAGATGATGTAGGAACTGAGCCATCAATTGTATAGTAAATGTCACCTCCAATTGAAGAGGTTAAAGTAACATTTGTATTAGGAGGCACAACACCTTCCTCTGGGGATGCAACGGGTCCACTTATTGGTGGCGGTGCAATCGCTACATACGAAGAATTCATAAGTGTAACTTCATTCTCAACGGTATAAGTTCTTCCGGAAGTTGAGTTCATTGTTATTGTGTAGTTTAACAACTTGCCTGAAGTTGGACTAGAAGGAATCGTCTCACTAAATCTAATCGCATTCGAGGTGATGCTATCTTTTATGAATTGTATAACATAGGATACATTTGACGACCCTGAATTTGCGATACTTATGGCCGCGTTCGCTCCTTCTTTAAACATAATATTCTTAGCATCAGCTGAAAGATAAATATAGTTATAATTATTGTTCGTAACACTTGGATCAAATGATGCTTCAACAACTAATTCCGAAGCATATCTTACTTTATTCCTAATAATATCTGATGCTAATCTTCCTGAACTTTGTAAATCAAACTGCGAGCCCCCCATCGAGTACGCATTATTACCAAAATTGAAGATAGAAAACGTAATTGGTAACACGATAGCAATTATGGCGATAGTCACTATCAATTCTATCAACGAAAATCCTTTTATTCTACTATTCATCATTCACCTCCTACGGTAAGAGGGTCGAGAGTTTAACAAACTGACTCCCATTTTCATAAAAAACAATGACTGTTAACTTGGCATTTGCACCAGTAATATCAAGATTATGGAATACGATTTTGCTTGGGTTTGCAGAATTAAAAAGAGAAGCGGTCATGTCTGCATACAAAGCCACAGATGTACTACCATATTGTGTCGCTATGGTTGCCAAATTTGCAGTTCCTTGACTATAAACAGCTTCGATAAAGCCTTGAGCAATATTGGTCGCTTCAGTTTTTCTACCCATCATGAAAATATTAGATATGCCACCAGTAAATATCGCAAGAATTGACACTAAAACGATACTAATAATCGCAATACTTAAGATTAGTTCAACTAGTGTAAATCCAGATTTTCTTTTTAATGATTTTGAACTTTGTATGTTCATTATATTAGACCCCTCACATTACTAATTTTTTGTCCACTTCTTACTTTGAGGATCAAATGATAATCCAGTTTCAGTATTGATAACCGAGTCTATATAACTTTGAGTTGTTGTATTCGTAATCTGAATGACTTTTGCCACATTCGTTCTATCTGACGAACTCGATAAATCCGTACCTGGAGCAACAGCATAATATCCTGTAGTCCAAACTTCATTTGGTGAATTTAGATTTCCGTCAAACATCATTTCATTAAGTTTTACTACCCCCCACCCGTTTGGTATCAATGTTCCAAGATTATCATACGGCAACGAGACTCCCCCAACACCTTTAAACCCTGCTGCGTTAAACGTATTGAAAACAAGTGAGTTTACTTCATTCTTTTTCATGTAGATGCGATTGAAAAATGAAACGAGATTTGCTTGTACTTCAAAAGTCTTTCCTGAAATTTCGAGTGAAATATTATTATCATCATCTACAAAGTGAATTGAAGGTGCTTTCCAAACCGTATCAAGCTCTGTAGATTTTTTCGTGCCATGCCCAGTCTGTTTAACAGTATTGACAATTACTGGTGAAGTCGTTCTTTCATATGTGCCCGCTTTAATAATTCCTCCAGGATTTAACCAATCTAATGGTACGGGAAATGGCACAGAAAATCTTACAGTCAAAGCAGTTGTAACAGTTCCAGAATTTGCGGTTCCCGTAGAGAGTATTTTAATTTGATCCTGTGCAACTAACCCGCCATCGATAAAAGTTACAGAAAAGCTATCCTCACCAGCATTAACTGAACCCGTAACAGGAGACGTCAACGCAGCGTAAAGCGAAGTAAGTGTCTGATGGTTGCCACTAGTTAGAGTATTCATGATCGTTTTTAATCCGACCTCAGCACCTGATCTAGCTACGAAATATGCCTGCGTATTATTTAACTGATTTGCAGCAAACTTAGCTTCAGCAACACTAATACTTAATAATGAAAAACCTAATATTGAAAGCACTAACATCACGATCAACGTCAATGCTAAAGTTCCTCCACGTTCTTCTTTAATCAACCATTTCATATAAATCCTCCTTATCAAATAAGGCTCATCTTAAACTATTATGTATTTAGCCTCTACCACTATTCATATATACCCACTTTTCATTGCTTAATACCGTTATCGTCATATTGTAGCATAATTGTAACGCCCTTTGCCTTTTCTGTCTGAAATGTCAATGACAAACAAAAAAGCTGCAGATCATCTGCAGCCGAACCGCCATCGGTATTAAACCATTAGACTTCATGCTTTGCGCCCTGAATTTTCAAACAGTTTGCCTATAGTTCATTATACATTAACCATGTATAAATGTAAATCTCTCAAAAAAGGGGGACACCGGCCAAAGGCCGGTATCTGATGAGGGTCATACGGTAAGGATTATAGATTATCAGAAAGGCTGGTGAGTTCCTCCACCATGCTGTAAATCGCCTCGATGTTTTGAGATAGCTTACTTAAGATCTCATTCATTTCATGAGCAAGCGACTCCATTGTCTCTGTTTCAGACTTGACATGTGCACTGTCTTCTTTAATTGAATTGGTCATATCACTAATAGAAACCACCGCTTCACCGCTTTGTTTGGCGAGCTTACTGATTTCTTCAGCTACCACAGCGAACCCTTTACCCATCTCACCGATGCGCGCGGATTCGATGGCAGCGTTGATTCCCAGCATATTGCTCTTTTTTGAAAGATTCTGTATAGCGCCCGTAACTTGGTCGATGGCCGTAAGCTTTTGATTAAACGCACCCGTTAATCTACTAAGCTGTGCCGAGAACGTACTCATATCATCTGTTTTTAGTGCAATGGTTTTCGTAAACTCGTGTATATCCGATAGATGATCACTCAGTTCAGAAGCCATTTTACGTAAAAGTTCCTGTCGTTCTGTGTTCTCACCGATAAAGATTGCGCCGATAACTGCATGCAAGTCATCATCGTAAATAGGTAGTGCTGTTCCAACATATGGAATTCCAAATAGTGAAGCGTCTGCTATCGCAATCTTCTTCGATCGCATTTTAATCGCTTGGTCCACTAGTGAACCTGGCTTAAGCGGATCGCCTGGTGAAACTCTGTGGTTAAGCTGTTTGCCTGGGAGATAATAAATATACTGTGTGATATCAGTAACCGCTACTGCAGTATCTCGAATCGCCAGCGAAGCAAGTGTCGGTGCAAACTGAATCATTTGAAGTAGTTTTGGATGATGGCTCATGAAAGGCTCCTAAGGATTGATATGATTCTCTATTGCAAATCCGGTGCCACAAGTTGCTGTCGTAATATCAACAGTTTCAGAGTATATAAAACTTCATTTGTAAATTAAAGTATACGCTTTTGAAATTTGCATCATTTAGTGTAAATTAATGCATACAGTTCAACCAATTATCACATATAGAACAAATGAAATGTACGGAAAAGTTTACACTAAAAGACCACCTATAAAAGGTGGTCTCAGACTGAAGACAAAGGTTCACGATAAAATCAAATAAGATTTTATCGTGAGCTTTTTTTCTTGTCTCAGGTTAAATTGTGGCTATTCTTCTCTAAAAACAAAAAATAGC
>Ga0074195_1002215_pt1 | contig 22762 bp, 17 predicted proteins | sample EPASupsiteHSE623_FD_64525 | JGI IMG/M metagenome (GOLD analysis project Ga0074195, IMG submission 64525) | Bioremediated contaminated groundwater from EPA Superfund site, New Mexico - Sample HSE6-23 | ecosystem: Environmental > Aquatic > Deep subsurface > Groundwater > Contaminated ...
CAATGCGGGCACCTGCATCACCTATGATTTAGTCAACGACCATAACGAATACCTGGGCGGTGCAATTTCGCCCGGACTGATGATGCGGTTCAGGGCGTTGCATACTTTTACCGGAAAATTACCGTTAATTCTTTTCCGTGATACCATGATCCTTACAGGGCGGGATACCGAAGAATCAATCCTGTCGGGAGTCCTAACAGGTGCAATTGCTGAAATTGAGGGCATTGCGGGCATGTACCGGCAGCAATTCCCGGATCTTGAGATCCTTCTCAGCGGCGGGGATTATAAATATTTTGATAAACGGCTAAAAATTAGCATCTTTGCACTCCCAAATATCGTCATACACGGTTTACATCAAATTCTTGCATTTAATGTCAATAAAGCCAGATAGATTTCGATTCCTTCTCCTGCTCTCCCTCCTCTTACTCAGCCCGGCCCTGTTTTCCCAGATCCGGATCACTTCGCCCTACTCGCGTTTTGGCATTGGCGATCTGGCTGATAACAACAATGCGTGGAATATGTCGATGGGTCAGTTGGGAATTGGCACACGGAGTCCATATCATATTAACTACGCCAATCCGGCATCATACACCGCGTTCGACTCCTTATCGTTTGTTTTCGAAGGCGGATTCAATGGTGAATTCGTGACCCTCAGCTCAGATTTTCAAACCATAAATCGCAATTATGCCTCCCTGGGATACCTCCTTTTTGGCATGCCCGTGAACAGGTGGTGGAAAACCAGCCTTGGATTGGTACCCTATAGTGATGTCGGTTACAATGTTTTGAACCTCGAAGAATATCCAAATTCAGGAACAGTACTCCGGAACTATACGGGATCGGGAGGAATAAACCGCCTCTTTTGGGGCAATGCCTTCAATCCTATCAAAAGCTTTTCGCTGGGCATCAATATTTCGTACCTCTTCGGAAGTATGGAACGCATGGCCACAGTATACTTCCCCGATTCAACAAGCGCCATGAATTTCAGGGAAGCCTATTATGTGACAATGAACGATCTTGCATTTAACTTTGGAGCGCAATACAGGACGAAAATTAAAAATGACCTCTTTCTCAATCTTGGCGCTGTTTTCAGCCCTTCGCTGAGTATGGCAGCTAAAACAGATATTCTGGCCAACACATTCCTGCTTACTTCATCCGGAACGGAATCACCGCGTGATACGCTGGCCACGGCAATCGGTTATAAGGGACGGATTGTCATCCCAATGATGATTGGCGGGGGTTTTTCCTTTGAAAAAACGGACAAATGGCTGGTCGGGCTTGATTACAAGTGGCAAAATTGGGAAAAATTCACTGCCTTTGACTTAAGCGATTCGCTCGTGAACAGCTGGCAGGTCAACTTCGGCGGTGAGATCATTCCGAAAGCAGACAATTATTCGAACTATCTCGCACGGGTTCGTTACCGGCTGGGCTTCACTTACAATAAAACGTACCTCCGGCTCCGGGGACAGGATCTTAATGAATATGCCATTGCCTTTGGATTCGGTTTCCCATTGCGTGGTGTGAAAACCATGTTGAACATTGGCGCCCAATATGGTGTGAGGGGAACAACCGCCGAAAAACTGATCAGGGAAAGTTACTTTAAAATTGTCATTGGATTTTCCATCTATGAAAGATGGTTTGTCAAACGCAAGTATTTCTAGCCTTGAAATCAATTCATTTGCTGAGATTCCATTGTCTTCCTGCATTCATGCTGCTTTTCCTGTTTTCCTGCACCAAAGCTCCCAAAACGGCAGACTTCATACAAGTCAAGGAAAACGCTCCCGTCATGTCGGCCAGGAATATCGAGGTACTGTTCAGTGATTCCGGTAAGATCCAGGCGCGCCTGGTCAGTCCGTTGATGAACCGTTTCGCCGGTGAAAACCCCTACCTGGAATTTCCAAACGGATTTAAAATATTTATGTTCGATTCAGTCAATCAAATCTCTTCGACCATAACAGGGAAACGCGGTATCCGGAAGGATTATGCCCGGACCATGGAAGCCTGGGGCGATGTCGTTGTGAGAAATGAAAAGAAAAATGAACAGCTTAATACCGAACACCTTATTTGGGATGAAAATCAACACAAGATATGGTCGGATGTAAAAGTTAAAATTACGCGGCCTGACAATATTCTCAACGGGACCTCCATGGAATCGAATGAAAGCTTTACCCGTTATTCGATTCAGAATTTCACCGGGCAGATGACTGTTAAGGAAGATTCCATCTGATTTTTGAAATAGTACAATTACAAAATGCCGAATTGCGAAGCCATTGCGAATTAATACGCTCAATGCTTTGTAGTTTGGCTAATTATCTATACTTTTGCACCCTGTTTAAAATTAAATTCATTATAGCATGGCGATTATCGGAAATATCAGAAAACACTCAGGACTTGCGGTCATTATTATTGGTGTGGCTATTGCCGCCTTTGTAATCGGGGACTTTGGAAAAAAATCCGCTCAGGGAACCAATGACATCGGCGCTGTGAACGGTGAAAGTATTCCCTACATGGATTTCAACACCCAAGTGGAAAACAACCTCGAAGCCCAGAAGGAAAATTCCGGAAGTGATAAAATATCAGATCAGGAGGCCTACCAGGTTCGTCAAAGCACCTGGACATCCTCTGTAAAAGAGCTTATCATGGGCGAGGAATATGAAGAGCTGGGCCTTATTGTTACACCTGAAGAACTTTTTGACCAGGTACAGGGAAAGCAACCCCATCGTTATATCCTGCAATATTTTACCGACCCTGCAACCGGCCAGTACGATCCCGCCCTGGTGTTGAATTATCTTAAAAACCTTGAAAAGATGGAACCAAAGGCCAGGGATCAGTGGCTCCGTTTTGAAAAAGCTGTCAAGGATGACCGCCAGGAAACCAAATTCAACAACCTTCTTACCAAGGCATTTTATGTTCCCAAGGCATTCCTGAAAAAAGATTTTGTGAACCAGAACAAGGCTTTTAATGTACTTGTTGTTTCACCCGAAGTTGCCACCATTTCAGATAGTGTGGTTAAACTTACCGATGCCGACTATCAGAAGTTCTACGATAAAAACAAGATCTACTTTTATCTGGAAGAAGCTTCACGCGATATTGATTATGTAATGTTTGAAGTGAAGCCTTCGGACCTCGACCGTAAAAAAACAGCAGAAGATGTTACCCAGCTGTATAATGATTTCCTTTCCAGTTCGGATGCAATGAATTTTGCCACTGCCAATTCGGATTCAAAAGTGGATTCAACTTTTGTTAAAAAGGGGGCATTCCCTCCGCAGCTTGATTCAACCCTATTCGCTTCAAAACCAGGCGCCATTTTCCCTCCATTTGAATACAATAACTCCTGGTATATGGCCAAGTTAATTGACATGCAGGAGCGCCCCGATTCCATGAACGGATCCCAGATCCTGCTCGCATTTGCCGGTACCGGAAACGAAAATATCAAGCGGACCAAAGAGGAAGCCAAAGCGAAAATCGACAGTCTGATGGCAGTTCTTAAAAAGAATCCCGAACAGTTTGCGGAAGCAGCAAAAAAATTCTCTGATTACCCATCGGCAAAAGAAGATGCCGGCGACCTGAAATGGTTCACAGATGGCAGCCCCAATTATGAACCTTTCTTCAATGCAGGATTAAGCATGAAACCCAAGGAAATGAAGATTGTTGAGACACGGATCGGATATTCACTTTTCCTGCTCACTGATAAAACCAAACCCGTTTCGAAGGTTAAGGCAGCTTTATTAGTCCGCGCGATTGAACCCAGCAACCAAACTTACCAGGACACCTACATGAAGGCAAGCGCTTTTGCAGGGCAGAACAAAACATTGGAAGCGTTTGAAAAAGCTGCTGCTGAAAAAGGGCTGCAGAAAAGATCAGCGCCCAATCTCCGTGAGATGGACAATTCTGTGATGGGCCTGCCCAGTGCACGTGAAATCGTACGCTGGTCCTATGCCGAGAATACGAAAGTTGGCGAGGTAAGCCCCGTATTTGATATCAGCGGTAAATATGTGATTGCCATCCTGAAATCCACCTCAGAAAAAGGACAGCAGCCACTTGAAGATATAAAGCAACGCATTGAACCATCTGTTAGAAACATGAAGAAGATCGACATGATGGCCGAGAAGATGAAACAGGTACTGACAACAACCAAAGATATTACTGCCCTTGCCGATAAACTCGGTGCAAAACTTGATACGGTTGCCCTTACCTTTTCCGGGTTCAGCCGTTCAAACCTCGGACGTGAATCAGAACTTGTCGGCAAGATCTTCACCGCCAAGAAAGGCGAACTCATGGGTCCTCTTACCGGCAATTTTGGCGCCTACTTTTGCTTCATCAATGATATTACTGAAGCTCCTGCAAAGGAAGACTTTTCGTATGAATTCACGCAGCAACTGCAAAATTTCAATCAGCGCGTGACCGGCAATATGTATCAGGCCCTTGAGAAAACAGCAAAAATCACGGACAACCGGATGTTGTTCTATTAGCAGATACTTTTCCCCCGTAAAAAAAAGGCTGACCTTAACGGGACAGCCTTTTTTTATTATGGGATGAAGCAGAAACTATTCGGCAAGGACCAGGACCTTGTTGTTTAAAACCTCAATAACGCCGCCTTTGATCTCGAAGAACTGCGGTGTTTTATCCCCCTTGATAAGGACCTTGATCATTCCGCTGCGAAGCACTGAAATGAGGGGAGCATGATTATTCATCACTTCGAACGACCCGTCAATTCCAGGCAGCTGAACCAGGTGAATATTATCGCCGGAAAATATAGTTGAGTCTGGTGTTACTATTTCAACTTTCATTTATCACTTGTCATTTGTCACTTGTCACTTGTCACTTGTCATTTGTCATTTGTCATTCCAGGAAACTACCTGCTATCTGCAAGCATTTTCTTTCCCTTCTCAATGGCCTCTTCAATGGTTCCAACCATGCTGAAGGCTGATTCGGGGTATTCATCTACGGCGCCATCCATGATCATATTGAATCCTTTGATCGTATCTTCAATGTTCACAAAGGCACCCGGGATTCCGGTAAACTGAGTGGCTACGAAGAAGGGTTGCGAAAGGAATCGCTGTACCCTGCGTGCGCGTGAAACCACAAGCTTGTCTTCATCCGATAATTCATCCATTCCAAGGATGGCAATGATATCCTGGAGCTCCTTGTAACGCTGCAGAATACGTTTTACGCGCTGTGCCGTATTGTAATGCTCTTCACCAACCACATCAGGCGACAGGATCCGAGAGGTTGAATCAAGGGGATCAACCGCGGGATAAATTCCCAATTCGGAGATCTTGCGGCTTAAAACCGTTGTTGCATCAAGGTGGGCAAAGGTTGTAGCCGGAGCCGGGTCGGTAAGGTCATCGGCGGGTACATAAACTGCCTGGACCGATGTGATGGAACCGCGTTTTGTTGAGGTGATACGCTCCTGCATGATCCCCATTTCAGAGGCCAGGGTAGGCTGATAACCAACTGCAGAAGGCATTCGCCCGAGCAGCGCCGATACCTCAGAACCTGCCTGGGTGAAACGGAAAATATTGTCGATGAAAAAGAGGATATCACGCCCCCCCGATTTTTCATCGCCATCCCTGAAATATTCTGCCATGGTAAGTCCCGAAAGAGCCACGCGGGCGCGGGCTCCGGGAGGTTCGTTCATCTGACCGAATACGAGGGTAGCCTGTGATTTTAACAGTTCTTCATGATCTACTTTCGACAGGTCCCAGCCGCCCTTTTCCATGTCTTCCTGGAACTCCTTGCCGTAGCGGATAACACCCGATTCAATCATTTCCCGGAGCAGGTCGTTCCCTTCACGGGTACGCTCTCCAACGCCGCCAAAAACCGATAATCCGGCATATTTCTTGGCAATATTATTGATAAGCTCCATGATGATAACGGTTTTGCCGACACCGGCGCCACCAAACAATCCAATTTTGCCACCCTTGGAATAGGGTTCAATCAAGTCGATGACCTTGATCCCCGTAAAGAGAACCTCTTTGGAGGTACTAAGCGTATCGAACTTGGGGGGATCCCGGTGAATTGCATACACATTTTCTTCGGACACAGCGCCTAATCCATCGATGGGTTTGCCAATGACATTAAACAGCCTGCCGCGGACCATATCGCCCACCGGCATTGAAATGGCACGTCCCTTGGCCACCACCTCCATTCCACGGCGCAGTCCATCTGTTGAATCCATGGCGACCGTGCGCATGGTATGCTCTCCAATGTCATATTGACATTCAAGAACGATCACATCTCCCTTCTCATTTGTAACTTCCAGGGCATCGTAAATATTTGGAATTTTTACACCTTCTTCAAAGATCACGTCAATGACAGGACCAATGATCTGCGAGATTTTTCCGTTTTTCTTCTCTTGCATGTTAGGATAATATAATTTATGCAAAGATAAAATATCTGATTGATTAAATGTTTGATGTGGAAAATTTTTCACGTAGTTTTGTCGTTCTTAAATGGTAAAACCTAACAAATATTCAATGAAATTATTTAGATTGTGGCTGTTGACTCTATTTTTTCTCCCTTTTCTATCCTTTGCACAACGAAATATTGACGCCATTATTGATACTGTTGAAACTCCAACAGGTCCAGCCATTCTTTATAAAAACTTCACCTGGGAATATCTTGCAGATGAGCCGGTGTTGATGACAGTTGATGAAGATTCCACCGGGTTGTTTTCGACACAATGGATCAACGACCAGATTTTTGCCTACCGGATAAAGCCTGATTCAATCCGGGATACCCTGGTTGTACTGACCTCAACCGACCGTGTTTTTACGCTGCCCATCTATGGTAAGCTTTTCAGGGGCTTCACCTATTCACATAAAGGGCTTGACATTAAATTGAACAGGGGGGATACCATCAAAGCAGCATTCGACGGGGTTGTACGCTATGCAAAGTATAACCGTGGAGGGTTTGGAAACCTGGTCATCATCCGCCATTATAACGGTTTGGAGACCTACTATGGCCATTTATCGAAGGTCAAGGTCAAAGTTAATCAGGTTGTTAAAAGCGGAGATATGCTTGGCCTGGGAGGATCCACCGGCCGGAGTCGCGGGCCACATCTTCATTTCGAAATACGGTATAAGGATATCCCTCTTGATCCGCTCAGGATGATAGACTACGACAATCAGAAACTCATTTCGAATAACTTTCCTATAACCAAAAAAGTGTTTTACCCCAACGACTTTGTTGAGAATTCGCTAGTTGTGAAGATAAAAAGCGGTGATACACTGGGAAAACTGGCAAAAAAATATCACACCTCCGTCAAGGAAATCTGTGCTATGAACAAGATCAAGCCCAATACTACATTAAGGGTTGGCCGGCAGATCAGGGTCAGGTGAGAATGACCAATGACTAATGACCAATGACCAATGACCATTGACCATTGACAAATCCCAATTCCCTGGTCCCTAATGGCTGTTGCCTATATTTTCGTCGGAACCGGAATGCTCTATTGGAGAAAAGACTTTTCTTTGGAAGAAAATCAGGATCAATACACCAATGGTGATGGCAGAATCGGCAATATTGAACACCGGGCGGAAAAAGATGAAGTTATCTCCACCTACAAAAGGAACCCAAGATGGATAATGGGATTCAATAATCGGAAAGTAAAGCATATCCACCACCCTGCCATGTAGGAATGTACCATACCCCCCTGATTCCGGGAAAATTGTGGCAATCTGCATGTAGGTGCTTTCATTGAATATGAGACCATAAAAGGCACTATCAATAATATTTCCCAGGGCTCCGGCAAGTATAAGTGATATACAGAGGATGAGCAGCATTCCCGCTCCCTTACGTATAACCCGGTAGAGCCAGAATCCAATGATAATCACCGCGATAATCCGGAAGATGCTGAGTAAAAGCTTTCCATAATCTCCCCCCAGTTTCATGCCGAATGCCATTCCCTCATTTTCGGTAAAATGCAGGTAAAACCAATTTCCGAAAATGGCTTGACTTTCACCCATATAAAATGTGGTCTTGATCCAGATCTTGAATACCTGGTCAAGAAATAGAACTATAAAGATTATCAGTGCTGCTTTTTTCAAACGTAGCGCTTGTTTGAAGGAAAATCTATTCCAGGTCCGGATCAACCGGGCGGGCAGCAGGGGCAGACAATTGCACCCGCTTTGCTTCGATGCTTAATGTGGCATGGGGTACAATACGCAGACGATCCTTTGGGATCAGTTTGCCGGTAACCCTGCATATACCGTATGTTTTATTTTCAATCCGGATCAGTGCATTCTCAAGTGATTTGATGAATTTTTCCTGACGGGCAGCAAACTTGCTGTTCTCCTCTTTTGAAAACACCTGATATCCCTCCTCAAGCACCTTGAAAGTAGGGGATGTATCATTTGTATCATGCTCATTTCCGGTTGTATATGATTCCGTCAATAGCTTCAGGTCATTGTGCGCCTTTACAAGTTTCTTCAGGATGATCTGTTTGAATTCCTCAAGTTCCTCATCTGAATACCTGTTCTTTTCCTGCTGTGTGGTTCCTGTTGCTTTTTTCATAATCCGAAATTTTGTACTGTATAAAAAAAAGATTGAAATCTGAACTATTTACGCAATCAGATCTCAATTTCATATCTTACACTATCCTGTTAATTACCAGGTAAGTGGAAATTGAATCAGTCAATTCGATGAGCGTTTTGGCAGGTTCTTCCAGTGTCCCAACGACTTCAAATGACTGAGCCAGGGTTTCGGTGCAAATATAGGAAATATTCTGTTTAACAGCCTCATCTATGTCAGCCTGTGACTGTAATTTCACCTCGATTTTATCTGTAACATCAAATCCTTTATCCTTACGGAGGTTCTGGATCCGGTTAATTACCTCCCGTGCAATGCCTTCACGCCAGAGTTCCGGGGTAATTGTGACATCAAGGGCTACGGTCAGGGCACCCATATTGGCTACCTGCCAGCCAGGGATGTCTTCTGACAATATCTCTACATCCTCCATCAACAATTCAACTGGTTGCCCGTCAACCTGCAGGATCAGTTTACCCTCCTTTTCCAGGGTACTGATCTCCTCCTGGGAAATGGCAGTGACTGCCACTGCCAGTTGTTTCATCAGCTTGCCATAACGGGGGCCCAGTTTTTTAAAATCCGGCTTGACCTTTTTCGTAAGTATCCCTGCCGTATCGGTGATATATTCGAGTTCCTTTACATTGACTTCCGAAAGGATAAGATTTTTCACCGCATCAACCTGCACCCGCAGATGTTCACTCATGAGCGGAACGAGTATCTTGTTCAATGGCTGGCGAACGCGTAGTTTTGTTGATTTCCGGATGGAAAGTACCATGGAGGCAATATTTTGCGCGAGCTCCATCCGTTCTTCCAGGTCCTTGTCAATTTGCGAAAGATCAGCCTGCGGAAAGATCGTCAGGTGAACTGAATCAGATGTAAATCTTCCTGTAACGTTGTTGAGGTCTAAAAATAAACGTTCGGCAAAGAAAGGGGCAATTGGTGATGATAATTGAGCAATAACCTCAAGGCACCGGTAGAGTGTTTGGTAGGCAGAGATCTTATCCCGGGAATAATCTCCCTTCCAGAAACGGCGGCGACAGAGGCGGACATACCAGTTGCTCAGGTGTGCATCAACGAAATCGGAGATGGCCCGGCCGGCTTTTGTCGGTTCATAATCATTATAAAAGTCATCCACCACCTTGATCAGCGAGTTCAGCTCTGAAAGGATCCAGCGGTCAATTTCAGGCCGTTCGGCGATGGGAATTTCCGTTTCACGATATGTAAATTTATCGATATTGGCATACAGGGAATAAAAAGCATAAATATTGTAAAGTGTCCCGAAGAATTTCCGCCGGATCTCCTCAATCCCTTCGAGGTCAAATTTCAGATTATCCCAGGGCTGTGAGTTGGTGATCATATACCACCTTGTGGCATCCGGCCCGTACTTGTTGATGGTCTCAAACGGATCAACGGCATTGCCAAGGCGTTTCGACATCTTATTGCCGTTTTTATCGAGCACCAGGCCGTTTGAAACACAGGTTTTAAATGATACACCGCCGAAAAGCATCACCGCGATGGCATGCAGGGTAAAAAACCAGCCGCGGGTCTGATCGACGCCTTCGGCAATGAAATCGGCCGGGAAATAGGATTCAAGCTTGCGTGTTTGCTCAAACGGGTAGTGATATTGTGCGTAGGGCATGGCGCCGGAATCGAACCAGACATCAATAAGGTCGGGTTCGCGGTACATCGGTTTGCCGTCGGAAGTAACCAGGATAATATCGTCAACAAACGGACGGTGAAGGTCAAAGGTATGGTAGTTCTCATCCGTCGTCAGATCCGGATTGTAGTTTTCGAGCGGGTTTGTTTTCATCACGCCTGCTTCAACTGCTTTTGCAATCTCCACTTTAAGCTGGGCGACAGATCCAATGCATATCTCATGCTTTTCATCGGCCGACCTCCATATTGGCAGCGGGGTGCCCCAGAAACGGGATCGGGAGAGGTTCCAGTCAACCAGGTTTTCGAGCCAGTTGCCAAACCGACCTGTTCCGGTTGATTCGGGTTTCCAGTTGATGGTTTTGTTGAGGGCGATCATCTCCTGCTTGTATGCAGTGGTGCGAATAAACCACGAATCAAGAGGATAATAGAGGATCGGCTTATCCGTTCGCCAGCAGTGCGGGTATGAATGCTCGTACTTTTCAGATTTGAATGCCTTGTTTTCGTGTTTCAGCTTGACGATGATATCGATATCAACCGGGGGGCATTTGCCTTCGATGCATTCGGGATCATATTCAGGTTTCACGAAACGCCCCGCAAACTCGCCCATCTGGTCCGTGAATTTTCCCTGCTTGTCGACCAGGGTGAGCGAGCCAAGTCCATACTGACGGCCAACCCGGAAGTCGTCGGCCCCAAAACTCGGAGCAATGTGAACGATGCCGGTACCATCTTCGGTGGTTACAAAATCACCCAGGACAATCCTGAAAGGATCACCATCCTCGGGCAGGGCATAGGGCAGCAACTGTTCAAAACGAAGGCCTTCAAAGACCTTGCCCGGAAATTCAGCGACCACCTGGAACGGGATATGCTTATCTCCTTCGTGATAGCTTTCCATCTCAAGCTGGCTGTTCTTCTCAGGGAAATACTGGTGCAACAGTTCTTTCGCCAGAACAACGGTTTGCTCGGTAAAGGTGTAGGGATTAAAAGTTTTAACAAGCACATAGGTGATATCCTTCCCCATGGCCAGACCGGTATTTGAAGGCAGCGTCCAGGGAGTGGTAGTCCAGGCCAGGATGTAAAGTTCACCGAAAAGATCACTGAAAAGAAACTCCGACTGTTCGTTCCTGATGAGCTTGAATTGGGCGACAACCGTATTATCCTTCACCATTTTGTAGGTTCCGGGCTGGTTGAGTTCGTGCGTACTGAGTCCTGTTCCGGCGGCCGGCGAATAGGGCTGGATGGTATATCCCTTGTAGATCAATCCTTTTTCATATAACTTTCCCAGCAGTGACCATACACTTTCGATATATTTATTTTCGTAGGTGATGTAAGGATCATCGAGATTGAGCCAGTAGCCCATGCGGAGGGTAAGGTCATCCCAGAGATCCTTGTATTTCATCACTTCCGTGCGGCATTCTTTATTATAATCCTCGATGGATATGGTTTTCCCGATATCCTCCTTGGTGATGCCCAGTTTCTTTTCCACCCCGATCTCGATGGGCAGCCCGTGGGTATCCCATCCCGCCTTGCGGCTCACATAAAAACCCTTCATGGTCTTGTACCGGCAGAAAATATCCTTGATGGCGCGGGCCATCACATGATGTATTCCGGGGATGCCATTCGCTGACGGCGGACCTTCATAAAACACATACGGTGGTTTGCCTTCTGTAAGCTTCAGGCTCTTTTCGAATGTATCATGCTGCTTCCAGTAGGATTGAATTTCATCGCCAATCCTGGTCAGGTCGAGATTCTTGTACTCTGTGTATTTTTTATGCATCGCTTCTATTTCATCAAACCGGTGATCATAATCCGGCAGTTCAATCAGTAACTACCCTGATTATGTTTTAAAAAGGCGTGCAAAATTACGAAATTTTTATACTTTTATCATTCAAAAACATACCGCATGATTGATAAAACTTCCATCGTCCTTGAAAACATCCACAAGCGGAAAAGTGTCCGGAATTTTACCGGTGAGCCGGTAACAAAAGCCTGCTTATTGGTTTTGCTTAAAGCAGGAATGGCTGCTCCCTCGGCACGAAACCGGCAGCCACTTGGCTTTGTTGCCGTAACCGAACGCAAAATACTCGATGCATTGGGAGCCGGATTGCCTCATACAAAGATGTTATTCAAGGCCGGGGCCGCGATCATTGTATGCGGTGATACCACTGTCGATCTGCAGCAGGGAGCAACCGATCTGTGGTACCAGGATGCAGCCGCCTCAACACAGAACATACTGCTGGCGGCTGAAGCGATGGAATTGGGAGCGGTTTGGAGTGCATTGTACCCTTATCCCGACCGGGAGAATCATACCAGGAAAATATTGAAACTGCCATCGCAGGTTATTCCGTTCAGTGTGGTTCCAGTTGGCCACCCCACTGGCATCGATCAGCCAAAAGACAAATTCAAGGCGGAGAAGATCCATTGGGAAACGTGGTGAGATGGTTGACGCGGGACACGGGACACGGGACGCAGGACACGGGACACGGGACACGGGACGCGGGACACAGGACACGAGACGCAGGACACGGGACACGAGACGGATGGATGGACAGACGGTCAGCATGCTGGCCAGGATATTTGTATCTTTGCAAAAAAATCATCTTTGAAAAATCAAAATATCATCCATCCGTGGATTATACCTTTCCAGGTTATCCTTTCACTCCTTTTCATATTACCCTCATTTGCTCAGATTCCGCCGGGTTATTATGATCCGGCCAACGGACAAACCGGGGTTACACTGCAATCAACCCTCCACAATATCATCAAGGGTCACACCGTCATATCCTACAGCGGCATTCCCGGATTTTTTCCAACTACCGATGCAAAACCTGGCAACGTGGTTTGGGATATGTATTCCGATATCCCGGGTGGAACACCCCCGTATGTTTATCATTACTACCTGGGTCAGGAGTGCGGGAACTACAGTGGGGAGGGCGATTGTTACAACAGGGAGCATTCGTGGCCCAAGAGCTGGTTCAATGATGCACCGCCCATGAATTCCGACATATTCCATATTTATCCCACCGATGGCTATGTGAATGGCAAGCGAGGCAACTACCCTTACGGAACAGTGTCATCGGCATCCTGGACCTCACAAAATGGCAGCAAACTCGGAAATTGCAACTGGCCGGGATATTCCGGAACCGTATTTGAGCCTCTTGATGAATACAAGGGGGATTTTGCCCGAACTTATTTCTATATGTCAACCCGGTATTATACCGAAGATGCGGGCTGGGACATCACCGATATGACCAATAAATCGCAGCTGAAACCCTGGGCACTCCAGATGATGCTGCAATGGAACAATGCCGATCCCGTTTCAGTTAAGGAGCTGGATCGCAATAATGCACTCTATGTTATTCAGCTTAACCGCAACCCGTTTATTGATCATCCCGAATTTGCCTATCAGATCTGGGGAAACCCCGTTGGAACCGGAGATGGATCGAGGGGATCGGTTATCCTGAAAATTTACCCAAATCCCGCGGCAGACCTTGCTTACATTGACCTGCCCGCCGGATTGAATTCCGACAACATGCACCTCACGATCCTTTCCGTTTCAGGGCTCAAATTTTATCCGGAATATACGAAGAACGGAAACTCCCTGGTGTTGGATATTCAATCCCTTTCCCGGGGAATCTATTTCCTCATCCTGACCGGCGAAACTGCCATATATCAACTGAAGCTTATAAAAGAATGAAAAAACCCTGTGCCCGCAGGGTTTTTTCTTACACTGATAATTAACACATTTACCAACAAAACTGTATGAATGCTGATAATGATGTGCAAAGATCGCACACTCGGTATGGCTGCTAAAATAAAATAGGTAAACGGGCCCTTTTTAACGATGAACGGGCCGAACCTTTCGTCACCAACGAATCATTGTTTTACAACGCTGGCCGACTCAGAATAACCTTGACCCATCACGTTAACAATATAGATACCCACCGGCAGATGATCAAGGGAGAGGTCCATACTCTGTGAATCGATCATATTCCGGCGCAATACTTCTGTCCCCATCATGTTGAATACCCTGACCAGGAGATGCGAAGGTGTTTTTTCGGTCTTCAGTTCCAGTACAAATTTCCCGCTTGACGGGTTGGGATATATCCTGAATTGCTTATCAGGTCTTTCGATTTCCCGGATCGCAAGCGGATTCTGCTGGCTGTTGATTGGCTGAACACAATAAATGCCGTTAGTCGCAATGTATCCATGGAGGTATCCCTGTGCAAGAACAGTGGTACCTGGTAAGAGGCTGATTTTTGATCCGGCAACAAAAATCACACTTCCGCCGGGTTGAACGATAAATGTGGCCCCACTTCCGGCAACATTTATCACCTGAGTCGCACTGTAGCAGGGATTCTGGCCACTCCCAATAACATATCCGGGGAGATCAACACGGGCCGGATTTTGAGCAATAACAGCCTGATAAGGACCAATTGATGCTGACTCACCAACCTGGCCAGGGTATCCATACGCGGTTAAATCATATTTGGCCGAAACAAAGTAATTGTATGTACCCATCGGCAAAAAGGCATCCTCGAATGTAGTTGCATCAGGATCATTATTATAATGATAAAATGCACCATTGCGATAGACGTTATACCCAACCAAACCCTGTGGCGGTTGTCCGGCATGACCTTCGATGATAAATGGCATCCCCTGAGGATTACCGTTATCATATACATCTTGCCATGCCCCAAGGGTAAATTGCTTTGCGTTCCCTGTAACAGGAACACCAGTTATCGTGACCGGCGGCACCCAGGGTCCGGTATATGTTGCCGAGCCTGAAAATTGACACTCTACCCAGTAAGCTCCTGGAGCTAAATGGAGTCCGGAAATTACAGCCTCAACTTTCATAATCGGACGGTCTGAATTGCCTCCTACAAGATCAGTCCGATAGATGTTTGTCCAGGACGTTGCTGTCATTCTGTTAGAAACCATATCTCCCCAAACTACTGATCCGCCTCCTGCAGGATCCCCGTTATAGATACGGAAAAATAAACCAGTGATAGTTGATGCTGTCGAAGATCCTGACTGATAAACATAAAATGTAAACTTATTTGGGTTCCATCCGCTGCCGGAAGGTACAGTAAAGTCATCGGCCAGGCTGTTTCCTGCGGTTTGTTGTGCCCCAAATCCGTAAGTAATTAACGGGGAAAACAAAACACTTTCATCTGCCCCTGAAGCCCCGGTTCCCACACTATTTACCAGAGGTCCGTTATTAAAAAGGACTGCAGCTACTGCGTCAAACTGAGGGTTTAAATTTGTCTGGACCGGAGGAATGGTTGCCGGCCCTGAAAAATTGGCCTTCTCCTGTGCAGGCTGAACATTGCTAACCGGGACATATCCCTGGTTAATGATGGGGGCAGCAGTGATATCAACAGGCCTGTTCCAGCCAAGCTGGACAGTATTCAAAGTCAGGGTTCCAGTCAGGTTTGTTGGGGGAATCAGTCCCGACTGTGTGACAGTTACGTTTGCGGGAGGATTTCCGGCGATTGTTACAGTAATGGTAGCTATTCTCGACGTATTTCCAATGTTGGTTGTGCAGGTAGCAGTTAATGTTCCTGACCCGACTCCGGAAGTTGTAACCGAACACCAGGGCTGATTACTAACAGCAGTCCAGGGAACTGCAGTCGCAACATCAAAAGTGGTAGCGCATGGCATTGGTCCTACTTCTCGTTGCGACGGGGTAACTGAAAGTGCAGGAATAATTGTTCCGGAGATCGTAACATCATCAATCGCCCAGTACCACCCGTAAGAACCGGTATAATTCCATTTGAACCTGACCTGGCTCTGTCCTGCAACCGCCGGAATTGACTGCGAAAAAGTAGCCGGATTGGTGGTAGAGGCATTAAAAACCTGTATTGGCGTCCAGGTTGAACCGTTATTGATACTATAGGACACGGTGCCTGTCTCTCCTGAATAATATCTGAAAAAATGATAAAACTGGAGGTTAACAACAGCATAGGAGGATAGGTCAAATGCCGGACTGATCAAATCAACATTCTGGGATGATGCACTTCCATAATCATCGCTGTTTAAATATGCATAATTTCCGGTAAGATTTGGATTTGAGGTAGAATAATCCGTGATAGTTCCGAATTGCCAGATTTGGCCATTGCCCTGGTGATCGACCTGTGACCAGCAGTTAGGAATGCTAGTCCCCGAAAATGGTTCGGCATATGGCAAGGTAAAAATGCCACACAATGTCTGAAATTGTACCTCATTTCCATAGAAAGTCCCAAATCCGTTGGTGGCATAGGCCCTTAAGAAATAGACCTGATTCGGTACAAGCCCGGTAAGTGCACTGGTGAAGGATCCTGCTCCGGTCCCATCTGCAGTATGGTTGTCTGAGATTGTCGGGGATGGCAAGATACTCCAGCAAACGCCCCTTGCAATGACCGCTGATCCTCCTTCGGAGGTTACTTGACCGCCGCAGGTTGCAGAATAAGGTGCAATGGCAGTAACCGGATTGGTTGAAACGATGGCAGCGCCTGGAATGAATGTCACATCGGTGCCATAAGTAATACCTGAGGTATTTTGTGCCACCAGCCTGTTATGGTATGTTGTCCCTGCGGTAAGGCTTGTAATATTGGCCGCAACTGTAACAGCGGCACTCCCCGACCCTGCAGCAGTAATTGGTGTGGAGTTGCCATAAGTAATTGTAGGGCCCCATTCAAAATGATAATCGGTGGGCAATCCGTTTGGATTTACAATTCCATTTAGCGTTGCCGAAGTGTTTGTCACAGTTGTTACCGGTAATGTGGTAACAGTCGGATCATTCTTAATCAAAAAGGAGGCAATCCGGGATTGCCAGCTTGCAGCGCCAGTGGTTTGAATATATTCAGTGGTGTACCAGAATGTAGCATCATCGGTTGGATCCACCGACATCATGGAATAATCACCCCACCTCGCCGCCGTCCCTGTTTGTGAACCTGAGCCGTTAATCACGGTTTGCTCGGGAATAGTCATCTCTCCAAGTGGATCGGTCGCCCTCCTGCCGGTATAGCGTATCCCTGGATATACGGTGCTGCTTGAGACAGAATAGCCGAGGCCAATATGTCCTCCGGCATTCATGGCAATACTGCCAACCCATCGGTGATCGTTATCAGGAGCGAAGGTTCCCTGCTGGTATACGGTCCAACCCGCACCGGTATTGCGCAACTCGTACCATCTGATTCCTGCATGGCCCGAGTTATCCACATCAACTGTATGATTTGTAACCATTGATCTGTGGGTCGAAAAATTCCTGTACTGCAACCTGAACATTAAACGGTCAGCTAATGATTCCAACTTAACTGCCGTACCAGGCTGGGGAATGCACCTGTCTCTCGTTGCCGTGCAAATAGTTGATTTGAATGGAGCAACAACCAGTGTATGTGCCAGTGCAAAAGTTGAATTGGCAGGAGTTATCCAGTCAACATGAAACTCCCATATTTTGAGATAATCCTGTGTTGCTGAACTCCAGTCGTCGATGTAGGTAAAATAATTGGGTTCATCTGGTAATGGGGTTATCGTTCCATCCCAATCGGATGGCAGCATACTCCAGGGATTATTTGTGGTGGTCCCCAGATCGCGGCGAATGAAGCCTGCAGTTGGGTCGCCCGTCAGCATTTTTGCCCGTTCCAATGCACATGCACTCGTACCACTCCATGAAGAGGCACCGGTAAATGTATTGACTGAAAAGTAATATGCATCTGGCCAAATCCCGAATTTCGGATAATCGGGCATTTCGTTTCCAAATTGATAAACATACCTGTACCAGGCACCGGTAGGATCCGATGTTACGGACACCGCCACCAGCTCGGCATAATTCCCGTCAGGTAAAGAAAACTGTGAAATTATCCACCTGTTGGCGGCCTGATCATAAAGTACCACCGGGTCGCCATCATCGGTCCCGTTCCAGGGTGACGGTATGCCGTTCCATATCGTGTGGAGGTCTGCCGGGCCAAATAATACCGTACCAGTCTTTGAATAAACCGCAAATGTTGAATTAACCACCTGGACATATTTATCCGGCCCCACATCCCCCTGCGTATCAGGAGGATAAAAACCGGAGATATTGTCCATCGCTTCAAAATTCACTATTGGATTAAAATTCTGGGGCGAATGAAGCGCTGATTGTTTCTGCCAAACCGGATCTTCCTGGAGCAGGAAATCATTTGATTTAAATTTGGTAAATTCTTTTCTGCCAATTTTATTGGGGATGCTCCACAGTTCCGTCCTTTTCTTCACCGGTTTAATCAGCTTCATGTCACGCAAGGGAGGAGAAACATCAAAATAGACAGCCTGCCTAACCTCAATAGGGGGGTTAACCTGTCCCTGTGACTTAACACAAGTCAGTAGCGTGCAAAAAATTAAAGAAACAACCGCAATTGCTTTCATGACATTGAGATTTGAATGATCCAACTCTTTAAAGAAGAAAATTGTTTTAAAAAATGGGCACCAAGATACCAAATAATAAGGCTCTTGTCAAGTCATGACCAGGACAGAATTCAGAAGGAAATCATTATGATAAATATATTACATCCTGGCAGGATTGCGAACGCAATCGTATTTAGATGCAGTTAGACTGAGCTTCAGTACGCCCACTTTACCCAGATCGATCCCCAGGTAAAGCCGCCGCCAAAGGCCGCGAGGATGATGTTATCGCCTTTTTTGAGCTTGTCTTCCCACTCCCAGAGGCACAGCGGGATGGTGGCATCGGTTGTGTTGCCGTACCGGTCGATGTTGATCATCACCTTTTCCTTACCAATTCCCATGCGCCTGGCTGTGGCATCAATGATCCGCAGGTTGGCCTGGTGAGGAACCAGGAAAGCAACATCGTCGGCGGTTAGGTTATTTCTTTCCATGATTTCCGCCGAAATATCCGCCATCCGGGTGACAGCAAATTTGAAAACGGGTTGACCTTCCTGGTAAATGAAATGTTCCTTGGCGTCTACCGTTTCGTGTGAAGGAGGCCTGACCGATCCGCCAGCCTTCATATGGAGGTGAATCCGGCCCGATCCATCGGTTCCTGCCATCGAATCCATAATTCCAACATCTTCGGTGGTGGGTTCAAGCAACAGTGCACCAGCGCCATCACCAAATAAAACACAGGTTTCACGCGCTGTATAATCCGTAATGGATGACATTTTATCGGCTCCCACCACAATCACCTTTTTGTACATGCCCGTTTCCACATATTTGGAAGCAGTGATGAGGGTAAAAAGCAAACCTGAGCAGGCTGCATTGATGTCGAAGCTGAAGGCGTTCTTTAAACCGGCTTTATCGCTGATAATATTTGCTGTAGCCGGAAAAGTCATATCCGGTGTAACTGTGGCACATATAAGCAGTTCAATTTCCTCAGGCTTCGTGCCGGTCTTTTCCAGCAATCCTTTCACTGCTTCAGCTCCCATGTCGGATGTTCCAAGTCCTTCGCCTTTAAGAATATGACGTTCCCGGATCCCGGTGCGGGTCATGATCCACTCATCGGTGGTTTCAACCATGGATTCCAGTTCCTTATTGGTCAATATATAAGGAGGAACCCATCCATGGATTCCAGAAATCTTCGCTCTGAGCTTTGACATGATTTTTATATATTGTTAAGAGAATACTGTTCGAGGGCGTGCTTTATCTTTTGAGAAAGTTTGGCTTCGTGAACCTCTTTCGCCATGAAGATCATTTTGCGGATGGCGTTGGCATTGGAAATGCCATGACCCACGATAACGGTCGAGTTCACCCCGAGTACCGGTGATCCTCCGTAGGTTTCATAATTGAACCGGTCGAGATAAGCATCCTTTATACCCCTTTTGGCCAGTACCCGATACATGGCTTCAACCTGTTTGAGCACGATGTTTCCTACAAAACCGTCACAAACAATTACATCGACGTTGTCGCGGAACAGTTCACGTCCCTCAACATTGCCCACAAAATGAAAATCCTTGGAATCTTTCATCAGTTGGAAGGCTGATTGTGTGGTCAGACTGCCCTTTTTTTCTTCAGAACCGATATTCAGCAGTCCTACCCGTGGTTTTCTCACATGAAATACATGCTCAGCAAATAGGGAGCCCAGGATGCCAAACTGATACATCACATCCGGCTTGGCATCGGGATTTGTTCCGACATCAATTAATACCGAAGAACCGCCATTCTCTTTTGGAATATAAGCAGGGGTACTGGGCCTGATTATTCCCTGGATGGTGTTGACGCTATAAATTGATCCAACCATCATTGCACCACTGCTACCTGCACTGGCAAATGCATGAATCTCCTTATGTTTCAACATTTTAAAACCAACTGAAATGCTGGAATTAGGTTTGTTCAGCAACGCTTTCGTAGGCTGCTCATCCATTTCAATCAGGTCGGGAGCATCAACGATCTCAAACTTATCGGCGTGCACATTCTCTTCCTTCAGAAAGGTTAAAATGAGTTCTCTGTCACCGATCAAGACTATTTGATCCGTATCAGGGAGTTCATTTTGAGCCAAGATAGCACCATGTATCGTAGCTTTCGGAGCAAAATCGCCTCCTAAAACATCCAGACCGATTTTCATTGGCAGAAAATTAGGTAAAAAAAACTATTCCGCAGAGGCCTTCACAACGGCTTGTTTTCCACGATAATATCCGCATTCAGGGCAAACTCTGTGGTACAAAACCGGGGCGCCGCAGTTTGAACAAACGATGGTTGTGCGTGCAACGGCTTTATCATGGGTCCTTCTCTTGTCCCTGCGGGTGGTCGAAATTTTATGTTTCGGATGTGGCATAATACAAATTATTTATGATTTACAATTTACGATTTACGATTTTTTTTCAGCTGGGCCAAGGCTTCCCACCTAGGATCAGGTATATGGCTTTCCCTTAGTTCCTGCAACTTCTTAATTATCTCAGGATCACATTGACTGTTCCCCTCTTTATCCTCGGGATGCACTCTTCGGATAGGCAACAACAGATGGATATACTCATAAATAAAAGGAGCCAGATCGAATTGGTGTGCTGTGTCAGGAATTACCTGCACATCCTCACTCTCTTCGTAATAATGGTCGCCGAGCTTAATAATGAGCCGCTCATTGCCTTTTATCTCCTGATCCATCTGTTCATTGCAGCGATCGCAGGTCACCCTGACCTTGCCTTCAATCGCAAGGTGAAGATCCATCATGCGCTCTTCCCTGGCCATCGTAACAACGACCAATACCTTTCCTCCTGTGATCTCTGCATCTTTAACCTGTTCAAAGAACGTATCGCCGATCTTAAAATCGAATATGTGCGTTCCCGGATTCAATCCTGTGAACGCAATTTGATATTGGTCCGGGTGATTCACGTTTCCCCTCAAAAAGTCTGCAAAATTAAAAATTAATTTGATGAATACCAAATACCTAATTCCTTCTATCTTTGTGCTAATCTTTGAAACCCTAAACATGATGTGCTTATGATCAACCAATTGATAACAAAAATGCTCCCGTTAATGCCTAAAAAACTGGTATGGATATTTTCACGTAAATATATAGCGGGTGAGACAATGGATGATGCAATCCGGGTTTGCCGTGCTTTGAATGCCCATAAAGTAAAAATCACCATCGACCTCCTGGGAGAATTTATCACCCGGCTCGACGAGGCTGCGGCGAATAAGAACGCCTACCTTGATATTATCGAACGGGTTGAAAAAGAAAAGATTGACGGTAACTATTCGCTGAAACCAACCAGTTTCGGTTTGCTGATCGATCGTGAAGTGTGTTACCGGAACATCCGCGAGATTGTTGCAAAATCAGCATCTTATGGAAATTTTGTCAGGATTGACATGGAAGATTCGCAATGTGTCGACCTGGAAATCGACCTATTCAGAAAGCTCCATAAGGAATTTCCCAAAAATGTAGGTTTGGTATTGCAAGCCTACATGAGGCGTACACTGCAGGATATCAAAGATATGCACGATCTGCATGATGCCGCTGCCCCTTTGAATTTCCGTTTGTGTAAAGGAATTTACGTGGAGCCCGAAGCCATCGCTTTTAAAAAATACCAGGAAATCAACGATCACTACCTCGAAGACCTGGAGTATATGTTTCAGCAAGGATTGTATCCAGGCATTGCCACCCATGATAAACCACTGGTGGAGGGCGCCTACAAACTAATTGAAAAATACAATGTTCCAAAGAACATGTACGAATTTCAGATGCTTTATGGCGTTACGCCCGACCTGAGACAATCGATTGTTGACAAAGGCCACAACATGCGGGTTTATGTTCCCTTTGGAAAAGAATGGTTTGGCTACTCAACACGCCGCCTGAAGGAAAACCCCAAGATGGCGACGCATATTATCAAGGCGTTGTTCATCAGGGGCTGATCACAGCACATTATTTTATTTGAACGCCTTCTCCAACATCCCGTCCCCGCTGAGTTTCAGCCGGTCGAAATATTCCGGTGTGGGTTTCCCGGTGAGTTTATCAACATACATCTTGGCAAGATACTGGCCCAGCATAAATCCCTGACCGCGCAAGCCGAGGAATAGTCCGAGCTCAGGATCTATGATCATGCGGGGTTCAACATAATAACCCGCCCACACTGCCTGGAACCCGACTGAAGAGAGTTCAGGGATCCAGTTTGTGAAG
>Ga0074195_1002216_pt1 | contig 22757 bp, 10 predicted proteins | sample EPASupsiteHSE623_FD_64525 | JGI IMG/M metagenome (GOLD analysis project Ga0074195, IMG submission 64525) | Bioremediated contaminated groundwater from EPA Superfund site, New Mexico - Sample HSE6-23 | ecosystem: Environmental > Aquatic > Deep subsurface > Groundwater > Contaminated ...
CGTATAAAATTCAGAAAGGCTTCCTTCCCAACGAAATGGCCAAGATACAGACCATAAGCAATAAAAATGAAAAGAATCGCACTTATCCCAATTTCTATTCCTGAAATTAATCTCTTTTTATTCATCCCATAAAAGTTGAAGCTCGTCTTAAAAAAATATTCAATTGAGGGATCAAAGTAATGAATTAATTTTCATTTGTCACCCGCATTTATCTGAATAAGTTAATCTGAAGGGGGCCTGGCTTATTATCTGATTTACATTTACCAATACCCGTATCTGGGATTCAAGCATACCCGAAATCATACCAATATCCTCAATATATCAACAGATTAGCATTCATTTTCGTTGATTTCAAGAAGAGGTTCAAGTCATATTCCTTTTTTATATTTTTATTACATTGTTTGAATATGGAAATTGCCGGACGGAAATTTCCAGAAGGTTTTTCCATTATCACCTTTAACTCGTGTAAATTTATTTTCATCCAAAGGTTTTCCGTTAACCTGAACATTTTTCCCATTGGGCAAGGTGACAAGACCTGAAGAGTTTGCCGGAATGCTGATCTGCCAGTTAAATTGATCAGCCTCTTTTTTCCAACTGCTGGCTACCGTGCCGTATGGCGATTCGATGCTGGCATTCGCCCATGACAAACAGGATGTAAATAAAGGATCAAACCGGATCACTTTAAATCCATAACCGGAAGGGTCGGGACGAATACCCGCGATATCTTCAAAAAAACAAACATCATAACCTGCCTGCATGGGATGGCTATGAGAAACATTCCCGGCCGCCTCTTGACTTAGCTCATTGACAGGCAATACTTCCCAAAGGGAGGTGGCATTGGCAGAGCTCCACATCCAGTTAAAGCTGTTCCCCCCCTTTTTGGTAAACATGCTCCATGCATCCTGACTGTTGCCATAACGGGCAAGCATACTCCCGATACGGCCAAGGCCAAAAATGCCGCAATGCATAAAACCGTTATGCTTTTCATTCATGTTGCGAACGATCGATTCAGCCACTGCCTGATCATCACCTTCAGGTACAAAGCCAAAATCCAATGCCATGGCATCAGCTGTTTGGCTTCCAAAAGTTTTTTTCCGGGCATCGTACAAGTTGTCCACTAATTCCCGGGCAATTGATTGTTTTTCCAAAGCATACATTTCGGCATCGCCATCTTTCGCAAGAATCCGGGCAACCTGCTCCATAATGCTCACATCCAGATAGTGAAAAGCCGTGGAAGTAAACTCGACAGGAATATCAATGGTTTCATTTCCAGCGGGGGGACACCAGTCACCAAGTCCCTGGTAAATAATATGTCTGGTCTGTTTCCCATATTTGTTGGTTCGGGCAGTGTCCCGGGCCAGCGACGACACATAATCTGTCCATTGCTGCATATCCGGGTAATAATCGGCGAGCACCTGCTTATTGCCATAATAAACATACAACCACCAGGGGATCTGCACCAGCGCTGTTCCCCAATCAGGAGAGGCAACGCCGCACAGCCGTTTGCCGGGAGCAATCATATACGGCAAGCCTGCCGGCTTTTCTGTAAAATAAAAGGTATTATTATAGCGCTCATGGAAAAGCGTGTTTCCTTCCTCCACACTGGCTCCTGACCGGATATCCCCGAGATATTTTGTCCAGAAATTATTCATTTGCAGATTAAGGTTGGCCATTTTCATATACGCATGTGTATCGCCCAGCCACCCGCATTTTTCACGGTCAGGACAATCGGTCGGAATACCGTGAAGATTGCTCAAAACGGTGCGCATAGCCATCTCATGAAGCTTGTTAATTTGAGGGTCGGCGCATTCAAACGTGCCGGTATTGGCCAGATCGCTGTGCACCACCAGCAGACTCAGCGTTGACAGGTCGGGCTTGCCCGCCATTCCGGAGAGTTCGGCATAGCGGAATCCATGGTAGGTGAATCGTGGTTCCCATTTTTCAATGCCTTCTCCCTTGCAGATGTATTCATCTGCAAATATTTTTCCATGATGAATCCATCCCAGTGTCGAGAAATCGAGGCTTCCATCGGTTTTTTTTTCCTCAGCGATACGGATGGAAAGATGCGTTCCTGCAGGTTGCTGTATATTTAAATGGGGAATGCCGGCCAGGTTGACTCCAAAATCAAAGATCCAGTTTCCGGAAGGATCCTGCCACATTTCGACAGCCTTCAGTAACTGTTTCGTCCGGATAGGTTCCATGAGCTGCGGAACCAGACGCGGCGGAATGCCCGTCTGTGCCCGAACAGCATTGTTCCAATCCGGGCAAGGTGTTTCAGCCAGGCTCCAGCCTCTTATTTCCTGACGGGCATCGTAGCGTTCACCCAGGTAAATATTCGTCCTGATCACCGGTCCTTCCTTCCAGTTCCAGCTTTCGTCACTGCCCAAAACACGACGCGAGCCATCGCTGTAATTTACGACCAACTGAAGACGAAACAGAGGATTACCATAACTAAAAGGAGCCCCCTGCCATGCAGCGCCTTGCGAAAACCAACCATTTCCCAACATAACGCCAAGGCAATTATCGCCTTTCATTAAACGATCGGTTATATCGAATGTGCTGTATAAGGCATACTGTTCGTAGTTGGTTTGCGCCGGATCGAGGAAACGGGTGGAATCCACTTTTTGCCCGTTCAGATAAAGTTCACTAGCCCCTAATCCGCAAAGAAAAACCGTTGCTTTAACCGGAACAGCTGCCTCCTTCGTCAGGTTAAATACTTTCCTGAAATAAGGCAGTGCACTTTCTTTCCCGGCATTATAGGTTATCCATTTGGCCGTCCACGACTGCTCATTCAACAGACCTGTAGAAAAATAAGCCGGTTCGCTCCAGGGACTCATCTTTCCTGAATTATCCCATATCCGCACACGCCAGTAATAGCCCGTTGCCTCTGAAAAATTCGCTCCTTCAGGTTCAATATTGAATTGTTCTTCCGACTTCCGCTTACCCGATTTCCAAATATCAGCTTTTCCATTCACCAGCAATTCTTTTGCACCGGCAATCTCTACTTCCCAGGCCTTTTGCGAAACCCCTTCTTTGGTGGTTTTTGTTTTCCAACCCAGCAACGGGGAATCAATACCTTCCGGATTGGGCATATCACAACAGCGAAGGTCGTTCACCATCAGACTTTTATCCTTACAGCTACTCAAAAGCAAAGTAAGAATCAGGAAGACTGAACCCGAAAGGGAAAGTTTATGAGTTTTCATTTTTCCACAGTATAAATGTAATTAAACCGGGCACCGGGTGCCGTATCGCCGTTAACATACCAATCAAGTGGATCATCGTCAACCTGCATGTTGTCGGACCACTTGAATTCCAGATCCGGCGAATGATTACTCAGCCCAAGGTTCTTCAATGGGACAGCGATCATCAGCTTTTTACCATCCACGAAAAAATCGACCGACAGAACATCGGCCCATTTCCCGTCCTGATACTTTTGCAGTTTGTTTCCACCTGCTACCCTAAAATCGTAGCCTGTCCAACCGGTTTTCGCATTGCGGTCGAGGTCAAGGTAGAGCCGCATCCAGGTGCTTCCTGTGTTTTCGGTAATGTTTTCAACGGTTTCAGCATAAAAAAACAGGTTAGCCTGATCGCGGGCAACTTTCATCAAATGGAAATCGTTTCGTCCGGTGGTATTGGTATAGGTCCTGGCCGGCTTCGATTCGGCACCAGGATGATTGCGGGCCTGAGTATCGCCTGTATAATCGGAGTAAACCGGCAAAATATCGTCCCAATCGCTAAAGGTTTTTATGGTCTTTGCCGCACTCGCTTTCGGATTGGCTGCAATGCCCTTATAGCGGCGGATATTGCTGACCATCTGCATGTAATAATTGTCTTTCAACCCGGCGGTAAGTGCTGGTTCGGCATCACGGCTATACTCCGGACTGGCCTGGTCGCAAAACCACGAATGCTCAGGATTGCCGTCTTTGCTGTCCCAGCGCCCGGCGACCCATTCATTCCATCCGGTAATAAAAATGAATGGGACATCCTGTTGTAAAGCAAAGTCCCATTGCTCCTGAAAATTATATCCGTAGAAAATATCGGTTGCCGGATTTCCATGAGACCCATCGCGATAACTTCTTCCCCAGTTATCCATATTCCCATAGAAAGCTGACCCTCCCATCCCTGCTGTCGGATTCGGATGCTGGCAAACGGAAACATTGACAATTTCCCTTTCGCCGCGTTGGTTAAGGAAAACATGTTGCGGACGGGTAAATGAGATCCATGGCCATCCATTCATCTTTTCAGGTTCATTGGGCCACTGCGATTCGCGAAAAGTGAAAAACGACTGATAGCTCTTTCCTGCAGCTTCTTTCGAAATCCCGATAATTAAAGGTTTTCCGTCGAGATAATACCAGCATTTGGAATGATAATAGGGAGCTCCGGGCTTATAGTAATTGTCATACACTTTTTGCATCGTTTCGCCCGACCGGGTATTGGTGTAATAAACAATCTTAGGCGGATTTTTGCCCTGTTTGCGAATCGCATCCATGGACTTCATCAATGCTTCCGACTGTGCAGGATAAATCAGCGTATTCGTTGCATCAATCACCACGAAATCAACACCTGCATCCGTCAGCAGTTGCATGCTCCGAAGATGAACCCAGTAGTCGTCGCCACGGTAGTAAGCGTAAACAGGCTTTCCCCAGAAATACATCCCGACCGGACCGCCGGGATGATAAACCGGTAAACCCCAGTAAGGACTATCATAGTCTTCCAGCACTTCAGGATGATTAGCCACAATCTCGCTCAGGTCCCAGTAATTCTCAGCCGTTCCGTCTCCCTGCCACAAAAAATAAAAAATACCCACCTGACGATTGCTTTTGGGACCACCCACATTCCTGTTTAAAGGCAAAGTCCGCCCCAGATCGTCGGTCCCGGCCAAAGGTTGGTCGACCGAAACATCCGGAGAAAGAATAATCGTCTCCTTTTCTTCAGATTGTGAATCCCTGCACCCGGCAAGAGAAACACAAGAGAAAAGAGCAATCCGTAAAAATATAAGCCGTTTTTCCATCGTTGTTTATTTTTCTGTTTATTCAAATACATCTGTAGTTAAAGCGCCGGTTTGGGTCGGTATCACCATCGGCCCGGAAAGAGACCGGATCTTTCAGCTTAGTATGAAACACTTGAAATGGTCACCGGCCCGAATAATCCGGATGGTTGCAACGGGCTGTCTGCCCTGTATGGGTTGACAGGACACCAGGTTTGACGTTGATCTTCCGGTAGTTTCTGGTCTCCAATCAACCGGTTTATCCAGGTATTGACGACTTCAACCTTCAGTTCGTTATTTCCTGATTTGACCGCTTTCGTAATATTGAGCTGGTAAGGTTCCGTCCAGACCCCACCAACGTAAGTCCCGTTTACCGAAACTTTGGCCATCGCAGTAAGACTGCCCAGATTGATTAGTACCTGTTTTCCCTCCGGCAATTGATCCAACTGAAATTTGCCTTCATAAACAGCTGTTCCTGAATAATATTTGATCCTCTCATCCGCCGAAGTGGTCCAATCCTGAAGGGTATCGAAAATTACCGGTTGTTCCGGTCCCCTTTGAGATGCATTGAATTTGACAGTCCAGGGGCCTTTCATATCTGCCAGAAGAGACGGCTCCGGATAATTGGCCTCCACCCCACTGACCGAAACTCCTCCAGCCTGTTTGCGGAAAACTACGAACACACTTTCGTACGGCGCCAGTTTCAACGGAACGGCAGTTGTATTTTCATATTGTTCATATGCCGGAAGTCTGCGGATTGATCCGGTCGTTGATTCCCAAAGCTCGGGCTGAAGACCTTTTACCCGGTATTCAGGAGTGACCAGTTTTGTCTCATTGGTTTGATTGCTCACAAAATAGATTTCTGCATTTTTCATTGTCCGGTGTCCGTAATGAATGCTTCGATCTTCCGGCAATTTACAGTCGGGAATACAGTTGATCAATGAAAATGCATCTTTCATGCTCAGGCCATCCATGATCATCCCCTTTCCGAATTTGCGTGATTTCACAGTCACTCCGTCAACATTGCCCCATAGTTCGGACGCCAGTTTTTGTACCTGCTGATCAGCTTCCGGTTGGTTTTGCCGGCTAGGTGAACGCTTGGGCGCAGGGCCAAGAACGACAGCTCCGTCATGAACCAATTGCTTAATCTTAAACAGCAATTCAGGACGCATGGTTTCCAATTTCGGCAGTACCAAAATCCGGTAACGTGTTCCATGGGGCAAGGTGATCAAACCGTCTTTTACGGTCATGTATCTTTTGGTCACTTCGGCATTCATGTAATCAAATTGGTAGCCAACCGGAAGTGCCGGATCGGTGATCCCTGTCATTTTGGGCGTATCTTCACCAATAAAATAAGCAACATCGGCTACATTCAGCCCCTGTTGAAGCATAAAATTGGTTCGTTTCATGTAAGCGATATAAACATCCAGTTGCGAAAACCACGTATTTTTCCGGTTAAATTCGTTACCGAACCAGGCATTCACCCCCGGATTTTTGTCTTCATAAGGTTGTGAGATATACACAGATAAAAGCGTATTATTGATCCCTTCAGCAAAAAAGCGGTCGCTCCGTTGCTTGAGCATGGCCGGATAGCGGCTGAAAGCATATCCCCCGCAGGTATTCGATTCGGACGAAATCTTCGTTTTTCCGTAAATATGTCCACAAGAAGTAGCTGCCCGGTTTTCGATATTCCCAAGGTCACCCTCGCTCCAAAACTCTCCCCCAATCTCATCCGACTGTCCTCCATACATCAAAAATTCGCCCGGAAATCCCCAGTGTCCGTAGCATTCAAGCCAGGTATGTAAACCATGTTTATGGCTGATATCTCTCAATCCTCCCACATAGTCGTAAGCTACTTTATCGGCCACCATGCGGCGCATGTCCCATAAAAAGCGGTCGGATGCCTGTTCACTATTTACAACCAGCCCTTTATACACAGGGAGATAAGGAACCGGATCATAACCATATCGTTGCTTAAATTCATCCAGGAAACCATCGGTAAAATTCTGCCCTCCGGTTTCATAACTATCCTGAACAACAATTTTAAAAGTTTTTCGGTCGGCTTCAGGAATCCGTTTCAGGATCTCGCCCATGTGCCCGTCGAAATGCATAGCCACATGTTTTTTACTCATCTTATCCACCTCGTAACCAGTGGCCTCTGGAGATGCCGGGGCATTTGTAGTACCTGTAGGGGTCATTCCGGTACGGAGAATTACCCATTCTCCTTCAGGAACATCCCAGGTAAGGATGCCATCGGCTGACAAGTTTTGTGAAATGTCGATGACCTTTGAGGCGTCAATCACGGTCGACTGATCATCAGGTTCGGGCTGTTTCGGCCACTGATAATCATACCAGTAAGGTAGCGGAGTCGGGTGCATCTTGGCCAGGGTCTTTTCACTGTAACGTTCAACACGAGGTGCTGCAGCCAAAATAACCTCGGCAAGACCACTGTTGGGATTGGTATTTTTAACAGACAACCGGAAACTGGTTGCTGTGATTGCCGGGAATGATACCATAACCGGAGCATATGGCTCAAAACCAGCGTTCAGCGCCGGATTGGAACGATTGATCTGAAACTCGGAAATCGTACGTAGTGATCCGTCAGCATCTTTTACCTGAAGAAGCGCGGAAGTATTCAATGGCTGTTCGGTCAGACAGACCGAAAGACTGCGCGCGGTAAACGGCACTTTGGCATCCAGATCAACTACAAATTCATTTCCTGCCGGGAAACTGATGCCGGTTTTGTTATCGCCATCGGTAATCTTTGCCAAATCTGCAACACGTGGCATAGAAGTGACCTTTCCATTTTGGTTATTCAGAACAAGTTGGTCGTCTGTGGGTGCCGGATAAGCGATTACCTTAACATCCTGAAAAATGTCAACCGGCTTGTTCAGCTTCTGCGAAAACTTTTGCGGGCCTTTGACACGAAGCTCAGAAGTGGTAAGATAACGCATAGCTGCATCGGCCCCAACCCATGGTCCGCCCGATTGGCTCCATCCCGGCGAATTGAAAATCCCTATTTTGATGTTCAGTTCGGTAGCTGTTTTCAGCGCTGTATGAAGAATATTCCACCACTCTTCACTGAACATTTTCACTTTCCCATAGGGAATATCCGAAAGGCCAATGTTCCCGATAAACGCCCGGTCGATCCCAGCCTTCTTCATCGAATGAAGGTCCTTTACGACACCCTCTTTCGAGATATTGTCGGAGATCCAGTACCAGAAAACGCTGGTCTGTATCGAATCAGGAGGAGTGACAAAACCAGATTCCAGTGCCGCGCCGGTTATTTTTCCCTTGTCTGCTTCACATGCAGCAAAAAACAGTACAGAAAAAAGGCAAATCATCAGTCCCGCAATTTTCTTCATAACTGGCTGTTTTATTGGTTTAAATTATATCATTATCAATTAATTCAGGAGTTGACTGGTTCCCCGAATCGAGTCCAATCAGCTCACCTGAACCTTCTACAATGACCCGGGGGGGATGTGTCAGCAAATGCGTGCATGCTATAAAAAACTGTAAAAAGAAACAGGATAATCCTTTTCATTCCAGCGCTTAATTTTTGATTATTTAATTCAAATCCGATTGAAATGTGTAAATTCCTGATTTCACCTTGAAAACAGCTTTCCCGTTTTCCATTCCGGAAAACGCTACGCCAACCGCTTTGGATGCAGAAATTCCGGATTCAGTAACTTCAGAACCCAATTTTGCCGGAACATAGACCGTGGCTGTTGTATTTACCGGAATGGAAACATTCATTGTCAACTTTCCGTTTTCACGTTTCCAGTTACTTTCAATTCGCCCGTACATGGAGTCATGATAAGAGTTTACAAAATTCAAATCTCCAACAAAAGAAGGATTGATAATGAAATGTTTAAATCCCGGAGCTGCATAATCAGTTTGTATTCCCGCCAGAAATTTATAAAAGTAGGCGCTGATCAGGCAAAAAGGCGTGTGGTTGCGGGAATCGTAACCGTCCCAGCTTTCCCACATGGAGTTTGCACCTTGCTCAACCATATACCCCCAACCGGGGTAGCTTTTCTGCGTCACAATTTTATAAGCCAGCTCCGGATTTGTTTTCGGCAAATAATTCATTAATGCAGAAGTGCCTAAAAATCCGGTACTTAAATGGTCACTATCAGCATGGATATCCTCAATGAGGTTTTTCAGAACTATTGCCTTGTCGTCTTCAGCAACAAGTCCGTATTCGAGTGGGACAATATTGGCCGATTGCCGGTAGCCGGTGGGTTTATCGCCATGATAAGTCATTGACTTTTCGTCAAAGAACTCTTTGTTAAAACGGAATGCAATACGTCTGTTCCAATCAATCAGATCATTTGCTTCAGTATGTTTCCCCAGTAATTTACTGATTTCGGAAAGGCGCTTAACCACCAAATAATGAGAAGCGGTTCCATATAACGTTAAACCTTCAGGAGGAGCCATGGTATTATTTCTGACAGTGTCGTTTAACGGCACAATCGGGGCAAGCCAGTCGCCCAATACATCATTGATAATTTCAGTTTTTCCAGGTACTTGCCGAAGCAGGCTACTTTTAACAAAACGATTCATTACCTCATAATTTTTTTCCATGACACGTGTTTCACCATAAAATCCGTATAAGTTCCATGGAATAAATACAATTGCAGCCGGCCAAACCGTTGAGGCATTCATGTCATAATTGGTAGCCGGAGCTACAGTCCCCAATCCTCCGGCTTCACTTTGTGTGCCAGCCAAATCAGTTAACCATTTCGAATAGAACGTGGCCATTTTAAAGTTGTACATCGCGGCCTCTGCCGAAATGTAATTATCGGCAGTCCATCCTTGTTTCTCGCGATGCGGACAATCGGTTGCAATACCATAATAGTTATTCAGCAGGCTGTTGACTGAATTTTGCTGAATCTGATTAATCAGCGGGTTGGAACAAGTAAAATTTCCGGCCACTTCCACATCGGTATGGACCGGAATACCTTCAACCTCATCAATGATTACCCCTTTATCAGCCGTAATCCGGATAAACTGAAATCCTTTATAAGAGAAGTGGCACTCGAATGTCTCCTCACCTTCACCATTCAAAATATATCCGTTTTGCTGCCTGACATTCAAGCATTTATCATAAAACGAAGCATAATTTTTATCTTTGATGGTATATTTAAATCGTGAAGGGGTGAGATTGGAAACCAGCTCTGAATCAGAAGGCATTTCGGTGTATTCAACAAGTACTTTGGCTCCTGAAACACCCCGGACTTGAACCCTGGCCCATCCGGCAATATTCTTACCAATATCATAGACTGTTATACCTTCGCCTTTAGAATATGTTTTCACCGGTAAGATCGGTGTAAAACAGCGTATGGGTGGCATCATCTGTGATTCGAGCCGTGCATTCCACGTCACAACAGAAACATTCTTCCATTCACTGTCATCGAATGATGAAGTTGACCACCCTTTTTGCTCAAGTCGTGCATCGTAAAGTTCCCCGTGGCGCGTATCATCATACACCACAGGGCCGCCCGAAGTTTTCCAGGATTTATCCGTAATAACAGTTTTCTTTGTACCGTCAGAATATTCGATATTCAGCAATACAATAACCTTAGGCTGATCAATCCAGGACGATTTGCTTAAACCCCAGATGTCGTTACAAATGGGATTATACTGTCCTCTGCCCAACATCACTCCGATGACATTATTCCCCTTATTTAATTGGGTAGTTACATCATAGGTCACATAGAAAGAACGCTGGTCAAAATTTGTCCAGGCAGGATCAAGCACATGATCTCCCACTTTTTTGCCATTCAGGAAAGCTTCATAATAACCTAATCCACAAATGTAAAGACTGGCAGATTTTACTTTTTCAGACAACGAAAATTCCTTCCGAAAAAGTGGCGACGGATCATATTTAGGATTAGGCATACCATACAACGTAAAAATGGTACTGTCTTTCCCGGTTAACCAGGGCCATGAGCGATTAGGCCATTCCATGGGCGGAAGATTATTCAGTTCACTATTTTTATGGTTTTTCCATTCTTCCTTCCATTGTTCTTCATCTTTGAAGGAGATCCACCGGGCATTGCACCAATCCGGTCCGGAAAGCAATCCCATCGACCAAAATGACGGTTCGCTCCATTTCGAAGGTTTCCCATCCTTGCTCCATATCCTGACCTTCCAAAAATATTTTTTGGCTGATTGCAGTGGCTTCCCCTGATATTTAACCATAAAAGATTGTTCAGAATCAAGTTTACCGGTATTCCAGATATCACCGTTGTTATTTGCAAGATTTTCAGGAGATGAAGAAACTAAAATCTGAAATGATTTCTGAAAATCGCCTCTTGCAGTCGATTTGATCTCCCAGCTTAATCGTGGAGAAATAACATCAATACCCAATGGATTTTTCAGGTATTCACAGCTCAGGTTCGTTACATGTATTTCTCCGGAAACAGTATCTGTAATGAAAATTGAAAACAGAATACTGAAGAATCTGAAGAAATTAATTGGAATGGAATTTTTAATCATTGGTTCACGATATAAGTACTGAGAAATAATTGATGTCATATTTATGTGTTCTAACAAACTATAAAAGAGTTGATAACGAAAATATTAAATAGGTTCGTGACCTTAGTTGGTTTAACCCGGTCTTCCGAACTTCTTTTGTTTTTAATCTATCCCATACTCATTCTGTTGTCTTTATTAATCTATAAAAATGGCAGAAAGTGAAGCATTGCTTCCCCGAACCTGATTGATCCGAATCCTGACACTCCTGTCGACATTCATGATGATATATTTCCCATTTTCATAGTCACGAACAAGCTTTACCGGCATTAATAAAGCCTTGTTATTCAAGTCGAACACTTCAATGGCAGATCTTCTCGCTTCTCTTTCCCAGTCAACCATGTAAAGAGAAATTTGATAGGGTTGGCTCCTTTTGCAATGGACATCCACGGTCATGGTCTGAAGACAAGGAACCGGGTCCCGGGTTACAATTGCCCCTATTTTTCGATTTTCCTGATTTTCCTGACAGGACATCAATGCACGTGGATCATCAGATGCACCGGATAAGTGTAAATCTCCATTTAGCTGAAAGTCTATTTTTTCGATAAAATCGGGAATCCTTTTAAAATGTACCCTGAGGCTGTCATAGTTGAAAAGAATACATCCCATTTTCCCGTATTTACCTTTCCAATTCCCCTGCGTTACCGGATCTTCTGTTGCAGGTTCAAGGAAATAGTTAAAGGCTTCCTCCTTTTGCTTTGTGATCTTCCTGTCTGACTGAAATTTTATATAGTACTGTCCTGCCGGTAATTCTCCGATGTAAACAAATTCATCATCCTCTTCTTTACAGGTTATTTTTCCCCCGTTTAAAAGAATATTTTGAATTGAGCTACCCGTTTTTGGAATTCCAACTTTTGCCATGGCATCCCCGGGAACAGTAAGTCTCATTTCCCCCTCTTTCTTATTGTATGAAAGCTCGATATTACCTTTTATCGCAGGTACAGTGCCTTTCACCCAATATATACCTGAAGTAAGTTTCGGTTTCACCGTGAAGGTTGCAAATCCGGGAGATGTTGGCCGAATACCCAGCATCTCCTCCGATAACCACCTGGTAATCCCTGCACTCCAGGGATGGCACAAACTGGTATATCCGCACTGGTTATTAACCGGCGCACCATTGGCACCTATCGCTGTATTCCAGGATGGCCTGTACACTTCAAAAAAGGATGTACCTCCATAGCGCAATTGACCGCCCCAGCAGTCATCAATGGTTGTGAGCGCCTCTTCCGTTTTCCCCATGCGGGCCATTGCCTGGATTATAAAAAACTGATTAAACGGCGAATAAGATAATCGCTGTTGTCTGTCGCTGAATGCATTTTTCCAAAATCGTTCCATCTCTGAAGGTTGAAGAACACCTGCATTCACCAGATTAGAAATTGCATGAATACCCAATGTATTATTCCAATCTTCAGATTGACGAAACGTAGACATCTTTTCCTCAACAAATTTTTCATATTTATTCGCCAGATCCTTTTTACCGAGCCAGTTCATCAACCGGCTAAACTCTTTCCAGGCCTGAACAGATAGTGTTCGATACACATACTGCGATTCGATACAGTCAGGGTTTTCAAACCCTGCTCCCAGCCTTTCGTCCCATCCATTGAAGGCCAATCCGGAAGATTGGTCAAAATGGGAATATGCGGTATCCAGTTTTTGGCAGGCATTCGCCAAAAGTTCGTTCAAGGTACGCTGATCTCCCGTATAGTTGCAATAATCGATTAAACTCAACACCCAGTATAGCGGATAGCTTGCGATACTGTTCGACTGTTTGGAAGTATGAAAAAGGTTCTTCCTTACAAAATCGTAATTACCGAATGACACCATTGATGCAGCTTGCGCCGGATAGGCATCACCGGTCCATGAAAAGCGGTCGCTCCGTTCCATCAAAATGGCTCCAAAAAAATCTTTCTGCAGATTTAGCTTTACCGTATAGGCCCCGGTGTACCAAATGCGGGTAAATAGTTTGTTGCTGCATGAAAAACTACCCGCATAATTTGTTGGCTTCACCTGACAAACCAAACGCACATCTTTGATTGTACAAGGATGGGGCAGACTTTTGATATGTATCCAACCGAAACGGACTCCTTCGTATAGCTCACGATTCAATTCCAGCCGGTAGGTCGATCCGTATTTGATTGGCTTCAGTGTCTTTTTAGGGTTTTGCGCTCCGCTGTTCAACACGGCGGATTCATTGTACTCACTGATACTCATTTCAACATCCCCATCAAAATCATCCGAGTCAAACTCCATCCAACCGGCATTTTCCCGGCCAAAATCAAACAGAAGGTTACATTCACCGGAAACCTTGAGCGGTAATTTATTGCTCTTGCCAAACTGCACGTTAACCGGTTGATCTGATGATATCCTTTGAGGATAAACAATATAAATTTCAAGTTCATCATTTGCAGAAGGATGATCCCATGTGTATCCAACCAGAGGGTCCGGGGATTCAGAGACTACATTTCCTGAAAACCTTCCGGAAACAACCGGATAGTGTTCAGCTATTTTCGGTTGGATAGAAAAACCCTGACTTTGTCCTTTTAACAATCCAATCTCTACGATGAGAAAAATGACAACAAGAGAAAATAGTTTCTTTCCAACAGGTTCTTTCATTTTTTTTGTATTGGGGATTCGGGTCTCTTATCACCTTCACGGTACAAAATATGCCACGTCTTTTCAGGAAAGATATTATTCATGAAAAGTGGCTGAGGAATCCAAACCCGGAACAAGTTCTTCTCAATGTACTGATTCCCGGCTGAAGCATAATCACACAGAACCAGGTTAACCTGTTTGTGATCGAAGAAGTGCGTATACCGGTACAGGAAAGGAACTTCAAATGCCATCCATACATCCGATGGTTTGGAAGAGCAGGCAGACAGTTCGATAAATTGATCGGGAGAATCAGAAGCCGGGATTGGTTCAGGCAGCACGTACGTTAACCCTCCCAGTTCATCTTTATGCTGCCACTGCGTTCCCTGTGAAAGAAGCCAAAGGTTATAATCAGCTGATTTTACCATCCGGTTGTCCAGGGCAAGTACAATTGGACCGCGCATGATGGCCAGATCGTTGACACTTCCGGGTGCCCGGATAATTCTTCCCCTAAAATCCATCTCCAGACGAATCCTGTCGCCTTTTTTCCATTCGCGCTCAATTTGGGCATAAGTTCCCGGCTTGCAGCTTATCGTTTCGTCATTAATGGTAAGCCTCGTATTCTTGTCCCAGGCAGGGATCCTGAGACAAATCGTGAAATGTTCGGGTTTGGGAAGATCCACATGAATAAGGATGTCTTTATCCCTGGGGTAATTGGTTACCTGAGTGATTTCCAGTTCTGTGCCACTTTTGAGTTTTTGCGTCCAGCTCCCTTCACTGTACAGGTTTATTACAGGTCCGGATTTGCCTTTCATGACTGACCAACCGGGAGTAATCAACATTCCCCTTGGGCCATTGGCAACGCAACAACTTGACTCGCACGCGGGTACCTGCATCGGCGAAGGCATCCGTTCACCTGTAAGTGGCGAAAAATAGGCCCACCATTTACCTTCGTCAATCATTGCACCGAACAAGGCATTGTATAGCGATACTTCCAGGTTGTCAGCCCAAACCGGATCACCGGTAAGCTGCAAAAGCTGATAGCACAATTTCATCCAGGTTACGGTCACACAAGTCTCCATCGGTTGCTCCATCATTTCGGTTTGGCGGTTAACCCCGTCGCACCACAATTCGCCGCTGGATCCTGAACCCACGATCATGATTTCTTTCTTCAAAACACTTTTTGCAAATCGAACCACAGCATTCAAAAGCCGCTTTTCTCCGGTTACACGAAACAATTCGCACAGTCCCTCATAACACGACATCATCTCATAACCTTTGGGTGAGGCAATAAGAATCGGGTCAACTCCTGACAAGGCATCCTCAATCAGGCGAAGTCCTTTGGGACTGTAATCGTTTGGTTCGCTCCAAAGTTGAACAAGGTATTTTGCAAAATCAAGGTACTTTTTATCACCCGAGCGTTCATAGACTAAAACAACCGGCTCAAGTACCGAGCAGGATGATAATGATCCGATAATCTGAAGGCCGGTTTCTGTCAGTTTTTTCTTCCCCGGTCCGGCAATATCAATAAGCGCATCAGTTGCTCGACATGCTGCTTTTAATGATTCCTTGTCGCCTGTTTGATCGTAATGGGCAATTAATCCAAGCAATGCATATTTTCGCCCCCAGATATCCCAATATCCAAAATCATTGCCCCTGGAGTAGCTGCTTAAACGTCCGTCAGCGTCTTGTGCCTTTAGCATGTCAGATACCGAATGATCCAGTATGTCCCGGTAAGCGGCAGAGGGTTGCCAGGCATAGGCCAAAGCAGCAGAAGTGAACCATTTACCCCAGAATTCTCCGGTAAAGCCCCCTCCGTCGTCGAGTTTGTTTTTGAATGGCATGGGATACAAGTCATAATTTTTGTTCATTATTCCATTTTCTGCACAATTTTTCAATTTGTGCCCAACTATTCCTTCAATTTTAGCAGATGAAAATACTCCCGGAGATAAAATATTACGCTGTGCCTGAACCTGTATTGGAATGGACATCGTACAGCAAAGGAAGGCCAGTATACCTGATATTTTCTGTATTCTATTCATAACCAAATTTTTAGATTTCATACGATAATAATTTGTTTTTGAATAACCGTATGGAATTCCATGTTTCTGAAAATGATGATCATACTCTTGAGTATTGTGAAACAATGTGTTCGTTTCATGTGCTCAATCTTTGTTTTTGCTATTCTTTTTAATTAGCAACCCTTTGAGGCAATGACGTTTTTCAAATCAAGCTGTTTTCAGAATGACCCCGGACGACGAGTGAACATTGTTCCATCTTCCTCTTTTTCGAAAGGTCAACGGTCTGAATAAACAAAATTGAACCGTCCACCCGGGGCTGTATCACCATTGACATAAAAATCCATGATGTTTCCGTTTTCCTGCATGTTGTCGTTCCACTTAAATTCCAGATCGACTTTCCGGTCTTTCAGTCCCAAAATATCCCGTGGGATCTGCAGTTCCAGTTTATTGTCATTGACAGCGTATTTGACCTCGGCCACTTTTTCCCATTCCCAGCGATCTCCAACGTTTTTTTCTACAATAGCTTCCCTTTTGGGATTGACCCGGTTGACGATGTAATCGTAACCATTCCATCCGGTCGATTTGTCGCGGTCGGTATCAATAAAAAGCATCATCCAGTTGCGGTCAGTTTGAGGAGTGAGCGTTTCGGCTGTCTCCGCATAGAAACAGATATTCTCTGCATCACGCGCCACCTTTGCTCCAATGATGTCATTGCGGCCCGTATTATTCCTGTAATACTGATCATAACGTCCCCGGTGATTACGGTGCATCGTATTTCCTTTGTAATGCTTGTAATACGGCGCAACATCAGCCCAATCATCTGTGTTGCCGATTTTGATGGTTTTAGGAGCCGATATTTTCGCAGGAGGGGTCATTCCCTTAAATTTCCTTACGTAATCGATTAATTGAAGGTAGTAAACATCGCCTTTATCACCCCAGCCTTTATTCGGCTCAATATCCCGGCTATGTTCCCAGTCGAACTGATCGACAAACGAAAAAGGCTTTCCGGTCCAGCCATGTTTGGGTAACCACTGTCCGGCCGTAAATTCGTTCCATCCGGTCACAAATATCAGTTCGGGATCAAGCTCAAAGGCCCGGTCCCATTGTTCCTGAAAATTCCAGCCATACAAATAACCATCAACCCTGGGATCAAAGCCGTTTCTTTTGGAAAAGCTGCGCCCCTGTGAACCAGGCAGATTAAATGCACTGCAATGGCCGTTAGTCTCAGGACTGGCATTCTGGGCAATACCTACCGTCACCTGTTCAAATTTGCCGTCCTTCCCTTTCACATAGCCATGCTGCGGGTAATTCTCCAGCCAACCCCACTGGTCATTTCGCCGGGGTCCATCCACATAATCCGGTTGCCCCGGACGGAAGGTAAAAAAGGCTGCAATTTCTTTGTCCTCTGCCGAACCGGTAAGGTTATCAGGATAGCCCATGATGCATGGTTTTCCTTTCCAGACAAACCACAGATTTTTATACCTGCCCGGTTTATAGACATCGCGGTAAAGCTGACGCAAGGATGCCAACCCGTGAGGAACCGGCCCAAATGGGAGCATATACGCAATCTTAGGAACATTCACGCCATCTTTCTGTGCCTGATCCCAGGTTTTCAATAAGGCTTCATACGAATCTTTCCAGGTAATATCTCCGTTGGTACAATCAAAAAATACAGCATCCACCCCGGCATCGGCCAGCATTTCAGCATGTTTCCGTAATACCCAAGGATCTGTCGTTTTATAATAACCAAGCAATGGTTGTTCCCAGAAGAAAAAGCCGGGTTGTTTGTTTCCCCAGGCCGGATGATGATAATCTTTCATGGCTTCCGGATATTTTCTGACTATCTCGGTGATATTTTTCACCTGATAAGTAGTATCATCATTTCCCTGATGCCAGGTCCAGTAAAATATGGCGATAAACTTATCTTTCTTTTCTCCGGCGTCCCGGTATTCGCGAACTTTACGACCCAGTGCATCTGTTGCAGCCCATTGGTCGCTGATAACGGGCTGTGCTGCTGATTGCCCCACACAGAAGCTAACGATTGTTGCTGCTGCAATTAATTTCAAAAAGTTTTTCTTCGTCATCGTCTTCGCTGTTTAGTTCAATAGTTTTTAAATAAAGTCTTTTTATTTCGTCCGGGATTTTCACTCCATCCGGAGATCGCTTTACCACTATTCAAATTAATCGTCAGTCATTTGGCCAGGAACCCACCTACTGGATTAGTCCGGTATAACGCAGCTCATCCCAGCTCTGAATTCCGATGACTGCTTTATACGGTTCGAAAACAGTGTCTTCCTGATCAGTATCAGCAGCCCGATAGGTGAACCAGACCGGCTTCCGGCCGCCCGGATCAGACTCATCGTCGGGAAAACGACGTAAACCAATCCGCAATCCGTCCTCCGACCGGTTATCAATCCAGTTGTGCCATTGCATGGCATCTATCCCGTCGAGGGTTTTCATCTTTTTCCAAACATAGGCAAAGCCGGCCGCCTGTTCTTTCAAATCGGTGTCGCTGTATGTCCTTGAATTTGTTCCGTTTTCCGACAACCAAAGTGTCCGTTTGATTGTGCCTTTGTATTTATTTTCAGACTTCCTGATCCAGGCGTCCAGAACTTCCAGGTTTTTAAAAGTGACCAGGGGGGAGTTCATGCTGAACGTAGCCTTTGTATCGTTCCAGGTTTTTGGTTCATTCAGATCCTGCGGGTAAGGATGATAAGCCAGCCCCCACTGAAAATCGCCTTCAGCATTCGAATAGTCCTGTAAAATTTTTAGCATGTCTTTGGTTGCATAATATTTCGATCCGACTGCCTCAGCCCACGAGTGGGTAAAGGAGCCGAATACTTCACTGCTGGCATCATATTCCCTTGCAATGTTGTAACATAACCTCATCGACTTGATGTAAGTATCCATGTAAACCAGCATGTGTTTTTCTCCCATATTGGTCCATGAAAGCCCGGCATCCACCTCGTTGTGCATGATCCAGTGATGAATTCGCCCGTGGCTGTTGTCGCTGCGGCAATAGCGGCTTGCCAGAAAATCAAGTGCCGCGGCATAGCAACTTACACTTGCCCGAGTCGTCATATTCGGCATGGTATAAATTCCTTCGGAAGTGAAATCAGGATGTTGCAGCAATTGTCCGATTTCCGGGTCGGCACATTGCGATGCCTTCTGAACCAGGATGATGGCTGCCACCACAATGTTTTTCGACTGCGCCGTTTGCATCGTGCGGTCAAGCTCTTCGACCCGGCTTTGATCAAAATAATAAGTTTTGTCTCCATAAGTATGGGCGATTGAACCTCCCCGCGATTGCAGGTACATAAACTGTGTAAATGCAATGTTTACCGTTACACTGGTGATCTGCAAATCATCCAGATCTGTTCCAAATCCGCGGCTAACGGAATAACCACCCAATCCCTTCCGGCCTGAAGGTCGCTGAGCAGTCATATTTTGAGTGGATAAAATCTCATCGGCATACCGGGCATGGGAAATAATTTCATCGGATTGGTCCCCGATCTTTGCAATCACCCATTTTGACAGGACCCGGTCGTATTCCATCCCGTCGCGAACCGCAAAGCGGTCCAGATCAACAGTAAAAGAAGAACTCTCCAGAGAATAGGTATGCCGGAATTTACCAGTCTCAGTCAGTTGATCAGATGGCATGATTTCACATAGCCTGGCATTCCCTCCTCCGGAATAATTACCATGAATGGTGATCATTGACGGTCCAACCTTAACTTCAGTAATTTGAGAACTAAAATTTGCTGTAAGATATTTCTTCAGGTTTGACTCCAATAAAAGATCATTGGCAATAGCCTCTTCCTTTTCCCTCGCCAGCGCCTCTTCGTCAGCAGTTCTGACCCGCAGGCAGATATTCCTGATTTGAATGACCACACCCGCCTGGTTTCCAAAATCAAGGCGCAGGAAATCTCCGGTATGACTCCAGTTAAATGTACTGATGGGAACCCCCGCATCCACTGAAAAACTATTCCAGCCGGCAGCAACAGGAATTGCTGCAGTTTTTAAAGAACGCTCTTCGGTTATTGGCGAGCCAAAGAAAACTTGCAAATGACTTATTTCTTTCAGGCATTTATATTCAAAAGTAAAAACAACTTTTTCGGCAGCGTTATTCTTCTTCAACGGGAAAAGTGATACATACGGATCTTCACCTGTTGTGGTCAGTTCATATTCACCGGCCCCAACAGAAGTTACCTCAAGCTGGTTTGATGCCGACGAATTCAATCTCATGTAATCAACAACAACCACCGGAGCTGCCGGCTCTGACGGATCTTTTTTACATGACAGAAAAGAAAATCCGACCGTCAGGAAAAAAGCGAACATGAAAACGCTCTGTTTTTTGGTATATCCAGACTTCATATCTATCGGGGTCTTATGATTAATTTTTACTTCTGACGCTCCCTGAAAAGAATTTGTTTCCGATACCCGGAACTTTGATTAACCTTCGCATCCATTAAATGATAAACGGAAGAAAGAATGATATCTGTCCCTTTAAGTTGAAATTCACCATCGCCGGTTCTTATGATTTCCGGATTTTTCGGAATACTAATTTCCGAAACTCCTTCGTAACCAAGCAGCAGCGGACCATAAAACAGGCGGACATTCCCGGATTTGGTGTGCGATCCATTGGCAACCTGTTCAACGCCCGAATTCATGGCAAAGGAATATTCAATTGTATCTCCAGCCTGAACCGGCACTGAAATTAGGACAAACTTATTTTCAACCCTGAAATCAACCTGCTGATGATTGAGTGTAACCGACTGATGATGAAACCACGATGGGATAAAAAATTTCAGATTTAATTCTGCTGTTTCCTTCAGGCTGTCAACAATCAGGATCACCTTATTGTCAAAAGGATATGTGGTTTGTTGAGCGATGGTTACCGGAGAACCTTCCTTGTTAAAACGGACCGAACTGGAATTGAAAGCCGGAACAATGAGCGTATCTCCCTGTATAAAATAGCTGTATTCAATGGCCCTGGCCAATCCTTCACCTCCCCGCATGGTGCAACACCAGAAAGCTTCATCGGCCTTGACAGACAGGAAATTATCAACCGGGCCGGGACAATTATCACAGCCAAAGCCGCCATTGTACCGTTGTGTGTGTCCGATGGCATTGTAATAAATCAGTTGGGCATCCTCCAAATAAACCGGAGACTGGGTGTATTGCCACAACTGAACAGCTAACAAATACGAATCAACAATGGCACAGGGTTCGGTCCACTCCGGACGTTCGAACCAGTTAAAATTTTCATAGTTTTCAGTAATAGCCTGTTCCCGGTATATCCGGTAACGCTCCTCAACCTTTGACAACAATTCTCTATTCCCGTTAACTTCATAATACCTCAGGGCAGCGCGCAAACCGGTGAGTGTTGCATGAGTCTGGGCTTTTATTTTCACCAGGTCCATTTCAAAGAAGCGGTACATCATCTCGTCGATCAAGGCTTTCAACGGCTCCGAAGGAAATAACGCATAGGCCTGAACAACCCCGTCCATAAATATAAAATCACAGCCCACATCGGTTGATAATTTCCACCCATTTATCACATTGGCCGAAGATCCTGACATGCCGCCGGTATCATGAATACGTTCGGCAGGACTGATCGGATAATTTTTGTGATAACCGGTGGTTGGCAACGCCAGATTGCTGATGATTCCTGCAATATAGGTTTTTACCTGAGGATCTTTCTTCCACTGGTAGTATTCGCATAATGCACGCAACAGCCAGCCATGACCCGAAAGCTGCTGTTCGTCAATCGTATCTCCCTGAACAGGACCCAGATAACCTTTCCTGTTCAGCTTTTCCGGCAACATCCGGATTATTTCATCCAGGTACAGCGGTTTGCGGTGGGTTGCCTGAGCTTCGAGAACCAGACCAAGAATAGTCCGGCCTTCCTTATCACCGGGCCATCCGGCCGAACTTGCATGATGATGCTCGGGGAAAATATTCACCGGAAAATATATTTCAGTTTCAAGCCGGTCAAAATTTTTCATCGCCCGTTGATACAGTTCTCCTCTCATCCGGATATGACTGTAATCAACCGGAGCAGGGATGCCTGACTTCGGATCGTTCTGGTTACACGATGAAAAAATTGCCAGCAGCAGGATCATTGACAGTGAACAACAAAGTTTCTTTTGACAACGATTGATCATGTGCATTTCCAGACTCAATTGACTCAGATAATTCATCTTATTCTGTTTGTATATCCTGCTACATTTTTAATTATCTGCATATTTTACACTTTTTACATCCGTGCTTTCAATTCGTCGAATGTTATCACCAGCAACCGCCCAACGGGTTGACCATTGCGATAAGTAATTGCCCATATTTCGGATGATCCGGGAGGAGTCGGAATGAGTTGTCCGTCATATTTCGCAGAGAATTTATCGGGGAACGTGCAATCGAAGGTGTAATAAAGATCCAAGCCTGATATTTCAGGAGTAAAAGCAATCCTCAAATCACCTTCATCTGATTTTACCATGGAAATCTCAGGATCATAAATACTGGTCGCGTAATTCACTTCAGCCTGATCAAACCGGGAGAACTGAGCTTCCATTCGTAGCACAAACTGATCCCAGTTACGTTCCGATTTAGGAGACCATAAT
>Ga0074195_1002217_pt1 | contig 22755 bp, 14 predicted proteins | sample EPASupsiteHSE623_FD_64525 | JGI IMG/M metagenome (GOLD analysis project Ga0074195, IMG submission 64525) | Bioremediated contaminated groundwater from EPA Superfund site, New Mexico - Sample HSE6-23 | ecosystem: Environmental > Aquatic > Deep subsurface > Groundwater > Contaminated ...
CTCTCTCCCTCGGCCTCCGTTATTCCCTGGTCGGCCGCCGTGAAGGCCCTCTTCGCCAGCCCCGTCCGGCCCCGCTCCATTGATGCGTTCAGAAATCCCTCCGCCAAATACCCGCTGATGCTAGTGTAGTGTCCAGGAAATAACTGGGCATTTGACTGGCCGAGTTTGCCGCGAAACAAGGAACGAAGAGCGCGGCATAGCTGGGCTATGTAAGCGATTCGTGACGCAGTTGCAGCCCAAAGGCGGCCAGCCCCCTCGGGGAGGCTCATCTTTGGCCGGCTGCTTCGTTGCTTCTCGCTCACAGGCCTACGGGCATGCTCGCTCGTCGCGCCTCGCATCCGACTCAAATCTGAGCCTTCAATTGCCCAGTTATTTCCTGGACACTACACTAGAACTGGAAAGTTAGGGTCGAGCCGGCCTGATAGGAGATATATTCGTCCTCTTTCAGGTAGCGGTGCCAGAAGCGCTGGATGCCGCCGTTGAAGGTGAGCCGCAGGTTCTTCGCGGCTTCGTAGTCCGCGCTGGAGTTGAGGGTGAACAGGCGGCTGTTGTCCGCCAGCGTCAGCGGCGAGCTCCTGATGGCGTAGGTCATGTTCGTGGTCCAGGTTATGCGGTTGGTGAAAGAGAAGATCCGCCTCATGAACGGAAGCTTCAGACCTTTGGGCAGCTGCGTATCGGCCTTGATCAGCAGGCTGGGGGTTATGAGCGTGGTGTTCTGCGTGATGATGCCGAGGCCGCCTCTGGCGATATCGTAGGAGTAATCCACCTTCGGCGTGAAACGGAATTTCCGGTAATCGAAGGCGCTTTGTACCGTGGCGTCGTTATGGCGCGAACTGGACACTCTCAGGTTCTGGCGCAGGTCCTTGCCGGTGGACAGACGGGTGTTATAGCTCATCGCGGTGTCGAAGTAATTGAACAGCCTGAAACGCAGATCTCCTCCGTAGGAATCGGTCATATCCAGGCTGATCAGCTTGGTCTCGCTGGTGTTCTTCGAGTATTTCAGATTCAGCGCCTCGTTCTGCGCCCATCTGGAAGTGCGGGTCAGGAATTCCAGCTGTGAAATGGAGAAGATGAGGTCGGGGAAGGTGCGGTTGACGGTCCGGGTAACGGTCCCCGTCACCTCCGATCTCTGCGTGGAATTGGTGAAGTTATTGCTGACGCTTATGGTGTTCAGGGGCGCCAGCGTGCCGCGGAGTCCGAACCCCTCGAACGGCTGCCAGCGCTGCGACGAGCTTACCGTGTCGCGCAAAGTGAGCGAATTCCTCTGGGCGAAGACGCCTTTCGGTTTTATAGACTCCCGCAGCCAGAGCTTGCCGCGCATATCCTGGCCTTTTTCCACATTCTGCCAGGAATCCCCGTCCTGGGTCTGGTAGTTGGACGAGAGGATCATGGAGCGCAGCAGTTTATTGCGCGGCATAATATCGTTCATGTTCAGGGAGAGGCTCACGCCTCCCTGGGCGGAGCGGTTCACGGTTTTTATCTCGCCGGCGTTGTAAACCACGGAGGTGGAGAGCTGGGTGACCGTAACCGTGTTGAGATTGTTGTTCTCGGTGGTGGTTACGGAATAATTGGCGCCGGGATTGAACCACGACAGGAACCTGAAATTGGAATTGAAATCCACGGTCTGCTGCATCGATTTCGGGTAGCGCTCCACCTCGTCGGGAGCGGAAAGACGGTAGCGTTTTTCCCTGACCTGCTGCAGGGAATAGCCGGGGTTGAAGGAGGAACCGCGCCAGGGCGTGAAGCCCAGCCTGCCTCCGTAGATATAGGTCCGCTCGTCGGTGTTGAAAAGCCCCGCGGCCGCCGCCGTGGTCAGTTCCAGCGCGTTGTAGGCCACTTTGTTCCGGCCCTGCGAGTAATTCGCCGAAACGGTGTTGGGCAGGGCGAAGAAATTCAGCGGGGAAGTATAGGAAAGGTTGCCGGAGTAGACATCCCTGTCGTCTTTGCGCTGCAGCAGCTCGTATTCCGCCCGGTTCTTAGTGTAGTTGAAGCCCAGGCGCGGCAGCGAGCCGGCGCTGAACGAGCCCGCGGCCGTGCCGTCAAGCCGCTTGACCTTGCCCTGCTGTATGGAGTTCACCAGGTTATTGGAGCCGGTGGCCGCCGTGTTGGGCGTGGTGATGACCTGACGCGCCGCGGTGAAATTTAGCGGCAGGAAGGACATGCGCGTTATGTTCAGATAGCCGGTCTGCTGTTCGTTGTCCTGGTTGGCGATGGCCGTCACCGGCGTCTGGAAGTTGCGGTCCACATAACGGTGCTTGCCGCCGAAACTGACCCAGCCCGGCACCTCGAAAGAGCCCTCGACCTTGCGGGCGTTGCCGATGCGGAGCACCGGTTCCGCCACATGGATCTCGTTCAGATATACCGTGCCGGAATGGGAGCCGCCGTCCGTGGCCGCAACGCCGGCGGTTATCTGCGGCACCTGCTGAAAGCTGGGCGAGCCGCGCGAGGAGATGTTGACGGCGTAATTAGAGCCGTTCATCCAGATATCGGGCACCCCGTCCCTGTTCAGGTCCACCTGCTCTATGGTGATCAGTTTCCAGCCCGGCGCGTTCAGGGAAGTGAATGGCACCTCGGCCCTGTAGTAGTTGTTCTCGTCGCCGATCTGGACGAAAAGCGCCGCGCCGTCGTCGGGGCCCTCCAGTTTGTTCATCAGGAAGAGGAACTTTTTGTGCTGCGAGATGTCGATCGGCCTGGGGAACTTGCGATAGATGCGGGCCGTGGAACTGGAGGGGATGCCGCTGTAGACCAGGGCCAGGGACTGTTCCGTCATTCCCCGCTCCTCCTGTTCGGACACCGATCCGTAAAGCTTGGTGAACACATCCGTCGCCGCGCCGCCGGCCGAGTAGATGGGCCTGTATCCGGGATTGTCGATATTGTTGACGGCCTGCAATTGTATGGACCCGGCGTCGGCGACCGTGCTCTGCTGCACGCCCCAGCTGTTGCCCACGGCGGCTATGCGCGCGAATTTGACCACGCCGGTGACGGGGCCGCCGTTGTATTTCAGGGAGATGCGTATCTGTTTGACCGAGTTCCACTTATAGGTCTCGCCCGCGGCTATGGAGACCGGGGTGTAGAGGGTATGCCAGCCGGTGAAATTAAAATTGTCCTTGGCGCTGTTGCCGTCGTTGTTGTCGGTGAAGGTGGAGAAGTTGACATAGCCGAAATCCCCGCCGGTCAGGTCCTGGGGGTCCAGGCGGCCGTTCTTGTTCAGGTCCTGGGAGTCCAGGCGGCCGTTCTTCGCGCCGTAATTCTGCGAGGTTTTTCCGCTCGGCGCGTAAAGCCAGCCGGTGTCCTCGTTCGGCGCCAGCTGGGAGTCGCAGTTTATGTCCTCGGTCTTGGGGGCGTTGTAAAGGACTATGCCCTTCGCGCACGCGTAGGTGTCGCCCCCGGTGCCGTCGGCGTCCTCGTTGATCTGGCCCAGATGGATATTGAATTTGGGCCCGCTGGCGGTATCGCTGTAGGCCACAAGCTCCAGGGCGGTTTTCTGCGAGAAGTCGAGGCCGGTGGTCGAGAGCGGGTAGGCGATGGAGACTTCCGACGAAATGCTGAAATCATAGCTCAGCGCCAGGACCGGCTGGGTGCCGTCGGAGGCGGAATTGGCGTTGATGGCCTTCGATTTTATCTCCTCGCCGCGCCAGACGATGGCGCGCGGGTCCGCCGGGCCGTATCCCGATCCGGGCGGGTTGGCGGCGATCTGCCAGAAATTAGCGTCCAGACCGGGGGCGTCGTCCTGCTTGACCCCCTCCATGTTGTCGATCAGGGCGTTGTCGTTCAGGTTCGGGTTAAGGCGCGACTGCGCCACCTCTCCGCCCAGGGTGGTCCTCAGGCCGAGCAGGTTCAGGTTCTTCAGCTGGGCGTCCCCTTCGTAGACCAGCATGCTGTTGGTCAGGTCCGTGATATTGGGCACGGTATTGGATTTTATGCCGCCCTGGTACAGCAGCGTGCTGCCGACGGAGAAATGTTCCCCCAGGTCGTACGAGGCCCGCCCGCCCACCATGGATTGGTTGCCTATGCCGCCGAACGGCGAAACTTCGTATACGATGTCTATCTTGGAATCCTGGCGTATCCGCTCCGGGTAGTAAAAAGTTATGAATCCCGAGTCGTAGTCTATGAAATAGTCCTCGTTGCGGTTGACCTTGACGCCGTCCACGCGGATATAATCCGACTGTACCACGATCCCGGGCTCGAGCATGAAAGTCTTGAACCGGTAAGAGTACTCCACGGTTATCACGCGCTTGGACACCGGCGAGGCGGAGTAGATCTGGCTGTCGGGCGTCGACGAATCAGTTTCCAGCGCGAATGGGCTCGTCAGATTGAAAATGCCCTGCTCGAAATCCACCGTGATGGTCTCCGGATAGGTCTGGCGCGGGGTCAGCGAGGGCCCCGTCTCGTCGCGGTTCAGGTTCTTGACCTTGAGCATGAAGCTGCCGTGGCCGTCGTCGTGCACGATATTGGTCTGGCCGATGCTGTAGTAGGTCTTCAGCTCGCGGGAATAGCCGGACTCGGAAGCCGTCGAGAGGAAGATATCGCTCCCGGTCTTGAGCAGTACGAAGGTTTCAGGGCGCGTCACGGGATTGTAGCCTGCGGCGTCCAGCAGCGTGGTGGTCGAGTTCTGATGAAGCCGGGTGCCGTTGCTGTTCTCAAAATCCATTATCACCACATCCTGGGGATTCAGGGTCTGGTTGAAAGTTACGAGGCCGCGGATGTAGTCGATGACATAATCTATGCCGGGGTTCATGATCTGGAACCGCCCGGTGTAGGTGGAGGTCTGTACTCCCAGATCTTTGGCCGAGAGCTCGAAGACGGTCACGCCGTCGGCGATAGCCCCGCTCTGGCGGTCTATGTAGATCCTCTCGGTGCCGGAGCGAATCGGCAGGCGGGCGGTGTTGCCGAACGAGACATCGTAGTATTTGCGCCGCAGATAGCCGATGTCCGGGATATCCGCGCTCTGGAACTGGGTGTTGCCGGTGAATTGCTTGGTTTTCGTGACGCCCTTCGTGCGCGAGCCGACGAAAGTGAATTTGAAGCCGCGGGTCTTAAGGTCGGCGCGGATGCCGAAGACCTGCTTGTTGTACGAGACGAACTCGGTGGCGGGCAGGGAAAGGTCGATGTCGCCGAAAGAGACATTCTGGACGACCTCGTTGGGGTCGCCCTGGTAGACCACGGAAATATCCTGCTTGTCCAGCTTGGTGTCGTCGTAGTCCACATTTACCGTGATCTTCTGGCCGACCTTGCCCTGCATGCGGACCTGCATCTGCTGCGTTATTTCGAAAAGGCTGAGAGAGCGCGGGCGCGTGACGACCGTCTGCTCCAGGATGTAGCGTTTCGAGGTGTAGTTCAGGGCTATAACCTTCCTGCCGGTGACCGAGAGGGAGGTGCCGGAGTCCTTGAATTCCACTTCCGGCGGCGGTGTCGAGGGGGTCTCGGTGGAGATCTCAAGTTCGGCGGCGGGTTTGAGGTTTTCGCTGTTGAAGCGCCCGCTCTCGATCTGTTCCCGCACGGAGTTCCAGGCTTCCGGGGAATAGGCCGCCGGGGCTATCGAGCCCAGGTCCGGCTCTTCCCCGGCCTCAGGTTCGTCTTCCCGCGAGGAAAGGCGCGCGGGATCGGGGCGGTCCAGCAGCAGGAAGCGCGCCGTGCCGGTGGACGGAGCGGCCAGGTAGGAATCCGCTCCCAGGGCCGGGACGGCCAGGGCGCAGAGGACGGGAAATAAAATGGTCGGTAGCTTTTTCACTATTGACAGCAAAATTCCGCCGTTCGCGGCAAAAAAACACCTTTCCGGTATTTTACCCCGCACTTTGGAAAATAGAGCGCTTCCAAGCGCCGCGCCCAAAGTGAGAGGCTCGCAACACCAGCCTTTCCGCCGCCTGTTCCGGCTTGCCGACATCCGTTCTTTTTCGCCGCGCGAATGGCGGTCCGCTTCGCGAAAGTTATATTATAATATACTGTAAGGGCTCGTTAAGGAACAAATTACGCAGGTTATTCTTTAAACGAACCCTAATGTCCACGGAACCTGAAATTTTCCCGGGCCGGGGGGATTCCGCGGAGTATTGAGTAAATATGCGCACCGCGGTTTCACAGAAATATCTCCTGGCGGTTTTTTCCCGTTTTCTCGGGCTTTCCCTGTTCGTTTTCGCCTCCATCCTGATCATGGTCAATTTCATGCAGATGGTAAGCGAGGGGGCGCTGAAAGGGTTCTCCTCCTATTTTCTTTTCAAGAGCGTGCTTTATCTTGTTCCCAATGTGGTGGCTTTTTCCCTGCCGCTTTCCTTCCTTATGGCCGTGCTGCTCAGCCTGGGGCAGCTCTCGCAGGAGGGAGAGATAATAGCGCTCCGGGCCGGAGGCTTTTCCTTCAGCGAGATCATGTCCTCCATGTTCATGGCCTCCATTCTGTCCTGCGCGCTGCTCCTGGCGCTGAATCACTGGCTGGGCCCCAAGGCCCTGAAACGCTCCGCCGATTATACCCGTACGATGATCAACCGGATCACCAGGGTCGAACTGAAGCCGCGTACTTTTCAGCAGATGGCCGACTGGGTGATCTATTCCGAGGAGGTGGAGCCGTCTGCGAGGCGGCTTCGGGCCGTGAAGCTGATACGGCGCGCCAATGCCGGGAAAGAGCCGGTTTTCGTGACCAAGATCAACGCTTCGGAGGGGAGCTACTCCGTTCTGCGGGAAAGAGGCATCTCCATCGAGCTTCGCAACGGGCAGTTCAGCCAGACGGACTACAAGGACCCAGACAAGGTCATGTACGGGGATTTCGATTCGTATAAGACCCTTATCCCGTTTTTTTCCGACAGCGAGGGGATGCGCAAATATTATCCGCGTGAAATGTCCACGCCCATGCTGCTGGGCCGCCTGGCGGAGCGGTCGCTGGAGACCGATGTGGCCTGGAAGTACCGCATAGAAATAGCCTCCCGCTTCGCGATGGCCCTGACGCCGATCGTTTTCTTCCTGCTTGGCGCGCCGCTCGGGGTGGCCCTGGAAAAGAAGAGCCGCTCCGCCGGGTTCGCTCTGAGCCTTGTCATAATTTTCCTGTATTACGGGCTCAGTATAACGGCCACCGTGCTCTCGAGGAAGCATCACTGGCTGTTCCCCTGGGCCATCTTCGCGCCGGCCGCCGCCGGGGCCTTGGTAGGGCTGCTGCTCTGGAGGCGGAGGCTTTTCGCCAGGTAAACCGGGCTTTGAAACGGCCGGCTGGAACACATGAATAAGGTTTTTTTCAGGTACATCGCGGGAAGTTTCTGGGGGCCGTTCTTTTTCGGGCTGGGGGCTTTTGTCTGTCTGCTGCTTTTCGGGAATATGTTCGATAAGCTTAATTATTTCATCAAGAGCTCGGCCGGCTTTCCGGTTTTCCTGGAATATCTTCTCTGCCAGGTCCCGTATTTCGTGGTCAGGATGACCCCCATGGCCACGCTGCTGGCGGTGCTGTTCGCGCTGGGAGGCATGATCGGAAAAGGCGAGTGGAAGGCGGGGATGGCGGGCGGATGGCGCCCGTTCGATATGGTGCTTCCGCTGCTGGCCTGCGCGGCGGCCGCCGCCGCCATGCAGTTCCTGGTGCAGGAGACGGCGGCGCCCTATTTCTATATGCGTTCCGAATTCGTTTTCGAGGGGAAGATCTGGGGCCGCGCGGACTGGAAGCGTCTTGCGCGGCGGGACGTGTCTTTTTCGGCCGGGCCGGATGTTTTCGTCACGGCCAAACTGTTCGACGGGGCCTCCGAGACCATGGAGAAGGTTCTGGTAAGCGGATACGACGGGGGGAAGATGGCGTTCGAGATAAACGCCGGCGCCGCCGCGTGGGATAAGGCCGCCGGGTCCTGGGTGTTCACGGACGGGGTCCTTGTGAAATACGGCGGCCCCGGGCGCCGCCCCGTCACCTCCCCTTTTAAAACTCTCTCCGGGAGGCTGCGCGCCCCGCCGGACGCCCTCGTGCTGGAACGGCTGGTCCCCGACGGAGTAAGCATGGCGGATATCGCCGGACGGATAAGGCGCCTGGAGGCGGTCGGTGCGCCGGTGATCGAAGAAGAGGTCCAGTTCTACTCGAAGCTGGCCGGACCGCTGGCCAATCTGGTTCTGGCCTTGACGGGACTGATGCTGGTGCTGCTCATAAGGATGAACAGGTTTCTAGGTTTCGGGGTGGCGCTGGGCGTGGGTTTCTTTTTCTGGGTCCTGGCGACCATGGGCCAGTACGCCGGCGAGGCCGAAATGCTTCCGCCGGCCGCGGCGGGCTTCGGGCCTGCGGCGCTTTTCCTGACGGCCGCGCTGTTCGGTCTGCGCCGGGCCAGGGTGTTCTGATATGGCCAAGCTGCTCTTCATACAGAATATCCCGTACGAGTTCATGGGACCGATGTATATTTCGGCGGTCCTGAAGCGGGGCGGCCATTCCGTGGAGCTTGCGGCGGGGGCGGATTTCGACGCCGTCAAAACGGCGGTGGAAAGGTTCAGGCCGGATGTGGCCGCCTTCCCGGTGATGACGGGACAGCACCGCTGGGCTCTGGAGGTCGGCCGGAAAATAAAGAAAAATTACGGCGTCGCCACGCTGTACGGCGGGCCGCACGCCTCGTTCTTCCCGGAGTTCATAGAAGAGGACGGGGTGGATATACTTTGCCGCGGCGAGGGGGAGGACGCCGTCCTGGAGCTTATGGACCGCGTCGGGAACGGTTCCGATATAAAGGATATTCCGAATCTTTTCGTTAAATCCGCGCGCGGCATATGGAGGAACGAGGTGCGGCCGCTGCGCGCCGACCTGGATTCATACCCCTTCTGCGACAGGACCCTTTACGCGCGGCTGCCCGATATGCCCGACGCCGGCGTGGCCAATATCATAACCTCCAGGGGCTGCGTCTACCGCTGCTCCTTCTGTTTCGAGGAGAGCATGAAGGAACTGTACCGCGGCAAAGGCCGGTATGTCCGCTTCAGGAGCGTGGAGAGGGTTATAGAGGAGCTCCGGGAGATAAAACGGGAGCGGTCTCCCAGGGTGATCTATTTCTGCGACGATGTTTTCGGGATCAACAAAGATTGGCTGCGCGAGTTCCTCCCGGCGTATAAACGGGAGATAGGTCTGGAATTCCTTTGCCTTGTCAGGGCCGATGTGGTGGCTTCGGACGCGGATTACGCCCGCAGGCTTTACGACGCCGGGGGGAAGGTGGTCTTCTTCGGGATAGAAACCGGCTCCGAGCGCCTGCGGAACAAGGTCCTTAAGAAAAACCTCGGCGACGCCGCTATACGCCAGGCCGCCGCCAGTCTGCACGGGGCCGGGATAAAATTCAGGACCTACAATATTCTCGGCCTTCCGGGAGAGACCCTGGACGAGGCCTATGAGACCGTCCGGATGAACACGGAAATAGGAGCCGATTACCCGTGGTGTTCGATCTTCTCTCCGTACCCCAGGACGGAGCTTGCGCTCTACGCGGCGGAAAAAGGCTATCTGCCGCCTGATTTTTCCCCGGACGACATCCCCCGCTCTTTCTTCATAGACTCCAGCCTGAACATGAAGGACATAAGGCGGATAGAGAACCTGCATAAATTTTTCCAGACCGCGGTGCTGTGGCCCTGGACCCTGCCGGCGGTCAGGCTGCTGGTGAAGCTGCCGCCGAACCCGCTGTTCAGGCTCTGGTTCGCTTTGGTGTATTTTGTCGTCCATGTCGGAAGCGAGAGAAGAAATTTTTTCAGGACGCTGGTCTTCGCGTTGAAGAACTGCGGCAGCGTCCTGAGGCGGGGGTGAGGCTTAAATGAAAGTCAAGTACATGAGACTGGTGGATAAATACGCCGGTTACGCCGCCTGCGCCTTGTTCACCGCCCTCGGCCCCGGCGGGCCTGCGCGGGTGGAAAAGGAAAAGATAAAGAGGATCCTGACCATAAAATTCTGGGGCATCGGAAGCATACTGCTGCTTACGCCGGCGATAAAGGGGCTGCGCGAGGAATTCTCGGGCGCGAGGATAGTGTTCTTTACGGCCCTCCGCAACAGGGAGATCTGCGAGGCGCTCGGGATCTTCGACGAGGTCTTTTACCTGGACCTTGACGGGGGCTGGTTCAGGTTCGCCTCCAGCCTGGCGAAGAACCTGTTCCGCGTGATATCGGGGAAGTTCGACATGGTGATGGATTTCGAATTCTTCACCAGATTTTCCGCCGTGATCTCTTTCTTTTCTTTCGCCAAAGTGCGGGCGGGCTACCACGCCTGGGAGGCCTGGCGCGGGGACATCCACAACATAAAAGTCCCGTTCAACAGGTACTGGCACATCATGGATAATTTTTACAATCTTGGGGTCTGCGCCGGCCTGGAACCGCGCACGGAGCTTAAGATGGCCAAGCCGGCGGTTACCGCCGGGGACAGGGCGGCCGTGGAGGAGCTGCTCGCGCGGGCGGGGGTGTCCGGGGGCTTTGTGGCCGCGAATGTCAACGCCAGCAATCTGGTGATAGAGCGCCGCTGGCCCCACGAGAATTTCGTGGAACTGTCCCGCAGGCTGATAAAAAAACACGGCCGTTCGATAATTTTCGTCGGCTCCGGTTCCGAGCGCGGCGCCGTGGACGCCATCGTGCAAAAAATAGGCGATCCCCTGGCGGTGAACCTGGCGGGCAGGCTGAACATCTCCCGGCTGGCCTGTCTTTTCGAAAAAGCGGACCTGGTCATCTCCAACGACAGCGGGCCGCTTCATCTGGCCGTGGCCATGGAGACCCCCACGGTATCCCTTTTCGGGCCCGAAACTCCCGCTATATACGGGCCCAGGGGCAAGGCCCATATCGTAATTTTCAAGAACATAGACTGCAGCCCCTGCATCAATGTCCACGACAGGAAGTCGGTGCAGTGCTACTGGGAGAAACCCAAATGCATGGCTTCGATCTCCGTCGAAGAGGTGCTGGAGGCCGTTGATAAAGCCCTGGCGGGGGCCGGATGACCAGCGGGGCCGGGAACGAAGCCGGAATAAAGATCATCCTGGCCGGACCGAGGAACCCGGACAATATCGGGGCCGCCGCCAGGGCCATGGCCAATTTCGGCCTTTACGAACTGGCCGTAGTCTCCCCGCATCTGCCCTCCTGGCGGGAGGGCGCCCGGGCGTCGGCCGCCCATGAAAGCGGGGCTTCTTCCGTTCTGGAGGAGGCCGCCAGGGCCGCCTTAGGGGCGGAGCATATAATAACGGCCGCCAAGATCTGCTCCTCGGTCGCCGAAGCCGCCGCGGATTGCGCGCTGCTGCTGGGGACCTCGGCGCTGCAGAGGCGGACTCCCGACAGGGATGTGCTGAAGCTTGACGAACTGCCCGGCAGGCTGGCGGAATGGCTGCCGCGCGGAAAAAAAGCGGGCCTGCTTTTCGGTTCGGAGAGGAGCGGGCTTTCCAACGAAGAGCTGTCGTACTGCCGCGCCGTAATAAATATCCCGACCCGGGAGAAACAGCCCTCCATGAACCTGGGCCAGGCCGTGGCTGTGGTCTGCTACGAGCTCCGCGGCCGCGCGTCCGCCGCGCCGCCGCGGGCCTTAAGGCCCGCGGTATCGCCTTCAATCCGGGAAATAGAGCGGGTGATCTCCGAGATATATCTCATCCTGCGGGAGGAAAGAGGTCCCGGCCGCGGCGCCGCGCAGCATGAGGCGGAGCTGCGCAGGGCGCTTCTGGACGCCCGCATGACCAAGGGCGCCATGGGCGTGCTGCGCATCCTGCTGCGCCGGGCTCGTGCTTTGACCGGCCCGGGTCAATCCGAATACAAAAGGTAAAGTTTCCCCGAGGGTTTTATCCCGGCCGCCGGAATGTTCTTCGCCGCGCCGCCGGCAAGGGCGTCAAAGGCCGGTTTTTTATCTTTTCCGGAAACGAGGAAAACCGCGGTTCCGGCCGAATTCAGCGCCTTGAAGGTCAGGGTGACCCTTTTTCTGGGAGCGGCGCCGGCAGGCGCTGTGACGGGCGCGGCCAGTTTCGTTCTTTCCTTCAGCGCTTCTCCGCCCGGAAAAAGGGACGCCGTGTGGCCGTCCGCGCCCAAGCCAAGGAATACCAGATCAAAGACCGGCTCGCGGCCCCCGAAATGCGCCCGGATGGCCTTTTCATACGCGGCGGCGGCGCCTTTCTTCGAGACCGTCACGGAAAGGATGTTGGACGCCGGGACTCCGGCGGCGGCGAACAGCAGGTCGTCGGCGGCGCGGAAATTGCTCTCCGCGCTTTTGCGTCCGACCAGCCTTTCATCGGAGAAGAAAAAGAACACTTTCGACCAATCCGGCTCTTTCCGCGAGGCCAGAAGTTTGAAGAACGGCGCCGGAGTCTTTCCGCCGGGGATCACGACCCTGAACGGGTCTTTTCGGGAAACCGCGCGCGCATAGGCGTTCAGGAATATCTTTACGGCTTTCCGCGCCATCGCCCGGCGCGTCCGGAAGCGCGTTGTTCGCCTGGTCACAGCCATTCCCTGCCGTCCTTGCGGATCAGGTTCGCGGCTTCGGCCGGGCCCTCCGCGCCGTCCTTATAGGAGCGCAGGGGGCAGGCGGCCGGTTCCTCCCGCCAGGTTTTGAGCATGGGCGAGAGGAACTCCCACATGGACCTCATCTCGAAGGCGCTGAGGAAAAGGGTCTGGTCCCCGGCCATGGCGTCTATGAGCAGGCGTTCGTAATCCGTGGGGGCCGAAAATTCCTCCGCGTGTTCCCTGTAATCCAGGGTCATGACCCTGCGCGTGAAGCAGAGCTTGGGTCCCGGGTGTTTGGCCACCAGCGAGAAGGACATCCGCTCCTCCGGCTGGATGTTGAAGGTGAAGATATTGGGATAACCCGTGTCCATGCCGCCGAAAACGCCGTGCCCCGGTTTTTTATATACCAGGTCTATCCGGCTCCTTTTGGCGCCGGTCTTCTTCCCGGCCCTGACATAAAAGGGCACGCCGCGCCAGCGGTCGTTATCCACGCCGAATCTGAACGCCAGGAAAGTTTCCGTATCCGAAGAGGCGCTCACGCCGGCCTCCGACCTGTAGCCAGCGTACTGGGCTCTGACCACCCGCTCCGCGACCGTTCCGGGAGAAAGCCTTTCCAGCGCTTTGAAAAACTCCCTTTTCTCCTTCTTGAAATCCGTGTCCCGGAACGACGCGGGGAGGTCCATGGCCGCTATAGCCGCGAGCTGGAAGATATGGCTCATCATATCCCGGGCCAGACCTGTCCCGTCGAAGAAGGCGGCCCGGCCTTCCAGGCCCAGTTCCTCGAAAACGGTTATCTGGACATGGTCTATGAAACGGCCGTTCCAGGTTTCGTCGAAAACGCTGTTGGCCGACCGGAGGGCGAGAACATTCTGCACGGTCTCCTTGCCGGTGAAATGGTCTATGCGGTAGATCTGGCTCTCCGAGATGTTCTTTTTCAGGCCGGCGTCCAGGGAACAGGCGCTTTCAAGGCTGGAACCGTACGGCTTTTCTATCACGACCCTGGACCAACGCGCTCTGTCTTCGGGGTCGGTCAGCAGGCCGCCGGCCGACAGCCGGTCCGTGATGCCGCCGAAAGCGGAGGGCGGGGTGGCCAGGTAGAACAGGCGTTTTTTCCCCGTGCCGTGCGCGGAGTCCAGTTCGTCCAGGCGGATGGAAAGTTTCCTGTAAAAATCCCCGCTGTCGTAATCGGCCCGCATATATTCCGTTCTGGCGAGGAAGGCGCCGCGCTCCGCCGCCGAGGGCTTCGAAGCCGCTATCGCCGCGGCCAGGCGTTCCTCAAAGGTTCCGCGGTCCATTTCCGCGCGTCCGGCGAAGACCAGATAAAAATTTTCCGGCGCGAGTTTTTTTCTGCAGAGGCCGAAAAGAGCCGGTATTATTTTTTTCGCCGCGAGGTTGCCGGTGGCGCCGAACAGGACGAAGCCGCAGCCCTCTGGCCGGGTCTCCTGGCAGAAACCGATAGTGTGTTCCATCTCGGGGCTCATTTTCCGACGAATTCCTTTATCTTCCGCGCCACGGCCTCGGGGGTGAAGCCGAAACGGGCGAAAGCGGTTTTGTCTGGCGCCGAAAGCCCGAACTCCTCGATGCTTATGATAAGACGCCGGCCGTCCGCGAAAGCGGCCCAGCCGGCGCCCCGCCCGGCTTCGAGGAAGACTTTCGGCAGGGTTTTGTCCAGGGTTTCCGCGCGGTGAGCCCCGCTTTGCGCGGCGAAGATCTCCAAGCAGGGCATGGAAACGACTTTCGCCATGAGCCCGTCCTTTTCCAGCAGGCCCGCGGCGTCGAGCGCCAGGGAGACTTCCGAACCCGTGGCCACTATTTCAAGATCGGCCCGGCCTGGCGTGCCTTTGATCACATACCCGCCCTTTTTCATCCCCTCTTTTATCCTGTCCTTATGCGGGGTCAGGACAGGGAGTTTCTGCCGTGAAAGCAGGAGGCAGGCGGGTTTCCGGTTCTTCAAAATCTGTTCCCAGGCGTAGAAGGTCTCGTGGGCGTCGGCCGGCCGCCAGACGGCCAGGCCGGGGATCAGGCGCAGGGCCATGGCCTGCTCCACCGGCTGATGAGTGGGGCCGTCCTCCCCGACTCCGACGCTGTCGTGGGTGAAGACAAAAACCGACGGGATGTTCATAAGCGCGGCCAGCCTTATGGCGGGCCGCATATAATCCGAAAAGACCAGGAAGGTGGCGCCGAAGGGGCGCAGGCCGCCGTGCAGAGCCAGGCCGTTGACCACGGCTCCCATGGCGTGCTCCCTGATGCCGAAATGCAATATGCGTTCCGGATGCGCGGTTATGTCCGTTTTTGTGGAGGGACCCAGATCGGCGGAGCCCCCTATCAGGTTCGGGACGCGCTCCGCCAGCAGATTTATGGCCCTGTGCGAAGCTTCCCTGGTCGCCAGGGGGCCGTCGAACGAAAGATCCGCGTCCGCGAACAGGCCGCCGGGAATTTCCGGCGAGAAATATTCGTCGAGCCGCGCGGCGAGCTCCGGCTTGTCGGTCCGGTATTTTTCGAGAAGTTTGAGCCACTTCTTCTCGGCTTTGGCTCCGGTCTTGGCGAAGGAGGAGAAATGCGGAAGAAGGGCGTCCGGATACGCGAATGGTTCGGCGCAGGGCCAGCCCAGGTTCTTTTTGGTCGCCAGGACCTCGTCTTTTTTAAGCGGTTCCCCGTGCACCGAGTTCCTGTCCTGCTTCGGACTGGCGAAGCCTATATTGGTCGAGGCGATTATCAGCGAGGGTCTGTCCCCGGTCCGGGAGGATTTTCTCAGGGCGCGGTCCAGCGCTTCGAGATCGTTGCCGTCCACGGCGTCGATGACGGCCCAGCCCTGTGCGGCGAACCTCTTTTTTACATCTTCGGTGAAGGCCAGGCCGGTGGAGCCCTCTATCGTTATGCCGTTGGAGTCGTAAAGGCAGACGAGCTTGCCCAGTTTGAGATGGCCGGCCAGCGAGGCGGCCTCATAGGTTATCCCCTCCATGAGATCGCCGTCCCCGGCCAGGACATAGGTGCGGTGGTCTATTACGGGATGTTCCGGGGTATTGAAGATCCCGGCCAGGTACTTTTCCGCCATCGCCATGCCGACCGCGTTGGCGAAACCCTGGCCGAGCGGTCCGGTGGTGGTTTCTACGCCTCCGGTATGTCCGTATTCGGGATGTCCCGGGGTCCTGGAGCCGGCCTGGCGGAAATTTTTGAGTTCCTCCAGGCTCAGCCCGAAGCCGAACAGGTGGAGCAGGGAATAGAGCATCGCGGAGCCGTGCCCGGCCGACAAAACGAAGCGGTCCCGGTTAAACCAAAGCGGATTGGCCGGATTCTGCCTCAGATGCCGGCTCCAGAGCACATACGCCGCCGGGGCCAGGCCGAGCGGCAGGCCGGGATGCCCGGAATTGGCTTTTTCCACCATATCTATCGACAGCGCGCGGATAGCGTTGACGGCCAGCTGGTCGGTTTCATTGAAGGGCATAATGGAGCTCCTCTGCGGTGTTAGAGGTCTGGAGGCCTGGACGCGTTGAGGCGTGGCGCTGAAATTTTTGCCGCCACGCGTCTACGCATCCACGCCTCTTTTCCGTTCATTCCAAAGCTGATATGTCTGCAGCGCGATGATGGTCTTGGCGTCCTTTATGGCGCCGGAACGGATGAGGGCCGCCGTTCTCCCGAACGGCACACGGACCGCCTTTATGAACTCGTCCTCGTCCGGGGACGCTTTCCCGGCTTTAAGCCCGGACGCGGCGAAGACATGCAGCACTTCGTTGGAAAAGGCGGGGGTAGGCCAGAAGGAGAGCAGGAACCTGAAAGCCGAGGCCGCGTATCCGGTCTCCTCGCGCAGTTCCGCCTTCGCCCGCTCCAGCGGATCGTCGGCCTTTCCGTGCAGTTTGCCCGCCGGGACCTCCAGGGTGGCCTCACCCACGGGGTAGCGGAACTGCCGGACAAGGATTATGTCCCCGTTTCCCGTTACGGGCAGCACCGCCACGGCGCCGGGATGGTCAAGGAACTCGCGCGCGGCGGTTTTTCCGTTCGGCAGACGCACGGAATCGACCCTGAAATTCACGGCCTTCCCGGAGAAAACCTCCGTTCGTCCCAGGCGTTTTTCCAACAGGCTTTTGTTCTTCATAATAGACCGGATAAATTATATAATTATTCCGGAATGAAATCCGCCGGCTTTATACATCTCCACAACCACTCGGAGTACTCCCTCCTGGACGGCATGCTCCGCATTACCGACGGGGACGGAAAGCCGTCCGATTTCCTCAAAGGGCTCGCCGCCCAGAAGGTCCCGGCGCTGGCCTTTACCGACCACGGCAACATGTACGGCGCCATGGAATTTTATTTTTCCGCCTCTTCGCTTGGGATCCGGCCGATAATAGGCTGCGAGGTTTATACCGCCAAAGGCTCCCGTCTGGACAAGGATAAATCCACGGGGCGCAAGGACAACGGCCACCTCACCGTGCTGGCCAGGAACCAGAAGGGATATCAGAACCTCATGAAGCTGGTGTCCGGCGCCTTTCTGGAAGGTTTTTATCACGATCCCCGCGTGGACCTGGAACTGCTCTCCAGGCACAGCGAAGGCCTGGTGGCGCTTTCCGGCTGCCTTAAATCGCATATTTCGCGCTCCTGCGCGGCCGGCGAACTGGACGCCGCGGAGAAGCTGGCCGCGCGGTACGCGGATATTTTCGGCAAGGGGAATTTTTTCCTGGAACTAATGGACCACGGGATCCCGGAGGAGGCCGCGGCGATGAAGGGGCTTCTGGAGATCGCCAAGCGCACCGGCCTGCCCGTGGTGGCCACCAATGACAGCCACTATCAGCGCAAAGAGGACTGGGAAGCCCATGACGCGCATGTCTGCATCTCCACCGGCTCTCTGCTCAGCGACCCGGACCGCATGAAGATGAGCACGCATGAGCTCTATTTCAAGAGCCCCGAGGAGATGATAAAGCTTTTTTCGCATACGCCGGAAGCCGTGAAGAACACTCTCGTCATAGCCGAGTCGTGCGACCTGAAGATAGAGTCCGGGAAGCTCTACCTGCCGGATTTCGACATCCCCGCCGAATACAAGGCGAAGCATTCCGGAGAAGAGGCCCAGTTCGAATATCTGAAGGACCTCTGCGCCCGGGGCCTGGAGGCGAAACTGGGCCGCGTGAACGACGAGTATAAGGGACGGCTGGCTTACGAGCTCGGCGTCATCAGGCGGATGGGGTTTTCCAGCTATTTCCTGATAGTCATGGATTTCATCGCGTACGCCAGGGCCAACGGGGTTCCGGTGGGCCCCGGCCGCGGTTCCGGCGCCGGCTCCCTGGTCGCCTTCGCGCTGGACATCACGCGCGTAGATCCGATAACCAACGGCCTGCTGTTCGAGCGGTTCCTGAACCCCGACCGCAAGAGCATGCCGGACCTGGACATAGATTTCGCCGACTCGGGCCGGGAGAAGATCATAGAGTATGTGCGGAATAAATACGGGACCGGCAATGTCGCCAATATCATAACCTACAACACCATCAAGGCGAAGACGGCGGTGCGCGATGTCGGCCGGGTCCTGGGCGTTCCGCTCGCCGAAGTGAACGCCATAGCCAAGCTCCTGCCCGACGGGGAAACCCTGTACAAGGCGGTCAGCACGGTGTCCGAGCTTCAGGAGCAGGCCAAGAAGCCGGAGATCAAAAAACTGTTCGGGATAGCCCAGAAGATCGAGGGCCTGCGCCGCCAGACCAGCGTGCACGCGGCGGGGGTCGTGATCACAAAGGAACAGGTCACCAATTATGTCCCCCTGGCGAACAGGAACAATAAGGATGTGGTCACCACCCAGTATGACGGCAATATGCTCACGAAGCTGGGACTGCTGAAGGTGGATTTCCTGGGGCTGCGCACCCTTACCATAATAGAGACCGCGTCCGAACTTATCCGCGGCGCCAAGGATAAAAAGTTCGACATTTACCAGATCCCGCTGGACGATAAAAAGACCTACGACCTGATGTGCGAAGGCCGCACCACGGGCGTGTTCCAGCTTGAAAGCGAGGGCATGAAGAAACTGATCAAGGGGCTTAAGCCCTCTCAGTTCAGCGACATAGCCGCGCTGGTCGCTCTTTACCGCCCCGGCCCGATACAGAGCGGCATGCTCGAGTTGTTCGTGGAGCGGAAACACGGCCGGAAGAAGATAGTCTACGATCACCCCGTGCTGGAACCCATCCTGAAGGACACCTACGGCACCATGGTCTACCAGGAACAGGTGATGGAGATCTCCAAGAAACTGGCCCTGTTCACCCCGGGCGAGGCCGATTCGCTGCGCAAGGCCATGGGCAAGAAAAAACCCGAGGAGATGGAGCAGCTGCGGGTAAAATTCACGGACGGGGCCAGGAAGAACGAGATCCCGCTGAAGCTTTCGACCAAGATCTTCGATCAGATGCTGCAGTTCGCCGGCTACGGTTTCAACAAGTCGCATTCCGTGGCTTACGCGCTGGTGGCCTATCAGACGGCCTGGCTTAAGGCCAATTATCCGGTGGAGTTCATGTGCGCCCTGCTGACCAGCGAGATCGGACATAACGCGGTGAACTCGGAGGACAAGGAGAACAAGCAGGTCACCTATATCGGAGAGGCCCAGGCCATGGACATAGAGATCCTCGGTCCCGACCTCAACCGGTCCGGCAGGATCTTCACCATCGAGGAGAAGAACGGCCGCCGGGCGGTGCGTTTCGCCCTCACGGCGGTAAAGAACGTGGGAGAGGGCGTGGCCGACGCCATAGTGAACGAACGCGCCAGGAACGGGGCCTTCAAGTCGTTCGAAGAATTTACGCTTCGCGCCGACACGAAGCAGCTCAATAAAAGGGTCATGGAATCCATGGCCAAGAGCGGCGCGTACGACGGTCTTTACCCCTCGCCCACCGCGGAAATGTCCCGCACCAGGGCGCTGAAAGCCGTGGAGGGCTTCAGCGATTCCGGCTCAAAAGGCCGCCGGGAGCAGGAGGGCCAGGAAATGCTTTTCGGCGTTGAGGCCTCCCGCCGGCCCTCGCCGGCCGCCGCGGCGCCCGCGGAGGCTCTGAACGAGCACACGATACTTAAATATGAGAAAGAGGTGCTGGGTTTTTACTTTTCCGGCCACCCGCTGAACAGCTACAGGCGGCATATCTCCATGATAGCCAATTCGGACATAGAGAAAGTCCTTTCCGGCGCCTTTAAGCCGGGCGAGTCCGTGCGCGCGGCGGGGATAGTCCTGCAGACCAAGGTCATACAGACCAGGAAGGGCGAGACCATGGCCAAATTCGAGCTGGAGGACCTGTCCGGCAATATCGGGGTATGCCTGTTCCCCAAGAAGTACGCGGTTTACGGCCCGCAGCTCGCCCCCAACAAGGTGGTGGTGGTCACCGGCAGGGTGCAGGAATCCGATTTCGGCCAGAACCGGTTCGAACTGATAGCCGAGGAGGTCCTGGGGCTGTTCGAGGCCATGAACAAATGGGGCAGGAATATGGTTATAAAGCTGCCGGACGGCATTTTGTTCGACGAAAAACAGCTCGCCGAACTGAGAAGCACGCTGAGCAGAAGCCGCGGGGAGTGCCCGGTTTACCTGAAGGTAAGCACCAAGACCAGAAGCTCGTACATCGTGGAAACATGCGACAGGGTGGCCCTGGACGAACACTTGTTCAAGGACCTTGAAAAAATACTGGGAGAAAAAACATGGCAGGTGGAAAGCGCATACTGATAGCCGACGACGATCCCGATATAGCCGATCTGCTGGAGTCGTATTACAAAGGCAGGGGGCATGAGGTTTCCGTGGTCACCAACGGCAAGGACGCTTTGCAGCGGATAGAATCCGGCAGGTTCGATCTGGTGCTTATGGATGTTATGATGCCGTATATCGACGGCTATCATGTGGCGTACGAGGTCGCGTCGAAGTTCGGCACGGACGCGCCCAAGATCATTATCATGACCTCCCGCGATGTGGCCAGTGAGAAGGGCATAGCCATGCTCAGCGGCGCCCAGGAAGTGATACAGAAGCCGTTCACGCTGGACGACATGGATAAGAAGGTGAACGCGCTGCTGGGCCTGTAGCGCTCCGGCCCGGCCTCCTGCGCCCGGCAGGGCGGAGGCAAACTTCGGTTCAAGGATGGCAATTATGAAAAAAACTGTTGTCGCCGCGGCGTTACTGTTCGCCGTTTCCGCCGCCGGACCTTCGGCGTTCGCCGCTAAGGACCCGGAGAAGGGCAAGGGCGAGAGCGTGGTGCTTCCGGATGTGGAACTGGTGGATATGCCGACCGCCGGCATCCTCGACTACTACGGCTTCCAGGTCAAGACGCGCGCTTATTCCGGCGGCGGCGTGCTGACCGGATTGAATTTCGGCGTGCTCGAACGCCTTAATCTAGGCGCCGCCATGATGGTCGACCGGCTTATCGGCTCCGCCTCTCCGATCAAGATGCGCCGCCCCGAGATACAGGTGAAGTTCCGGTTCTTCGACGGCGGGTATTACATACCGGCGGCCGCGCTGGGCTATGACGGACAGGGCTACTATTACAATCCCGACACCAAAAAGTACATGGAGAAGGGGCGCGGGCTGTACCTGGCCGGTTCCAAAGAGATCGGACTGCCGAATTTCGTGCTGCACGGCGGGTTTAACATTCCGGACTTCGATAACAACCTCATGTTCAGTTTTCTCGGCGCTAATTACACTCTGGAGGATAAGATCGCCTTCATGCTGGAATACGACAATCTGTTCCATCCGGAGGACCCGTCGCGGTTCAATGTCGGGACCCGGATCTACATCACGCCTTACTTCCAGCTCGATCTGGGAGTGCGGGAAATAGGCAAACACGGGCATTTCAACGATGAGCCGTCCACGCCCAGGAAAGGCGAGAGGATAGTGCAGCTGCGGTATAACACCAACTTTTGACGGACTGCCGTAAGCCTTAAGCCGGCGGCCATATGCCGGCGGGGATACGGAAAAACATGCGTGCCGGAGGACAGATCATGAAGAAAAAAATAGGGATTTTGACGGGGGGAGGAGATTGCCCGGGGCTTAACCCGGCCATCCGGGGCTGCGTATACGCGGCCGAAAAATACGGCTACGAATGCGTCGGTTTAACCGACGGCTGGAAGGGGCTGATGCAGGGAAACACGCTGCCGCTCGACCGGGTCGCGACGGAATACATGATAATGAAGGGCGGCACCATGCTGGGCACCTCCAGGACGAACCCGGCCAAGACGGACGGCGGCATACAGAAATGTCTGGAGAATTTCTCCAAACTGGGACTGCACGCCCTTGTGGCGATGGGCGGGGACGACACTCTCGGCGTGGCGACCAGGCTTTACAAAGACCATAAACTTAGCGTGGTCGGCGTGCCTAAGACCATGGATAACGACCTTAATGTCACCGATTACACTTTCGGTTTCGATACCTCGGTCACGCTGGCCATGCAGGCGGCGCAATCCCTCCAGGACACCGGGGCCAGCCATCACCGGATAATGGTGCTGGAGGTCATGGGCCGGCACGCCGGCTGGGTGGCTCTGTATACGGCGATAGCTTCGGCCGCCGACTTCGTCTGCATCCCCGAGAAAAAGATAGACACGGAGGCCATGCTGCGCAAGCTCAAGGAGTCGTACGCCAGGAAACGGTTCGCGCTGGTGGTGACCAGCGAGGCCGCCGAACTGCCGGAGGCCGGAGAGGACAAAGCCAAGCACGCTGTGGACCAGTTCGGCCACCGCATACTCAAAGACAGAGGCATGGGCGAGCACATAGCGCAGTTCATAGAAAAACAGACCGGGATAGAGACGCGCTTTTCGGTGATAGGCCATATGCAGCGCGGGGGCGCGCCGACGCTTTTCGACAGGATGCTCGCCACCCGCGTTGGAATGAAGGCGGCCGAACTGGTGCGCGACGGGGAGTTCGGCATGATGAGCGCGATAGTGGGCAACAAGATAACCGGCGTTCCGCTGGAAAGCGCCACCGGCGCGCTCAAGACGGTTTCCAAAGAATGGTTCGATGTGATGGATGTGCTGTTTTAAATTAGGAGGCTCTTATGGCTGATAACACGCAGGCTAAGCCCGCCCAGCAGTTCCAGCGCAAGACTATACTCATCAAGAAAAAGCTGCAATACCGCTACATGGCCCTGATCTTCCTGAGCGTTCTGGTCGCTTTTTTCGTGGTGGGACTCGACCTCGTCTGGACCATTTCAAGGATGGTCAACGAGCATCCCATGATACAGCCCCTCCTGGAGGATGTTCTGGTCATGGCTCCGCTTTTCGCGATAAAGGCGGGCATGTACATGGTGATAGTTCTCATAACCTCCGCCGTGGTGTCCCACCGCATGGCCGGGCCGATCTTCAAGTTCGAGAAAAGCTGCGACGCCGTGGCGGCCGGGGATCTTACCCACCGGGTTTTCCTGCGCAAAGGCGACCAGCTGCTGGATTTGCAGGACCATTTTAACG
>Ga0074195_1002218_pt1 | contig 22747 bp, 20 predicted proteins | sample EPASupsiteHSE623_FD_64525 | JGI IMG/M metagenome (GOLD analysis project Ga0074195, IMG submission 64525) | Bioremediated contaminated groundwater from EPA Superfund site, New Mexico - Sample HSE6-23 | ecosystem: Environmental > Aquatic > Deep subsurface > Groundwater > Contaminated ...
GGGTATTTGGGGTGTTGGGGTTTTTATCGTAAAATAGGTGATAGTTTTGTAGCCTTACTTGAGAAGAACCCTGGGTTGTATATTACCTTTTCATTATGTATCAGTGTTCTAACTTTGGTGGTATTTGGAGAATTGACATGGAAGACGCTAATTCATAATACGATGGTTATGTTTGACAATGTTGTTATAGAGTTAGTTCGTTATTATGCTAGTCCAAGCATAGATAAGGTAATGTTAGTCATCACCAAGTTAGGCTCTGCCTCATTTTACGCTGTATTTGCAACGCTGGTTATAGGAATACTAGTTTTATACAAGCGGAAACTAGAGGCATCTTCACTGCTTGTCTCTCTGTTGGGAGGAAATATATTAAACGAGGCGCTTAAACATATATTTACGCGTTCTCGTCCTGAGTTGTTTCGTGTTATTAACGAAACAGGCTATAGTTTTCCTAGTGGTCATGCCATGGTGGCGCTTTGCTTTTATGGTATGCTTGCTTTCTTAATAGCTCGAAAACGGCAAACATGGCAGGAACGTTTTGTAGTGTTTTTAATAGCGGGAATATTTATTTCTGCTATCGGTATTAGCCGTATATATCTTGGCGTTCATTATCCTACAGACATCTTGGCAGGTTTTACGGCAGGCACGACCTGGCTGACTTTTTGTATATCGTCGCTCATGTGGTGGGAGGATAAAAGAGTTAAACAATTAATTGAACAGCATTAATTGACATGATTTATATTAATGTCATTGGAGATACTATTATCGGAATGCCATAATGGAGGAGGAATGAATTTGGCAAAAGATAAGGTGTATCAATATTGGAATGGCAAGAATATTAACGGCGAAGATCATGTAGGCAACAAGTTCTTAATTGATGAAGGGCCCCGTAATAGCACAACTGAAATGAAATATGAAGTGGGTTGCGATACCATCTCAGCTGATGATCTCCAACAAGGTGTTGAATACTAGAAGATTGCACTTGACAAATATTGCCTGTCTAAATTAAACTATAGTTGACAAAGAGGTCGCTTTATGAAAATTAAAGCGACCTCTTTTTATTTCTAGATGATGACCTGGCGTAGGATTAATTCTTTGAGTGAGGGAGTGATGATCGTGTTCTATTTTGGCATTGAAAAAGCGCTAAAAAAGATTACCGAGAAAGCAGCTGATTATTCGTCAGGCAGATTATCAGGGAATATAAACGATAAGGAATATCCATCGATACTTAGCGGTCTAATCAATCATATTAATGCCTTAGTAGACATGCTGCGCCAATTCTCCCGCGAAACCCAAGTTTCAGCTAGTAAGGTATCGGCAGCAGTAACTCAGGTGAATTCAGCTATCAACAATTCAAAATCTCTTGCCGAAAGCACGCGTCAAGATGCTTATTTAACTAGTAAGCATTCGATAGAGTTAGAGCAAGCTGCGGCAAGCGCAAGTGGTCAAATCGAAGAAGTAATGAAATCAGCTCAGATAATTACTGAAGTAGCTGGCGGTATATATGAGCAGAGTATAGAAAATAAAAAACTTGCCGAGAAGGGCTGCAACGCAGTAGGTGAGCTAGCCCAGGCTATGTCAGATATACAGCAATCGTCGGTCGATATTGATGTAAGAATAAAGGCTTTGACTGAAACTGCGAGAAAAATAGATGCTTTTCTTGTTACCATTCAAGGTATCTCATCACAAACTAATCTTTTGGCTTTAAATGCAAGTATTGAAGCTGCTCGTGCTGGAGAACACGGGCGTGGATTTGCCGTAGTTGCTCAAGAAATTCATAAGCTTGCTGATGCAAGCAGCGCAGCAGCCAATTCAGCTAATGGACTATTGGTTCAAATTGATACTGGGGTGCTGGAAGCTGCAAAAGCCATGGGGCAGGGAATTGAATCTGTACAGCGTGGTATGGCAGCTATGGCTCAGGCTGACGATAGTCTTAAGACTATCGTTTTAGCTAGCGCAGAGGTAGAAGCACAACTTGCGCAGGCTAGCGCCGCCCGACAATCGCAGTTAGCAGCTACCAATCAAACGGCCAACGTCCTGGCGAAAATGTTAGATATCTCACATGATGTGGCTGATCGAGTAAAATCAGTCAATAACTCGATAGAGAAGCAGGAAAAGCACTTAGAAGAAACTAAAGAGATGGGATCGTTACTAGCTTATATTGCCAATCAAATGGTCGCAACCACAGGAAAGATAAGCTTGGTATCTATCGACAGTGTTGATAAAAACCTATTAGACCGTAAAATTAATAAATTAAAAGATGTTATGCTAGATATGGCGCGAGGTGCTCAGCTAGCTAACTTGGATTCAGTTAGGCATAATGCAATTCTTGCCAAACTCCTCGATGATTATCCCGATCTTGAAGCAGCCTGGACTAATAGATTAGATGGGCAGTTTATCGTGTCATTGCCTCCTGCTGGAATTGCAAATGCTTCGCTTAGGGACTGGTTTCAGAAGGCTGCTGCAGGAGAAACATACGTTTCGCCAATTTATGTTTCGGCAATATCGCATCAGCCTTGTCTAACTATTGCATTACCGATAAAGGATTCTGCCCAAAATACAATTGCTGTGCTGGGAGTTGATCTTAGAATAACCTGCTAGATAATAGCCATAAAGCCATGTGTAAAACATGGCTTTATTATTTTTTTCAATCAAAGGTCAAAAGGTCAAAAAAACTCTTGCGTGTAATGGTAGTATTTGCTAGTATATATCTAAGAAGTGTTATCAATTACTAATAATTACAAGAGTAATGGATAAAAATAGGTTTGGAGGGATAAAGATGGCACATGACAAATTCACGCAAAATGCTATGACTGCTTTACAGGAGGCACAGCAGCAGAGCGCTCTATACTATCACCAGGAGGTTACCACAAGGCATTTATTGCTGGCGTTTGTTAAAAATCCAGACGGAATCGCAGCCGAAATATTCACCCAATCCAAGATAGATGTGCAGTTACTCAGGACAAAACTTGAACAAATACTTAAAAAGCAGCCTTCAGTGCGGGGACAAGATACCGGTCTGAGGATGAATACAGCCATGATACGTGTTATGGCTCTTGCAGAAAAATTTGCGACTGACATGAATGATGAATATGTTAGCGTGGAGCATCTTTTTTTAGCGATAGTCGAAGATGGAGACAGTGATGTTGTTGATCTTTGCCGCCAGTTTGGCCTATATCGCAGTCGAATTCAACAAATAGTCAAAGAGTATCGGAAGGGTACAAAGATAACAAATGATAATCCCGAAGAAGGCTATCGGGCTCTAGAAAAATATGGACGGGACCTTACCGATTCGGCAAAGCAAGGCAAACTTGACCCTGTAATAGGGCGCGATGAAGAGATTCGTCGTGTTATCGAGATATTGTCGCGGCGGACAAAGAACAATCCAGTGCTTATCGGTGAGCCCGGTGTTGGCAAGACAGCTATTGTTGAAGGCTTGGCTAGACGTATAATTGCCGGCGATGTGCCGGAATCGTTAAAGAATAAAACACTATATTCTTTAGACTTAGGGTCCATGCTGGCTGGCGCGAAGTTTCGCGGCGAGTTTGAGGAACGCCTGAAGAATGTCCTAAATGAGATAGCTAAGTCAGAAGGAAAAGTATTACTTTTCATTGATGAGCTGCATACTGTTGTTGGAGCTGGCGCAGCAGAAGGGGCAATGGATGCCGGAAATATTCTCAAACCTATGCTGGCAAGGGGAGAATTGCGCTGCATCGGTGCGACTACGTTAAACGAATATCGAAAGCATATTGAAAAGGATTCTGCGCTTGAACGCCGCTTTCAACCGGTATTTGTCGGTCAGCCTACAGTAGAGGATACCATATCAATCCTCCGGGGCCTTAAAGAGCGTTATGAAATTCATCATGGGGTGAGAATAAAGGACTCAGCTTTAGTGGCTGCGGCAGTATTATCAGATAGGTATATTTCCGACCGTTTTTTGCCGGACAAAGCTATCGACCTTGTCGATGAATCAGCGGCCAAACTGCGGACTGAAATTGACTCTATGCCTAGCGAACTTGATGAGGTCTCACGTCGTATTATGCAGTTGGAGATTGAAGAACAGGCACTGAAAAAAGAAAATGATACTGCGTCCAAGGAAAGGCTTACCCGCCTGCAAGACGAATTGACTGAACTACGCTCTGAGGCTGGTAAGCTTAAGTCCCAATGGGAAATTGAAAAACAGGGGATTGTCCGTCTACGCAGCTTAAAAACTGAAATTGAAGATTTGCGTACTAAAATGGAAGCTGCTGAGCGCAGTTATGACCTTAATAAACTGGCTGAGCTAAAATATGGACGTTTACCTGAACTTGAACGCAATCTTAAGGAACAGGAAGACCAGCTTAATAAAAAAGATGCCACCAAGACATTAATTACGGAAGAGGTTAGTGAGGATGATATTGCCAGAGTGGTCAGTCGCTGGACGGGCATTCCGGTAAGTCGTATGCTGGCCGGTGAGCGGGAAAAACTCGCTAATCTTGAGACTATTCTGCATGAACGCATTGTCGGTCAAGATGATGCCGTTCAAGTGGTAAGCGAAGCTATAATTAGGGCGCGCGCCGGGATAAAAGATCCTAACCGCCCGATTGGATCTTTTATTTTCCTTGGACCAACAGGGGTAGGTAAAACAGAACTAGCTAAAACACTTGCCGAAGTATTGTTTGATGATGAACGCAGCATGATTCGCCTTGATATGAGCGAGTATATGGAAAAACATGCTGTTGCCAGGTTGATTGGCGCTCCTCCCGGTTATATAGGTTATGATGAAGGAGGTCAGCTTACTGAAGCCGTCCGTCGCCGGCCCTACAGCGTAATTCTGCTGGATGAGATTGAAAAAGCTCATAGCGATGTTTTTAATATCTTGCTTCAGATTCTTGATGATGGTCGCCTAACTGACAGCAAAGGTAGAACAGTTAACTTTAAGAATACAGTCATTATTATGACATCAAACCTAGGCTCTTCAGAAATTCTCACTAGAGATTTTGGTACTGCTAAGGATGCAGTCCTTAGTATGCTGAAAAGCTACTTTAGGCCAGAGTTCCTAAACCGTATTGATGACATAATTGTATTTAACGCGCTTTCTGAAGAACAGGTTGCCGCTATTGCTGAAATTATGTTAAGAAGTCTAAACAAACGCCTGCAGAAACAGACTAATATAACATTAAAATGGGATGAAAAGGTACTTAAATTGCTGGCTGAGCAAGGCTATGATCCAGCTTACGGCGCTCGTCCGCTTCGTAGGCAGATTACTCGCATGGTTGAGACCGAGCTTAGTAAGATGATAGTTCGCGGTGAGGCCGGTGATGGCACTACCGTTAAAATGACTGCAAATAATAGAGATGTTTCACTGAAGGTTCTTTAATAAGATATTGGTTATTGTTCTAAAGGGCTCCGAAGAGATGGCTGAATCTAGTCAAAGCCTTGCTCAAATGGCCGAGGAACTGCAAAATGCAGTAAGGAAGTTTAAAGTTTAAATAAAAGCAAGCATGCACTTTGTTAAAACAAATGCGCATGCTTGCTTTTTTATATAGATATAAAAGATAAGTTTTTGATAATGAAGGAAATTAGACGCTTATGTATAACTATTGTCTTATAATTTCAAATTATTGAAATTTATGAGACAATTGTATTCGGTGAGGTGAGCATCCTTGTTTTATAGTTGCGAGTTAAATAAAAGTGCCTGGACGGAATTTCAATCCAAGGGCGACTGTATTGAATTACATAAAAGACCTGATATTCTGGAATCATGGAAGCGATGCCGCATGCGTGGAATAGATCCCTATGAAGATGGGTGCCCTACCTGTCTAAGTGAAGCTGAATTAGAGGAGCGCCTAAAAGCGAATCGCAGTTTAATAAATATCGGGGAACCAATAATAAACGAAGCATATAGGTTGGCTTCGCATTATAAGATGGTTGTTTCATTATTGGATAACGATGGATATATTTTAATATCAAGAGGCGACACTGAAGATATATTCCAGCAAACCGGTGTAAACTACCTTCCTGGAATGCAATGTATTGAAGAAGCAATGGGTACGAGTTCTTTTTCACTTGCTGTAAAGAATGGTAAACCAGCTCGAGTTGTAGGACCAGAACATTACTGCAGCCGGTATCATCATGTTGCCTGCGTGGCTGCACCTATTAAAAGTGAGTCTGGCAAGATTTTAGGAGTTGTAACAGTTACTGAGATCGAGTGGGAGTCTAGTTATTGCTCTTTAGGGATTGTTGGAGTTGCTGCAAAGGCTATAGAAACAGGAATTAGAATGCAATTGGCGCAGGAGCAGATATCTCTAAATAATCGGTTGCAGAATATGATTGTTGAATCAATATCGGATGGGCTGCTAACCATTGATGCGAAGGGGATAGTTACCCATATAAATGCTTTGGGTGCTAAAATTCTAGACGTAACTGTGGAAGATTCTGTCGGCAGGCATATTGGTGAACTAGTTGACTTCAAACCAGTAATTCTTCAGGTCCTCGAAACTGGTCGAGGGTATACAGATAAAGAATTCCGTCTGGAAAGTAAACGTGGAGTCTTGCATTTTGTAAAAACAGCCATACCGCTACGGGACGATTACGGACAGCTTATTGGTGTAGTTGATATCTTTCGCGAGATAAAGCGGGTACGCAAGATGGTAAACCAAATGGTGGGAGCCCAAGCAGTTTTTACATTAGAAGATATTATTGGTGATAGTAAACCTATAAAAGATATGCGACAAATTGCGAAGTTGGCAGCAACTAGTGAAACAACAATTCTTCTGGAGGGTGAGAGCGGTACTGGCAAAGAACTGCTTGCTCAGGCGATTCATAACTGCAGTTACCGTCGTGAAGGACCATTCGTTGCAATAAACTGCGGCGCTATACCTCGCGACTTAATCGAGAGTGAATTATTTGGCTATGAGGAAGGCGCTTTCACTGGGGCAAAACACGGTGGGCGTCCAGGGAAATTTGAAATGGCTCAAGGTGGGACATTATTTTTGGATGAAGTTGGCGAAATGCCATTGGAAATGCAAGTCAAGTTGTTGCGTGTTCTTCAGCTTTCTCAGGTGGTAAGAGTCGGCGGGAGTCAGGTTATCCCTGTAGATGTAAGAATTATCGCTGCAACAAACCGGAAGCTATGGCAGATGGTTCAGGACGGTGCATTCCGCGAAGACTTGTACTATCGTCTTAATGTAATGGACATTGTCCTGGCTCCATTACGCGAACGAAAAGATGATATACCGCTATTAATCAATCATTTTTTGCATAAATTCGCCAAGTCAGATGGAATAATTAAAAAAATTTCACCTGAAGCGATGAATATGCTTACCGTTTGGCCGTGGCCGGGGAATGTACGCGAGCTGGAAAATGCATTAGAACACGCTTGCTGTCTTGCCGATAGTAAGGATATTAACATTGAACACTTGCCGCGCAGTATTCAAAATAGTTATTTAAGGCAAGCAGGAGACGAGCAAATAATGACATTAAAAGAAGCTGAACGTCTAGCTGTTGCGAACGCCTTTAATATTACAAAGGGAAATGTAGCGCAAACAGCGCGCTTACTTGGTATTGGTAGAAATACTTTATACGAAAAACTAAAAGAGTATGGGGTTGAGCGACAGATTGACCCTCCAAGGTGTTCGTAAAATGAACAGTGTCCTTATTTCGAACACCTTTAAAAGAGACTGTAGATGCTGGTGAAAAAAAGATTGGTGTTCTCAAATCGAACACCAATCTTTTTTTTGATTATTCGTAGTGTATTCAGAATAGGCGGAATATTAGATAAAACGTGGTTCGGTGATGTTTTTGTAATATTGGCACGGAATTTGCATGTGTTTATTGCGTATCAGTATTTATAGTGTAAAGAGGAGGTGAAATAATGCTTTTGGTAGGAAAGTCTGCTCTGGTAACGGGAGCGGGACAAGGAATTGGCAAGGCTATAGCGATTGGATTAGCTTTACAAGGCTGTGATGTTGCAATTAACGATGTCAACTCAAGTCTGGCAGAGCAGGTTGCCGGTGAAATTAAAACTCTTGGTCGCAACAGTAAGGCAGCCGTAGGTAATGTTGCAGTAAAAGACGATGTGCAAAGAATGTTTAAAGATACAATAGACGATTTTGGCAAATTGGATATTGTCGTAAACAATGCTGGTATTGTTCTAAAGAACCCTTTTTGGGAAATCACCGAGGAACAATGGGACAGGATTATCGCTGTGAATTTGAAAGGGACATTCCTTTGTTGTCAAGCAGCGGCATTGTACATGCGTCCTCAGAAAAGCGGAAAGATCATCAATATTGCTTCTGTTGCTGGTAAACGGGGCGGCGGGCTTCTCGGTAATACCGCCTATGCTGCATCGAAAGCGGGTGTATTGGGGCTTACCAAAGGGTTAGCCCGGGAACTTGGTGCATATGGCATTAATGTTAATGCCATCACTCCAGCGTTGACAGAGACGGAGATGACTCAGACTTTGTCACCTGAAAAAAGAGCTATGATTATTAGCTCAATGGCTCTGGGGCGTGCGGGAAAACCAGAGGATATTGCAAACGCTGTGGTCTTTTTGGCGTCGTCGTTATCCGACTTCATCAGTGGTGAAATGATGGATGTTGATGGAGGACTAATGATGGATTAGAGGATGTGAGAATCCTAGTCACCAGTTCGGACAATAAAATAGCAGGAGGTTTGTTTGATATGAGTAATGCTGCCACCGATGGTAGTCTGAGAAGAAGAAAATATTTACATATCGTACTGCCGTTGTTTATAGCATCGGTAATTGCCTTCCTAGACCGTGTTAACGTTGCTTATGCAGCTCTAACTATGAATGCTGACCTTGGTTTTACTGCTCAGATATTTGGTATGGGTGCCGGTATATTCTTTGCTGGCTATTTCCTATTTGAGATTCCTGGGGCGATAATCGCTGAAAAGTACAGCCCGAGAATATGGATGGCTCGAATAATGATAACCTGGGGTATTGTTTGCGGCATGATGGCGTTTATGAGAACACCTACGGAGTTTTATATTTATCGTTTTCTATTAGGGGCTTGCGAAGCAAGTTTTTATCCTGTTGTCTACGCAGTTATAATGCCGAGATTTTTCAATAGTGATGAAAGGCCCAAGGCTATCTCGGTCATGCTGACTTCACTCTTGGTTTCGGCAATCATCGGATCACCACTGGCAGGATGGCTATTAGGCGTACCACTCTTTGGCTTAAAGGGCTGGCAGGTGCTGTTCATACTTGAGTGCGTACCAGCAATAGTATTTGGGATTATTCTTCTCTATTGGCTGCCGGATTGGCCTAAAGATGCAAAATGGCTGACTGAAGAAGAGAAAGTAAAACTTACTGAAGACTTTAATAAGGAAATCGCGGCAAAGAATTCAGTAAAAAAATACACAATATGGCAGGCTTTTTGCGACAAAGAAGTTATTAAACTCTGCTTTATCTACTTTATGTGGATTACCGGTTTTTGGGGCTTCAATTTCTGGATGCCGACCGTTCTTAAGGCTGTTTCAGGTTGGTCCAATGCTGCCATTGGCTGGGTAATAGTTATCCCGATGACTATTACATTAATTACGATGATACTTGTCGGCAATTCCGCCTCGCGGACAGGTGAAAAGAGATGGCATGTAGCTATTTGCATGTTCATTGGTGCTGTTGGTATGGGAGTTGGCCCGTTTGTGACAGACCCTATGATTAGTTTGGTCTTAGTTTGTCTTAGTGCTATCGGGGTTTATTCAGGGATGGGTGTTTGGTGGACATATCCGACTTCTTTCCTATCTGGACCGGCAGCTGCAGGCGCAGTTGGCTTGATAAACTCAATGGGTAACGTCGGCGGTTGGGTTGGGCCATATCTGACAGGGTTTATTAAAACTGCAACAGGTTCTTTCCAATGGGCGTATGTGTACCTAGCATTTTCCCTGACTGTAGCAGGTCTTTGTATACTTACCCTGCGTAAGGATCTCCCAACTAGTGCAACAACTTCAGATGGAAAAACAATTGCTAAATGATGAGAATCATTAACAATATACTGGCGTAACAGTCGGTTGGAAAGGGTGTTTTTCATGAAGGCGATAGTCAAACCTAGGCCGATGCCGGGGTTGGAATTTGCTGAAGTATCTATTCCCGAGCCAGGTCAGGGTGAAGTACTTGTGAAAGTGCGAGCGGCTGCGCTATGCGGTACCGATATACATATTGAGGAATGGAGTCTATGGGCACAAAACGCTAATTTGAAGATGCCGCTAATTATTGGACATGAGTGCTCTGGTGAGGTAGTAGCATTAGGTACTGGTGTTCTTGGGATCGAGATTGGCGATCATGTAGCAAGCGAAACACATATACCATGTGGGCATTGTCTACAGTGTCAGATTGGCGAACAGCACATCTGCGCAAACTTGAAAATTTTTGGGGTACATACGGATGGCTGCTTTGCCGAATATGCCGTAATTCCAGCTATATGCGCAAGGAAAATCCCGAAAAATATTCCATTTCAAGTGGGTGCCGTACTCGAACCGTTAGGCACAGCTTTTCGTACTGCTGCTGAATGTAATGTGTATGGAAAACCTGTCGTTGTTCTTGGTTGTGGGCCTATCGGACTATTTGCCGTCGGCGCAGCCGCCATGATGGGGGCATCCAAGGTTATCGGTATTGATATTAGCGACTTCAGACTTTCAGGTGCTAAGGCTATGGGCGCCACTCATGTCCTCGACTCCAGCAGCGATGATGTCGTGAAGGCGGTGCTTGATCTGACCGACGGTTACGGAGCTGACTCTATAATCGAGGCTTCGGGGCATGTCGGAGCTATTAAAACAGCTTTTAGATATCTTCGCAAAGGCGGACGCTTTGGTATGATCGGTTTGCCGACTAAGCCGATTGAGCTTGAGCTTGGTAGTGATATCGTATTTAAAGAGGCTAAGGTATTCGGTATACACGGTCGCAAGATGTTCGAAACCTGGCGAGGGATGGAAGAAGCATTAGCTTCAGGCAAGCTTAATATTGCCCCTGTCCTTACGCACGAGATACCACTTGAGTCTTATGCCGAAGGTATCAAGCTTGCGAAGAGCGGACAAGCGAATAAAGTAATTCTTGTACCATAAACACGAGGGGCGGAAGTTCCTTATGGGAGTTTCGCCCCTTATATAAAAGGAGAGTCATCATGGAAAAGGTTATGCGCATCCAATCGGTAGAGGGTAGCCTAGGACGCACTCTCGTAGCTAGACTGCTGCCAGGCACTGATATGCTCGAAGGCATTGAAGAAACCTGTAGAATACATGATGTAAAATATGCCGTTGTATCCTGCGCGGTTGGCGCCTTCAAAAAAGCAACATTTGTTTATCCTATTCCGAAAGAAGGCGCTCAGATCGGTATAATCTACAGTGACCCGGTTGTGGTTGAAGGTCCAATAGAGTTTTTAGGTGGTCAAGGTGTTATCTGTCAATCTGAAGAAGGCAAGTATCTCATTCATTTCCATGGTTCTTGCAGCGATAAAGATATGAGAGTTTGGGGCGGGCACTTCACCATAGGAAATGTTGTATTAGCAACTCTTGACCTTATAATACAGGAGATTTCAGGCGTAAATATGATTCGCCGCTTTGATGAAGAGACTGGGTTCATACAATTTAGTCCAGAAAAATGGAGGGACGAATAGTGGTGGCAAAAAAACACGGCAAAGAACTATCACTTAAGTTTTATCGCGAAATGTTTAAAGTACGCTCCTTTGACTTAAAGGCGGCTGAGTTATTTACCCAGGCGCTAATGGCAGGAAATATTCATACCTGTGTTGGTCAGGAAGCTACTGCGGTTGGTGCTTGTCAAGCTCTGAAGTCTACTGACTTTATAACTGCTACTCATCGTGGTCATGGTCAATGTATTGCAAAGGGCGGAGAAACCAAGTTAATGATGGCTGAATTGTTTGGTAAGACTACAGGCTACTGTAAAGGTAAAGGCGGTTCTATGCATATTGCCAATGTTGGACTTGGTATTTTAGGAGCCAACGGTATTGTTGGCGCAGGCATTCCCATTGCAGCAGGTTCGGGTCTAGCTTCGAAGATTATGGGTAAGGATGAAGTAACACTAGCATTCTTTGGTGATGCGGCTTCCAATCAGGGTACCTTCCATGAAGCTATTAATATGGCGTCGGCCTGGAAGCTGCCAGTAATATTTATGTGTGAAAACAATAAATATGGTGTTTCAGTCTGTATTGATCGTGTATGTAATACTCAGGACATTGCTGACAGAGCTCAAGGTTATCATATTCCAGGTGTAGTAGTTGACGGTAACGATGTTTTCGCCGTTTATGAAGCTGTGAAAGTAGCTGCTGAGCGGGCCCGCAAAGGAGAAGGGCCGACTCTAATAGAGTGCAAAACCTATCGTCATCGCGGCCACTATGAAGGCGATCCAATGGCTTACCGGACAAAAGAAGAAATGCAGGAATGGAAAGAACGCGATGGAGTTATTCGCCTTAGAAATGAAATAACTGCCAGCGGTGTGGCAACTGCGGAAGAACTAGATGCCATTGAGGCTGAAATAACGGCTGAAATCGAAGCTGCCGTTGAATTCGCTAAAGAGTCACCTTATCCGGATGTGTCCGAAGTAACCACCGATGTTTACGCCATGGACAATGAAAGGGGTATTGCACGATGAGGAAAATTACTTACGGGCAAGCATTGAGTGAAGCAATGCATGAAGAAATGGTTCGTGATGAATCAGTATTCGTAATCGGCGAGGACATGGGTGTCATGGGCAGTGTTTTCGGATTAACCAGAGGTTTTATGGAAGAATTCGGGGCTAACCGTGTAATTGATACACCGATTTCGGAATCAGGTTTTACCGGTATGTCAGTAGGTGCAGCTATTCGTGGACTACGTCCGGTTGTAGAGATTATGTATATTGACTTTACACCTGTATGTATGGACCCCATTGTCAACCAAGCTGCTAAAATGCGCTACATGACAGGCGGTCAGGTTAAAGTCCCAATGGTAATAAGGGCTCCGCAAGGCGCAGGAAGGCGAAATGCTGGACAGCATTCGCAGAGTTTGGAAGCACTTTTTACGCATATACCTGGTCTTAAAGTAGTTACCCCCGCAACGCCGTACGATGCTAAGGGCTTGCTGAAGGCTGCTATCAGAGACGATGACCCGGTAATCTTTATTGAACACAAGTTGCTATATGCAGTTAAAGGCGAAGTTCCAGAAGAAGAATATATCATTCCTCTTGGTAAGGCTGAGGTGAAACGCACTGGTAAAGATGTCACAATTTTAGCTTATTCCCGACAGGTGACCTTTGCACTTCAAGCTGCAAAAGAATTAGCTGAATTGGGCATTGATGCAGAAGTTATTGACTTAAGGACGCTAGTGCCGCTTGATTGGGAGACTATTGCTGCGTCTGTAAAGAAAACCCACCGTGTCGTTATTGCCCAGGAGGCTGTTGAACGCGGCGGATTTGCCGGTGAACTTATAGCCCAAATTCAAGGTGAATTGTTCGATGAATTAGATGCGCCTGTTAAGCGGGTGGCAGGTCTTAATGTTGTTCCACCGTTCAGCCCGGCTTTGGAAGACTTCATTTATCCAAATGCCAAAGATATTGTTGCAGGCGTAAAAGAAATCCTGGGAAAGAAATAAACTAAAAAGCAATTGCTTTCAATTTATGGCGAAGGAGAAAGATGTATGGCTACAGAAATCAAGATGCCCCAGTTGGGATTAACCATGACTGAGGGAACAATTGGCACATGGAAAAAGAACGTAGGCGATACCGTTGCTGTCGGTGACGCGCTTGTTGAGATAATGACTGATAAAATTACCAGTGAAGTGGAGTCTACTGAGGCGGGAGTATTAAGGTTTATTGCTGCTAAAGAAGGCGAAACTGTTGAGGTCCAGGGATTATTAGCCATCATTGGGACTGCTGATGAAAAGATTGAAGTTGCTGGTTCGGGCAGTGCGCCAGCAGCGGCTGCTGCTCAAGCGGCAGCTGCATCGGCTGTTAAACGCGAAGTGAAAGCATCCCCGGCTGCTCGCCGGTTAGCTGAGGAAAAAGGCATTGATATAAATCTCGTCACCGGATCTAATGCAGATGGACGGATCGTGGTCGCTGATGTAGAGAAGTATCTTGAGAGCGCTCCTGCGCCGCAAGCTGACGGACGCATCAAGGCCTCGCCTTACGCTAAAAAGATTGCTGAGGAACTAGGAGTAGATCTGGGGGCAGTGGTCGGTACTGGTCCTGAGGGTCGTATAGTTGAAGAAGATGTACGCAAAGCAGCGGCAGCTCCTGCGCCTGCAAAACCAGCCGCACCTGCCCCGCAAGCGCCTGCTGCCAAAGCTCCGGCAACAGCTAAAGCTGGCGAACCGCTTGTTGGCATGCGTAAAGTAATTGCTGAGCGTATGACATACAGCAAACATACTGCTCCTCATGTTACCATATCCACTGAAATCAATGTTGATGCAACGGTCGCTTTTAGAGGTGAGGTAAACGCTAAGTGTACTGATGTTCGTGTTAGCTATACCGATATAATTACTAAAATGGTTGCTGCTGCACTGCGTAAATTCCCCATTATCAATGCATCAATAATTGATAACGCCATTGTGAAGCATGAGGACATAAATGTAGGTATTGCTGTAGCACTTGATAACGGTCTAGTTGTTCCAGTACTTCGCAATGCTGATAAATGCGGTCTTAAAGAAATTAATGAAAAATGCAAAGACATGGCCCAAAAAGCGCGTTCCAACCAACTGGGAATGGATATGCTGGCAGGCGGTACCTTTACCATCAGCAATCTGGGCAGCTATGATGTTGATGCCTTTACTCCGGTCATCAATCAACCGGAAAGCGCCATTCTTGGCGTAGGCAGAATTGTTAAAAAACCTGCTGTAGTGAATGATGAAATTGTCATTGCTTCAATGATGACTTTGAGTCTATCCTTTGACCATCGTATTGTAGACGGCGCGCAAGCTGCTCAGTTCCTCAAGTGCATTAAAACCTACCTGGAAGATCCAATGAGCATGCTTATGTAATATGAAGAAAACATGCCGCTTGTTAGAATTTGAACGTACCGCTTATGATTACGTCTGGGACCTTCAGAAAGAAATGGTGCAGCAGCGGCGAAGCGGCCAAATCGATGATACCTTAATAATGCTTGAACACGACCATGTTTACACTATCGGACGGGCAGGAAGCCGCAATAACATTTTAGTCGCGGCCGATCAGCTTAAATCTGAAGGCATAACGGTAGTTGAAGTTGACCGGGGCGGGGATATTACTTACCACGGCCCCGGGCAGTTGGTCGGTTACCCCATATTAAACCTTACGGCATACGGCAAGGATATGCATCTTTATGTACGTATGCTGGAAGAAGTAATTATCCGAACAATCGCTGTATATGGTATAAATGGACATCGTGAAAATGGCCTGACCGGCGTTTGGACGAAAAAGGGGAAAATAGCTGCGATTGGAGTTGGAGTGAAGGGCTGGGTTTCTATGCACGGCTTTTCACTCAACATCCATCCAGATATGAGGTATTTCAGCATGATAAATCCATGCGGCATAACTAACCGTCCTGTTGCAAGCATGCGAGATTTTGCTGTTAGTGCTAGTCGGAATGAAGTTGCGCACGAACTGCAAAAACAGTTTACCGATGTATTCGATGTACAAATTACACCAGCGAGGAGTAAAGAAAATGGTTGTAACACGGCCTGATTGGCTCAAGATTAAATGCCCGGATGCAAATAAAATGCACCATATAAAAGGGCTAATGGATAAGCTGAAGCTTCACACTGTATGCGAAAGTGCTCAGTGTCCTAATGCGGGAGAGTGTTTTGGCAACAGTACAGCTACTTTTATGATTATGGGCGACGTTTGCACAAGAAACTGCGCATTTTGTGCTGTCAATCATGGCTCTCCGGAGGTTATTGATCATTCAGAGCCGGAAAATCTTGCGAATGCTGTTAGTGTGCTTGGACTGAAGCACGTGGTAATTACCTCAGTGACTCGAGATGACTTGGCTGATGGAGGAGCTAACCATTTTGCTGCTGTAGTTCAGGCTGTTAGGCAAAAAAAACCGGATGTATCAATAGAGCTGCTTATTCCTGATATGGGTGGCGACGCAGCGGCGCTAACAGTAATAGCAAAGGCCAGCCCTGATGTTCTGAACCATAACATGGAGACGGTGCCATCATTATACGGGAAAGTGCGGCCGCAGGCTAACTATCAGCGGTCAATAGATTTGTTCAAATTTGTAAAAAGTGTTAACCCGAAGCTTATTACCAAGTCTGGCATGATGCTGGGGTTGGGAGAAAAGGCTGAAGATGTAATTGGAGTTATGCGAGACCTGCATAATGCAGGCTGTAATATATTGACACTGGGACAGTATTTGCGTCCGTCTTCCGAGCATATACCCATGGAAAGATATATTACACCTGAAGAGTTTGAAAAGTATCGACAAGAAGGGCTGGCGATTGGATTCCGTGCAGTAGTTGCAAACCCGCTTGTCCGCAGTTCATATTACGCGCGTGAAGCGTATAGAGAAGCTTTAGCAGCTTATTAAAAATATAAATTATTGGAGGAGATTTATTATGGCAGATCCACGTAAATTGTTGAATGACTTTCAAATGGGTTTAGGAAAACTTGGTAAAGATGCACCTGAGGTTGCATCAGCGTTCGTTAATCTTTCTAATGCATGTTTTGTCGAAGGTGAAATTCCTGGCAAATATAAAGAGTTAATGGCGTTGTCAATCGGCGTATATGCTCGCTGCGAATATTGCATAGCCTACCATGTATTTAAAGCACTTGAAGAAGGCGCAAACAAGGACGAGATTATGGAAGCTGCAACCTTGGCAGTAGCCTTTGGCGGTTCACCATCAGCAGCATATTCCGCTACTTTGGTTGAAGAATGCCTCGAGGCCTTCGCAAAATGAGATTATACCGCCTAGGTGAAATACCTTGGCAAGAGACGCAGGGCATTTATCACGCACTAGCTGAGCTTGGACAAGAAGCAGTTATTATTTGTCGTCCTGCTGGCAAGTATGTATGTCTGGGATATCATGATGATTTTAACCAGGAAATAAATAGTGAGTATTGTCAGCAAAATAACATTCCCCTTATCCGCCGTGAGACGGGTGGGGGAGTGGTTTTGCTCGATAAAGACCAATTGTTCTTTCAGCTAATTTTACGTAACGATAGTCCGCTGCTGCGCGGCAGGCGCGATAGATTCTTTTCAACCTTCTTGAAACCTGCAGTAGAAACTCTACGTGACTACGGCTTAAATGCCGCGGTGCAAAATCCTGCTGACATTGTGGTTGATGGTCGGAAAATATCTGGTAATGGCGCTGGCGATATTAACGGTTATGCTGTCTATATAGGTAATATTCTATTGGACTTTGACAGGCGGGCTATGTCAGACCTTCTTAAAACCCCTAGTGCAATATTCAGGGAACATACCAGATTGTCGATGGAACGGCACCTGACAACTCTAAAAGAAGAACTTAGAGAAATGCCATTTATGGCAGATCTAGAGGAAAGATTAGCTGGACATTTTACGGCGTTATTGCCTGAGCTTAAGCCAGCTGTTTATAGTGGCGAGCTCCAAACTTTAGCGCAGAAGACAGCCAAACGCCTGATGTCGCCTGACGTACTGCAGCTTCCAGGGAGGCGGCTCAAGGCAAGACAGGTGAAAATTAAAGAAGGAGTATTTTTAAGATCCCATAATTACCGGGATGAATTAGGTCGAACAGGCACAGCAATTTTACTAATTGATAATAATGTAATTCGCTGGCTTGAGTGCAGCGGGATGGATTATTTTACGTCGCAAGCGAAGTTGCTTCTTTCAGAGTATCTGGTTGGCGTGACTTTGCGGCAAGAAGATATAAGATGTGTAATCAAGTGCTGGCAAGATAAAGCAGCAAATTTAGATTTAGATAGTATTAAGACTGAAACTTTGACTCAGTGGATAATCGAAGGTATTAGCTAGGAGGTAAATAAATGTCTCAATATAATACACCGGGTGAACTGTACTATACTCAGGACCATGCTTGGATAAAAGTTGAAGATGGTAAAATACGAATCGGCGTTTCTGATTTTATGCAGAAGCTGGCAGGAGAAATTACTTTTATTCGTATACCGCGGGCCAATAAATCGCTGGCTGCTGGTGCTACTCTTTGTTCCATTCAATCAGGAAAATGGGCTGGAAAAATTAAAGTTCCTATGAACGGCACAGTTGTTGAAGCCAACTCAGAACTTACTACAAACCCCAAATTATTAAATGAAGATTGCTATGCTTCGGGATGGATTTGTGTAATGGAACCGGAAAATTTAGAGGCAGGCTTGGTAGGGCTGCTGCATGGTGAAGAAGCTGACCGTTTCTTTACTGAAGAGCATGCTAAGCATTCTAAACCAGAATAGATAACAAACGGGAGGGGCTTTAGATGAGCGCCAAACTCTGGCAGCAACTAACTGATTCGCTGGGCGAACGGGCTACAACCGATTTATTCGAAAGAAGATTTTATGAGAGAGATTTAGGCCCAGTGCCTGATTTTCTAGTAAACAATATTGCTAAGCCAATGCCTGATATCATTGTTAGACCTAAAACTGTAGAGGAAATGGCTGAAATCGTAAGGGCTGCGGGGATAGAACACGTTCCGGTAACTCCCCGTGCTGGCGGTTCCACAGTGTACTTTAATAGTGTATGCGCAAGGCAGGGTGTATTGGCTGATTTAAACGCCTTAGAAGGAGTGCGCTCAATAGATAAAGACGCTAATACTGTACGTGTCGGAGCTGGAACGACTTGGAGTTCATTGGAGCGAGCTTTAAATCGTGAAGGTCTGGCGGTATTATCTTACCCCAGTAGTGCTCCCGCAGCTTCCGTAGGAGGCTGGCTTGCTATGAAGGGTTACGGAATAGGCAGTTTGCGGTATGGCCAAATGGTGTATCATGTAGATGCTGCACAAACGGTTCTGGCTGACGGAAGCATTCATGAGCTTACTAAGACAACCGATGTACCGGTATCATGGATGGCCGCTGCAGAGGGTACGTTAGGTATAATGACTGAACTTACGCTAAAGGTTCGTCCGTGTCCAGAAGCTGAGTGGCATGGTTTGGCTGAATGCAAAGACGCGGTAAGTATGCAGGCCTTTATTGAACAGGCTGCAGAAGCATCAGACAAACCTTTCAATCTTCACTTTAGCGATCCGGGGTGCAATGCGCTGCGACATCGGCATGGGTTGGCAAGTGAGCGGGCTGCAAAATCATTTACCGTCGCTTATGATGTTGATGGAACTAAATTACAAGTTGACACAGCTGCAAATCAATTTAACCAACTGCTTGTAATGACCGGGGCGGTTGATATGAGTGAGGAAGCTAAGGAAGAATGGCAGCATCGGTTTTTTTCACTACTTCTGAAGCGTGAAGGCCCTTCGTTACTAGGGGCAGAAATGTGGATGCCGATTAATAAACTAGCGGCCTATCTTAAAGATATTAACAATTATGAGGCTAAAAACAAGTTAGGCTTAAAAACCTACGGACACGTCGTAACTCCTAAGTATGCCATGGTCATGACAATGTTTAATGCAGATGAACGTAATACTGTAGGATATGTGCAAGGTCTGGCGCTTGTAAAGAAAATACATGATATTGGCGCTCGATATGGTGGGTCACCATATGGAATTGGCTTATGGAATACACCATATCTTAGCAGATGCTACACTAGCACCCAGTTAGCCGAACTTAAGAGGCGCAAGAAAATGCTTGATCCTCAAAATATCATGAATCCCGGTAAGCTATATCAAGCTCCATTGTTTTTAAATCCCGTGCTCTTTGGAATTGGCATGGATGTCTTAGTAGCTACAAGGTCGTTTTACCAAGGGAGGAATAACGCATGAGTTCAGGCAGCTTTTATAAAACACTAACCGAAGAATCGTTAATCTGCGGCCGTTGCGGCAGCTGCCGCTATGAGTGTCCGATATATAAAGAACTTGGCTGGGAGTCATCCACCCCGAGGGGAAAAATCTCCCTGACGCGTGAGATTTTTGCCAAGGGTCAAAAGCAACTACTTACTCCTGAATACGCAAAAAGAGTAACGCAATGTACTATGTGTGGAGCATGTACCAAAAACTGCGCCTCACGTATTGATATTCAGGCATTCTGGCAAGATTTGAGAGGCGAGATTGCAGCTGCCGGTATGGCACCACAAGGCTATAAAGCGATCGTCGATAACTTGAAAGCCAAAAAGAATATAACTAACTTTGACAATGTTACTCGCCTTGATTGGGCTGAGGATATGGATGAAGTGCCGGAAAACCTCGATCAGGAGCCGGGGGCAGAGGTCCTCTACTTTGTCGGATGCGTATCATCATTCTTCCCGCGTGCTGCTCAAATACCCGTTGCTGTAGTCCAGCTTCTGCAAAAAGCCGAGGTTAATTTTACAACAATGGGTGGCGATGAATGGTGCTGTGGTTTTCCACTATTGGCGGCAGGTGCGGCTTCGGAGATTAAAGAATTCGCGAGGCACAACGTCGATACTGTTCTAGAAATGGGGACCAAAATACTGATAACAAGCTGTTCATCCTGCTATCATACTTGGTCGCATGTATATCCGACAGTGCTGGGTGAAGATATAGGGATAAAAGTAATGCATGTAACCGAGTACCTGGCAGAATTGCTCAATGAGGGGAAACTAGTCCCTAATGAACTTGATGAAACAGTTACATATCATGATCCGTGCGATTTAGGGCGTAATGGCGGTATCTTTGATGCACCTCGCCAGATTATTAAAAGCATACCAGGAGTTACTTTTGTCGAGATGGCTACCAATGGGATGGATTCAACCTGCTGCGGCGGAGGGGGCAATCTGCAATCGGCAGACCCTGCGTTAGCGGATGCCATTGCTGGAAAACGCATTAAAGAAGCTGCCGAAACAGGTGCAACAATTGTTCTCTCGGCCTGTCAACAATGCGAACAAATGCTGGAAAAGGCGGCCCGCAGCACAAAACAGCGTTTACAAGTAATGGATGTAACTGAACTTTTATGGATGGCAGTAGAAGATTAAGCTAAAGGAGATGTAGGCTATGGAGATTAACAAGTGGGAATTTCCTGACGAATTACTATATGATACACAAAATCAGTGGATTGCTGTCGAGGGAAGTAAAATTCGCTTTGGCTTAACACCTTATGGCATAGAGGTTACTGGTGAGGTTTTATATCTATCGTTGCCTGAGCTGGGGACTATTGTTGAACAGAACTCGGGATGTGGTTCGCTCGAATCAGGTAAATGGGTAGGGCGGGTTTATGCCCCGGTTAGCGGTAAAGTAACTGCCGTCAATACTGCTGTTGTCAAACAGCCGCGTCAGATAAATGAAAACCCTTATGGAAATTGGATGTTAGAAATTGAAATTGAAGATAAGGTTCAGCTTGCCAAATTAATGAGTGTTAATGACTTAGCAATCTGGCTGGCAGAGGAACTGAAAAAAGATGCTTAAAGGAGCTGGCTTTGAATTTCGGGTTTTGGATTCTCCGCCGCGTACTGCGGCGGAACACATGGCTCTAGATGAGGTAATAGTTAATGCGCATAGTAAAGGTTTGATTCCCAATACGCTGCGGTTTTTACAGTTTAAGCCCTGTGCGCTTGTTGGTTTACATCAAAATGTTCACTTAGAAGTAAATGTACCTTATTGCATTAAAAATGGACTTGACATCAATCGTCGTATTACCGGTGGAGGAAGCTTGTACTGGGGTCCAATGGAACTGGGGTGGGAATTATATGCCGCAAAAGATACCCCGGGCATACCACGGAAAGTACAATCTATGTACAAGCTCTTGTGTGAGGGAATGGCTGTCGGCTTACAAAAGCTAGGCCTAAATGCAGCATATCGGCCGGTAAACGACATAGAAATAAGCGGCAGAAAAATTTGTGGTACAGGCGGTACCGAACTTAATTCTTCATTTGTCTTTCAATGCAGTCTAATTGTCGATTTTGATATCGAAGAAATGCTCAAAGTGTTAAGAATGCCGATTGAAAAAATGGGTGACAAGGCTATTAAGACCATGTCTAAGCGGGTCACCTCAATTCGAGAACAGCTCGGCTTTGTGCCGCCGCATCAAGAACTCAAAGTGTCGATATTAGAAGGCCTAGGTAAAACATTAGGCCAAGAATTTTATCAAGGCGAGTTAACCAATGCAGAAACCGCAATGTTTGCAGAGCGTCTGCCATACTTTCAGTCTGATGATTGGGTTTATGGTAAAAATGACGACATCGTGTATACCGTAGACTGTATTTCCAATTATAAAGCTCCTGGCGGACTTATTCGTATTCAAATGCGGCTGGATGATAACTTAAGACTAATCAAATATTTAATCATCAACGGCGATTTTTTTGCCTATCCGGCAAGGGTCATAAATGACCTTGAAAATGCGTTGAAGAATACGCCAATTGAAGAAAGACGTATTGCTGATATTATCCATGATTTTTTTAAGAGTAACACAGCTGAAATTCCTGGGGTTTCGCCGGAACACTTCGTTGAAGCTGTTCTCCTCGCTATTAAAAATGCTCGGGCTAACCGCATTGAGGATGGACAGCGGCTAACGCTATAAGGAGATAAGATGAACAGTAGCTATGATGTAATTATTGTAGGCGCTGGTCCGGCCGGCAGCACTGCAGCAAGATATTTGGCTAAGGGAGCTTTAAAGGTGCTGCTGGTAGATCGGGTTAACTGTATTGGGAGCAAAGTTCAGTGCGCCGAATACGCACCAAAGATTATTGGCAGGTTTGCTCAAATAGGTGATGGCGATATTGCCCAAGAGGTA
>Ga0074195_1002219_pt1 | contig 22739 bp, 16 predicted proteins | sample EPASupsiteHSE623_FD_64525 | JGI IMG/M metagenome (GOLD analysis project Ga0074195, IMG submission 64525) | Bioremediated contaminated groundwater from EPA Superfund site, New Mexico - Sample HSE6-23 | ecosystem: Environmental > Aquatic > Deep subsurface > Groundwater > Contaminated ...
TTTCAACGGCGGTCATCAGCTTCTTCAGGCCCTTTTCGGCAGCCTGCAGCGCTTCGTTTGAAAAATCGAGGGTACTGCGGTAATGGGCCTGCAGGATGAAAAACCGGATGGTCATCGGGCTGTATGCTTGCTGTAAAGATGCATTGCTCCCCGTGAAGAACTCATCCAGGGTGATGAAATTCCCAAGCGATTTACCCATCTTCTGACCGTTGATGGTGATCATGTTGTTGTGCAGCCAGTATTTTACCGATTCATGGCCGATGGCGGCCTGACACTGTGCAATTTCCGATTCGTGATGCGGGAACAGCAGGTCCATCCCGCCGCCGTGAATGTCGAAATACTCACCCAGGTATTTGGTGCTCATGGCCGAGCATTCGAGATGCCATCCGGGGAATCCTTCGCTCCAGGGGGAGGGCCAGCGCATGATGTGTTCCGGTTGCGCCTTTTTCCAAAGGGCAAAATCGGCGGGGTGACGCTTCTCATCCTGCCCTTCCAGGGTCCGGGTGTTTGTTATCAGGTCGTCGAGCACACGACCCGATAGTTTTCCGTATTCATGGGTTTTGCTGTATTTCTCCACGTCGAAATAAACCGAACCATTCACTTCATAGGCATAACCGGCCTCAAGGATTTTACTGACCATCAGTATCTGCTCGATCATGTGACCCGACGCCCTGGGTTCAATACTCGGCCGCTTCACATTGAGGGCATCCATATAAATAAAATAGCGGTCGGCATAATACTGGGCGATCTCCATGGGTTCAACCTGCTCAACCTGCGCCTTTTTAGCAATTTTGTCCTCACCCTCATCGAGATCGGCCACCAGGTGCCCTACGTCGGTAATGTTTCTCACATACCTGACCTTGTATCCCAGGTGCAGAAGATACCGGAAAACCACATCGAATGTAATGGCCGGCCGCGCATGGCCGAGATGCGGATCGCCGTAAACAGTGGGCCCGCAAACGTACATGCCGGCAAAGGGTGGGTTGATGGCCTCAAAAAGTTCCTTTTTGCGTGTAAGGGTATTGTGAATAAAAAGCTGATTTTCCATGGGATAGACAATTCGGACACAAAGGTAAAAAAATCTGAGACCCGGTGGGCCGGTTTGATCAACAGATTTCACCTGTTTCCGGTCCGGGACAAGTCAAGGTGGCCAGCATGCAACATTCCGAAAAACGGAAAACAATTTTAGCTGAACTGATCCGCATCCTCATTAACCGGAAAATCATACCATTTTCCAATTGATTGACTGATCAAAAAACTTTGTTCTGAAGGAGAGTAATTTCACTATTATATTTCTTTAATACAGCATATTTGCTGTATTAAAGAAATATAATAGTGACTTCCCGTCATGTTGTCTCCGGTAAAAAGTAATATTTTTGAAGGTGAAAAAAATTATCTCCCTATGAAAAAATATCCTATGCTCGCGTTTGCCGGCTTTTTGTTGCTCCTGCCTGCCCTGCTTTCTGCCCAGGACCAGATCAACCTGAACATCCACTGGAAATTCATCAAAGGGGACAATTCCGCCTATGCCCAGCCTGATTTCGATGATTCCGGCTGGAAAACCATTGCGGTCGACAGGATCTGGGAATCCCAGGGATATGACCCCTACGACGGGTATGCCTGGTTCCGTATCAGGGTGGTGATTCCATCCTCGTTGAAAAACAAAGCCCATCTGAAAGACAGTTTGCGAATTTACCTCGGGAAGATCAACAACTTTGATCATGCCTTCCTGAACGGGAAACTTTTCGGGATCAATGGCAGCAATGCCCTTCCTGAAATGGCTTCTGATACTGATTTCATCCATGCCCCCATCAGTTACTGGGATAAAAAAAGACCCTACACCCTTTCTGTAAATGATCCCCGGATCCGTTGGGACCAGGAGAATGTTATTGCAGTCAGGGTGTTCGACCAGGGAGGCCAGGGAGGGCTGTACACCGGCGATCAGTATATCGAAATGACAAAGCTGACCGATTACCTGGCCATTGATAACAATATCTCACCTTTCAGGTTTTCAGGCAGTTCCATTGACAAGACGATCGTCATCCGGAATTTCTCCACCGCCTACCGGCTAAACGGAAAGTTCAGCATGGTGGCCCGGAACAAACTCACAGGCAAGGAGACATTCCGCAAAGAGGAGAAGCTCAGCCTGACACCAGGTGAACGAAGGGAATACACCCTGAATCTGGCCAGGGAAGATCAATCGCAACTGGTGACCTACCGTTTTGAGCTGGCCGAATCGCCTGATGTTGCGCAGCTTTCAGACGAAACGCCTTATATCACAACGCCTCCTGTATCGCCATCACCACGGATAAACAGTCCGTCCATCACTGCGGCAAGGCCGGGAAAACCATTTCTGTTCACCATTCCGGCCTCCGGAAACCGCCCAATGACCTTCGAAGCGGTCAATCTCCCCCCGGGACTGACCCTCGATCCGAAGACAGGGATCATCACCGGAAAAGTCGATCAACCGGGGAATTATACCGTCACCATCAAGGCAAAAAACAACAAGGGACATGCATCCTCCCAGTTGACCATCTCGATCGGCGAACGGATCAGCCTTACGCCGCCCATGGGATGGAACAGCTGGAATTGCTGGGGTCTGGCCGTGGATGAGCAAAAAGTACTTGGCAGTGCCCGCAATTATCGTGACAAGGGGCTCATCAACCATGGATGGGCTTACGTAAACATTGACGATGGATGGGAGATCCCCAAAGACAGGGAGCCCAAGCGTGATCCTGCAGGCAATATCCTGACCAATGAAAAATTCCCCGACATGAAGCGGCTTGGAGACAGTATTCATCGGTTAGGACTGAAATTCGGTATTTACAGTTCACCCGGCCCGCTAACGTGCGGCGGTTACACGGCCAGTTACCAGCATGAAATCCAGGATGCCCGATCGTTTGCCTCCTGGGGCGTTGATTACCTGAAATACGACTGGTGCAGCTATGATGGAATTGCCAAAGATACCTCCCTGCCGGAACGGAAGAAACCCTATTTCATGATGCGCGATGCACTGGCCGGCGTCGACCGCGACATTGTTTACAGCCTGTGTCAGTATGGCATGAGCAAAGTGTGGGAATGGGGCGACGAAGTGGGCGGCAACCTCTGGCGGACAACCGGCGACATCACCGACACCTGGGAAAGCCTCAGGGAAATCGGGTTCAGCCAGGTGGAGAATGCAAAATACGCGAAACCCGGCAACTGGAACGATCCCGACATGCTGATTGTAGGCTGGGTTGGCTGGGGGCCGAGTCTTCACCCGACCAAACTTACACCCGATGAACAATACACCCACATCTCATTATGGTGCCTCCTTTCGGCTCCGCTGCTGATCGGTTGTGACCTGGAGCGGCTCGACGACTTCACACTGAACCTGCTGACCAACGACGAGGTGATTGCTATTGACCAGGATCCGTTGGGCAAACAGGCAACCCCGGTGATAAAAGAGGGTGACATACAGGTCTGGATCAAGGAACTGGCGGATGGAACAAAAGCGGTCGGTATCTTCAACCTGGGGACTCAGACAGCCTCCTATTCCCTCAGTATGGAAAAAGCAGGACTGAAAACAGGCTTACCCGTTCGTGATCTCTGGCGTCAGAAATCGCTGGGAAAATCGGGAAATACGATGGATTTCAAGATCCCTTCACATGGTGTTCTTTTGCTCAGGATCGGATAAAAAGCAAAGAATATCCGTTCAGATCATTTCATCCTTTGCATTTTGATTTTTGCATTTTTCAAGATATTTCTTCCTACTTTTGCGTTAAATTTTTAACAACAAGATGATGGAAAAAATACTGGTAATCGGATGTGCGGGTCAAATCGGCTCAGAACTCACACTTGAACTGCGAAAAATCTATGGAGAATCAAAGGTAATTGCCACTGATATCCGTCCTGCCCCGCCCGAAGTGGCCGGTACCGGTCCGTTTGAAATTCTGGACGTGCTCGATGCATCCAAGCTTCAACTCATCCTGGAACATGAGAAAATCACCCAGGTCTATCACCTTGCGGCCATCCTTTCAGGGAATGCCGAAAAGCGTCCGCTGGCATCATGGGACATCAATATGCGCAGCCTGATGAATGTACTGGAACTGGCGAGGGAGCTGAAAATTCAGAAGATCTTCTGGCCTTCCTCCATCGCGGTATTCGGCCCCACAACCCCACGCATGGACACACCGCAGTACACCATCATGGAGCCCAACACGGTTTACGGAATCAGTAAACTGGCCGGTGAACGCTGGATCGAGTATTATTTCAACAAATATGGTGTGGATACGCGCAGCCTGCGTTACCCGGGACTGATTAGCTACAAAACCGAAGCAGGCGGCGGAACAACCGATTATGCCGTTGAAATTTTCTACGAGGCGATCAAACATAAGAAATACGAGTGTTTCCTCGGACCCGAATCCGCGCTGCCGATGATGTTCATGCCCGACGCCATTCATGCCACCATCGATGTAATGGAGGCAGATGCATCCAAGTTTTCCCTGCGGTCAAGCTATAATGTAGCTGGTATCTGCTTCACGCCGGAGGTACTCGCGAACGAGATCAAAAAACACATCCCGGATTTCGAAATAACCTATAAACCTGATTTCCGCCAGGCAATTGCCGATTCATGGCCGGCTTGCATCAACGATGATGTTGCCAAAAAAGACTGGGGACTGCATTACGAATACGACCTGTCGAAGATGACTGAAGTGATGCTGACTGAGATCAGGAAAAAGCTTCATTGATAATCCGGTTTGGTTATTGATTAACTTCCTGACTGTCATTTTATCTACATTTTAATTTAGCTTCATCATAAATTGCCTTGGCGCAATCAATAAATTCCTTTGCTTCTAAAAAGGAAGGTTTTCCGTTGGGCAACAAACCCAATTCTCCAGGATATCTTGCATCAATATACAGTTGATCGAGAAGAATCAATAAGTCCATATTAAATTTTAGGATGATTTTGTTTTGAACTTTACTGTAAAGGTTTTCCAGTGAGTGTGTTTTTATGATACCGATATCAAATTCCTCAATAACAGCCTTGAAGCACTTTTCTATTGCCTGTTGGGCATGAAATGCTGATAAATGAGTTAAGTTTTCTTCCTTGAGTATAACCTCTATCAGATGAAGATCACTTTCAGCGCTGATCAGCCAATCTTCAGTTGTTTTTTTCATACAATAACTTTCCCTTTGATAAAAGTTCCCTGGCAAACAAGCTGTTATTTTCAAGAAATTTCTGGTGCATTGCTTTAGTATGAACAATCAGATCAACTGGAAATTCTTTCTTGATTTCTGAAATGGCGTGTGAGATTCTGAGATAAATTTTACTCTTTTCCGAAAAATTTGCAGGGATGAAATCATCATTTGTTACAACTAAAATATCCAAATCACTCTGATCTGTTGGCTCACCATAGGCATAGGAGCCAAAAAGAATAATTTTTTCAGGAGAAGTTTGTTTTAGTTTTTCAACAATTAATGATATGTAATGTAATCCGGTCATCATTTAGTATATTTAAGCAAATATAGTGAAATTTTTTTGTGTCAAACCCATTCATGATCCCGTCAACTGTTATGCGTAATATCTCATCATTAGTATATAGCCCCTTCCAACCAAGCACTTTAAACCAACAAATTTTCTTTAACAATGAAAAAACACGATTATGTGATGGCACGATTAGTGAATTTACATTTTGAGAAATTACCGGAAGGTTTTTATCCTGACACCTCAGATAATGTTCAAGGTCTTATTGAACCTGGAAGAACAATTTCTGAAACCATTGAAATTGCTAAAGATGTGGCAAAAAAATTAAATGAGGCACAAGAAGAATGATCAAAACTATGTTACCGGATTAACTGTCAGAAAATCCTGCCAATCACCGACTCAACCATTCTTCCCAAAAGCTCGGGCATTGCTGTACCCATTTGAAGGGTTTCATGTCTTTGTGCGGCAATCAGGGATTATTGTGAACCTGGAATTTGGGGCTAGAGGATCGCTGCCGTAATTTCGTTGGAGAGTACTTCTCAATGCCCGTCAACAAACCGGCCTGATCAAGCAAATCAAGGTAATGTGATAAAGTAACTGTATCCCCTGATTCTTCTTCTAAGATCATGAATAACAGGACGTTCAAACACAATTTACAATCTACTCATTATACTGAGTAAAATTACTAATTGTTTTTAGTAAATTGAATAATAGAGGGAAATATTCACAGAATCTTTTCAAGCCGATAGGTCGCCTTCAACCTCACTCCCTTTTCAGTTTCCTCCACCGTGCAACATTCATTTTGAATATCATGTTCAAAGAACAGGATGTAGCCATTTAGCGCCGCTTCCGTCATGAATGGTTTCTTCTCCTCCATGGTGATGAGTGGACGGGTGTCATAACTCATTACCCAGGGTAAGGGAATATGGGCCACCGAAGGGAGAAGATCGGCCATGTAAACAATCGTTTTGCCTTTATATTTGATAAAAGGGATCACCTGGCCATCAGTGTGTCCGTTGAAAATACGCACTGAAACATCGGGGAAGAGTTCACAATCCCCTTCAAAAAGTTCCAGTCTCCCCTTTTCTCTGATTGGCAAAATATTCTCCTTCAGGAAGGATGCCTTTTCCCGGTTATTCGGGTTCGTAGCCCATTCCCACTGCTGGCGGCTGGTCCAATAGGTCGCATTTTTAAACGTCACTTCGTACCCGGTTCTGTCGGCATTCCACTTTACCGCTCCCCCTGCGTGATCAAAATGGAGATGGGTCAGGATCACATCGGTGATGTCATCAACGGTATAGCCATAAGCCGCAAGCGATTTATAGAGGTTATCGTCCCCGTTCAGGTAATAATTTGAAAAGAACTTCTCAGATTGCTTATCGCCTATCCCACAGTCGATCAATATTTTACGGTTCCCGTCGACGATCAGCAAACAGCGCATTGACCAGTTACAGAGGTTGTTTTCATCACAGGGATAGGACTTGCTCCATATTACCTTCGGAACTACACCAAACATCGCTCCGCCGTCAAGTTTCAAATTACCGGTGTTTATAGGAAAAAGTTTCATGGGCAACTTTTAAACGTATTCCTGAACTATCATCTCCCCCTTCAGCACCCGCAGCGCATTGCCTGCCATGGCCTGGAGTTCATTGTCGCCGGCATAAAGGAAAATCGGGGCAAATTTTTCAACATGATCAATGATGTTGCGCACCACAAACTGGCTGTGTGCAATGTCGCCGGTAATGAGGATGGCATCCACATCGCCCTTGAGCACGGCAAACATCTCTCCTATCGATTTTGAAACCTGGTATGCCATGGCCTCCATGATCAGCTTGGCATGTGCATCGCCGCTGTTGATCCTGCTTTCAATTTCGTTGATATCCCTGGTCCCAAGATGGGCATTCACCCCAGCGCAATGGGTGAGCAGGCACAACATCTCATCAAGGGTTTTTGTACCGCTGAAACACATTTTTACAACATCCCCCATTGGCAATGAACCACTCCGAACCATTGAGAAGGGTCCGTCTCCTTCAAATCCCTGGTTTACGTCGATCACGCGGCCCCGGTAATGCGCACCAACAGTGGTTCCGTTACCGATATGTGCCACGATGAGGTTCAACTCCTCATATTTTTTCTTGTGGGTTTCAGCATGCATTTTTGCCACCGCCTTCTGATTCAGCGCATGAAAAATGGATTTACGGGTGATCTCGGGTGAACCGGTAATCCTTGCCAGGTCATGAAACTCATCAACAACCGTGGGATCGGCAATCATCGCCCTGGCCCCTGGTACCTCAGCCGCGATGGCATCGGCCAGCAATCCCGCGATATTGATGATGTCCTCACCCACCGGACTATTCAAAAGATCCTTCTTTAGAAGATCATTTACTTCATAAACACCAGACTTGACAGGCTTGATCAATCCTCCACGGGAAATAACAATTTTGAGCTCATCGAAGCTGAATTCATTATTCCTTATCTCCCGTATGACACTTTCCTTGCGAAACTGCACCTGGTCGTAAATGGTTTTAAAAGGTGACAGTTCATCGGCCGAATGCTTCCGGCTGATCATGTAAAGAAGCTTGTGATTCTGGTATATTGCAATTTGAGTGAGCCAATCCTTCGGATTGACAACCAAAATATTAAACGGGGTCATAAGTTTGATTTTTAGTGTTTTACATGTTACGGCGGTACTGTCCTCCCACTTCGAACAGTGCTTCAGTGATCTGCCCGATGGAACAATACTTGGTTGCCTCCATCAGACTTTCAAAGATATTACTATTTTTTATTGCCGCATGCTTCAGGTTTTCGACCATCACTGCCGATTTTGTTGCATTCGTTCTTTGTAAATTCTCAAGCATGGTGATCTGGTATTGTTTTTCCTCCTCGGTTGCCCTGATCACCTCCCCGGGAAGCACCGTGGGTGAACCTTTGCTGGAAAGGAATGTATTTACCCCGATGATGGGGAGTTTGCCGGTATGCTTCAATGTTTCGTAATACAGGCTCTCTTCCTGGATACGGCTGCGCTGGTACATTGTCTCCATGGCCCCCAGCACGCCGCCACGTTCCGAAATCCGCTCAAACTCGAGCATGACCGCCTCTTCTACCAGATCGGTCAGTTCTTCAATGATAAAGGCTCCCTGCAGCGGATTTTGATTTTTGGCCAGCCCCAGCTCATTGTTAATGATCATCTGGATAGCCATCGCCCGGCGTACCGAATCTTCGGTCGGGGTCGTTATTGCCTCATCGTATGCATTGGTATGCAGCGAGTTGCAATTGTCGTAAATGGCATATAAGGCCTGCAATGTGGTCCGGATATCGTTAAAATCGATCTCCTGCGCGTGCAATGATCTTCCCGAAGTCTGGATATGGTACTTCAGCATTTGCGACCTGGCATCAGCCTTATATTTCAATTTCATGGTCTTGGCCCAGATGAGCCTGGCAACCCGTCCGATCACGGAATATTCCGGATCAACGCCATTGGAGAAGAAAAACGAAAGATTAGGAGCGAATTTATTGATATCCATGCCCCGTGAAACGTAATACTCCACGTAGGTAAATCCATTGGCCAGTGTGAAGGCAAGCTGGGATATGGGATTCGCTCCTGCTTCGGCAATATGATAACCTGAGATGGATACGGAATAGAAGTTCCTGACATTGTTATCGATAAAATACTGCTGGATGTCGCCCATCATCTTCAGGGCAAAATCAATGGAGAAGATGCAGGTATTCTGCGCCTGATCCTCCTTCAGGATATCTGCCTGCACGGTACCGCGTACCTGGCTCAGCGCATCCCGCTTCAACTTTTCATATATGGCCTGCGGCAATACCTGGTCGCCGGTCACCCCAAGCAACATCAATCCCAGGCCATCGTTCCCCTTGGGCAGTTCGCCCTGGTAGCACGGCCGTTGTGTTCCGGCCTTTTTGAAAATGGCAGCAATTTTCTTCTCCACCTCCTCCACCATGTCATGCTGCCTGATATATTTTTCGCATAACTGGTCGATGGCAGCATTCATGAAATATCCCACCATCGTGGGTGCAGGTCCGTTGATGGTCATCGACACCGAGGTGTTGGGATTCACCAGGTCGAACCCGGAATAGAGTTTTTTTGCATCATCAAGGCAGGCGATGGATACACCGGCGTTACCTATCTTCCCGTAGATATCGGGTCGCATCCCCGGATCAAATCCATATAAGGTTACGGAATCAAAAGCGGTGGAAAGCCGCACGAAAGGCATGCCCAACGAAACATAATGAAAACGCTTGTTGGTGCGTTCCGGTCCACCCTCGCCGGCAAACATGCGGGTAGGGTCTTCGCCTTCGCGCTTGAACGGGAATACGCCTGCCGCATAGGGAAACTCGCCCGGTACGTTTTCACGCAGGTTCCATTTCAATATGTCGCCCCAGGCCTCGTAACGTGGCATGGAAATCTTCGGGATCTGCAGCCGCGAAAGCGATTCGGTGTGGGTCTCCACCTTTATATCCTTGTCCCGTACCTTATAGATAAAATAATCATCCTTATAGGATTTCACCTTGTCGTTCCAATGCTTTAGCAAATCGAAATTCGCCGGGTTAAGCTGCTTCAGCGTTTTTTCGAAAAGCAGGTCAAGTTCCAGCAGCATCCCTGTTTTATTGCAGGTCTGAACCTTAGAGGAATCCTTCACCATCACGGGATCGGGCGGGCCGTTTCGAAGGGTCTCAATGGTTTGGGCAATCCCATAAAGTTGCTGGGCAATTTTTGCCTGAACAACCGTCCATTGATTGTAACTGCGCACGGTCTCGGCAATTTCAGCCAGGTATCGGGTTCGGGATGGCGGGATGATGAAAATCTTTTCCGTCATTTCAAGCCCTGTTTCGAACATGCTGGGCAATGAAATACTGGTCTTTTCCCTGATGGTCTGAATCAATGCACGGTATAACTCGTTAACCCCGGGATCATTGAACTGCGATGCCACAGTGCCATAAACAGGCATCTCCCCGACCGGCTTGTCAAAGAATTTGTGGTTCCGCTGGTACTGTTTCTTCACGTCGCGCAATGCATCCAGCGCCCCGCGTTTATCGAATTTATTGATCGCTACAAGGTCGGCAAAATCAAGCATGTCGATTTTTTCAAGCTGGCTGGCCGCACCATATTCAGGGGTCATCACATAGAGGGTCACATCACTGTGGTCGACGATCTCGGTATCGGACTGCCCGATTCCCGAAGTTTCAACGATCACCAGGTCAAACCCGGCCACTTTAGCAACATGGATGGCATCCTTCACATATTTTGAAAGGGCCAGGTTCGATTGCCTTGTTGCAAGTGAGCGCATATAGACCCGCGGGTTGAAAATGGCGTTCATCCGGATGCGATCGCCCAGGAGTGCTCCCCCCGTCTTGCGCTTGGATGGGTCTATTGAAATAATAGCCAGGGTCTTATCTTGAAGGTCGGCCAGGAATCTGCGTACGATTTCATCCACCAGGGATGACTTTCCGGCGCCACCGGTTCCGGTAATTCCGAGAACAGGGATGTTCCTTGCAGCAGCCTCCGCTTCGATTACCTCGAAAAAGGCCCTGCTTTGTTCGGGATAGTTTTCCGCTGCCGAGATCAGACTGGCAATTTCCTTATAGTCTTGCTTCCGGATCTTTTCCAGATCAAACTTTTCCTGGTTTCCAACCGGGAAATCACACTTTATCAGCAGGTCGTTGATCATTCCCTGGAGGGTCATTTCACGGCCGTCGTCAGGGGAATATATCCTGGCAATGCCATAATCATGCAATTCTTTGATCTCATGGGGTAAAATCACACCGCCGCCACCGCCGAAAATCTGAATATGTCCACATTTCCTTTCCTGCAGCAGGTCGAACATGTATTTGAAATATTCGATATGTCCTCCCTGGTAGGAGGTAATGGCAATGGCCTGCACATCCTCCTGTATGGCACAATCAACCACCTCCTGCACCGAACGGTTGTGCCCGAGATGGATTACCTCCGCCCCGCTGGCCTGTAAAATCCGGCGCATGATGTTGATGGCGGCATCGTGGCCGTCGAAAAGAGAGGCTGCCGTAACGATCCGGATATGATGCTTCGGTTTATAAACTTCAGGCGTATTCATTCAAAAAGGATTTGACAATTTGAAGATTTGAAGATTTGAAAATGTGGTGATGTGGTAATGTGTAGATGTGCTGATGTGCTGATGTGCTGATGTGCAGATGAAAAGCATTAATTTTCAAATCTTCAAATCATTAATTACATGTTTGCTATTGCCCTTGATATGATCATGAGCTGTATTTCACTGGTCCCTTCATAAATCTGGGTCAGTTTTGCCTCACGCATCAGCCGTTCCACATGATATTCCTTCACGTAACCATAACCGCCGTGGATTTGTACGGCTTCGCTGGTAACATACATGGCTGTTTCGGCGGCCCAGTATTTGGCCATGGCGCTGGCCGTTCCATATGGTTTTCCCTGATCTTTCAGCCAGGCCGATTTCAAACAGAAGTAACGGGCGGCCTCAATGCGGGTGTGCATTTCGGCCAGTTTAAAGGCAATAGCCTGGTGGTTGATGATTTCGGTGCCGAATGTTTTACGTTCCTTGGAATATTGCAGGGCGCGATCTAAAGCACCCTGGGCAATTCCAAGTGCCTGGGCGGCAATGCCGATGCGGCCGCCTTCAAGGGTCTTCATGGCAAATTTAAAACCGAACCCGTCATCCCCGATCCGGTTTTCCTTGGGAACGATCACATCGGTGAACATGACAGAATGGGTGTCGCTGCTGCGCATGCCCATCTTATCCTCATGTGGTCCAAGGCTGATTCCCGGGGAATGACGATCGACAATAAAAGCATTGATCCCCTTATGGCCCTTGTCAGGATGTGTTTGGGCTATAAGTACGTAGGTTGATGCTGAATTTCCGCTGGTAATCCAGTTTTTCACGCCGTTCACCAGGTAATGGTCGCCTTTGTCGACCGCGGTGGTACGCTGTGATGTGGCATCAGATCCGGCCTCAGGTTCAGAAAGCAGGAATGCCCCGATCTTTTCGCCGCGCGCCAACGGCCTGAGCCATTTCTGTTTTTGTTCCTCCGTTCCAAAAGCCTCAATTCCGTAACAAACCAGCGAATTGTTCACCGACATGATCACAGATACAGAACTGTCGATTTTTGAAATCTCTTCCATCGCGAGGACATAGGATATGGTATCCATTCCACCACCGTCATACCTGGCATCAACCAACATTCCAAGGAACCCGAGTTCGGCAAGGGCCTTAACATGCTGTGTTGGAAATTCGGCTTTTGCGTCACGTTCAAGGACGTCTTTAATCAGTTCGCGCTGGGCATAATCCCGGGCCGATTGCTGAATCATGATTTGTTCTTCGGTAAATTCGAAATTCATGGCTTTTGAGTATAAAATACTAATTATAAATCACTTGGACTAATGTGAATACAAAACTACAAATTAAAGTTGATAAAAAAAACCTGCACAGTGGCAGGTTCTAAAAAAAACCGGAATAAATCCGGATTTATACTTCGGCTGATTGAATTTGCAAATGAAAGCAAATTCAAACGCTCAGTATGACTGCATCTAAGCACGATTGCTTTCGCAATCCTGCCAAGATGCAGAATAATTAATTGATCAGTTGATGGTGATTCCTTGCTTGGTATAAGCCGTTTCGACGACAAAATAGAATTTTTTACCGCTGATATCTTCCGATTTGTAATTCCAGGGGACAACCTGTACCATGCCCTGGCCGGCTGTGAGACCGGAAAGTTCGGCTGAACTAACCGTGCATTCTCCGGCATTTCCGGATAGTCTTTTCAATACCTGGTGATTGTTGTAATCGGTAATGGTTACATAAACAGAATCGGCGTTGCTGATGGCGCTTCCCAATGAAATTGTCACACCGGCTGCCTTCGAAATGGTTGTCGGTAATGCGTCAAACCCGGAATAATCAGGAATCGGCTGATCGTCCGAATAGTTTATGGCCGGAACCGATGAGGATCCTGAAACACTCCAGTTCAGTGAATTGAAGGAGAGCGGGTCGGTCAGGTTTTGATAAACGTACGCATTGTTTGTTGATTTGGTCAGTCCCTTTGAATTCAGGGTTACCGTACCGGCATCAGCGAAGCTGGACGATCCCATTGCGACCGGGAAAGCGGCTACTGCCGTATTCAATTCAACAGGAATGATCATTCCGGCTACGGTTGTTATTGAAACTGAACGAACAGCAGCAAGCACCCCATAACCATCTGACATGATAATGGTCGGAGAGGTACTGGGTGTTGTGGCCGGTGCGGCCGGAGCCGGATCTTCTGTTTTGGAACATCCGGTTAGCGCGAGGGAGGCAACCGTTCCGGCGATGAGTGATAGTCGGATTACTTTGTGCATAGTTATGGGTTTTTAAAATTAAGGCACAAAAATAATATTTTAATTAGACTACTTCCAAATTGATTGAAAAAAATATGGGATGCTTTTACTTGCATCCCATATTTTCAGAGGTTATATTTCGACTGTTTGAGTTTACAAATACAATCGAATTTCATCGCTCAGTTCACTGCCTCTAACCATAATCGTTTTCGCAATCCTGTTCAGATCCAGAAAAAAAGTTTAAAACTGTCGTTCATAAATGATCTTAATATCCCCGACAGGTGTATGTTCTATGACTTCGATCCTTTCCTTGGTAATATCGAGGATGTCAATAACAAATTTTCTCTTGTTTTCCACGCCTTTGGCAACGATCCTGGTTCCTCTGCCTTTCATTTTCCAGGTTGCCTGCAGGGGATTACCGGGGAAATTTTTAACCGCGGTTTTATTGGCAAAGATTTCCATGGTAGCGCGCATTTCATTCTGGACAAGGCGGTCGAGGGTTGCCTCCCTTTTCCCGGCGTTATCTTCACCAGCCGGTCCACCGGGTTTTGATTTCGGCTTAACTGCTCCGCCTGATAAGGATTGTGCAGCCAGCAGCGCGGAGGAGTCCACTACTTTTTCGACCTTAACCGGCCGCCAGGTTCCAACGATGATCTTTTCATTAGGATGCGAAGTAATTCCGCAGGAGGCCAAAATAAACATGGCCACCGCAAAAGTAAAAAAGGTAAAAATTCTGTTTCTGTTCATATTCATCAATTTATTGGTAAAACGGGAATTGAGATTAATTATTATAAGACCTTCCTGACGTCGACCGTTGAATCCTGGTTATTGATCCTTACTTCAAATCCGCGTTTTTGAAAAACCGAAATCATACGCTTATTATCCGTGGTGGTTTGCGCCACAAGTTTCTTAAGTTTCCATTTTTCTGCAATTTCGAGGCAAAAATCGGTAATTATATTGCCCAGATCCTTTTGTTGCCAGGCATCTACGATGAGAATGGCATATTCGACTGTTTCATGATCGGGATCGGCCACCAGGCGACCGACGCCAATGAGCTTTTTTTGTCCCTCTTCGATAATCTCTGCGACAATGGCTATTTCGCGGTCGTAATCGATATAACAGTAGCGGGTTGCCACCTCATGCGTCTCCCAATGGAAAAAATACCTGAACCGGCTGTAGAGTGACTCCTTGGAACAGGATCCCAGCATTTCAAGCCACATGGGCTCATCTTCGGGTTTGATCGGTCGCAGCAGCACCCGGGTCCCGTCCTGAAGTATGGTTGACTTGACATACTTCTCCGGGTATGGGTGCAGGGCGAGATGAAAGTATGGATCATCTTCGCGTGATCCTGACATTGAATCCACAACAATGCGCGCATCCAGGGCAATCACATCATGAGGGGTTACCAAAAGAGGATTGATATCCAGTTCGGCAATTTCGGGGTAATCTGCCGCCAGGTATGACAACCGGATCAATACCTGGATGAGTTTGTCAATATTTTTGGGAGGTGTTCCACGATACCCCCGGAGCAAGGGATAGATCTTGAGCGATTCGATCATTTGCCGTGCCAGACGTTCGTTAAGGGGAGGGAATCCCAGCGCTTTGTCGCCAAACAACTCAGCCGTGATTCCGCCCATGCCTACCATGAGCACGGTACCGAATACATTATCCTTTTTTATACCCAGGATCATCTCCACTGAATCTTTGGAGGAGACCATCTTTTGAACGGTTACACCTTCAATCCGGGCATCGGGCTGCCTGGTTGAGGCCGATTCCATGATCCGTTCATAGGCAGCCCTCACCTGCTTATCGGTACCAAGGTTCAGTTGCACCCCGCCAACATCTGATTTATGCGTTATATCGGGAGAATGTATTTTCAACACAACGGGATACCCGATCTGTCCGGAGATTGCAATCGCCTCTTCGGCCGTTTTTGCCAGGTGTGGTTTTGTTGTGGAGATGCCAAAATTTTCGAGGATGGTCTTGGATATATCTTCCGCAAGAATGGGGGGCTTCCCCATAATCAATTGTTTGAACGAATCGCGCAGCTGATGCCGGTCGAGGGTAAATTCAACGGGTATATCCCGTGGTGTTTCGTAAAGTGTTGCCAGGTTGCGGTTGTACGCCACCATGGTCATGAAGGCCCTGATGGCCTGTTCGGGTGTTTTATAGGATGGGATCCCGTTTTCAACCAGGATGTCATCGGCCTCATGCATGCTCTGTCCGCCCAGCCATGCAGCAAGAATGGGTTTTTTCGAACTGGCTACCAGGAGACTGATCTCTTTTGCTGTGGCGTTTGGATTGGTCATGGCCTGTGGGGTCAGGATTACCAGCACGGCATCGACACCCTTATCGGCAAGCACAATTTGAGTGGCTTTTGCAATACGCTTGGCGCGGGCATCACCAAGCACATCCACCGGATTCCCATGCGACCAGTATGCCGGCAGATTTTCATTCAACAGGGCCATTGATTCCTCAGATAAGTCAGCAAGTACGCCGTTGGCCGCAATAAGTGCGTCGGTTGCCATCACACCCGGCCCGCCGGCATTGGTGACTATTCCCAGGCGGGGACCCTGCGGGAATTTGCTGCGGCCGATCAATTCGGCAACGCTGAAAATATCACCGATCTCGTAAACCCTGGCAAGTCCTGCCCGCTGAAACGCCGCATCATAAACGGCATCTTCCGAAGCCATGGCGCCGGTATGGGAAGCCGCCACCTGCGCCGATTCAGGAAATCGTCCGGCCTTATAAACAATGATGGGCTTTTTACGTGCAAAAGCCCTGGCCGCAGTCATGAACTTGCGCGGATTCCGGATGGATTCAATGTAGAGTATGATGCAATGGGTGTTCTCATCTTCGCCAAAATAGTCGATCAGGTCGCCAAATTCAACATCGATGCTGTTGCCGATGGAAACAAACTGTGAAAATCCGATCTTTCCTTCGATGGCCCAGTCGAGCACGGAGGTACACAGCGCACCGGATTGGGATATGAAGGCGATGTTGCCGGGCTTCGGCATATCGGCAGCAAAAGAGGCATTTAGCTTGAGACCCGGCACAATGATTCCGAGACAATTCGGGCCGATAACGCGCATGCCGTCATGCTTCCGGATTTCCTCGCGTATCTCCTCCTCCATCCTGCTACCAGCTTCACCAATTTCCTTGAATCCGGCCGACATGATGATGATCCCTCGGATGCCGAATTCACCACATTCCCTGAGGGCAGGCAGAACCTTTTCAGCCGGGGTACAGATAATTGCAAGATCAGGAACCTTTGGCAGCGTATTTATTCCAGGGTAACAGGGAATACCCATTACTGCCTCATTTTCAGGATTTACCGGGTAAACAACTCCACGGAATCCCCCGCTGACCAGGTTTATTAACACCTTTCCGCTGACGCTGTTGGGATTCGTTGTAACACCAATCAATGCGATACGCTGGGGATTGAAAATGTTGTTGAGTTTGTGGATGTTCATGATATTTGGCGAAAACGAAATGGCGAAATTGTAAACTTGCGAAGTAAATTCATCCTGAAAACCGCAAAGTTAGGGAAATATCCGGGATCAAAAGGCCTGGGTATCGCTTTTGGATTTCTTTGAGAAGGCTTTTTTCAACAGGAGATAATCGAGATAATAAAGCACCCTGACCGAAAAACTGTTTGTTTGCGGTGCGCTCACTGTTTTGCTGAAATCATCAAAATAATTATGACTGATCTGTTCTCCCTGTGTCAGAATAAGGTTCTTCCAAACAAAGCTGAGTTCACTTCCGGGGGCAAAATACCAGATGAACTGGAGGTCGACTGTAAAGGCATTGAAATTAATATCGTGGTTCACATTGTACTCACTGTCATCGAGGTTCCCATCAAAATTTAACCTGTAGTAGTCTGAATAGGACGCCTGCGACCAGTAATGTCTTGCGCGGAGGGTAAGCGATGCCTTATTGCTGAATATGTACTTTGCGCTGAGAATGTTGTTGACGGTTTGGATATCACGTCTTCCAAAATAGATGAACGGACTTCCCGTCGAATCCCAAATCGTATTCACCCAGCCATAATTATTCATATCCTTTTCGAAATCAATGCTGAGCGTGAAGGACAGCCTGTCGCTGATCCTTAACCTGGGCGCAATCCCGAAGTAAATGGTGAAATTTGTGTTTTCAGGACTGTTCCGCACCTCCAGGGAATGCTGGTACCGGAACATTTTTCTTACATCGGTTCCAAGCTGCCATTCCACCCCGTAATTCAGCGGCATTTTGTAAACCCATCCCCAGGTCCTGGGTTCATAATAATCATCGAATCCAAACGGCTGCATTTTTATCCCGATATTATTCACCCATTGGTTCACAAACCGCGTTTGGTTGGCAACTTCAAAATCGATTGTTTTAAATTTGTTTGGTTTGTAAAGGGTGGCATATTCGGTTGAAAATACGGTATAAGAACTAAGCAGTTTTCCAACAGGTTCGGAAATGTTGTAGGATAATTCCAGATAATTTACCGCTTCATTGTTGTACAGCAGAAATCCCATATCGTTCGGATCGTAATTATCGCCGGTTTCTTCGCGCCTTAAGGTGTACTGAAACTTACCGCTGGGTTTTGAGATCGAAACAAGATACTGGTGTCCGAATTCGGGATGGTTGTGCATACTATAATGCTGGCTTACATTCAGCCGGCCGAGAAAGGCAAAGGTGTTTTTCTTGTTGCAAAGCTTTAATTCTGATCCGGTTACATTGGCGCTCATGCTGTTATCCGGGATCCAGTAATTGGTGTTGATGATTGTCACATATGAATTGTTCTTCAGGCTTTGATCAAACACAAGCACATTGTAGTTGGTAAAAGGCTGGGTCATGATCTTCCTTGTAATCCCTGTAAGGGTATCTTCAAGTACCCCCCAGGTATTGGTAGTCATTCCGTTAAATACGCCAATGCCCAGCCCCTTTGCATTTCTTCCCGAAATCTTAGTGGCATTGATGATGCGTGTTTCCTCGGGATTCTTTGTAACGATCTCATTATTGCGAAGGCTGTCGTAAGGTGAATAATAATTTCGCGGGGCGCTTCCAACCCGCCGTGTATAAAAGATCCCGCATTTATTGAACATTTCGGTCCCCTCGCTGAAAAATTGTCGCTTTTCATCATACCGGATTTCAAAGGGACTCAGGTTGAGTATCTGATCATCGGATTGTACCTGCCCGAAATCGGGAATCAGCATCATATCAAGCGTATAACTGTCATTCAAGCCCCATTTGAGATCCAATCCGCCGCGTGCATAATAGGACCAGTTCTTAAGGGCGGGATCTTTTTCAATATACCCGGTTATGTAAGGAGAAAAGGCGAGGCGTAAAGGGGCATCCACATTTCTCATTCCGGTTACAGTGCCATAGAATCTGAAGATCTCGTTGGTTTTATTGTCGACATAGCACCAGGTTGAATATTCCTGGTATCGATAGAGGTTGCGCCACATATTGATCCCCCACACCTGGGTCTCCATCTTTGGAAATCGCAAGGCCGAATAGGGAATTTTCACCTCCGCGATCCATCCCGAATCATTGATCCTTGTGGAACTCTCCCAAACAGCATCCCAGTTATAATCCTGCCCTACAGCGGAATACTTACAGTCGCCCTGGATGTTCTGGGGGCTGAGCTTGAATTCATACATGGTGAGCTGATCATTGTAAGGAAGTATATCGAACGATATATAATCGGTGGCCAGTTGTTCAATCTGGTCGCGGCGCCCCAGTTCCATGCGGATGCTGTCGGGCGCGGGATCGAACATGATCGCACTGATGTAGAGGGCTATGTCGTCATATGCAAACCGGATTTCGGTCTCAAAGGTCGGGGCAGTACCGTTGCGCGGATTATACTCCACAAACTGTCCGGCTACAGGCAGTGTTTTCCAAAAGGGTTCATTCAGATTACCGTCAATTTTCGGAGGATTTGCAATGCGCAGGGCGTCGATGTTTTTCCGCTTCAGCATGGTTGAATCCAGCCTGACGTTGGACTGCTGCGCTTGAATTGAAAAGGCATAAAGACAACAGAAAAGCCAGGCTAACAAAATGCCAACCGGATTTCCTTGTTTGCGGAACAGAGGCCAATAGTTCATCGGACCCAAAAGTAAATCAAGGATCAATGATAATAAAAACAATTTGATATTTCCGCCATCCTGATCGGTATTTTCCTCCTTTTTCGTGATGACCCGCCTTGCTGGTTGTTTCCCAACTCGACAGAAAGTTGTTTCTTTGCACCTTTTGTGAAACTTTAAACAGCCATGAAAAAGTTTATTTTACCAATTATCCTTGTTTTGATTTGTTCATCAAACCTGCGACCCCAAAATCCGGAGGTTAAAAAACCCGCCTTTGGCATTACCTTCTCGGGATTTGTGAAAACTGATCTCTTTTTTGATTCTCGCCAAACCAACGGCCTCAGGGAGGGGCACTTCCTGTTGTTCCCCGAGAATGAGAAACTGGATGCCGATGGAAATGATATTAATGCAAAAGCCAGTTATAATATTCTGTCGATCCAGGCCCGGGTGGCGGGTTCAATAACCGCACCGGATGCATTGGGTGCAAAAACCTCTGGGTATATCGAGGCTGAGTTCTTCGGAAATATTAATCCTGCCATCAATTCATTCAGGTTAAGGCATGCATGGGTGAAATTAAACTGGCCAAAAACGGAACTTCTGGCTGGTCAGTGGTGGCATCCCATGTTCGTTCCCGAATGTTCTCCAGCCACGGTATCTTTTAATACCGGCGCCCCGTTCGTGGTTTTTTCGCGAAATCCGCAAATTAAGCTGACGCAGTCCCTTGGTAAGGTCAAAATCGCCCTGACAATTCTGTCGCAGGTTGATTTTGTGAGTGACGGACCCGATGGACCCAATGCGAAATACCTTCGTAATTCGGTACTTCCGGAATCAGATATTCAGTTCCAATACGCCTCGGCAAACGCCGAAAAGGGTACCGAATTTATCATTGGAGCAGGCATCAATTACCAGCTGCTCACCCCGCGGTTATCCACAACGGTGACCTTGTCGCCCGCATTTGATACCGTGATCAACAGCATCGTTTTTCATCATGATGCGGTTACTTCAACCTACAAAGCCAGCACGAAATCGGGCAGCCTGGCCGGTAACCTCTATGCCAAACTGAAACTTAAGTCGGTCACCCTGAAGGCTGGCGCGGAATATGGCGGGAATAACAATGCCTACACCATGCTTGGTGGATATGCCGTTAGATCCATCACGGAGCCAGAAAAGGGATTTGTTAATTATGCCAACGTGCGGTCGTTTTCATCATGGGCCGAATTCCATACCAATTCGCAAAAACTGCAACCCGGTCTATTCCTGGCCTATGGTAAGAACTTAGGGGCCGGCGAAACGGTTATTGGTCCCTATTATGCCCGTGGAAGCAATATTGATTATGCCTACCGGGTATCTCCGCGGCTGGTCTATAATATCAATAAACTCAGGCTTGCCGGTGAACTGGAATATACCGTGGCGGCCTATGGAAAAACCACATCACAGGGATATGTTTCCGATGTAAAAGAGATCGGGAATCTCAGGATTTTACTGGGTGTATATTATTTTTTCTGATCACTTTACCTGATAGGTCGCCGGATCCACTGCCTTGGGTGTCCACATCTTAAGGAAAGTGACCACTTTGGTAGTGTCATAGCCCTTCACCTGGCAATGTTCGAGGATCCCCGAATCCTGAATGTGCAGCTTCTTGCCTTCACCATTGAGAACCACGAACACCGGGTATCCGAAGCGGTTGGGGTAACCAAATTCCCTGAAAAGCTCATAATCCCTCTTTTTTTTATCCTGCGAAACATTAAGCAGCATATAAACGTAATCAGCCTTTAACAGCGAGTCGATAACAGGAGCGCCATAAGCCATTTTGTGAAACCTGATACACCAGGGACACCAGTTGCCGCCGAACTGAACCAGCACATGCTTGTTTTCCTTTTTTGCCTGGAATATCGCCTTTTTCAGGTCGGCCCTGGCATCGGCATGTTCATCATAGGGTTTGGCAGCATCCTGTGAATAAACGGTAACGGAGAATAATCCAATCAGAACAATCAACAAATATTTATTCATATAACGCTGGTTTAAAAATAAAAAACGAGACCCTAATTAAAACGGCAATATTTTCCTTCCCCTTGCCTCTTCAAGCACTTCCGCCATGGCCAGGTAGATGGCCGAAAGACCGCAAACGATTCCTTCCCATCCTGCAACACGCCCGATTGCTGCTGATCCGGTCCAGTTACGGGCTGCCAGCAGGAAAAAAAGGATCCACAGCGACAGAAATATAAACTGAAGCACTTTGTTCTTGTCAAAAGTTCCGATCCACATCATGAAGGTGAACAATCCCCACATAAAAAGATACCAGCCCATGAAGTCGTTATCGGTCCGGAAGCCTTTGTCCCCGGCAAGGTCGGGGAGTACAAAAATCGCCACCAGCGTGATCCAGAAAAGACCATATGAGGTAAATGCTGTCATTCCAAAGGTATTTCCCTTTTTGAATTCCAGGATGCCGGCAATCACCTGGGCAATTCCACCATAAAAGATCCCCATTGCCAGGATCATGTCACTGACCGGGAAAAAGCCCGCGTTGTGAATATTCAATAAAACTGTAGTCATCCCAAAACCCATAAGTCCAAGTGGGGCGGGATTGGCAAGTTTATTCTCCATAAAGATATGTTTTGTATGGGAAATTTTAAAAAAATAACAATGCAAATAGCAAAATGCAAAGTGCAAAACAGTAAAACCAAATTTTTTATTGAAAATAGAATTAGTTTCCCTTCATTTTGCACTTTGCACTTTGCATTTTACACTTTTACATACCGTACCGTTCAATTATCTCCTGTTTGGTTTTTCCAAGGATATCATATTTCTTGCCCACTTTCCTGAAGGCATCCAGGGCCTTCTCAAGATGGTGTATCTCGTG
>Ga0074195_1002221_pt1 | contig 22703 bp, 18 predicted proteins | sample EPASupsiteHSE623_FD_64525 | JGI IMG/M metagenome (GOLD analysis project Ga0074195, IMG submission 64525) | Bioremediated contaminated groundwater from EPA Superfund site, New Mexico - Sample HSE6-23 | ecosystem: Environmental > Aquatic > Deep subsurface > Groundwater > Contaminated ...
TTTCTTGTTCTTCTTGAGATAATCGACCAGCGTGATCGGCAGGGATATGAAGGTATCCTTCTTGTTCTTCATCTCCTTGAGCATGGTGTAGCCGTCACCGCCGTTGGCGATGAAACTGTTGATCGCGAAGGTATAGACCTTGTTCTTGTCAAGCGGCTTGCCGCCCACCTTGATGTCGAGCGCCGAACCTTTGTACATCTTCATCGTGAAACCCGATATCTGGAGGAACCCGCCGGGGCCTTCGCCCTTCTCGGCGAAATAGTCGAGTACTTCCTGCAGTTCACTGCCTTTTATCTTTCCGGTCACGATGGTATCCATGAAGGGGAACATGCTGTAGAGTTCGCGTTCGGTCACCTTGCCGGCCGGGAGTCCCTGCCGTATCGAACCGGCATTGAAGAAGGCGATGTCGGCCTTGCCACGTTCACGCATGATGTCGGCGATGATATTGCCGAGCTCCGCCTCTTTGAAGCGGACCACTTCACGGGCGCCGTCGAGCGGCGTGGCGATCTCACCCAGTTTCTCTTCGGAGAATTCACACTTGAAACCGGCAAGCATGTTGAGCATCGAAGGATTCTCTTTGAGTTCCTTGTCGACGAACTCGTAGGTCACTTTATTGTCGGCGATGATCTTCTTTTTGAGGTTGACGGGGTACATCTTGAAGTTGGTCTTGAGCACCTTGCCGCCCTTGACGAACAGATCGAAACGGCCGAGCCATTTGCCCATACCTTCGGTCTGCACGATAAAGGTATCGCCGATCTTGACCGGCGCACTGAGCTGACGGTGGGTGTGGGCACCGACGATAAGGTCGATACCGGGGACCGATTTGGCGAGGAAATTGTCGCCTTCAAAGCCGTCATACGATTTGTCGGCATCGAAGTAGCCCATGTGGGTCAGCGCAATGACCACATCGTTATTCTTCTTGAGTTGCGGAACGCGGGTCTTGGCTTCCTGCACCGGATCGGTGACCACAATGTTGCCCGACAGACCGGCGGCCGTTATCTGCTCTATCTCGCGGGTCGAAAGACCGATGACCGCCACTTTCAGGCCGTCGTCGAACTTCTTTTCGATGTATTCGCGGTCGGCGAGCGGCTTGGTCCCGCCGTCCTTGTAGATGTTGGCGGAGATGAAATCGAACTTCGCCTCCTGCTTCATCTCGTTGAAGATATCGATACCGAAGAAGAGGTCGTGGTTGCCGACCACCGCAGCATCGAAGCCGACGAGATTCATCCCTTTGACGACCGGCAGATTGTGGCAGACGTTGCTGCGCGGGTCACCCAGCGCGATGTCGCCGCCCATAAGGACGAGCGTATCGCCCCCTTTGCCCTGCACCTCGGCGCGGATCTGGTCGACCAGCGTCTTGGTGGCGGCCAAACCGCCGATGCCCGGGTTGCCCGGCTCATCATACTGCCACGCCATCCCGTGGATATCGTTCATGAACAGGACCGTCAGTAGCGTCTCCTTTTCCTGAGCGAACGAGACGGTCGCGAACAGGAGGATAGCCGAAATAATAAAGGATCTCACCATGTCACGCTCCTTTATGTGCATTCTGTTGTTAGGTGCGCTCCGTTTTCAATTCTTCACGAGAATATAGTATATCCGGAGAAGAAGTCAAATAGTTGTAGGAATATTTTACATAATTCGCGGCCGAACGCTCGAAAAAGAGCCGCTCATCCGCGGTGATGTCACGTTTTATCACCGCCGGATTGCCCGCCACGAGCACTCCGTCGGGGATGACGCTCTTCATTCGCAGGATCGAACCGGCGGCGACTATGACATTTTTTCCGATACGGCACCCGTCAAGCAGTACCGCCCCCATCCCGATGAGGGTGCGATCACCGATGAGGGAACCGTGAATGACGGCATTGTGCCCCACCGTCACCTCGTCGCCGATCTCGGTCGGATAGAGGGCTGTGGTCACGTGGACCGTCGCGTTGTCCTGAATGTTGGTCCGCGCCCCGATACGGATATAGTTCACATCACCGCGCAGTACCACGCCGAACCAGATGTTCGATTCGGGACCCACGGTCGTGTCACCGATGACGGTGGCGCCCCGGAAAATGAACGCCTTTTCATCTATCCGGGGAAAGGTATTCAGATAACCGGCTATCATCAGGCCATCTCGAACGCGTCGCGGGAGCGCTTTTTGACCCGATACATCGCCTCGTCGGCCTTTTCGATGATATCCTTGACGGCACGTCCGTCCTCGGGGAATCCCGCCCAGCCGTAACTGGCGGCGACCTTCAGCGGGATGCCGTCCACGACGAACTCATGCTTACGCAGATTCTCATACAGCCGTTCGACCACATGCCGCGCATTCACCTTCGAGGTATAGGGGAGATAAATGACGAATTCGTCGCCGCCGTAACGGAACGCGACGTCAGCCTTGCGCAGGAACGGAAGTACGAACTGCCCCACCTCGCGCAGGAGCCGCGAACCGACCATGTGACCGTGGGTGTCGTTGACCAGCTTGAAGCGATCGAGATCGAAGAATATCAGCGAGAACTCGGTAAAATAACGACCCGCCTGATCGACCGCCTGATCAAGGAGATTGAACAGGTGCCGCGTGTTGTATAGACCGGTCACCTCGTCGACGATGGTCAGCTCCTTGATGCGCTCGATCTTAGCGATCTTGCGGATCGCCGCGCGAACGATCTCAACGAACAGCAGGACCTCCGTCATAAGTTCGGCATCGTCGCGCACTTCGGCGGCAAGACAGAACCAGCCGTCGGCCCACACCCGTTCATTGTCGCGAAAGACTATCGGGAAAAAGAGGAACCGCTGGTCCCCCATCTCGGGCAAGGCGATATCGGCCACCTGATAGGGACCTTCCTGCGCGATACCCGACAGATCGTCATGTACCGGGAGCGGAAAATGGAGCGTTTTACGTGCCGGATAGGCGACATTGACCCAGAATCGCTCTTCGCGGCGGGTCACCACGGCGCAGGGATATTCGGTAAAAAGATCGGCGGACAGTTCTATGACCCGCGAATAGAGGAAATCAAATTCGTCCGATTCGAGTATCCGCTGTAAAACCGTCGCCAGAGACGGGGTGTCAGTCGCCCGCGCGTTTTTCATCTTCCTCAATGAATTCGTCAAGTTTGCTCTTGATCCGCACGAACGCCACTATAAGCAGTATGAACGATATTGTCAAAGTTATCGAGAAAAGCACCTTTCCCATGGCTATCTGGCCGAGGTTGTTCTTGGCGCTCATCAGTTCGCGACCGAGTTGCTGCTGTTCACCGTCGGAAAGCTTCTCCCATACGGCGGCCTCAAAGCGCGGGTCCTGTTCGATCCGGGTCACCCGCTCCTGCGCTCCGTCCTGAAACAAAAAGCTGAGGAGAAGGAACAGAACGCTCACCGTCAATCCGATGATACCATATCTGAAGCGGCGGGTCGCGATCGCATGCTTGACCAGATCTTTCATAACTTCACATCCAATTCTAATTTAACGCCGGTAAAAGGCGGCAACTTCCTGCACATGCCGCCAAGACAGGTGATACCTCCACGCAAGGTGCCGCCGAACAGCGATACGCGGATATCGCGATACCCATACCCGATCGAACCGCCCGGATAGTATCCGTTGTCCTTCTGATAAGCCTTGTTGTGATAGTAGGCACCGATATACGAGAGGAATATCGTATTTCTCCAGGCAAGATCGAGCGTATGTTTCTGTTCGAACGCATCGCGCTCCTCGTCCTTGCCGCTCAGTATCAGGTCGCGGTAGTATACCTCCAGATTGAGTTTCGACGAGAATCCCGCCTTCCCCAATCCGCCGACCAGTTGCGTATACAGCGCCTCGCTACGGTACGGTTCGGAACTCTTGTTCACCTTCAGAAATCCCGCTTTGGCCATGAGTGTCGCGGGACCGAAACGCCGTTCGAGCGAACCGGCAACGAACCAGTAGTCCTCTTTCGGCGCCAGGTCAGCCTTCCATTTCCAATCGGTATCGTACTTCTCCGCCAGTCCGCCGATGAATTCGGCCGCGGCGGTGAGCCCCGTGATGTCGTTGTCGGTGAATTGGACGCGGGTCCGCAGCGCCATCGTGTTGTACTCGTTGAGAAGCGGCAGGTTCTCCCACATCAGCGACGGCGGCCGGAAATAGCGCCGCTTGAAATCCTGGTGCTCCATCTCGCGATGGTTGAGCCAGTAGTGATCGTAACGCTTCCCTTCGACCGTGAGCGTCAGGCGGCTTTTTGAGATATCGTACCAGTTGAGGATGGAGAAATAGAGCGCGTTGGACAAGGTCAGATCGGCCCGTCGGACATCATCGCCCCATATCATCTCCTTCACCCAGCGATCGGCACCGGCCGGCACCAGCGTGGCGCCGATATAGGCGTTCACCTGCGGGACGAGCCGGAAGAGGTCGACATAGGCGCCGACCACATGATAGTATTTGCTTTCGTAGATGCGCGGCGAATCGGGCTCGTCCCAGTTGGCACGATCGACCGTATATTTGTTATTGAAACCGCCGCCGTATTCGACGCCGATATCGAACTTTTGGAGGAATTTATAGCCGAACTCGCTCCCCCAGAGGAGGTCATTGGCCTCCCCCATCCGTTCCTGCACTACGACATCGCGCAGGTAGGGATTCGCCAGTCCGCCGAACGCCTTTGCGTGGAAGTCGCCCACCTTCACGACGGTCGACAGGCCGCGGATGGCGTTATCCTCGCCCGACGGATCATCAAGCATCGAGAAGAGCAGGCCGCGATTCATGCTCTCGTAGAAATCGCCGATCGTCACATTGATGATATCCCAATCTCCCTTGAGGTAGAGACGGTCGAGATAATGCTGCCAGCCGTGGTTGAACGCCTCGGCCGAGTAGCGGTAATAAAAGTTATGCACCTTGAAATCGTAATTGCGGCCGAGGAACACGACCAGATTCTTCCGGACGCCGAGCGTATAGGCATCGTAGGTGCCCTCTATGAGCGTCTCGTTGGACAGATCGGCGAAATCCTCGGGCGCCGAGGTTTCCTCGCGCTTAAAACCGATGCGAACATTCGCACGACTCGACGAATATCCGGAGAACTTCACCGGCGGCTTTTCATCCTCGCCGGGGACCGCCTTTTTCACGGCCAGGGGTACCGCAGATGCGGCCGGAGCCGGGAGCGGAGCGGGAAGCGGTTCCGGGACCGGAGCGGCGACCTCATCCTCGTCGGACAACAGGATATCCTCGTCGGCAGGGCTTGCCACGGCGGAGTCGGGAACGGAGACAGGCTCATCGTTCTGTTCGGGGACCTCAACCGTCTGTTGTGCCGTCGCAAGGCCGCTGAAAAGCAGTATCAGGCAGAAGAAACGCATCGATGCTATCGTGAGAAGAGTTCGTCGAGCTCGCGGGCGATCCGTTCTTCGTCACCCGGTTCATACCCCGCATGGGCGGAAAGCACCTTGCCGTCGCGGGTCACCAGCATCGAATACGGAACGGTATCGCCGCCCGGGATAAGTGACGGCAACCGCTTCTTCGACGGATCAACGAGGACCGGGAATGGCAGGCTGTTCTCGATAACGAACGCGCGCACCTTATCCATACTCTCTTCGGTGTCGGTGGAAACGGCGACGAACTCTATCTTGTCGCGGTAGCGGCCGTACAGCGCGGCAAGTTCCTTGAGCTCCACTTTGCATGGGTCACACCAGCTCGCCCAGAAGGCAACGAGCAGGTGTTTCTTGCCGCGGAGCTCCTCAAAAGAGAACCGACCGCCGTCATAGGTCGCCAGATCGAGGGTGAAATCGCCCGCTTCTCCCGCCGGCAGAGCGGCCTGCGGGGCCGGCGCATTCGCCGTCGCCCCCGACTCCGGGGCCGTCGCGCAACTCAACGGAAGAAAGGCGATCAACGCTATCAACAACAGCATACGAAAAAAGGAAGGAATGAGCATTAGATCTCGCCCAGCCAATACTGGATGGTCATATCCATGCTGTTGACCCCTTCGGGATCCCAGCCTTCCTGATGATAGACGATCTGCATGGTCTTGCCGTTGATGAGGACGTTGACCGGATAGCCCTGATTGATGAACTTATTGAAGATCGTCTGTTCCTTCAGGTAGCCGTACATGAAATCGGCCGCATCGCCGTATTCGTCAAGCATGCTGGTCCGCAGGGAGTGTATCTTCGTCGGTTCCTTCGACGGCTGGGGACCCGAAAGCAATCCGTTCTCTATCCAGATGATCTCGAAACCGTCTTCCACGTATTCGGGCTTGTAGAGCTCGGGAAGCGAGGGTTTCTCGGTATTGCAGGCGGGGCAGTCATAGGCCGAGAAGATGAGCCATATGAGTTTTTTCTTCTTGTACAGGTGACCAAGGGACCACATGACGTCATCGTGATCGTAGAACACCAGGTTATTCGCAATGTCGTCGACCTTGTTCGAGGTCGGCGTGACCTCGGGGTATTCCGGCAGCGGTTCGGCGTTATCGACATCGACCGTCTCATCGACGACCAGCTCATCGACCACTACATCGTCGACCACCACATCATCGGGAACGGTGTTGTCGGGAACGTTCTGTTCGTCGGGCTGCCCGTCGTTGTCGTCGTCTTCGCCGCAGGCGGGAAGAACGGTAAGCGCGAGCACGAAAAGCGCACAAAGGGAAAGTAAACGGAAAAGCTTCTTCATAGGAACCTCCAACTGATGGTTATTCGTCGATACGTAACAGCACTACCGAAATGTTGTCCTTGCCGCCGTTCTCGTTGGCTCGGTCTATCAGGCGGTCGGCCGCCTCTTTAAGTGTTTTCGCCTCGGAGAGGATGGCGACCATCTCTTCATCGGTCACCATGTCGGACAGGCCGTCGGAGCAGGCGAAGTATATCTCGCCGCGTTTGGTCGACCGTTCCTGCACATCGACCAGCACGTTCTCCTTCATTCCCAGAGCACGCATGATGACATTTTTGTGCGGGAAGTTCCGCGCCTGTTCCGGGGTCATCTGCCCCGCCTTGATATACTCGTTGACCAGCGAATGGTCCTCGGTCACCTGTTTGACGCCGCCGTCGAAATAGCAGTATGCGCGGCTGTCGCCGACGTGGGCGATGTATAAGGTCCCGTTCTCGAGCAGCAGCATCGCGACCACCGTGGTCCCCATGCCCGAATAGCTCGAATTGCTCTGCGAGGCGCGGAAGATCTTGCGGTTCGCGAACTTGATACCGACCTTGAGTTTGTTCGCCTCGAGCGAAAGACCCGGATCAAGCTTGTAGGGCCAGGTCATCTCATCATCTTCGCTGGTGGCGCGGGAGAATTTGACGATGGTCTCGATAGCTATGGAACTCGCCACTTCGCCCGCATTGTGACCGCCCATCCCGTCGGCAACGACGAAAACACGCTCGGTGTCGAGCACGGCGAATGAATCTTCGTTGAGCTCCCGTTTTCTGCCGACATCGGTCTTGCCGTAACAGCTGAATTTCATCGTTACCCCGCTATGATATCGATCGTACGCTCCACGGCGATATGGAGCTTTCCGTCACATTGGTAAAAATCGCCGTCTATCGTGTACTTGAACGGCCGGTCGGCATTGATGACGAAATCCTTGCCGATCGTGTCGAGCGCCGTTTTCTTGGGAAGCGGCTTGCCGAGCCACGCGAGCCCCAGATAGGGCAGGATCCATGCGTCCTTATGGAACGCGAGCATCTGCATCTCGTCGGTGAGATGCCGGTTACGCCAGAACGGCTCGAAGCCGAGACCGATCTGCGACAGAGAGGTGATGAATATCCCCAGATAGGGCTTCGTGCCAAGGTCTTTTCCGTCGACGACGAGGTGTCCTTTGAACCCCTCAAAAAGCTGGCGGTAGAGTTTCGTGCGCAGCAGTATCGCGCTGACCGAACTGACCAGCGTTTTGAAGGCGACGTACGGCGAAGGATCGCCGTCTTTGTAGTAGTAGTCCATGAAGGCGGTGACAATGCCGTTCCCGAAGATGAAGCCGTACTTGTCGCCGATACGGAAAAGCGGTTTTTTCACGATACGGAATTCTTCGTCGTTCTTATATTTCTTCACCAGTTTCTTCAAATGCGCAAGGGCGCTGCCGCGCACCTTGACATTGGTCGCCACCTGATTGATGGTGCCTCCCTTGAGTACCGCGATCCTCGGGAGCGGATGGCCGTCCCATATCTGGAACATCTTGGTCAGCACCACATGGATGGTGCCATCGCCGCCGTTGATGGCGAGGATGTCGATCTTCTTCTTCTTGAACTCCTTGAGCGCATTATCGAGGTCTTCAAAGGTCTCGGTGAACCGCGACAGGACCACCGGATCACGGTATTCGCGCAACTGGCGCAGGCGGTTGGGATTACGTTTATTCTTGCGCGCTTTCGGGTTGGATATGACGCCTATGCCGGACATGGTGCTCCCATTCCTGAATAAAACGTTGCATTATATAAGTGGGCATGTGCGCTTGTCAACTATATTTCCCCTTCAAATTAATAAAGAGCTTCTTGCTTTTCGCTTCGTTTCTGTTACCATGAGCCGGTTCTGTTTTTCGAACGAGGAGGTGGCCATGCGTAAAAGTCTGTTCACGATCATCACCGGGACGCTCCTGATCTTCGGGTGCGACGTCATCAGCACCGACATTTCGATCAGCTACCCCTTCGACAAGGACAAACCCGAAGAATACGCCATCAGCATCGATGATGCGATGACCAACCTCGACAACGCCATCACCTCTCAGACCGAGACGCTCGTCAACCTCAAGGTCGACAAGTCGATGTACCCCGAGGGCGCCAACGTCACCGTCAACACCACCCTGTCGCTCGACAACATCCTCCTGTTCCTCGGCGGCAAGGATGCGACCGTCGGCATATCGGTCACCGTGACCCACTCTTCACTGCCGCAACCGCTCACCGAGACGCAGAACATCACCTTCAGCATCTGTGATTTCGTGAAGTATAAAACGCAGGGCGTCTCGACCACCTTCGACTTCGCCGGTGTCCACATGGAGATCATGAACCTCGACACCTACTGTCCCAACAAGGTCGGCACCGCCCCCTACCTCTTCATCACCCATCGCACCACCCCTAAACCGATCGCCCTGTCGGAGAACAAACAGCTCAAGAGTTACAAATCATACCTGAACAAGATCCAGTCGGCTACGCTTGACGACCTGAAGCTCACCATCACCGAACCGCTTGCCGGCATCACCTTCGGCGAAGACACGGGCGACGGCAGTACCAACCTCTCGATGAGCGCCTCTCTTTTCGCTCAACCGGTCGACTGCGAGACCAACGCCGATGGGTCATACAAGCAGGACGCGAACGGCGATCCGATCTGCACCGGCATCGATTTCAGCGAAGAGCGCAATCCGGCCGATTTTTACGTCGACATACCGAAGTGGACCGCCACCACCACCTACGCCATCGACGCCCTGGTCGAATACGAAGGCAATGTATATCGTTCACTTCTGGCTGGGAACAACAACAACAAACCCGGGGAAACGCCCACCGCATGGGAGAGCGACGTCCATCCCTACTGGATCGGCGACTTCGCCAACAGCGCCCTGACCGAGGGGGGCGTTCTCAAGCTCGTCTACACTTACGACGGCAAAAGTATTCTGCAGAAATCGATCAAGAACCTCGACTTCCAGATCGGCATCAAGTCGTGGTACAAGATAAAGCCCGGATCGACCCGTCCCTCCGGCATTTTGAAGGCATCGGTCAGCGCGACCTTCTTCTTCAGCGTCGTGCCGCTCCGGTGATGTGACCACCCTCTACAGCGAGTATACCCATGGAGAGCGCTTTTTTTATCTGGAACGCCGACCCTACGCTGCTGGTCATCGGCCCCTTACAGCTCCGCTATTACGGGATACTGTTCGGCCTGACGCTGCTCATCGGCTACTGGTTCTTCCAGAAACAGCTGGAGCGATACGGCTATCCGGAACCGGTGGCTGAAAGTTATCTGGTGTGGGCCGTCATCGGCCTTATCATCGGCGCGCGCCTCGTCCACTGTTTCTTCTACGAACCCGATTATTATTTGAGTCATCCCGGCGAGATCATCAAGGTCTGGAAAGGAGGCATCGCGAGCCACGGGGCGACCGTGGGGCTATTCCTCACCGCCATCTGGTTCACGCGGAAACACAAGATGCCCTTCCTGAAGCTGGGCGACGGCATCGTCTACGCGGCGGCGCTCGGAGCAACCTTCGTGCGGCTCGGCAACTTCATGAACAGCGAGATCGTCGGCCGCATCACCGATTCGTGGTGGGGAGTGAAGTTCCTGCGCAACCCCGACGACATCATTCTGGCGCGCAAGGCCGCCTTCGCGGCCAACGCCTCCTGCGACCTTACCGCCATCGATTGCCTGCTCCCCTACTGGCCGGTCCGTTATCCGAGCCAGCTCATCGAGGCGATCGGCGGCCTGACGGTCTTCATCGCCCTCCTCCTCACACTGAAATTCATCAAGGGAAAGAATTATCCCGGGATCTTTTCGGGCATCTTTCTGGCCGGCTATTTCTCTTTCCGCTTCTTCGTCGAATTCATCAAGGAGTTCCAAGAGGAATACCGTATCGGCGCCTCGTTGACGATGGGCCAGTGGCTCTCGATCCCCTTCGTGGCCATCGGCATCTGGTTCATCTATCTCGCCCTGCGCCACGGCCCCGAAGCGCTCCCCGCCCCGGCGGCGGCACCGGCGCAAAAAGAGAGCAACGGAAAAAAGCATAAAGAGCGCAAAAAGGGCTGATCGCCCGTTTTTCAAAGATGTTTTCTAGGAATAGGTTCTCAAATAGATGCGGTCGCGTCCGGTGCGCCGCCGCAATTCGAGCGCCATCGCCTCCAGCTGCGTCGGTTCGAACGAGGTACTCTCTCGCGCCTCTTGCGTCCACGCGTTACGCGGGATGAACCGCTGGAGATAGAGGTCGGCGGACGGCGGAATGAACTCCAACATCGCGGCGAGCGTTTCCACTCCGTCGACCACCGGCGGATACATCGTGGTGCGGTATTCGACCCGCGCCGTCACGCCGGTAAGAAGCGCCTTGGTCTCGCGCAACCGTTCGCGGATGGATCCGGCCCCCGCCTGCGCCCCGAGCAGATAGTAACGCTCCGGCACCGTTTTGATGTCGGTCGCCACATAATCCACATGGGGAAGCATCGCCCGTATGAATGCGGGATCAAGACCATTGGTGTCGAGTTTTATCTCCAGTCCGTACCGCTCTTTCACCTCGCGGGCGAACGCGACCAGCTCCGGGTGAAGCGACGGTTCACCGCCGGTGATGACGATGCCGTCGATGAAATCATGCCGTTTGTCGAGCTCCTCCCGGAGCGCTTCCGCCGGCATAAGGTCATCTTCGGACACGGTGAACAGGGCGCCGTTGTGACAATAGGGACACCGCAGATTACAGCCCCCGGTGAAGAGTATCGATGCGATGCGGCCGGGGAAATCGATAAGCGTCGTCCCCTGGAATCCGGCACAGGAAAAAGAGACCGCCACGGGAGCGACGGTACTCGTAGCGATGGCGGTATACACTGATCTAGGCGGAGGCGGCGATACGCTCGTCGCGGCTCTCGCAGGCGCAGGCGCGGACCGGGGCCACGACCTTGTCATTGAGCTTAAAGGTCTTGCGAGCGTCGAATTCCTCTTTCTTGCCTTTGTTCCAGTTCTGCACGGGACGGTAATAACCGACCACGCGGCTGTAGACCTCGGTAGCGTGTCCGCATTCTTTTTTCTTTTCCACGTTCTTCTCCATTATCAGTTGACCGTAGCGCTGGGCTGTTCGGTGTGTTTCGCGTGGCCTTCTTCAGCGGCCATGTGGTTGCAGGTGTGGTGCTCGCCGGCGATGTAGCCGTGCACCGGACAGACGCTGAAGGTGGGCGATATCGTGAAATAGGGCAGATGGTAGCGGTCGGTGATCTTCTTGACCAGCCGCTGGCACACCTCGCCGTTCTCTATCTTCTCGCCGACGAACAGGTGGACGACGGTACCGCCGGTATAGGAGGTCTGCAGGTCGTCCTGATGTTCGAGCACCTCGAAGATATCGTCGGAGAAATCGACCGGCAGCTGGCTTGAGTTGGTGTAGTAGGGCTCTTCCTTGCCGGAGGTGATGATGTCGCCGAACTCTTTTTTATCCTTGAGCGCAAGACGGTACGAGGTCCCTTCGGCCGGGGTCGCTTCGAGGTTGTACATGTGCTTGGTCTCCTCCTGGAAACCCTGCAGGACATCGCGCATGAATTCAAGGGTCCTGAGGGCGAAAGCGCGCCCTTCGGGGGTGTGGATCCCCTTGTGGACGAGGTTCAACGCCGCTTCGTGCATGCCGACCAGTCCGATGGTGGAGAAGTGGTTGTCCCAGAACCCGCCCTGCCGCTGGAAAATATCGTTGAGGTAGTATTTCGAGAAGGGATAGAGATCCTCGCGGGTGTACTGTTCAAGTATCTTGCGCTTTATCTCAAGCGACTCCTTGCCCACCTCCATGAGGTACTTCACCTTATCGCGGAACTCGGCCTCGTCGCGGGAAAGATAGGCCATCCGCGGCAGGTTGATGGTGACCACGCCGATCGAACCGGTGAGCGGGTTGGAACCGAACAGGCCGCCGCCGCGTTTGCGCAGTTCGCGGTTGTCGAGCCGGAGCCGGCAGCACATCGAACGGGCGTCGTCGGGCGACATATCGGAGTTCACGAAGTTCGCGAAATAGGGAATGCCGTATTTCGCCGTCATCTCGAAGAGCCGCTTGACGATGGGACGATCCCACTGGAAATCCTTCGTGACGTTGTAGGTCGGTATCGGGAAGGTGAAGATGCGCCCCTTGGCGTCGCCTTCGATCATGACCTCGATGAATGCCTGATTGAACATATCCATCTCGGCCTGGAAATCGCCGTATTTCTTGTCCATCATCTTGCCGCCGATGATGACCGCCTCTTCGGCGATCTGACCCGACGGGATGATGTCCATCGTGATGTTGGTGAAGGGGGTCTGGAATCCGACGCGGGTCGGGATGTTCATATTGAAGAGGAATTCCTGTATCGCCTGCTTGACCTGATCATAGGTGAGTTCATCGTAGCGGATGAAGGGGGCAAGATAGGTGTCGAAGCTTGAGAATGCCTGCGCGCCGGCCGATTCGCCCTGCAGCGTGTAGAAGAAGTTGACGATCTGGCCGAGCGCCGTGCGCAGATGTTTCGCCGGTTTCGATTCGATCTTGCCGGGAGCGCCGCGGAAGCCGTCGGTAAGGAGTTTCTTGAGATCCCAGCCGCAGCAATAGACCGAAAGCAGGCCAAGGTCATGGATGTGCACCTCTCCCTTGTCATGCGCGTCGCGGACATACTGCGGGTATATCTTGTTGAGCCAGTAATGCTTGGTGAAGGCGGTCGAGATATAGTTGTTGAGTCCCTGCAGCGAATAGGTCATATTCGAATTCTCGTTGACCTTCCAGTCGTCACGCAGGAGGTACTGGTCGAGCAGTTTATTGGCCTCACTGAAGACCTCTTTTGACTTGCGGAGCTCGGAACGGCGCGACCGATAGAGGATATAGGCTTTCGCCGTCTTGGCGTGACCTTCTTCTATGAGTATCTTCTCAACAAGGTCCTGTACCGATTCGACCGACGGATAGCCGCCGTCCTTATATAATATCTCAAGGTAGCCGACCACCTTATCGGATATCTTCTCGGCCATCCCGCGGTCGGAGCCGCCGACCGACTGCACCGCCTTGAATATCGCGTCGGCGATCTTCTGCGGATTGAATTCTACGAGCACGTTGTTTCTTTTTTTGATGAAGCGAATCGATGACCGAGTTTGCATCTTCCGTCTCCCCCTGGACACGTCTATTATCGATACCGTTGAAGCACGCCGGCACCACTACATCTTGTGTGATGCTTGCTTATACTACACCATATCATGGAAGAGTCAACAATTCTTGATAAAATTTTCGTGAACGATTCCGTTCAGTTGATTATTTGGAGCGAACCCCTCCGAAATGACCCTGCAAAGAGACTCCGGGGGCCTATATTTCCGGGACAACAACGATACCGTTTGTACCAAAATAAGTATCCCGGAGAAAGATATGGCGAAAAAATTGCTCTTTTCCCCTCTTCCCCTATACAATAGGGGCGGTTTTTTGTGCTGTCATGTTAAAGGGGGATCGCATGAACATGATGAAAGGATTGTTGCTCGCCGCACTGTGCCTGTGTGTGACGGGGCTGTTCGCGGCCGAGGAGATCCGGGTCGTCGTCCTGCCGAAACTTGTGGTCGAGAACGCCGACCAGAACGGCTCATCGCTCGAGGCGATGGTGATCAAGGCACTGCAGGAGAAAGGGATGCGGGTGGTCGAACTTTCGGCCGCGCTTTCGGCGCAGAAAGCCGCCTTTTCCGACACCGTCCAACAGGGGAAGATACCACAGGAACTCACGGTGCTCAGCGCCGACGCGCTGGCCTCGATACAGCTCGCTTGCGACAAGAACACCGGCTCGGTGCTCGGCACCGGCGTGGCGAGTTACTACTGCGCGCTCAATTCGAAGATCATCCGCGTCGATACGGGCGATGTGGTCTACACCGATTCGAAGGATTTCACCACCCACGGCATGAATGCGCTGCAGGCGACCCAACTCCTGATGAAGAAGACCGTCGCGCCCGAACTGGCGGCCGGTATCGCCCAGTGGCAGAAGAACTGGTCCGGCGACGGCACCTGGGGACTCGACATCGTCGTGACCGGGATGCCCGACAAACAGAAGGCCGAAGCGCTCGCGGGACTTTTGGGCAAAGGCGAGGGCATCAGCTCGGCGACCCTCAAGATGTTCATGAAGGATTTTTCCAAATACACGGTGTCGGGGAGCGGTTCCGCCGCCCTCAAGACGCTCAAGGCGCGCATCGATTCGGATGAGGCGTTGTCTCTGCGGATCAACTACGAAGCGGGCCGGCTCATTCACGCCGAGTTCGACTTCGGCCGGGCCTATTCACGGGTCGCGCGCGTATTTCTTACGGTGAATGCCCCGACCGCGCCCAAGTCGTTCCTCGACCTCCTGTCGGGCAACGGCGCGCAGATACTCGATTCTTACCTGCGCAACTGTGAATACTTTGAGGTCAAGGAGACCTCCTTCTCGAAAAAGGAGCGCAAGGGTCTGGTCGAAGAGGCGAAGTCGGCGGGCGTCCCGGTGGCCGTCATCGCGAGCATCGCGAGCAACGACAACCTCTGGGTCACCACCATCGAGCTCATCCACGCCCCGTCGGGCCGGACGCTTGTGACGGCGCTGGGTAACGACGCCGAACCGTTCGCCGCGATGGATAAGGCGGTGCGCGACCTCGACACGAAATACCGCAAAGGACTCGGCAACGCCCAGCTCCGCAAAGATCTCAATTTCGGCGGCGAGGTACAGAAGGCGGCGGCGATAGAACGGCTCGCCATCGAGCAGTTCGAGGCGGGGCAGATATTCCCGGCGCTTCTTCCCTCGTACCGGCAGAACGGCATCGGCACCATCCTACTGAAGAACATCGCGGGCCGCAAGCTCACCAACCTCGAGATCCGTTATCTCATCGGCGAAAAGGTCGCCGGCACCTACAAACTCGCGGCGCTCGATGCGGGCAAGACCGAGAAGCTCCCGGTGAAACTCGATGTCATCCCCGAGAGCGGCGAGTACGGTCAGATAGCGGCGACGGTCCAATATCAAGACGGCGAGACCTGGGGCCGCAAGGATGCCTTCGCCCCGCTGATCATGCACAAGAAGAACACGATAAACTGGACCAACCCGCGCACACTCGCCCCCTTCATCGACCCGGCGCAAAAGACGGTGCGCGATCTGGCCACCAAAGCGATCGCGGGCGACAAACCGAAAAAGCTCATCACCAAACAGCTTGCCAACGCCGCCCTTATTTTCGGGGCGCTCTGGCACCAGCCGCTCAAATATGTGACCGATCCGGTCAATACCAGTTTCGAGGCCGACATCGACACCGTCCAGTTCCCGGCCGAGACCCTTTCCCGGCTCGCGGGCGACTGCGATGACCTGACGGTGCTGCTCGCCTCGCTCTATGAATCGGTGGGCCTCGCGACCATCGTCATCACCACCCCGGGCCATGTCTTCCTCGGCGTCGAGAGCGGCATACTCGCGGGGGGCAATGTGCTGTTCAACCTCCCCGAATCGCTGCTGGTGAAGGTCGACGGCGCCCTGTTCGTCCCGGTCGAGGCGACCGCCATCGGTTCCTCGTTCCCCGAGGCGTGGCTCAAGGCGGCCGACATCCTCAACAAATCGCGCAAGGATATGCAGGCATTCCGCACCCGCGACGCGTGGAAGAACTACCCGGTCTTCGCGGTCGATGGCGGCAAAACGACACTTGCGCCCGCAAAGAACGATCTGACCGCCATTGATGGCACGCTTGATAAAGTGCGTACCGGCGCCGCCGAGAAGGCCCCGGCGTGGGCGAAAGAGTTGAACGATGCGGTGACCGCGGGGCGCGCCCCGAAACTGGCGCCCGACGCGACCGGCAAGAACGGCCTCGCGGCGGCCAATGTCCTGTGGCTCGCGGGCGACCGTGACGCCGCCATCGCCAAGTCGGGCGAACTGTGCGCCAAAGACACCGTCGAAGCGTGTTACAACATGACCGTCATGACGATGTACGACGCCCTTGAGCGCAACGACCTCAATATCGTGCAGGTCAACATGGAACAGCAGAATTTCTCCGACGCCGTCGCGGTCCTGCCGGCCAATGTCGTCTCGATGCTCTTGGATAACGGCGGACTCGGTATGGGCGACGAAGCCTCGAAAGAATCGGAGGCGAAGAAGAAGTTGGCCGAAGTGCTCAAACAGGCGCGCGCCAAGATACAGGAGAAAAAAGCCAAGGGAACGCTCAATGTGAAGACCTCCCATGTCGGCGGCCGTAAAGGGGCCGACGCGTCGCAGACCAAGGCGACCGCCGGAATGCTTTTCTGGGCCACGGTGAAGTAGCTTGGATTTCCTCAAGAAACGGAAATATCTCCTGCGGCTCATCGCCGCATTTCTCGGTGCGCTGCTCGGCATCGGCGTCGCCCACCTCCCCTTCTCGCAGAAGGTCGATCTTTCGTTCCTCGACCTCTCCCAGAAATACGGCCTGCCGGAGCGCGACCCGGGGACGGTCATCGTCGCGCTCGACGAGAAGAGCTTCATGGTCTACGGCTGGCCCATCGGCCGCGAACTCTACGCGGCGCTCATCATGACGCTCCACGGCGCCGGGGCGAAGAAGATCGGCTTCGATCTCTTTTTCACCGACGGCTTCGAATCGTGTCAGACCACCGACGAAGGCAAGGCGGCGCTCGAGGAGAACGAGGAGTTCCTCGGCCAGTCGGCGGCGGCCAGTCAGGCGGTACTCGCCAGTTTCGTCGTCGAAACGGTCGACGGCGACACGAAGAAGTTCCCGGCCACTCCGCCCAAGGCGCTCTTCGACTGCCGCGAACGGGACAGCACCAGTTATCTCAAGGAACTGTTGCCGGGCATCGTGAAGCACGCGCCGCCGATGGCCCATGTCCACACCATACCGTCGACCATCGACGGGGTGAACCGCAAGATACGCCCGTGCCGGTCGCTCTACGACGGCTGTGTGGTCGATCTCGCCTCGGCGATGACCGGCATACCGCTCGATCCGGTCACCTGCATGGAGCCGGTACTCGTCCCCTTCTTCCGCTCCTACGATCAGTTCCCCCGCCTTTCGATGGTCGAGGTACTCGAAAAGTCGGAGGATGAGCAGGGGCTCGCCGAACTCGCGAAGATCGTGAAGGATAAATATGTCGTCATCGGGGCGACCGACCAGACGCTCAAGGATGTCGGCCCGACGCCGCTGTCGGACCTCGATCCGCTGGTGGTGACCCACGCCAACCGCATAGAAGGGATCCTCGCCGGCATTGCGATACGGGAACTCCCGCAGACGACGATATTCCTCTTCTCGGCCGCCGCGGGGCTCGCCGTCGCGCTGGCGGTGGGCAGCAGCGGACTGCTGCTGCTTTTCGGATCGCTGTGGGCATTCCTTTCCTTCGGCGCCGCCTTCCTCCTGTTCAAGTGGCAATTCATCTGGGTGCCGGTCTCACCGCTCTTCCTGCCGGCGATGTGCGCACTGTTCGCCGCCGCCGGGTATGTGGCGTGGCACAACTTCCTCTTCAACCAGATGCTCTCTCAGGCGTTCGACAACTATGTCTCGCCGGAGATACTGAGCTGGCTGCGCGAAACGGGCGGCGACGCGCTGAAATCGGACTCGGCCGAGCGGCGCGACATCACGATACTCTTCTCCGACATCGCCGGCTACACCAGCATGTCCAACGCGCTGGACGCCGACACCATCATGCGGTCGCTCCGGTATTACCTCGACAATATGCTCATCATCGCGCAGAAGCACAACGGCTATATCGATAAGATCAACGGCGACGGGCTGATGATACTGTTCGGGGCGCCGAAACGCTCCGACCGCCACGCCGAAGAGGCGGTCACCGCCGGGGCAGAAATGCAGGAAAAGGTGCTCTCGATGCAGGACGAATGGCTCCGCTTCACCGGCCGCCCGCTCCGCATCCGGGTCGGAGTGGCGCGCGGCAAGGTCTTCGTCGGCAACCTCGGCGGCACCGGACACATCGAATACACCGCCATCGGGCGCGATGTCAACCTCGCGGCGCGGCTCGAAAGCGGATCGGAGATCGGCGGGGTGCTGGTATCGGCCGACTGCTATGAGGCGCTCACGGCAAAACCGCCCGCGTGGAGACGCCGCGTCCATCTCAAGGGCTACACCGACGATGTGGTCGCCTACCAGTTGCCGCCGCATCATATCGTGGTGGCCGATCCGGCGAGGCTCCTCATCACCGCCGCAGGTTTCGAGGCGCTCAAAGAAAAACCGGCGGGCCGTTTTGTGGATGTCACCGGGTCCGATGGGATAGCGCAGAAGCTCTTCGAGGTCGATACCGCGCAGTTCGCCGCCGCCGTTCCGGGCGGTGAGGATCACTAGACCGCCGTCTCTTTTCCCCCTATCGCCAGCAACCGTAACGCGACCAATGTCCCCGCCGTCAGCACCGCCGCGAGGAACAGGAACCCGTAGGCAAGGTTCGTCGCGTCCACGATGATACCGATGACCGGCATCAGGATGATGTTGAACAGGCGCGTCAGCATCGTCGCGGTGGAAAGCGAGGTCGCGCGGTAGGCGGCGCCGCAGCAGGCGTTCATTTTGGCAAGCAGATAGGGGGTCGAAAGGCCCCAGATAAGGGCGTGAAGGCAGGCGACCGGGGCGATGAGCGCCGCGTCGTCGACCGCAAAGAGGAACAGCACCATCGGTATGATGAGGATATAGGCGGGCATCCGTCCTTTCGCGCCGCGGGCCATGATGTGGCTGGCGCGCGATCCGAAGGCGGAGGAGAGCTGGAAACAGGCGAACAGAAGCCCGCTCCACAGCGGTGACAACCCGGCCGCCTCGAACCGGAGGAGATACGCCCACACCGCCGCGACGCCGACCGATCCGACCAGCGCGAACAGGAGCGCCGGACCGATGAATGAGCGGTCGGTCAGGACCGATCGGACGACCGTCCCCATCTCGGTTATCGGCCATTTCCCCGACGCCTTTTCGGTGCGCGGCGGCTCGACCAGCGGAAAGGCGACCGCCACCATGAGCAGTCCCGAAATGATGTTCGCGTAGAACGGCAGACGCAGGAAGTAGAGGGCAAGCATCCCGCCGATGAGCGACGAGACGGCGGTGCCGTAGCGCAGGAACGCCTCGGCGCGCCCCTCGATCTCGGTGTAGCGTACCTCTTCGCCGGTCGCGGTGAGGGTGTCGAAGAGCATCGCCGAATCGGTGCCGCTGCGCATGCTCCCGGCGATGGCGAGGATGATCTCGGCGGCGATGAAGTAGGGAAGCGTCGTCGAGAGGGCGTACAGGGTGAGGGCAAGCGGCATGAGTATCGCGCCGATGAGCAGGGTCATGCGGCGGCCAAGGACATCGGAGAGATAGCCTGAGGGTATCTCGAAGAGCATGATGGTGAGCGAATAACTCGCCTGCACGATGAAGATATCGGTGGCGGTCAGACCGCACGAATGGTAGTACGGGATGAGGACCGGCAGGAGCAGGTAGAAATCGGAAAGGAACCGGTAGGCGGCGATCTTCCGCAGGTTGCCGCGTAGTTTTTGCAGCGCCGCGTTCATGGCCGCTCCCCGAATTCGGTCCGCAGGTAATCTTCGATATTATCGGGAGTGACGATCATCCCGAAACGCGGGTCGGCGGCGGGCTTTCCGGCCAGCGCGCTTTTCAGCATGATGGCGGTGAGCGGTTCGCTCGGGTGAACCGAATCGAACCACCACGGGTTGCCGTCGTAACGCTCGACGCCGAAATTGTTGAAGTCGCGCACCTCGCGGAAGATGTTGACCACCTCGCGCTTGAAGATGATGAACATCGTGCGCAGTTCGGGGTCCTTGAGTACCGCATCGAGATGCTCTTTGTTCATCGGCGATATTGCGACGGTGAGCTTCACCCCGGCCGCCTCAAGGATGCGCCGCAGTTCGATGAGATTCCCGATGCGGGTCCGGTCTATGCGGTAGTCGACATACTGGCTGGTGAAATACTGTTTGGCCAGCCGCGGGAATTCGGGCGGCGGCTCGGCCACATGACGACCGTTCTCCTCAAAGACCTGCGCGGTGATGCCGTAGTGATTGTTCCAGAGCACCGTCCCGGCGTCGCGGAACGCCTCCAGACTGAAATACATCCGCTCGATACCGAGAAAGGTCTTCCGCGTGTCGCTGAGCGCCGCGGGGTCGAGGTAGCTCCGCAGGTGCGACCGAAGAAGCCGCGGGTCGATACCGATATAGTTGCTCATCATGTAGAAATCGATGAGGAGGAACACCGCCTTCGGCTTTTGGGCCGCCAGCAGATGGCGCGCGATGGCGAGCATATCCTCCGGCATGGCGTTCTCGACGCCGTAGTTGTAGCCGCGCAGGCCGGTCAACTCTTCGGCGAGCGCCGGATCGAGCCGCTGGACCCGGCTGGAACCGATGAAGAAGAATTCGTAGCGGTCGCGCGCCGCGTCGATCTGTCGGAACTTGAGTTCACGCGATTCGGTCACCGCCTTTTGAAGATCGAAGGGATTCCACGCATATTTGTCGTAGGGGTCCACCGCGGCGGTAAAGAGGTACGCCCCCCCGACGATAGCGACGATAAGAGTGATGTATATAACGAAGTACTTCATGTCAGAAATTAAAATAAAGGAATTCGGTCACCCGTCCCATCCCGAGGATCGCCACCCCCGCGATGAGTCCGCCGGCAAGCGCCCAGCGGGTCGTGGTCCGGAACCGCGCCGCCCATTCCATCGAGTTGGGGCTCCGCACCGCGATGAAGAAGAAGACCACCAGCATCACCAGTGTCTCGGGAAGGGCGGTGTATATCTCCTGCGCATCGCCGGTAATACCGTTCATGCCCACAAGCCCTTTGAGCATGTCCTCCGCCTTGGGAAGATCTGGAGCGCGGAAGAAGACCCATGCGACATGAACGAAGAGGAACGTGCAGAGCCAGCCAAAGAAGCGCGGCATCCGCATTCCCGCATCCTGCCAGAATTTGTGCAGGGCGGTCGCCGCCCCGTGGAGCGCCCCCCAGATGACGAAGGTCCATCCGGCGCCATGCCAAAGCCCGCCCAAGAGGAAAGTGAGGAAGAGGTTGAGATAGGTCCGCCCCGGCCCTTTGCGGTTGCCGCCCAGCGGTATGTAGAGGTAGTCGCGGAGCCAGCGCGAGAGGGTCATGTGCCAGCGCCGCCAGAAATCCTGTATGCTCAGTGCTTTGTAGGGGGAGTTGAAATTGAGCGGCAGGCGGATGTTGCACATGAGCGCCGCCCCCATCGCCATATCGGTATAGCCCGAGAAATCGAAGTAGAGCTGGAAGGTGTAGGAGAGCGACACGACCCACGCGTTGAGCAGCGTCAGCGCCACCGCATTGTCGTAGCCATTGTTCGCCCAGACGGCGAAGGCGTCGGCGATGACCGCCTTCTTGAACAGGCCGATGGAGAAGATGAACAGGCCCCGCGCGAGGTTCTCGCGGTCGAATATCTTGGCGCGCAGGGTGCGGAACTGCGGCATCATTTCGGCATGGTGGACGATCGGCCCGGCGATGAGTTGCGGGAAGAAGGTGACGAAGAGGCAGTAGTTGACGAAATCGTATTCGCGCGTCTCGCCGCGGTAGGAATCGACGAGGTAGGCGAGCTGCTGGAAGGTGAAGAACGATATCGCGAGCGGCAGAACGATGTGCTGAAGTTCGAACGACGCACCGAAAAGGAGATTGGCATTGGTGATGAGGAAGTCGGTGTATTTGTAGTAGCCGAGGAAGCCGAGGTTGAGGACGATACCGCTGAAGAACAGCACTTTTTTCGAGACCGGGATGCGCAGTATCTCCTTGCGGTCGCGGGCCAGCGCCGTCCCGATGGTGTAGTTGACGAAGATCGAGCCGAGTATGAGGATGAGGTACTGCGGGCTCCAGAAGGCGTAGAAGAAGAAGGAGGCGAGGGTGAGCCACACCATCCCGGCGTAGAGGAGCCGCATCTTATTAAGAAGGAAATAGACTATGACGGCGATCGGCAGAAAGAGGAATACGAACTCGGGAGAATTGAAAAGCATCCGATACCCCGGAAAATGCGATGAAATCAGGTACCAGTCGGAGGCCGTTTTGTCAAGAAAAGGGTTGAAAACTGGCATTATTTCGGCCACCTGGTATCATGCGTGGTCACTTGATGGAGGACCGTATGCGTCGATTTCTTTTCATCGGTATCGCGGCAATAGTGTTCATCGCCTGCTCATCATCGACCACCTCCCCCGCCGACGACATGACCACCCCCGACGAAACCACCCCGACC
>Ga0074195_1002223_pt1 | contig 22688 bp, 17 predicted proteins | sample EPASupsiteHSE623_FD_64525 | JGI IMG/M metagenome (GOLD analysis project Ga0074195, IMG submission 64525) | Bioremediated contaminated groundwater from EPA Superfund site, New Mexico - Sample HSE6-23 | ecosystem: Environmental > Aquatic > Deep subsurface > Groundwater > Contaminated ...
GCACGGTTATCGCGCCTGCTTTGGGAGCAGGAGGTCGCAAGTTCGAATCTTGCTACCCCGACTTGAAAATCAACCACTTACAATGTATTTTGTAGGTGGTTTTTTCGTTGTGTGCCGTGCACACTTATAACCTTGAAGGTGCAAGTCCATGAAAAGATCTATCTTTGTTGTCGGATGAAGCCACGGATAATTTCTGTTTTTCTTTTCCTTGTGATGATGATCATAGTGGTTCACATCGCCATTCCTCATCATCATCATCATGAAGAGATTGTGATGCATAATCATGATGTGCATGATGATAATGCGGATGCTCACGCAGGAAAGGATCATGAGCCGGTAAAATGTCTCATTCAGAACATTGATTTCAACGTTCCAAAAGCATTGTCGAACGTCAGAAGTGAAGCCCCATCTATTGAAGTTGATTCTTTCATATCCACTTTAAGATTCATTCTTTTTCCGGATACATGGTTTGCTGCTTCATACATAGCAATACCACCAGGCGATCCGCCTTTACCAGGTATCTTGCCTGCAATTCCGCCCAGAGCTCCTCCCTGCTGATTTTTTTTTTCTGCTTTATTTCCTGACAGGCCAGCAACCTGAAAATCATTATTATCATTCATTTTATAAAAAATCAAGATGAAAGTAGTATTTTCTATACTCCTGTTCCTGGCAATGGCAATTGCCGGTTGCCGGAATAATGAAACACATCCCGCTTCGGGTGAAGTGGTTCATTCACACGGAGCTGGATCGGTACCATATACGGCATTTTCCGATTCCTGTGAATATTTCGCAGAAATTAAACCCATGATCAAAGGTAAACAGGCTGAAGCCTCCATCCATATTACCAGATTGCGTGATCATAAACCTTTTACCCAAGGTGTTATGGGAATCAGGGTCATACAAAACGGAAAACTGGTCGGAGAAGGTGATACCAACATGCCCAGGATTCCCGGTATTTTTCCTGTAAAGTTCTCAACATCAATCGCTGGCGTTGTTTCGCTTGAGTTTACTTTCAGCAGTGAAGGGTTTAAGGATTCTGTTGTGATTTCTCAGGCAATGGTGTTTAACAATGAAGCGGAGGCTAAAAATGCACCACTTTCTGAAGAACCTTCCGGAGTCATCAAATTCACAAAAGAGATGGCCTGGAAAATCGATTTTCATGTTTTAAAGGTGCTCCCCCATGAGTATCGCAACACCATCAATGTAAGCGGAGAATTGTTGGTTCCTCCTTCTGAAATTAACACGGTTACTGCAAAAAGTGACGGTATCCTTGTCTATCGCCGGGCCGACCTTGTTTCCGGAACCAAAATAGAAAAGGGTTCTGTATTATTTGCCCTCACAGGGCAAGGGCTCACTGCACGAAATATGGATGCAAACATTTCCGGCATGAAAAGCCGCTTTGAAGCTTCAAAAGCAGCCTACGAACGGGAAAAAATATTGGTGGACGATCAAATCGTATCCCGGAAACAGTTCAATGAAACCAGCACAAGGTATCAGGTCGACAGCATACAGTATTTTACCTACCTCAATGGTCTTTCAGGTAATAATATGAACATCAGCTCCCCTGCCAATGGATATGTGCAGCAACTTTATCAATCCAACGGAAACTATGTAGCAGAAGGTACTCCGCTGATTACAATTGTCAATACAGGTAAGATAATGCTGCGTGCCGACCTTCCTCAACAATACTGGCCGGAAGGATCACAGATTAGTTCAGCATCTTTCAGACTATCAGGAAGCAACAAAGTGTATGACCTGGATGAAGTCGGAGGTAAACTTATCGCAACAGGATCTGCAGTCTCTGCCGATAATCAATTTATTCCCGTCACATTTGAATTTTCCAATAATGGATCCTTTGTACCCGGATCATTTGCCGAAGTGTTTTTAAAGACTAAGCCTCTTCAAAATCAACTAGTCATTCCTGTTTCCTCACTGATGGAAGAACAGGGGAACTATTATGTATATGTGCAAATTGCGGGAGAGTCATACCTGAAACGAACGGTTAAACCGGGTTTTATGGACGGGGCATATGCAAGTATCTTATCAGGTTTGACTCCAGGAGACAGGGTGGTGACACGAGGCGCAATTTTCATAAAGGCATCATCCCAGATGACCGGAACACCTTCACACGGGCACGAACATTAATCCGGATCAACCATGCTGAACAAAATCATATCATTCTCGCTTCAGAACCGGATGATGGTTCTGATCCTTTCGGGACTTCTATTGGTTGCCGGATTGATGGTAACCTGGAATACTGAAATTGACGTCTTCCCGGATCTGACTGCCCCTTCTGTTGCAGTCATGACCGATTCCCATAACCTTGCCGCCGAGGAGGTGGAAAAACTGGTGACCTTTCCGATAGAAACTGCGCTTAATGGAGCTACAGGGGTGCGTCGTGTCCGCTCGACATCGATGGCCGGTTTCTCCATCGTATGGGTTGATTTCGCCTGGGGCACCGATATCTATAAAGCCCGGCAGATTGTCAATGAAAAACTTGCTCCGATGCTCGATCATCTTCCAACCGGGGTTTCAGCGCCTGTACTTGACCCGCAAAGCTCCATCATGGGTGAGATCATGCTTATTGGTATTACCTCTGATTCATTAACTCCTTTCGACCTGAGATCTGCAGCAGACCGTCAGATCAAACAAAGGCTTCTTTCCGTTTCCGGTGTATCGCAGGTGCTGGTCATGGGAGGATTGCCTAAAGAATACCAGGTGCTGGCAAATCCGGAAAAAATGAAATTTCACAATGTCACACTGGCCGATCTTATCGGATCATGCAAAGATATGAACAGTAATTCTTCCGGCGGATTTATCCAGCAATATGGCCAGGAGTATGTCATAAGAGGGATGAACCGCACCACTGATCCGAACGAGATTTCCAACTGCGTAGTGAAAATGAACGGCGCATTCCCTGTGACCCTCAGGGATGTGGCGGTGGTCAAAACAGGTCATCCGCCGAAATTGGGCGACGCTTTTCTGAATGCCAAACCGGCAGTCATCATGACAATTCTAAAGCAGCCCAATGTAAACACCATCGATCTGACAGAAAAAATCGATAAAGTCCTGCATGAATTGGAAAAAACGCTTCCTCCATCCATTAAAATTCAACCGGAGATTTACCGCCAGTCTGACTTTATAAGTACCTCCATTAAGAATGTGGAGACTGTCCTGCTTGAGGGGGGCATCTTTGTGGCTATCATTCTTTTCCTGTTCCTGCTTAATACCCGCACCACCTTTATCTCTCTCATTGCAATCCCGCTCTCATTGCTCGTTTCATTGATCACTTTGCGGCTGCTTGGACTTACAGTGAACACGATGTCGCTGGGTGGCATGGCCATTGCCATTGGCATCCTGGTGGACGATTCCATTGTCGATGTCGAAAATGTTCTGAAACGGTTAAGGCAGAACCACAGGTTGCCTGACGACAGGAGATTGCCGGCAGTCAGCGTGATCTTTAATGCATCTGTTGAGATCAGGTCATCCATTGTTCAGGCCACAATGATCATCATTATTGCATTTGCTCCCCTGTTTTTCCTTTCCGGCATGGAAGGAAGGATGCTTCGCCCGTTGGGAATAACTTTTATTGTTTCCTTATTTGCCTCTCTTCTTGTAGCGCTGACATTGACACCGGTTTTGGCAAGTTATTTTCTGACCACCCCAAAACAGCTGAATCGTCATGAAAAAGGGGATAACCGGTTTATCCAGAGGTTAAACGTGCTATATGAACATAGCCTTGGCCGGGCGATGCAGTATCGCAGACTCATAATCGGCATGGGATTGATCCTGCTTGCAGTTTCCTTCTTTTTCCTGACCCGCCTGGGAAGTGGTTTCTTACCTGAATTCAATGAAGGTACGCTGACCATAACAACCATCACCATTCCCGGTATAGCCCTGGACCAAAGCAACGAAATAGCCGGTCAAATAGACAAGGCGCTGTTGACCATACCTGAAGTCAAAAATGTTTGTCGCCGTACCGGAAGGGCGGAAGCAAACACACACATTCATGGAGGCATCAACGGCTCTGAAATTGATGTCCCTTATCGAATCGAAAAGCGTTCAAGGGAAGAATTTCTGAATGAAGTAAGAGAAAAACTCGGTGCCGTTCAGGGTATATATGTAAGCATTGGCCAGCCGCTGAGCCACCGGATCGATCACATGCTTTCAGGTACCCGCGCCAGCATCGCCATTAAACTCTTCGGAAATGACCTGAATACGCTGTATATAACGGCCAATGAGATAAAAAGCAAAATATCCGCCGTTGAGGGGTTGGTAGATTTGAATGTTGATCAATTGATTGAGGTTCCTCAGATCCAGATTAAACCCCGCCGTGAAATGCTGGCCAGGTATGGTATCCCTGTCAATAAATTCAATGAATTTGTCGAGGTTGCCTTAGGTGGTGAAAAAATGTCGGATGTTTTCGAAAATCAAATGAGTTTTGATCTTGTCCTAAAATACGATGCTCCTTTTCGCAACACACTGGAATCACTTGAAAAGGCATACATCGACACATATGATGGAAAAAAAATTCCGTTGGGTTTTGTGGCAGATATTGTTTCATCCACAGGCCCGTATACAATCAACAGGGAAAATGTCCAGCGCAAGATCGTGATCTCTGCAAACACAGCAGGACGGGATGTCGGGAGCATTGTAAATGAGGTGGAAAAGATCATTGATAAAGAGGTCAGATTGCCTGAAAATTATCATATTGAATACGGCGGGCAGTTTGAAAGCGCCAGGATGGCCACCAGGATGTTGTCGGTTACAAGCATTCTTGCGATTTTCATCATCTTCTTAATTCTTTATCGTGAGTTCCGCAACATGAAACTGGCGGGCATCGTGTTACTAAACCTGCCCCTGGCACTGATCGGTGGTGTATTTGCACTCTGGCTGACCTCTGGCGTTCTGAGCATTCCGGCAATAATAGGTTTTATTACACTTTTCGGTATAGCTACGCGAAATGGAATACTCCTGGTATCAAGATACCAGAATCTTACTGGAGAAGGCAAGTCAATTATGCAGGCAATTATTGCAGGTTCTTCCGACCGCCTGAATCCGATCCTGATGACGGCGCTTGCCTCAGGACTAGCGCTCGTCCCGATGATCATTTATGCCGATAAACCTGGCAATGAAATCCAAAGCCCCATGGCTGTAGTCATCCTTGGTGGACTGCTAACCTCCACCATCCTGAACCTTTATGTCATCCCAATCGTCTATTCATGGATATTTAAACCCGGGCCCGATGAGAACAAAATATAGATATCTCCTATTGCTGTTGCTGCTTTCCTTTGAGGGACGATCCCAAGCCTCCCTGGACTCGGTGATTGCAGTTGTAAGATCTGAAAACAAAGAGTTGATCGCCTCACGCCTTCAGATGGAGGCAGAAATGAAGGAGGCCAGAACAGGAATCTACCTTCCAAACCCTGAGGTTCAGTTTGATTATTTATGGGGCGATCCGGCATCATCCGGCAATAGGACCGACTTCGGTATCTCCCAGAGCTTCAGCTTTCCATCGATCTATGTGCAGAAATCAAATCAGAAGGGGCTGGTCAGTTCCAATGCATCTCTCTCCTATATACAAAAGGAAAGAGAGGTGATCCAAAAAGCAAAGATGACCTGGATCAACCAAGTGGGCATTAATAGGCAGCTCAAGCTGATCGATCAGCGGGTAAAACTTGCCGAAGAGATTTCTATGAAAGCCAAAATCCAGCTTTCACGCGGCGAGATCGATATCATCCGATATCATCATGCGCAAATGGAGTACGTCAACCTTAAAATGGAGAGGGCCATGCTCGATGTTGAGCTTAATTCCCTTCAAACCCGGCTTGTCCAGCTTTGCGGGGGCAGATCGGTAAAGGTAACGGATACGACTTATCCTATCCTCTCAACCTGGTCGGAGAGTGAACTGCTTGGTTCACTGGCAGGTACGCCGTGGATCAAATCACGCGAAAACGAGATCAATATCCGGAACCTGGATAAGAATATCGCGGTGAGCGAGTGGCTGCCGAAGTTCAAGGCCGGGTATTACTCCGAAACCGTTAGCGGCCTGAAATACCAGGGTATCACAACCGGGATCAGCATTCCGCTATTCCAGAACAGCAATAGCGTCAAGACAGCCGAACTGAGGACGAAGACGGCGACCGCAGAACTGGATCAGTTCAGGTCTCACAGAACCGCTGCCATCAGATCGTTGCTTGCCAAAAGGGAAAAACTTTCTGCCCAGGTCCAGGAGATAGAGTCAGCATTGCTTCCGGTCAATGACGTAAGCCTTCTGAAAAAAGCCCTGGATGCAGGTGAGATCAACATCTCGGAGTTCTATTATGAATGTTCGGTCTTTTATACAGCCTGGTCGAATTTGATCGCCAGTGAAGAGGAGCTCGCACTCACCGAGACTGAGTTGTTGTATGTTGCCGGACGGTAATTGACGAGCTGAGTAATAAATTCCAAAAAGGATATTCAATGGTTTAGTTTCCTGTTTTCGTCTATTTGACTGATTTACGCCATTCTTTATATCTGAATCGATAGAAATAGAACAGGTAGAAGATAAATACCGAAAATATATTCAGAATCAAAATGGTAATAAAACCCTGGCCGAACACGAAGAGGATGGCAAATATTAAAAATATCGCATTGGAAATCATGGCATAATATAAAGCATTTGCCCTTAGTATCCCGTCGTTTTTTCGTTCATTCCGCTCCCTTGAAAAACTTATAAAAATGAATCCCATAAGCAGGATCAGCAGGATTATTTCATCTGCAATGTTGGTTCTTATGATCGTAAATAGTTTTATTTCAAAGAATGATGAGTATACTGCAAAAACCGGCAGGGTAATCCGGAAGTCGAACATCGAGTAAAACAGGCCAAGCAATATCCCGGCGCAGAGCATGCAAAAGCCAATGATTTTGTATCGGAATGGCAACACAGGATTGTTCATACAGGTTATTTTTTCAGATCTTGTTTTGGTTTTAGCGGCTGAAGGGTATGCCAGAATGATAATATTTTTGTCATGGTGATGAATCGCTTCCTTTCATCTGCAGGCATCTTATCGTATAGTTTCTGTGCAACAGGCTCCCATTGTGCCGCCGCTGGCCTGGTCTTCCTCATGAGCTCCTCTGGCGATTCAGGATGATCGAGGTGAGTAGAGTGCACTCCATCCAGGGGTAAAATATTCAACATGGCATCAGGAACATCCATGATCGGGCAAGGTTTAAGCGGGTTATCAGAAAATGGTTTCAGCTTCCTGAATTTCCTGAACAATGGGGACCGGAGCGCCCTGGCAAGTGACATGTTATGGATGTTGGCGTCGGAGTAATGAAAGAAAGCGCAAGGCTCCAGGTCGCCTTCAGCATTTATATGGGCAAACCCATCGGCGGATGAGACACAACCGAAAGCCTTATGCCCGCTGTTTGCAAAATCAATGATGGGGAAGTCGTGCCTGGCCGAATAATCTTTAATTTTTTGTCTTACATATGCCCGCTGATCTGCTGAGCAGCAAAGCGAAATATCGGCATCCCTCCCAATGGGCATATATAGAAACATCCACCCAAACCATGCACCTTTTTCCCTGAGAAAATCAAGAAATTCGTCACTCGATACAGTAAGGTAGTTCCTGGCATGGTAGCACACAGAAAATCCAAAACCGATCTCTCTTGACTTCAGTATCTCCATGGCAGTTATTACCTTGTCAAAAGTACCCTCACCGCGACGGAAATCTGTCTCTTCCCTGAACCCTTCGATGCTGATGAAAACGTTCAGATTCCCAAGTTTTGCCAAATTATCGGCGAAAGGCTCATCGATCATTGTCCCATTGGTGAATGCCCCGAACGTCAATTTATTATGCTTTGCACAAAGCTTAAGGATATCCGTCTTCCTTAAAAGAGGTTCACCACCGGTGAAGAGGATTTCAAGGACACCGATTTTTTTTGCATCGGTAAATAACTCATCCAGTTTTTCATAGGAGAGATGACTATGCTTCTTGTAATCAGCAGCCCAGCAACCTTTGCATGTTAAGTTGCATGCGCTGGTGGGATCAATCATTAAAAGCTTTGGAGCGATGGTATTGTATCTCCAGTTAAGCCATAATTCCTTTAGCATCCTGAAATTACCATCCACGGAGATGAACGAATAAATCGATTTAACTTCGAAAAACTGCCTGACCCGGTAAATCAGATCCTTGTGATGAGGGTAACCGGGAATCCTTTTTTTTTCTCCAAAAACAGTCAAATACTTCATAGGCAGATAAACAAATTCACTGATCATCTTTGCTAATCAACAGATATACTGAAGCTTACCAGAATTTAGAAAGCGATCATGGTTAGATGCAGTTATACTGAGCGTTTGAGTTCGGTTTATTTGTAAATTCAAATAGCCGAAGTAAAAAGAGGAAAACACAGAATTAATAGGAGACAGTTCTCAGTTTTCTTCACTGCAATAAATTGGGAATTTGGCATTTGAGCCATCATCGAATGCAAATTCGATCCCAACCAATCCAAATCTGTGGTTGGCCCAATAGGTGATTTTTGAGATGCCTGCATTCTTAAGGGCGGTGGCCTTTTCTTCGATTTTCATCACCTTGATGAGAAAAAATCCGTAAGAATAATCATCGGTGGTCGACTTGCTCACAACAGTCCGCACATCACCGGTGGAGCCAATCGGGTAGGTGTCGCCAACTCCTGAGCTGTATTTGACAATTATCCCGGGGAGCAGTCCATATACACTTTCGATCCCTTCTGTGGTTGATTTGATTTTAACATCCTTCACGCTGACTGTATCTCCTTTGATGATAAACTGGGGATAGTTTGAAAGTACATTTTTGATGGCATCGTTGGTAACAACACCACTTCCTGAATAAACTGAAACACCTTCCTGGAGTGCAGTAACAATAGCAGAGCAAGAGGTGACCCCGGGAACCCAGCTATCGCCCGAGCTAACGGTTGTCCCCACATTCCCCATGGGTGACTGATCTCCTCCAAGGGTGACGGATTCCTCTTCTTCATCCTTATTGCATGCCTGGATTGTTACAAGGATCAGCAAAGCAAACAAAATCGACTGTATCTTTTTCATGGCTTAAATGTTTAAATGTGACCTGATTTAACCAATAGGCTAATTTAAAGAAAATATTATTATTTGCAAACAAGAAAACCATTACAAATAAAATCAACCTGGTCGTTTCAATTTCATAAAAAAGTTAATGCATTGCTGCAAAGGGACCATTACCAATCGTTTTATCATCAGATTGTGATTGCGGAATTTATTTTACCTTTGTGTTTGTAAGATAACGAAAATGGCAAAATAAAAGTTAATGATTCAATCCATTAAAAAAATTTTATTCATCAACCTGCTGATACTTCTCAACGCGGTTTCATCTGCTCAGGGGACATGGGAGAAAATCAATGTTCCGACCATCCAGCATTTGAGATCAGTCTGTTTTACAGATAGCTTGTATGGCTGGGTATGTGGTGATTCGGGTATCATTCTGCATACCAGGGATGGTGGCGCCACCTGGGCCAGACAAAACAGCCAGGTTATCGATGAAATTTCGGATATTTTCTTTCTGAACAGGAACCTTGGATGGGCATCTTCCCTGAATTATGTAACCGAACCATATGGAACCACACTGCTGAAGACGACCAATGGAGGTGCCGACTGGATTGGCTATCCCTATCCAAAAGAGGATATTTTCATCTCCTGCATACTTTTCAGGGACTCCCTGAATGGCTGGGTTGGGGGCAGGCCCCATATGATTGCCAAGACGACCAATGGCGGGATCGATTGGACACAAGCCGCGGTTGATACGTCGATCCTTGCCTTTTTTCCGGTTCTCTCCATTCACTTCTACAATGATCAATATGGCTATGCAAGCGGGGGGATGTTTGATATTGCCGGTGTAACCTGGAGAACTACCAACGGGGGAGAGATGTGGTACGCCATTGATCCCACTGAAGCTCCGGCTGATGAGGTTCATGAGTTGCATTTATTTGATTCAGTAAATGTTATCGGTGCCGGTGGTGATCCTGATTTTGGTTACGGCGTGGGTATGATCCGGACATCGGACGGGGGATTTCACTGGAACTATGAAGAGTTGGAGGTTCAGGGCAATGCCTATGATATTGATTTCAGGACCGATACTGAAGTATGGGCACCGCTTGGCCCGCGACAGAAGTTTATTTACAGCATGGATGGTGCAGTAACCTGGACACCGGTAGACACGCCGGATTCCACTGCTATTTTTGATGTTACCTTTCCGGATTCCCTGCATGGATTTGCGGTCGGACGTGAAGGCGCCGTATTGAAGTACAAGCCGAAAATCATGCCTTATGTTCCGCCGGGTTCAGCATATGAAGATGGATTTATTCTTTATCAGAATTATCCAAATCCGGTAACAATGCATACTACGATCAAATACTTCATACCATCATTCGGGAAATTCCATCACCTGGCCACCGGAAAATCAAACTCCTACCTCAGAATGCTGATTTTTAATTTGCTGGGAGATGAAGTTGCCGCTTTAAAGAATTATAATCTAACTCCCGGGGAGCATCAATTGGAATTTATTCCGGGTAATTTGCCGGGCGGGATCTATTTTTACCAGTTACAATTAATGTCACCCGGATTAGAGATTCCACTTACACCGCCAAGGAAATTGGTTCTACAGAAATAAAAATTACCTGATCAGGATCATTTTTTTGCTTTCAACCCTTTCGTGCAGCGATAATTTGATGATATAAACGCCATCCTTGAAGGAATTGGGTCCGGTGAAGGCCGAGGGATCAAAATCTATCGTATGATTCCCTGGATGTCTTGTATCCTGAATTAGTTCAGTTAACTCGTTGCCCAGTATATCATATATTTTCAGTGACACCATGGATGGAGTGGTCATGCTAAAAGTGATTTTTGTGCTGTTTTTGAATGGGTTGGGATAAATTTTCAATGATCCGTGTGAATCGGGCTGCTGTAATTCCCCGATATCGTTGATATCTGTAAAATCAATGGGGACAGTCCATATCTGGTATACACCGGATGAATTATCCATCCACACAGGAATCAGTCCGGTACTTGTCGATGAAAGGTCGATGTTATCTCCCTGATAACCCTGTCCCAGTCCGCCAATTGGAACTGGCTTGTAGTTGTGGTCGCTGATCTCAAATTCGGTCCAGGTGTCACCACCGTTTACCGACCTTGCCAGGAAAACCCCGGCCGAATCACTGGTGGTATTCCGGTCGTCATAAAAGATGATATTAATAGCGCCATATTTATCGATGTGCATCGACGGGAAATACTGGATCTTCCCGTTATTCAGAAGGTCCTGGTTTACCCTGATCGCCTGTGACCATGTTTGGCCACCGTCGGTGGACCGGTTCAGTATGATATCAGGATCAGACCCGGCCGGCAACAGGCCCCTCTGCCCGCTTACGATATAAATCCATCCTCGTCTTGGACCTTGGGTTGTATCGCATGCAATGGTCGGAAGACCATTTACCCTTATACCTCCTTTATCGGCAAGCCCACCATTTATGCCGCTTACCGGGAATGCACTTTCAGTCACATTCCAGTTTATTCCACCATTGAATGATGAGGCGAATCCGACTAAAATTTCCTTGAACGGGGTTACATCCTGAACCCCGGCCCAGCATACATAAACTTCTCCGCCCGGCCCCATGGCAATATCTCCCCCGGCGCTTCTGCTTGAAGGATTATTCACGGTGATCGGGTTCGCCCAGGTTTTTGCACCATCATCCGTATAGGCAAACATCAAGGGGAAGGGTAAGGCAAATTTCACCCATGTGGCATAGGTTCTCCCAAAAAATGGAGAAACCGGATTTAGGTCTGTTGACACGGCTGCCCTTTCAAGATCATCGGTCGAAATAACCTTTTGTGATGACCATGTTTGTCCATTATCCAATGAATAGTGGGAGTACAAACCGATAAAAGGTGAACGTCCCATCCGTGTAAGGATAAAAGTGCCATTTTTATCGATGGTAATTCCGGGATCACCTCCATGGAAGGCAATGGGCGTGCCGGTACAGGTATCATTTCCGGTCCATGTGAATCCGCCATCGGTTGAAATATAAATGCCTTCGCTGATAAAGAAACTTGGATTGAAGATTAGCGTATTGCATGCTGCAAAAAGGATCTTTTCATCCAGCGGACTCTTTGCAATGAAGACCTCTGTTTGATCCATTTTTCCAGGGTAAACCCTGAAATTTGTCCCTAATCTCAGGGTGAAATCTCCATCCGGGCTGTTTTGTGCAAAACTCCCGGGCGGTATGCAGGTCAGGATAAATAGAATAAAGACAATTCTCATTTTTAAAAAGTATAACCCAGATTTAGTGAAAGAAAATAATCCCGCGGCGCACCTGCCTCATAAAAGCGCTTATCCGCCGAATTTGTGTTGGTAAAGCCGACGTATATCTCATCGAAGATATTATTTACACCGCCGGATGCCATAATGTTAAATTTTCCAAATTTCATATCCACACCCAACAACCCGTTCAGCAGGTTATAGGCATTTGTTTTGTCGGTGTTCTCATCATCAACCCATAGCCCGCTGATCCCCTGGTAACTGGCTTTACCGAATAAATTGATATGTTTCCCTACCGGATGTGTATAGGAAAGGGAAAGGTACAAATTATTTTTTGGAACGCTGGGTACAATATTACCTGAAAAATCTTTTGCAAGGCTAACTAAATTTCCGGCTGAATCCTCTTCGATGGTCATGGCTTCGTAGGTTAGGTATTTGAAGTCGGACCAGGTATAGCTCATCCCAAAGTTGAGCCCCTTGTATATTTCAATCTGTGCCCCTACCTCGATACCATGGCGGTTGGTTTTAGCCGCATTCCGGTAATAAACTTCACCAATGACCTCGAATGGAATGATCTCATTGTTTATGTGAATGTTAAAGAAAGTTACCTCATAAATGAACCGTTTGAACAGATCTTTATCCCATTGGAACATGTTACCCTTGATCCCGATTTCGAAATTCTGCGACTCCTGCGGTTTAATATCCTGGTTGAAAAGATAAGCCGGATCGGGACTTGCCATCTCATTTGCCGCAGGAGCGTCAAAACTGAGCCCGAATGATGTATATAGTGCAATCAATGGTGTAAGCTTATAATTCAGGGCCAGTTTTGGTGTCACCGCGTTAAACAGCCGGTTGTCAACACGCGATGGCAGCGTCTCCTCTGTTTGATCATACTTGATGTTATCATACCGGCCGGTAAACAACACAAACATCTTCTCCTTTATAATCTCGAAGTTATCAGATATATAAAATCCCTTGTTAACAATGTTTTCACTTTCCAGTTGAATGATCTGATCTCCCTTTTCCCCATTGATATTTTCATAGTATTCAATTCTTGCAGGTTGAGAAAATATATCACCGCCCACAGAAAACTCATTGTGCCTTTTGCCAATCAACGATTTATGAATATAGCGGCCGCTCAATCCCAGTCCGTAACGGTTGATGATCCGATAATCCTTGGCGGTGCGGTCAAAAAATTTAATTGTTCCATATGCGGTTATTTCGATCTCATTATTGAGTTTACCGCCGAAGGTAGCATCATACCTGATACCCACCCTGCCTTTTGTGGTGATCCGTTTTTCATCGCGGCTGATCGATTTGGGGCTTGCCTGCCAGGGATCCGCCTCGAATTCTGCTTTGGTCAGCGAACCTGGAAGTTTGATCTCCCCGTCAACGAAATATCCAAGGATCGACAGTTTTGTATGTGGTGAGGGATTGGTCTCCAGTACCATGTTGACGATGTGCCAGTATTCATTGTTGTGTTGCCTGTAACCATCATAATTTATATAACTGTAGGTTGTGAGAAAACGGTATTTGTCGGTCTTAACCGCGGCTTTAAAACCATTTTTCCTTAATCCGAACGAACCGAACTGGTTGAACTGGACCACTGATGAACGGTCAAAGTCAATGTCGTTGATGAAATTGGCAACCCCCCCCGGCGCATTGGTGTAAAGGGAGGATGCATTGCCCTTGACGATCTCGATCTTACCGATTGAATTGAAATCAAGGGCTTCAAGGCGGGTTTGTCCGTCGGGTTCCGATTCGGGAATATCATCCAGCAGGATCCTTATTCCGCGCACCCCGGAATTTGACCGGCTGCCAAATCCCCTGATAGAGAACCTGACATCATGATCGCCATACCTCGATTGTAAAAATAAACCCGGAACCATGGATAACATATCATTTGAACCTATTTTCCGGTCGTACTTGAAACTGGTGAAGTTTAAACGCACCACAGAATAGGGAATGTCGATGATGCGGCTCGATACTCTGGTGGCGGTAATCACAACCTCATCCAGCTCCCTGTAAATAGTATCCGGGGTGGGGGGCAATGTGTCATTCAGTGATATTCTTTGCGACAAGGCCGGTGTATTTCCGAAGACAATCGCAAATAACAGGACGCAAAGCGAAAATGTATACCTGATGATTTTCACTAACCTCTTCATAAATTTAACTTTTATGTGATAAACCAATTAATTTAAATCAAATAGCGATAGTCCACCCTAAATGTTTAAGATGGACGAAAAATCTGAAAATAAAAGTATTACAACATTTTCGGAGGAGGAAAAGGGGGTGGTAAATGAATAGATGAATAATTTGAATAATAGGGTGTATTCCCTTTTTTGGAATGGTTGTTGGGATGAGGGAGACTCCAGGAAAAGAGGAGTGCATGATACAGGGATTTCGAAAACCAGGTTAACCGCTTTTGATTCTCACGCTGCTGCTGATCCTGGCCGATTGCGATTGATACAAGGAGCTTAATCTGTTGGTTTATGCTGGTTTCCTTGTGATCTTTCAGGCAAAAGAAGATAATGCTATCGCCTTTTTCCTTGCTTAACACCACATCATACATCTCGCCCTTATATTCGAATTCTTTTTCATGCTCCCAACGGAGGAGTGACTTGGTTTCAATTTTACTGAATTGAAAAACATTTAGTTCCCTGTTTTCTACTCCTGCCTTAATTCGCAGTCTGATCTCCTCATGAACCTGGTATTTTTTATACTGGAGCCAGGTGTATGTCCCCACAAAGGGAGCGGTAATTGTTATGACCAGAAATATGGCAAAGAATTTTTTCAAGCAGTCAGATTGGCAATGTGTTCGAAACAAATAAGTTGCATTTTTATGAACGTATGCAAAGCATAATACAAATATAAGGATGTGAAAGCACAAAAGTCAATATTTGATTTATACTTCGGTTGATTGAGTTTGTAAATAAAACCGAAATCAATCGCTCAGTTTAACTGCATCTAACAATGATTGCTTTTGCAATCCTGCTAAGATGCAGTAATCATTGCAGGCTTTTTAATCATGATTTGGATGTAGAAATGACCTGGTGTAATATTTTCAGGAAACTGGCGGCGATCTGGTCAAGATCGAATTCGCGACGAAGAAATTCATATCCATTGTCGCCTGTCTGCATTATCAAGGGTCTGTTCGAGGCAATCAGACTGATTTTTTCAGCAAGATCTGCGGCGTTTTCGGGTTCAAATGCCCATCCGGCATGCCCCTGGTCAATGATCAATTCTTTGGCCTCTCCTTCAACACCAAGAAAAACAGGCTTCCGGAAGGCGAGATTCTCGAAAATCTTTGATGGAATTGCACCTTTGAAAAGGTCCAGTTTGCGTAATGGGATCAGGGCAGCATCTGCAGTACGAATGATAGGTACAACTTCCTTTTTTGGTCTGTTCTCAAGAAAAAACACATTGTGCAGGTTCATTTCATTGTGCATGGCGATGAGTTGATCGCGCACCGGACCACTGCCGACCAGGAGGAATTTAATGTGCGGATGACCTTCAAGCAATTTTGCAGCACGAAGAATGACCTCCAGCCCCTGGGCATGTCCCAGTATGCCGGCATATAGCAGCAGGAAGTCATCATCCCCGAAGCCGTTTTTATTACGCCACAAGGGATCTTCCGCAATGGCCGTCAATTCTGCAATATCAACCCCGTTTTTCAACCAGATAACAGTTTTTTCGGGGAATCGCCGTGATATATTGCCGACAATTCCCTGGGTTTGTCCCGAGATAATGATTGAGTGGCGGTACAGGAACTCTTCAAGCCATGTAGATAGCTTCAGCAGGAGTGGATTTGTAACAAGTCCAAGTTTTTCTGCACTTTCAGGCCAAAGATCGGAAACATTGAATATCATCTTTGCCCTTTTTGCCTTTGATAACAGCCATGCTGAAATTCCAAGGAAGAGGGGCGGAGATTCAAACATTACGAAATCCTGCCGGTTTAATTTAAACATGCCCACCATGAATGAGGTAACGACAAAGCTAAAATAATTTATCAGCCTGGGAATGATGGCCTTGCTTGTACCGGCAAATATCCAGCATCGGTGCACAGGAATACCCTCAATCACCTCAAAGCAATAAAACCTGCCCTTGTAACCCTGATAAACCTGCATCTGGGGATAATTAGGCATAGCGGTCAGGATGACGACATTGACGCCATGTTTTTTCAGCCGTCTGGCAAGTTGCAACAATCGGTTCTGTGGAGCGCCGGTTTCAGGAGGGAAATATTGTGTAAGGATTAGAAAATTCAAACGTTGGTTTTTTTCAGGTACCAAACATACATAATAATTGCGATTCACACACTCACTGATAAAAATCGGTTGTATTTTACTTCATCTGTGATTTTGCAAATGAAAGCAAACCCAAACGCTCATCATGACTGCATAATAGCGCATTTGCTTTCGCAATCCTGCCAAGAGGCAGTATAACTATGAAAATTTTCGAAATTCCCTGATCTCTATTGATTAATGAAACGGCCTGTCGTTCAGATTACAGGTACTTACCTGAACAGCTCTTACCGGAATCATCTCCTTGCGATTGGTTGAAAGCAGTATCTCGTCTGCAACAGCTTTATTTTTCCGGGCCGTGATTACTGGATTAATCAAGGCTGTATTCCCATTTGACACGATGGTTGTTGTATCAAATTGAAACACCTCCGCTGAATTATTATTTGCAGGAGGTTGGTGGGTGATCACATAGGCTGCCCTTGCACGTCCACGATAATAGTTGTCGATCGCCGCACATGCAAAACATAATTCATGACCTGCAGCCACATGGTCCATCCAGCTCGATTCATGCTCACGATGAAGGATCTGCGATTTGATGTTGTCGGCATCGCCGATATAGATAAGTTTTAGAAGATCTACGGTTTGATCAGTGGGGTTGTAGTTCGCTTCATAAACAAAAAAGAGTCCGGCCTGCTCAGGCAGGTCCATTTTATCCTGGTTTCGCCAGTACCCTTTGATATGTATTATGATTGTTTGCTCAGCCATCTATGCAGTTTGAAGTTAGGGGCCTTTAATTACCAATAATAGTGCCAAAATGTTAATTGTCTCGCATTCAGATATATAATAAATTATGTAAAAATAAATACTGTAAAATGTGTAAAAATATTTTACACCTATTGTAAAATATGTTTACATTTGTTTACACATTTTACACTATTCCATGGAAAAGAAAGGCAAATTACTCATCGTTGAAGATAATCCGGAAATTCTTCAGGCACTTCAATTTTTTCTTGAATATGAATTTCAGCTAATTACCTCCTTGTCAAATCCCAACCTTATTCCATCTACGCTGCGTGCAGAACAGTTTGACCTCGTGTTGCTGGATATGAATTTTACTGCCGGGATCAATACCGGCAACGAAGGTCTTTTCTGGCTATCGGAGATCCTGAAAATTGACCCGACCATATGTGTCATCATGATGACGGCCTACGGTAATATCGACCTGGCAGTAAAAGCAATAAAAATCGGCGCTACTGATTTTATTTTGAAACCCTGGGATAATGATAAGCTGTTGTCAACGCTCAATGCCGGATTAAAAATTCGCAAATCATCCCTGGAATTCAATAAAAAACAGGAAAACCAGGAACAGGGACCCTCTGACCTCGATCAGCAGTTCCCCGAATTTATCGGGGAGTGCCCTGCCATCAGGAGGGTCATGGATATTGTTGACAAAGTATCTCAAACCGATGCAAATATCCTGGTTACCGGCGAAAATGGAACGGGTAAGGGGTTGATAGCGAAAGAGATACATCGCAAGTCGAACAGGTCGAAAAACGCTATGGTTACTGTTGACATGTCATCGATTCCGGTTTCATTATTTGAAAGTGAACTCTTTGGTCATAAAAAGGGGGCTTTTACCGATGCCAGGCAGGACCGTATCGGACGATTTGAAAGTGCAAATCTTAGTACCCTTTTTCTCGATGAAATAGGGAACCTCTCACTAAATATGCAGACAAAAATCCTGAATGTTCTGCAGGAGAGGCAGATCATTCCGCTAGGCACAAATAAAGTTGTTCCGATTGATGTCAGGCTGATCTGTGCAACCAACAAGCACCTGGAAAAAATGGTTATGGAAGGACTGTTCAGGCAAGACCTGTTATTCAGGATCAATACCATCCAGATCGATCTTCCGCCATTGAGAGAACGTGGCCGCGATATTGAACTGATGGCTGGGTACTTTCTTGATAAATTCTCAGTAAAATACAATAAAGGGCAAATGAGTTTCGACCATCAGGCCATGCTCGCCCTGAAGGGTTATCCATGGCCTGGTAATATCAGGGAACTTGAACATTCCATTGAAAAGGCAGTGATTCTGGCCGATCATCGTGTAGTTCAGGCGGATGATCTTTTACTGAAGCGGTTTCCTACTCCGGGAACCACCCTGGAAGATCAGCCGGCTTCGTTCATGGATTATGAAAAAACAATCATCCGGAATGCCCTCTTGCGAAATATGGGAAACCTTTCCAATGCTGCAAGGGAATTGGGGATATCGAGACCTACCATGTATAAAAAGATCAAGGAGTATGGTTTGTAGAAAATACTACTTACAACTGACCATACGCGTGCTTTATCTGGCCCTTAGTTGTCTTCTCTTTTTTTTTATCATCTTCAGGATTGATAATATTTCACTGGCCATTCTTGCCGGAGCGCTTGTAATATTCAGTATTGCAGGACTGGTGCGCTATCTGAATAAAATCAATCATAAACTGGAGAACTTCTTCCTGGCCCATTTGAGCGGCGAGGCAACGGCATCATGGGTATCATCACGAAAGAATGATGAATTTTCCAGGTTGTTCGGGTATTTCAACCAGATTAATGCGAACCTTGAAAAGGTCAGGATCGATACTGAAATCAGGAATAACTATTTTAAAACCATAGTTGATCAAACATCCATCGGGTTGCTCTCCTTCACCGGGGATGGAAATGTTGAATTCATTAATGATGCTGCCAAAAGGATATTTAAAGTATTTGTCGTCGGGAACCTGAAGAAACTAGATGTTTTCCGGGAGGGATTCAGCAGTTACCTGCTCAACCTGGAGCCTCAGAAGCTTGAATTGACCTCGGTTGTTGTTGACGGGGAGACTGTTCAACTTTCGATCAAAAAGGTCGATTTAAAGGCTGGTGAAAAACGCATGCATCTGATTTCACTCCAGAATATCAAGGCAGAACTGGATCAGAAAGAGATGGAATCGTGGCAGAAACTGATCCGTGTGCTGACACATGAGATCATGAATTCGATAACCCCTATCACTTCACTGGTAAATACGATATCCAGGATTTACAAGAACAGGGAGACCGGCCAGATTATCAAGCCGGAAGAGGTAACCTACCAGGCAATCGAAAAAACTGTCAAGGGCCTTGAAATTGTTGAGGGTAGAGGGGCAGGGTTGGTCCAGTTTGTCAATAATTACAGGGATCTGACCAAACTGTCCAATCCGCACTTGCTTGACGTTAATGTGAGGGACCTCCTCCAGGATACACAGCTGCTTTTTGTGGATCAGCTCAGGGAGCAGCAAATTCACGTACAACTATCCTGTCACAGGTCTATTCACATTCAGGCTGACAGAAAATTGCTGGATCAGGTGTTGATCAATCTCTTTAAAAATGCCATGGAGGCATGTGCAGGTAAAGCGGATGGGATTATCAAACTATCTGCCCATTCAACTGCAGATAAAACCATCATCGAAGTTGAGGACAATGGCCATGGCATCCCACCGGTTGTTGCCGAAAACATGTTTGTTCCGTTTTTTACTACCAAGGAGAAGGGATCGGGGATCGGACTCAGTCTTTCGCGCCAGATAATACGGATGCATGGCGGAAGCCTCGATTTTTATTCCATCCCCGGTGAAAAAACCATATTTACGATAAAATTATGATAATCAGAATCTTTCGTTGACGATTTGACCATCGAAGAGGTTGACAATGCGGCCGCTGAATTCGGCATCACGCTGGGAGTGCGTTACCATTACAATAGTTGTTCCTTCCTCGTTCATTTTCGTAAGCATGTTCATGATATCTTCGCCCCTTGCCGAATCAAGGTTGCCGGTTGGCTCATCCGCCAGCACGATTGAAGGATTTGTGATGAGTGCGCGTGCCACGGCTACCTGTTGTTGCTGTCCTCCGGATAGTTGCACCGGAAATTGGTTTTTGCGATGCACAATCTCCAGGGTCTCTAGTATTTTAGTTACCCGCGCTTTTCTCTCACCACCTTTCAGTCCAAGGTAAACGAGTGGAAGTTCAATGTTTTCATAGATCGTAAGTTCATCAATGAGATTGAAATTCTGGAAGATGAATCCTATTTTTTCTTTTCGTAAAATGGCGCGCTGTCTCTCGGAATACCTTGCCACGTTCTCATCCATGAAAAAATAGTTGCCGGCAGTAGGTGCATCCATCAGGCCGAGGATGTTCAGCAGGGTTGATTTGCCACAACCCGAAGGACCCATGATGGCGACAAACTCTCCCGGAAGCACCTGGAAATCGACCTTATTCAATGCCCTTGTTTCCACCTCGTCGGTTTGAAAGACTTTAACCAGTGATTCTGTTCTAAGCATATTTGAACATTTAAATTCTACCCTAATTCCAGCTGGTTGCGTACCAGGTCATAATAAAACCCTCTGATGCGGATCAGTTCATCATGGGTTCCCTGCTCGACAACCTCTCCTTTTTCAAGTACGATGATCTGATCTGCAAACCTTACAGTACTTAGCCGGTGTGCAACAATTACTGCTGTCTTGCCTCTGAAGAACGTATCCAGATTCTCAACAATTTTTCGTTCATTCATGGCATCCAGGGAATTTGTCGCCTCATCGAAAAACAGATATTCCGGATTTCGGTAGATGGCGCGCGCAATTAAAATCCGTTGCTTTTGACCTTCGCTGATACCGGCGCCCTCCTGCCCGATCCGGGTATTGGTACCCAACGGCAATGATGCAATATATTCACCCAGGTTGGCCGAAGTGATCGCCAGGGAAATTTTCTGATCATCGGTTATATTCCCGCTCAGTGCAATGTTGTTTGCGATGGTATCTGAAAATATATACCCGTCCTGCATCACCGATCCGCAGCGACTGCGCCAGAAACTGCAGGAAATATCATCCAGCTTCACATCACCTATATTGATTATCCCCTCCACTGGTTTATAAAATCCAAGGAGCAGTTTGATGAGCGTTGTTTTACCACTTCCGCTGGAGCCAACAATGGCTGTAACCTTCTGCGAGGGTATAGAGAGTGTGATGTGCTTCAGCACGAGGGGAGAATGAGGTCCCTCATATTGAAATGAAACATCCTTAAGCTTGATATCACGGGTTGCCGGCAATCCCTTTATACCCGGGGCATCCGGATCTTCTTCATCCTTTTGCGCGTTGATCTCTTCCAGCCGGTCCATACTAATGCTGGCATCCTGGGCCTCCCTTATAAAACTGACCATCTGTTCCACAGGATTATTCAGCTGGCCGAGAATATATTGAATTGAAAGCATCATGCCAAGGGTCAACTCCCCCTTGATGACAAGGCTGGCAGCAAGAAAGGTGATCAGAATGTCCTTTGTTCTGACAAAAAAAAGCGCACCCACACTTTGATACTGGTTCAATGTCAAACTTTTGATGCTCAATTTGTAAAGCTTTTCCTGGATCACTTCCCATTCATGCCGTTTCTGTTCTTCACAATTATGGAGTTTGATTTCCTGCATACCCGTTATCATCTGGATAAGCGTATTCTGGTTTTCAGCCAGTCTTGCGAACCGCAGATAATCCAGCTCCCTTCTTTTTCGCATGAAAAGATAAACCCAACCGGCATACAATCCGCTTCCAAGCAGAAATACCAGAAAGATCAGCAGATTGTAGTACAGGAGAACTGCACCGAAAATGATGAATGTGACCGTCGAAAACAAAACACTGAGCGAGCTGACAGTTAAAAATGATTGTATTCTTTGGTGATCCTGAATGCGTTGCATGAGATCCCCAATCATTTTGGAGTCGAAAAATCCGAGGGGCAGCTTCATGATTTTTGCCAGGAAATCAGATACCAATGCAATGTTGATCCGGGTACTGATATGAAGCAATATCCAGCCCCGCGCGTATTCAATTACAGTCAGGCCAATAAACAATGCAAGTTGTCCAAGCAAAACAAGGGTTATAAACCCGAGATCATGATTCCTGATGCCCCGGTCTACAATAGCCTGGGTAAGAAATGGAAAGGCCAGCTGGATAACACTTCCCAGGATCATCCCCATGAAAAGCTGAATAAGAGCCTTATGACGGGGCTTCAGGTAGGGAATAAGAAATTTGAATTTTGAAGGCGGGGGCGGTTCCCCGGGTTGCTGATAAAACTGATCAGTGGGCTCAAGGAGCAGGCAAATTCCCGT